>Ga0209638_1001576_pt1 | contig 14417 bp, 17 predicted proteins | sample BarGraNGADG00211_FD_184490 | JGI IMG/M metagenome (GOLD analysis project Ga0209638, IMG submission 184490) | Arctic peat soil microbial communities from Barrow, Alaska - Barrow Graham LP Ref core NGADG0002-211 (SPAdes) (version 2) | ecosystem: Environmental > Terrestrial > Soil > Wetlands > Peat... | reverse complement strand
GCACATCTCAGTATCGGTCATCTCTTGTGCGAGGAGGTCGAGCGGTCCTGTGGCTGACAAGTGTAACGTCGATGTGGTCATTCTAGCTGGGGGGAAAGGCACTCGTGTCGAAGCTATCACGAATGATGCGCTTTCCAAGGTGATGCTGCCGGTCAACGCACATCCGTTCCTTGCGTATGTCATACGCCTCTATGCCCAGAAAGGGTTCAGACATGTTGTCTTGGCTACGGGGCATTGCGCCGAAGGTATCCAGGACTACTTCGGCAATGGCGAAGCATATGGTGTTGAAATATCCTATAGCAGCGAGAAGGAGTCACTTGGCACGGGAGGAGCCCTTCGACTGGCGTTGTCTCTTGCACAGACTGACAATGTGCTGGTTATCAATGGGGACACATTCTTTGACGTCGACGTCGAGGCATTCCTTTCACAACATATCGGGTCTCACGATGTGGTGACCGTGGCTCTCATCAATCAGGGAGGAAGCAGCCGATTTGGAGTCGTCAGAGTGGATGCAAACAATGCCATTCAGGAGTTCTTGGAAAAGTCGCCCTCATTCGGGCTGGTCAGTGGTGGTGTATACGTGGTCGATAGGGGTAAGATGATATCGATCATCGATACGCAATTTCGGCAACGCCCGTTGTCGCTTGAAAACGACGTATGGCCGTATCTGGTTTCACAAAACGCTGTGCGTGGAATGGAATTTCATGGAACCTTCTTGGACATGGGAACCCCGGAATCTTACGCTGCTGCGGCAGCCGCATTGAGGGACTATGACTGCTAGAGCAGCAGTGTTCCTTGATCGTGACGGTGTCATCAATGAGAAGGCACCGGAGGGTCAATACATTGTGCGTTCCGATCAGGTTCGATTACTGCCTGGGACCGCTGAGGCGATAGCGCGACTCAATGCGGCCGGCTATCTCGTGATTGTGCTCACGAATCAGAGGGGCATCGGCAAGGGGCTCATGAGTGAAGCCGATTTCTGGCTAGTCATGCAGTGTATTAAAGAGAAACTGAGTCTCGCCAAGGCCCATCTGGATGCCGTCTATTTCTGTCCTGACGTTGAGGATCAGTCTCCGTGCCGAAAGCCGAACGTTGGCATGGTCGAGCAGGCCTTGCGGAACTTTCCGGACATCGTGCTCGACAGGTCTTGGATGGTGGGAGACTCGGTCTCTGACGAAGAATGTGCTGCCAGAGTGGGCATTCGTTCTGTCCTACTAGGGGCATTGCATCATGAACACACAGAGGGTTCTCAGGGGATTGCAGTGGAGTCGTTACGCATGTTCGTTGAAGGACTCATGGAGAAAGGGGAGCAACTATGAAAGGCATTGTTCTTGCTGGTGGCACCGGTTCTCGTCTGTCACCCCTGACGGCTGTGACCAACAAGCACCTCTTACCCGTGGGCAACTACCCCATGGTGTTTCATCCTATTGCACGCCTCAAGCAGGCAGGCATCAAGGATATTCTTGTCATCACTGGTCGTGATCACATGGGCGATGTCATCGAACTGCTGGGCAGCGGACATGATTTCGGCCTGGACTTCACCTACAAGGTGCAGGACCAGGCAGGCGGCATCGCCGAAGCGCTAGGACTGGCCCGTGGTTTTTGCTCGGGCGATAGCTGCTGCGTCACTTTGGGAGACAACATCTTTCAGGACGACCTCACACCGTCGGTCGCAGCCTTCCAGCGCCAAGGACGGGGTGCGCGGGTCCTCCTCAAGGAGGTACAGGATCCAGGGCGTTTTGGCGTGGCCGAGTTGTCCCAGGATGGGCATATCCTGAGTATCGAGGAGAAGCCAGCCAAACCCAAGAGCAACTTGGCCGTCACTGGCATCTATATGTATGATCCTCAGGTCTTTGACATCGTTCCAACGTTGACCCCGTCTCATCGTGGCGAACTGGAAATCACGGATATCAACAACGCATATATCCGCGCCGGTACCATGACGTACGATGTCCTGCGAGGCTGGTGGACAGATGCCGGCACCTTCCCCTCCCTGCGTGCGGCCAATGACCTGGCACAGAACATGGACCTTGGTCTCGATGAGAGGAGAGGCCGACAGCATGAGTAAGTTCACCTTTGAGCCGTTGGCTGTACCAGACCTGATCGTGGTCAAACCGACCGTATACGGTGACGCACGGGGGTTCTTCCTCGAGACCTACCGTGCAGACGAGTTTGCAGCGGCTGGTATCACGAACACCTTTGTGCAAGACAACCATTCGCATTCGACCCAGGGCGTCCTGCGCGGTCTCCACTTTCAGAAGACGCACCCACAGGCAAAGTTGATCCGCTGCATAGGTGGTCGCATTCTTGATGTTGGCGTCGATCTTCGATCTGGTTCCCACACGTACGGCCGGTGGGCCGGTGTCGAACTCAGCAGCGACAATCGCTGGTCGCTCTTTATCCCCAAGGGCTTCGCACACGGTTTTCTTGTCTTGTCCCCAGAGGTCGATGTCGAGTATCAGTGCGACGAATACTACCACCCGGAGGACGAAGGTGGCCTGCTGTGGAACGACCCTACTGTGGGTATCATATGGCCTCTTCCTGTGGACTCCACGCCTCTCCTATCCGGCAAGGATCAGCAGTGGCCTACCCTGACACAATGGGAGAAGAGATGAGCGCTATGAAGCTGCTCATTGTGGGCGCCGACGGCCAGCTGGGCACCGACATGGCGCGTCTCCTTGCGCCCCTTGCCGCTGTCACAGCGTTGACCTTGCATGACCTGGACATCACGGACCGGCCTGACCTCAAAGAGGCCATCGAATCTGCCCACCCGGACGTCGTGGTCAACTGTGCAGCTTACACTGGGGTGGACCGGGCCGAGTCGGAACCGGACGCGGCGTACCGCGTCAATGTCCTTGGCGCCCGCAACGTGGCCCAGGCCGCTCGGCGCATCGGCGCCCGGGTCGTGTACTTCTCCACCGACTACGTCTTCGACGGCACGGGGGTCGAGCCGTACGACGAGGACGCCCCCACGGGCCCCCTCTCCGTCTACGGCAGGACGAAACTGCAGGGCGAGCAGGCGACCCGCGAGGCCAACCCGGATCATCTTATCCTGCGCCTCGCCTGGCTGTACGGCAGTACCGGGCACAACTTCGTCCGCACGGTCCTGCGCCTGGCCCGTGAGATGGACGAACTGCGCATCGTGGACGACCAGGTCGGCTCCCCAACCTTCACCGAGGACGTCGTGCACCAGCTGTGGGCCCTCCTCCAGGACGGGGCATCCGGCACCTATCACTGTGTCAACACTGGTTCGGCCAGCTGGTACGAGTTTGCATGTCAGATTGTCCGTCTCAGTGGCAGCACTGTGCCGGTCGTGCCCATCAACTCGGCCGAATATCCTACGGCAGCTCGGCGTCCTGCCTTCTCTGCACTGTCGGATCGCCACCTGGAGTTGGAGCATCTGAAGACCATGCGTTCCTGGCAGGATGCTCTCCAGGATTGTATGGTTCACTACAAGGAGGTCCTTCAACATGAGTGAGACTACTGTTAGGCGCCCGGGGATTCTTGTACGTGGTGCAAGGGTTGCCTTTGGTCCCGCCAAGCGGAATCTGAGACTCTGGGCGTTCCGCAAGTCATTTAGGGCCCGTTTCCCACATCAATATATGAAGCCTGTGTCTGCGTCGCTTTTCGACATTGCGAAAATCGAGGTGGGCGATTTTTCCTATGGCCCTCTCAATGCGATATGCTGGAACAATCCGGGGGAACATCTGTCAATAGGTCGTTTCGTGTCAGTGTCTCCAGAAGTCGTGTTCCTCCTGGGGGGGAATCACGATTACCGATTGCCCTCGACCTATCCGTTTGATTCGCTGGTTCTGAGAGACCGTGAGGATGTGCCAGCAACCAAGGGCGGGATAGTCGTCCATGACGATGTCTGGATTGGGCAGAAGGCGATGATTCTCTCTGGAGTCGATGTTGGCCAGGGGTCCGTCATAGCCGCTGGTGCTGTAGTTACTCGCGATGTCGAGCCTTACAGTATCGTTGCTGGTAATCCTGCCAAGGTAGTGAAGCATAGATTCTCTGAGACAGTGATACAGGAGCTCATCACGTGGGCTGACTATTCTCTTTTGGATGCGCAAACGATTCGGCAGTATCGCGACCTTCTGTATCAACCTGTCACTGCACAGAACTTGGATCAACTACATGCTATGTTTGACATGCTCAGAACGGCAGTGAAAGACAGATGATTATGGATACGGTCGTAGTAGTACATGTGAGTGCTGGAGGTGATCCTCGTGTTTGATACAATTCTTGTCACCGGGGGCTGTGGCTTCATCGGCTCGTGCTTCGTCCTCCAGCAGATGAAGCAGTACCCCGATATCCGTCTCATCAACCTCGACGCGCTGACGTATGCCGGTAACCCCGACAATGTCAAAGAGATTGCGGATGACTCGCGCTACACCTTCGTGCAGGCCGACGTTGCTGACCGTCCGGCCGTGGAGGCCGTCTTCGCCCAGTACCATCCCACGCAGGTCGTCCACTTTGCCGCCGAGTCCCACGTGGACCGCAGCATTGACGGCCCCGACGTCTTCGTGCGCACCAACGTCCTGGGTACCCAGGTCCTGCTGGACGTGGCCCGCAGGCAGTGGCAGCAGGACGCCTGCATGGACACTGCTCGCTTCCTCTACATCAGCACCGATGAAGTCTACGGTGACCTCCCCCTGGCAAGTACCGAGAAGTTCACCGAAAGCTCTCCAATCAAACCCAGCAGTCCCTACAGCGTTGCCAAGGCAGCAGGCGACCTGATGGCCCAGGCCTATCACCGCACCTATGGCATGCCTACCCTGATCACCCGCAGTTCCAACAACTACGGTCCCCGCCAGTACCCCGAGAAGCTCATCCCGCTCACCATCAAGAAAGCCCTAGCCGGCGAGCCCATCCCCGTCTACGGCGACGGCCTCAACGTCCGCGACTGGCTGTACGTCGAGGACAACTGCCGCGCCATCGATCTCGTCCTGCACCAGGGCACCCCCGGTCAGGTCTACAACGTCGGTGGGGGTAACGAGCTGAGCAACATCGACCTCATCCATCTGCTCCTGCACGCCCTCGCAGCACAGACCGGCGTACCCGAAGAGGACTACACCAGACTCATCACCTTCGTCCCGGACCGCCTTGGACATGACAGGAGGTATGCGCTGGACAGCTGCAAACTGTGCTATAGCCTGGACTGGGTGGCAGGCTCACCATTCATGGAGTCGCTAGCGCAGTCTGTTTCGTGGCTGCGAGGTACTTGGTGAAAGAGACGCAATATGCCATTGGAGGTCATAGTGAGCCTGTCCGCGCAGGAGTCAGCGGAAGCCAGGAGACTGTCGCGCCAGGTACTCGCAGTGTGGCTGCATGCATAGTCTCCTACAACCCGGGTCCAGAAGCGCGGTTGACCCTTTGCAGTGTGTTGCCTCAGGTGTCGAAAGTGTTTGTCATAGATAATGCCTCCGACAGAGAGAGCGGGCTGGCGCTTACAGGACTGTGTGCAGAGCTCAGCGTTGCGCTGATAGCGAACAAGGACAATATCGGCATAGCTGGTGCGTACAACCAAGCGGCCGACATGGCGATTAGTCAAGGGTACGAATGGATACTGCTGATGGACCAGGACACTGTTGCACCGGTCGGACTGGTTCAACGACTCATGCGTAGTGCCGATAAGTGGGGAGGAGCACATCTCCCTGCAGTATTGTGCCCGTTGTCTATAGCAAGTGACCCATTTGGGCATCGAAGTGCGGTCCCAGACACCGACGTGGCGGTAGACTGTTGCATGAATGCTGGCAGCATCGTGAGACTGGCAGCATGGAAAGCTGTTGGTGGCTACGATGAAAACTTCTTCGTGGACTACGTCGATATCGAGTTCTGTTTCAGGTGTCGGCAACACGGTTGGGAAGTCGTCCAAGTAGGCGGCGCCACCATGGTGCACAGTGCGGGGAACCCCATAAGGCATCGGTTTCTCTGGAAGCGGCCTGCAACTTCAAACCACTCTGCCCTCAGACGATACTACGTTACCCGAAATCGAATTCTGTTCTATCGGAAATACTGGGGCTTCGATACTAATTGGATTCTTCAGGACATATATCGCACGATCAAAGAGATCATACTACTCGTTCTGTTCGAGTCAGACAGACGTGAGAAGCTGAATGCCATGACCGTGGGAGTAGTCGATGGCTGTCGAGGAATCACCGGCAGAACAGATCGGACTCACTTCGTGCGCAGGTGAACAGTGAGTTACACCCGATGTTTGATGCGCTCAGAACAGCAAGATGATGTCTGGATAGGTTTTGGAGCTACCATCTTGTCTGGTGTAACACTAGGTCTTGGAAGTGTTGTTGGGCTCGAGCAGTCATGATACGGGACATCGAACCCTACACAGTCGTGGCTCGATGCTCTGCCACAGTGATCTCACGTAGGCACAGCTTAAATAGGTGCCAGAGGTTAACGACACAGTTCGACCCCAGAACAATTGATCGACAGTGGGTGAAACAACATATTGGCTGGCTTGATTACCCTCTTGATAATTTTATGAGGAAACGTAAGGAATGATGAACGCCTTGTCGGTGAAATGCGGGCATCTTTTCCACTACAAGAAGGGTCAGCAGCTTCATCCACCTGATACGATGACAGGCAGACCACCTTGGAGGCCCACGATTTTGGACTGGCTGGCGCCTGCACCAGCTGGCACGATATCGGTGGCGTTCGGAATGTTATGTGTTATGTTAGTCCCTTCTAGTACCTATGAGAGGCTGATAGGAGAGAGCTTCTTGCTAGTTGGACACAGAACAATCTTATGGGCATTTGTTATGTTATGTTTGATTGCCTTTGCGATGGGAGCTGGGTTTGTGCTGTTGTCGAGGCGTTTGCTGTGTCGACCCACCAGATCGAACAAAAGTGCTGTTCCAACGCCTGGAAACGACAAGACTATTTGGAGATCAGGGGCCTTTGGGAACATTAAGTTACTTACGAAGGCTACGCTTGTCGTTTCGATTTTGCTGGAAGCCGTGTTCGCCGTATCTCTGGTTTCTGCGGTGGACATTTCAGCCTATGTTGGATCTGCGGGGATGCCCGTCCTCGGCTCGATCTTCAGAATGCAACTGCAAGAGGAGATTTCTCGACTTAGTATGAACTGGCTTCTGCCGGCTACGATGATCCTTAACTGTTGGGCCATGGTATCGATGCTTAGCAATAGTGCCAAGTTATCGTGGTCAGTTAGGGTTCGTGCACTTCTGGTAGTTTCTCTCGTGCTGTTCTGCGTCTGCTGTCTACTCACGTATACCAGGGGTCTCCTCTTTTTTCAGGTGCTTATACTATTGGCTGCTGCGGCGGCTTTTCCTCTCGGCAGTCATGCTCATGTCCATGGGAGAGTACGTGCTCAAACCGTGGCACAGAAGCGGCGGAAGTGGAGCGTAGTAGTCTTTGCAACCTTGCTGCTGATACTCGTGTTCATTGTGATTGGTCGTCTCAGAGGAGAGCAGAGTGCAGAAACGTCAGGCGGAGTGTCTCTGATCCGGAGCATGATAGGATATTTCGTGTCACCCTACAACCGATTAGCGGCATTACTAGAAGGATATCTACGAGAGCCGAACACGGGCAGTGGTTTTTACTCGTTTCAGTGGCTATGGGATTTCCCTTTGGTCGGCAAGAAGTTAGGATTCTTCTCGCTAGGTCGTAAGTTTGGCCTAGATCTCCCTTTGTCTACATATGATAATTGGCTTGAGCAGTTTGCCGCCGTGGGCAGCGCTGGACTCAACCCAAGCTACAATGTTTCAACGGCCTTTGGGTTCGCATTTGCCGATTTTGGGTGGAAAGCTCCGATATGGTTTATCTTATATGGTATGGTGAGCGGGTGGGCATACGTTGGATTCAGAGCCAGAATCCCTGAATGCGTTGTCCTGTATAGCTATTTCTTGATAACGGTGGCCGGGTGGGGAGGCACTATTATGGTGGCTCATGCAAATATCGTAATTGTGGTAGCCGTCCTACTAGCCCTAAGGATTGCCAGATGGTTGGTCAAGCAATGATAGCCAAGGAATTGTTGGCAACACACCGCATCAAGAGATTCTTTGACGACGTCTCATATCTTATGCATTTTCCGAGCAAGGAAGAGAAATGAAGATAGCCTTTTGCACGATAAGTTGTGCCAACTATACAGCATATGTAATGACCCTGCTGGACTCACTATCCACGTCCCAATCCAACGAGGATAAGTACTGGCTAGTGGTAGATTCAAGTAGCGGCTCAGCTGAATTTCAAATCCTTTTTGGCACGCGTTGCATCGTGGTTTCACTGGATGATTTGGACATTGAAGACGTGGAGAGGATGTGTTTTCGCTATAGTGCCATGGAGTTGAGCACGGCCTTGAAGCCATTTTTCCTTCGCTGGCTGCTTTCCCGTGGATATGACGGAGTCGTATATTTGGATCCTGACATCTACGTGTATGGCCCCTTGACTGAGGTCACGTCAGCAATGCAACAACACAGTATACTGCTAACTCCGCACTGCGTTTATTTTGGAATGGGGCAGCAGGCAATCGATGTTTCTTTCACGCTAATGCGAACAGGGACATTCAACCTCGGCTTCATCGCAGTCAGTCGCTGCAGTGAGACATCCGTGTTTCTTGACTGGTGGTGCACCATGTGTGCTTCCGATTGTTACGATGAGCAGGAGAGGGGCATATTTGTCGATCAGAAATGGTTAGATCTTGCCATTGGAGGGCTGTCGCGTTTCGGCATAATATGCAGCCCCGGGCTGAACATGGCATACTGGAACCTTCATGAACGGAAACTGATTGGGCAGATGGTAAACGGCAAGTATCCACTGGTTTTTTTTCACTTCAGCGGAATTGAGGTGGAACGTGCCGATGGTATCTCGAAGCACCTACCAGGCGTGCACCTGACCGATCGCCCCGACTTGGCGAGTTTGTTCCGGGGCTACAGAGATAGGCTTAGTGCGAATGACTACGCTCACTACTCCTCTCGACAATATGCCTTTGGGTTCTACGATGACGGTCGACCGATCGGAGTGCTTGCTAGGCGACTGTATCCTACTGTGGACTGTACATATCTGCATCCCTTTCGATCGGGTGCCGGTACCTATGAGGACCTTCTTCTGGCAAGGCATTTATTGGAGGGCGGCGTCAAGATTACGATAGAATCTCCACGGGCCCAGCGGGGAGAGAAAGTATTGCGAATGATAGCGAAGATGGTTCTCCGATTGGGTGGACCTGATACGCTGAGAAACCTATTTGAGTACTTCAGTAAGCGCAGTTCGCTCCGTGACTTGGGATGGCTGTTACTAGACAATAGGAAGAAAATCCGGCTTCACACGAAAGAATCTCTTGGCATAGAAACTCGGAGGAGGCATTAATGGCACTACATTGTTCTAGATATCCTCGCACAAGGCAAAGAAAGGCAGGGTGGCATTTGAAATTCCATGGAAAGGTGGTTTCATGGTGCAAAGTTGAGACAGTGTCTGCAGGATTGGCTAGACTCGTTGCGCGAAACTGTTTCCATGGAACGCGAATTAAGATTCCAAATCGGTCGACTCAAAATAGAGAGAGTTGGCTTAAAGGTGGGGGCTATTCTTCAGCCCAATCAACTGTGACTGGTGGCGCGAATGGGTAAGTGCCTTGTTGTCTCGGCTCACCTGCCGTCACCCTTAGCAACTCAGGCAGGGCAGAAGGTGGCTTTTGAGAACCTGTGCGAACTCGCTCGCGTATACGATGTTACATTGATCGCAGCACGCGCGGGAGAGGAAGCAGGATATTCGCTAGACCCAATTCGGGATGTGTGTAAGGCTTTCACAGTATGCGACGTTCATAACATTGATCGCATAGTCGGGTGCTTGTTGCATCCTCTGCTGCCCACGGCCGTCGGAGCTCGCGCTCTATCGAAGTTGGAACATGCGGTACGTGAGGCCTCATTCGGCATTACGTATGATCGCGTTCACTGCGAATGGGGACAGATGGCCTTCCTCTCGTCACTCGTTCCCGGCAAGTATAGAAGTATTTACGTGCATGATGTGCTTTCGCAGCAGACTCAACGAAGAGCCATGGCGACTCACTTTCCCTTTGCCTTGCTGGCGTGGCTCGATGCCTCAAGAACAAGGGTATGGGAGAGCCGAGCCTATCGTAGCTTCGACCAGGTTTTTGTGCCAAGTACTAAGGATCGTGACATTCTTGTACAGCTGAATCGCGCCTATTCTCGGAGTGCCAATGTAGTCTATCCTACATTCACTACCTACGTCGCGGCAAATCAGTCTTCGCTCGAAAGAGCTGTAGGGGTGCTTTTCTGGGGTTCCATGTCGCGGCAAGAAAACGATGAAGCGGCTTTGTGGCTACTTGACCGCGTCATGCCCCAAGTTCGAGCTAAATTTCCAGCAGCAAGAGCGCTGATTGTTGGCTCCTCACCTTCTTGCGCTCTTCTTATGCGAGCGGGGGAGCATACTGTTATTACTGGCTATGTGTCAGATCCGAGTACCGTTTTTCTGCAAGCGCGTGTTGCAGTACTACCGTTGGGGTCAGGAGCGGGCGTAAAACTAAAGGTTCTCGAATGCTTGGCTGCAGGGATTCCTGTGATTACTACTCCCATCGGGGCGGAAGGTATTCCTGCTGGGGAGAGGGAGGGGTTATTTGTGGCAGCGAGAGATGTGGCCCTCTTTGCGCAGAAAACCATCGAAGTCCTTTCGGCACCTATGTCTCAGCTTTGGTCGCTTAGCGAGCATGCGCGTGTTTGGGCGAGCCAGTATGAGGCCCGTCGCGCGACCATTGTCTCTAATGGGCGCTGATGTTTTCCCGGTGGCCTGGAGGTTGTGCAGTGTATCGAGGCGAACAGCGCAACGGCGTAGTACTATGGAGGCTGAAAAATGAGTGAGGTCACTATTACAGCTGTTATTCCAACGAAGAACGCCAGCAGTGTACTATCAGAACTTCTTGCCGCATTGCGCCATCAAACAGCGGTTGTGTCCGAGATAATTGTGCTGGATTCGGGTTCATCGGACGACACAGTTGAACTTGCCCAACATGCAGGGGCGACAGTCGTTGCTATTAGGGATGGGTCATTTGATCATGGTGCTACTCGAGGGAAGGGTGCACTGATAGCGAAAGACGCCGATCTTTTGCTCTATCTGACGCAGGACGTGGAGATTCGGCAACTAGATCTTGTGGAGCGGTTGTCTCGCACTTTTCAGGATCCACAGATTGGAGTCGCACACGCACGCCAGATACCTCGGGCCGGTAGTTGTTTGCTTGATGCTCATCTACGCAGCTTCAACTATCCGCCGGAAAGCAGAACATTCGAGCCAGTGGATGTCAAGCATGTCGGGCTAAAGTCCGCCTTCAACTCGGACGCATGTGCCATGTATCGCCGAACAGCTCTCGAGGATATTGGGGGCTTTCCAAAACAGGTCATCTGCGGAGAGGACATGCTCGTAGCAGCGGCCATGCTGATGCGCGGATGGAAGAACGCCTATTGCGCTGATGCCGAAGTGATACACTCTCATGGATACACTTGGAAAAAGGAGGCGCGGCGATACTTCGACACGGGCGTCATGCACCATGACAACCCTTGGCTTGAAGAAGCTTTTGGGGGGGCAGGTGGACAGGGGATTAGTTATGTGAAATCGCAGGTTTTCTTCATGCTGCGCCAACATCGCCCCGGCATGCTCTTGATTGCTTGCACCCGAGACGTGGCGAAGGCTGTTTGTTTCTGGCTAGGCAAACATTACGAACTTCTTCCCGAGTCAATAACGAAGACACTTTCGCTCAACAAAAGATACTGGTCGGAAGCAAAAGCGGAGAGGGGGGGCAGCAAGTGAAGACAGACAGTGTACAGATTAGCTTGGATGCTCTTGCGTTGCTTGGGGCATTTGCTGGTGCCATGTTTGTTCGCTTTGTCCTTGCACGGGGCACCTTCGACATGTGGTGGTATATGGTCTCTTTTCTTACCATCCTTGTGCTCCAGATAAGCATACTCTATTTCTCGGGCGGCTATGAGCTCAGCAATTTAGGATCCTCCTCGTACGCTTTGGCAGCAAGGTCTCTTACATACTCGTTTGCCGTTTACGTTCTTATCGCCTACAGTGTCAAGAATACAGCGCTGTCGCGACTGGTGTTCTTGTACGTGTTTGTCTGTGTGCTTGCCGTAGAGAGCCTCTCTCGGTTCATTCGCGTTCGTCGGAGGCAGAAGGCATACAGTCGAGGACTCGGTGTGAGAAGGGCGGTCGTGATCGGTGAGCCATCCCAACTCATGTCGGAACTGGAAGAGCATATCAACTCCTCGCACCCAGATGGCATAGCTATTGTCGAACACCTCGGTGATGCTGCGCTGAGTGGTCAAGACCTAGTGTCTCAGGTGGCACGGCTGGTCGACTCGGGAGTCATGGCAGTCGTGTTGGGCTCGAATGCGGTCAAGAGCAGAGAAGTAGTGGAATACTGTATGCAACGCTACATCGATGTATACGCTGTAGGAGGCAACGAGGCCATCATCTTCTACCCAGTCGACGTGCTCTTTGCAGGTGGTGGGGTGCCGATTCTTCACGTGAAGAGGGCGTTCATTGTGAGCACTGGCCTCCGCATCAAGCGGCTACTGGATGTTGTACTGTCATTCGCAGGCATCGTCGTTCTGTCGCCCGTGTTTCTGATTGTTGGGCTGTTGGTTGGATTGACATCGCGCGGACCCATCTTCTTTGGACACCGGCGCATGGGAACAGGGGGGAGCACGATCCATGTTCTGAAGTTCAGGACTATGGTTGTCAATGCAGAGCAAGTACTGGAGCACATGTTGCAGGAGAATCCAGAATTGAGAGCTGAGTGGGAGACGAGCTTCAAGCTCAAGAAAGACCCAAGAGTCACCCGTCTCGGCAGTTTTCTACGTAAGACCTCCTTGGACGAACTTCCACAACTATTCAACGTACTCGTCGGCGATCTCTCTCTGGTTGGTCCACGCCCGATCGTAAGCGATGAGATGGCCAAGTACGGAGACGCAGCCAAGTTCATCTTGCGCGTCCCTCCCGGAGTGACGGGACTCTGGCAGGTGAGTGGGAGATCTGATGTCGACTATGCTGAGCGTGTCGATTTGGATATACAGTACATCAACAATTGGAGCTTGACACTGGATTTCACGATACTGTTCAGGACAATACCAGCAGTGCTGAGTCGCAAGGGGTCCTGCTAGCCAGGTTCCATTATGCAGAGCGCGGTTGAGAACCGCCAGTCGTGGTCTATCGTTAGGTCTCAGCGCTGGTGTGGACACATCAACACTATTTGCTGCGGCTGGCCGCATCGCATGGGGCCGAGCGGTTTGTCAATATCTCGACGGACAAGGCGGTCAACCCGGTCAACTTCATGGGTGCCAGCAAGCGCATCGTGGAACTGGTGGTTCAGGTGAACGATGGTCGTGAGAGCCTGCGCACGACCAGTGTGCGCTTCGGCAACGTATTGGGCAGCAAGGGCAGTGTGGCCGAGGTCTTTCGGAAGGAACTGCAGGAGACTCGTACGCTGCGGGTGACCGATCCCAGCATGGAGCGCTTCTTCATGCTGATCCCCGAGGCCGTGCAACTGGTCCTGCAGGCCGGTGCCCTGTCGCAGGGGCAGGATATCTTCGTCCTGCGCATGGGTGAGCCCATCCGGATCCTCGACCTCGCGCGCAGCTACATCAAGCTGGCGGGGCTGGAAGTCGGGCGGGAGGCTAGCATCGTCATCACCGGTAACCGTGGCAATGAGAAAATGACGGAGGAACTGTGGTCATCTGCTGAGCATGTTGTTCCGACGAGCTACGAGAGCATCATGCGGCTCGAGTGTCCGCCGACTCCCTCACCGGCAGTGCTCAAGCCCGCTATCGACCGCCTGCTGGATGCGGCCCGCAGTCATGACGCAAATGCCATGCGCGCCGAGCTGCACGCCATCGGCCCGTTGATCAACATTCCATGAAGAGGGACAGACAAGGACAAAGGCTGGATTCCCGCCTTCGCGCGAATGACGAAGTCCAGCCCGAAGGAGGGGTACTGCGGAATCATTCTACTGGAATTCACTTCGTAATTCTCGAGGCTTCCGAGATCTTGAGAGTGGGAAGAATCGGAGCAAGAACTGCCTTAGTAACAAATCGAAATAGACTTGTCTCGAATGATGCAAATGCAGACTCTTGTATCTCCTCTCTTGGAGATAGTGCTGTCTGGTTGCATAGGTCTTCAAAAAAACTAGAAGGGAGGATGCAAAATGAAGAAGGTCTTGATAACAGGAATTACAGGTTTTGTTGGAAGTCATCTTGCTGAGTTCATCTTGAATGAACATCCTGATTATGAGGTACACGGAATAAAGCGTTGGAGAAGTAGAATGGAGAACATAGAAGAGGTAGAAGAAGTAGTCTTTCTACACGAAGCGGATATTACAGATGCCGAATCGATTGATTCCACCATATCCAAAGTAAGACCCGACGTAATTT
>Ga0209638_1001575_pt1 | contig 14418 bp, 11 predicted proteins | sample BarGraNGADG00211_FD_184490 | JGI IMG/M metagenome (GOLD analysis project Ga0209638, IMG submission 184490) | Arctic peat soil microbial communities from Barrow, Alaska - Barrow Graham LP Ref core NGADG0002-211 (SPAdes) (version 2) | ecosystem: Environmental > Terrestrial > Soil > Wetlands > Peat... | reverse complement strand
CACGCCCGACCCGGACTCGTCGATCGACGTGACCGTGTACTCCGACGCGTGGCTCGAGCCCGAGCGCGGCCTCGAGCTCGCCCGCGGCCTGTCCTCTCGGGCCCGTCTCACGACCGAGGGCGCAGCCTGGAACGGTCCACCGAGCGGAGTGGGTGAGCACGCCTTCCCCGGCACCGAGGTGATCGACGACAACCTTCGCCGACAGCTGCACGCCGAGGCGGCCGCGTTCGACACCTGGGCGCTCGCGATGCCGGACGTGCTGGACGGCTACGGCGTCGAGCTCGACCTGGGTATGGACGGACTCCTCTGCCTCGAGGCAACGAGCGACCGCGAGCTGCCGCTGCTCGTCGCGAACGAGCCATGGGGCAAGGAAGGCGTGATCGCCTACCGGGTGCGCTGGGTGCCGCCCGAGTTCGAGGAGCTGTACGTCGAGAAGCCCTCGATGCCGCACCGCGTAGCCCGGGGCCGCGCCAAGGAGATCGTGCACCGGCTCGCGCGCGCCGTGCATGAAGCCGTCGGGGGGATTGCCGCGAACGACGACGGGTTCCCGGTGCTGCTCTAGCTCGGCGTGGGTGGTTCGGGATCGCCGCGCCGCACCGCGCTGAGCACCAGCTGAGCCACGTCGGTCACCAGCACCGGCGTGCTCGAGCCGGACGCCGACCCAGCGACCCCGTCGGTCAGCATCGTCGTGCAGAACGGGCAGGCCGTGGCGATCGTGCCGGCGCCGGTGGCGATGGCCTCCTCGGCCCGGGTCGAGCTGATCCGGGTCCCGGTCGTCTCGTTCATGAAGGCTCGGGCGCCGCCGCCTCCGCAGCAGAACGAGGACTCGCACGACCGAGGCATCTCGGCGACCTCGAGACCCGGGATCGCGGCGAGCAGCTCGCGCGGTGGCGAGTAGACCTGGTTGTGCCGGCCCAGGTAGCACGGGTCGTGGTAGGTGACGCGGCCGGGCGACTGGCCGGGCGACCCCTCGGGCGACTGGCCGGGCGTCGACCCCCCGGTCGCCGAAGCGCCCGCCAGGGTGAGTCGTCCCTCCGCCACCAAGCGCGCGAGCAGCTCGGTGTGGTGCACCACGGTGTAGGTCCCGCCCAGCTGCGGGTACTCGTTCGAGAGCGAGTTCAAGCAGTGTGCGCACGTCGCGACGATCGCTTGCGGCTTCGCTGCGTCGAGCGTCTCGATGTTCCGGCTCGCGAGCAGCTGGAACAGGAACTCGTTGCCCGCGCGTCGGGCCGGGTCCCCGGTGCAGGTCTCGGCGTTGCCGAGCACCGCGAACGTGACTCCGGCACGGTGCAAGAGCTCGGCCACCGCTCGGGTGGTGGCGCGGGCCTTGTCGTCGTAGGCGCCCGCGCAGCCCACCCAGAAGAGGTAGTCGAGCTCCGCGGCGGTGTCCACGTCCACACCCACCACGGGCACCTCGAACGGCAGACCCTTCGCCCAGTCCATCCGGTTCCGGGCCGGCAGGCCCCACGGGTTGCCACGCTGCTCGAGCTTCGCCAAGGTGCCGGCGAGCTCGGTGGGCACCTCGTTGGCCATCAGCACCTGGTGCCGTCTCAGCCCGCTGATGAGGTCGAGGTGCTCGATGTCGACCGGGCACTCCTGGACGCACGCCCCACACATCGTGCAGGCCCACAGCTCCTCCGGGTCGACGATGCCGCCGACGAGCGCCTCGGTCCGGTCCGCGGTGCGGTCGTACGCGTGGTCGCGGACCTCGAGCAGCAGCTGCTTGGGCGAGAGCGGCTTGCCGGTCGCCCACGCCGGGCACACGTTCTGGCAGCGTCCGCACTCGGTGCACGTGGAGACGTCGAGCAGGTTGCGCCAGGTCAGGTCCTCGACGGTGCCGAGGCCGAGCCGGGCGTCGTCGGGCAGGGTGTCGAGAGCGGTCAGGTCGACCGGCTCGCCCGCGATCATCAACGGCGGGAGAGCGCCCAGGGCCGGGCCGCCATCGGCGTCCCGCCTGGTGAAGATCGTCACGACGGCGAGGAACCGGTGCCACGCGACGCCCATCGCGGGCTGCAGGCCGACCGTGACGAACCACGCCATCGACACCAGGATCTTGGCCACCGACAGCAGCACGATCGCATTCTCGAGGCCGGCCGTCGAGGCGCCCGAGAGCATCGACCCTAGCCAGGCCGTGAGCGGGAAGTGCCAGGCCGTCGCGAGATGAGCGAGCGAAGGGTCACGGGCGAGCAGCGCGAACTCGGCCGCTCGCAGCGCGATGATGCACGCACCGACGACGGCGACCGTCGCCTCGACGTAGTACGCCTGCCAGAAGGTCGAGCCGGAGAAGCGCGAGGCGCGACCCAGCCGCCCCGGGTGCTCCCGCAACCGGACGACGACGAGCGCCGTGATGGCCAGCGTCGCGAGCCACGCGAAGGTCTCCACGATCCACTCGACCGGTGGCAGGTGGCCGAGCACCGGGAGGGAGTAGCGCGGGTCGCCGACCTGGCCGTACGCCCCGACCAGGGTGATCACCAGGAGCGGGAACGACAGCATCACGAACCAGTGCGCCGCGCGGACGACCGGGCGGTGCCGGAACCGCGCGTGCCCGAGGACCTCGCCGAGCACCCGCGCCAGGCGGGTCCCGGCCGGCGTCGTGCGCCCGGGCGCCGGTCGGCCGGCACTGACGGTTCGGTAGATGACCAGGACTCCGCGGACGAACACCGCGACACCGACCACGGTCGCCACCAGTACGACGGCGGTCAGCACCGTTCGCATCCGGCTCTCCTCGCTCGTGGGCCCGTTGGCTCGGCTCACGCTAGCGCGCCACGGCGATCGCTAGGCTCGGCTCGACGAGGGAGGCTCACATGGCGGACGCCAAGCGCACCTACACCCGAGCGCTGCGGCTCGCCCTGTACACGCCGCTCGCGGTCGGGATGGTGGGGGGTCTGCTCATCCTCGCCCGGCGATCCGATCTGCCGGAGCCGGTGGCGACCCACTGGTCGGGAAGCGGGGTGGCGAACGGGTTCACCTCGGTGCTCGGCACCGCCCTCTTGACGGTGGTGCTCTCCGCGGGCGTCGGCGGTGCCGTGGCGATGGGTGCGGCGTTCGCCACGATCCCCGGCTGGCAGCGCCGCCTGATGCTCGGGCTCGGCATCGGGGTGTCGGTCGTCGTCGCAGCGGCCTTCGTGCTCCTGACCCTTGGCCAGGCCGGTCTCGCGGACGCGCACGAGGCCGTGTTCCGCCCCGTCGCACTCATCGCTGCCGCCCTCGGCGGCGTCGCCACCGGTGTGCTCGGCGCGCGGCTGCTGCGCGACGTCTGAGGGCTGTCCCGACCGGCCCCGCGGGTGCCCGCGGCGCGGGTAGAGTGAGCGCCGAACGACAGGGGAGCGCCTCCGGGGAACCGGGAGCCAGGCGCTGAGAGTGCGGGCCACCGCAGACCCTCGAACCTGATCCGGTTAGCACCGGCGAAGGGAGTCGGGAATCTCAGTCGCGGTCCGTCGTCGTCGGCGCAGGTATGCCCGACGGCGCCGGGCGGCGACCCCCTCCTGACCATCTGGGAGGAAGCATGGCGAGGAGACTCGCATCTCTGGCCGCGGTCGCGGCCCTGGCACTGACCTTGAGCGCGTGCACGTCGGGGGGACAAGCGAAGCCGAGCTCGACCGGGGGAGCCTCCGGCTCGATCTCGGCGGGCGCCCGCGGGACGGTCGTGCTCGTCACGCACGACTCGTTCGTGATCAGCGACGCGCTGATCGCCGAGTTCACGTCGAAGACCGGGTACACCCTCGAGCAGCATGCGCCGGGAGACGTCGGTGTCCTGGTCAACCAGCTCGTGCTGACCAAGGACGCGCCGATCGGCGACGTCACGTTCGGCATCGACAACACCTTCGCCTCGCGCGCGGTCAGCAACGGCGTGCTCGCCGCGTACCGGTCGCCGGCCGAGGGGACGAGTGCTGCCAAGTTCGACCTGGACAGCTCGAACAACCTCACCCCGATCGACTACGGCGACGTGTGCGTCAACGTCGACCACGGGTGGTTCAGCGCGAAGGGGATCCCCGAGCCGGTCACGCTCGCCGACCTGGCCAAGCCGGCCTACAAGGACCTGCTCGCGGTCGAGAACCCGGCGACGTCGTCGCCCGGCCTGGCCTTCCTGCTCGCCACCGTCAGCGCCTTCGGGGCGGACGGCTGGCAGGGCTACTGGTCCCAGCTCAAGACCAACGGCGTGAAGATCGACGCCGGCTGGACCGACGCGTACACCGTCGACTTCTCCGGCTCGTCCGGGAAGGGCTCCCGCCCGCTCGTGGTGTCCTACGCCAGCTCGCCGCCCGACGAGGTTCCGGCCGGCGGCACGACGGCTCCGACCGGCGCACTGCTCGACACGTGCTTCCGGCAGGTCGAGTACGCGGGGGTGCTGGCCGGCGCGAAGAACCCGGCCGGCGCCCAGGCGTTCATCGACTTCATGCTCGGCGACTCGTTCCAGGCTGCCCTGCCGAGCGCGATGTACGTCTACCCGGTGTCTTCCTCGGTCAAGGTGCCCGACACCTGGGCGACCTTCGCACCCATCCCGAGCTCGCCGTTCTCGATGGATCCGGCGCAGATCGACAAGAACCGCGATGGTTGGATCCAGAAGTGGACGGACACCGTGATCGGATGACCGCTCGCCGGTGGGTGGGGTGGGGCCTGGTCGCGGCGGTGCCGCTGGCCTTTCTCGGCCTGTTCTTCGTCCTGCCCACCGGCACGCTCATCGCTCGCGGCTTCAGCACCGGGGGCTCGCTCGACCTGAGCGGGTTCGGTGAGGTCTTCTCCCGGCCGCGGACCTGGCGGATCGTCGGGCTGACCTTTCTCCAGGCCGCCCTGGGGACCGTGTTCGCGGTGGGGCTCGGGATCCCGGGCGCGTACGTGCTGTACCGCCGGCGCTTCCGCGGCCAGTGGCTGGCCCGGGCCCTGGTGACGGTCCCGTTCGTGCTGCCGACCGTCGTCGTCGGCGTCGCGTTCCGTTCTCTCCTGGCCGAGGGCGGGCCGCTCGGTGCTCTGCACCTGGACGGGACGCTCGCCGCGATCGTGGCGGCCCTCGTGTTCTTCAACTACTCGGTCGTGGTGCGGACGGTCGGCGGCTTCTGGGCCCACCTCGACCCGCGCGCCGAGCAGGCCGCCCGGGTCCTCGGGGCGCCGCCGTGGCGCGCCTTCCTCTCGGTCACCCTGCCCGCGCTCGTCCCGGCGATCACCGCCGCGGCATCCATCGTGTTCCTGTTCTGCGCGACCGCCTTCGGGATCGTCCTCATCCTCGGCGGGATCCGGTTCGGCACGATCGAGACCGAGATCTGGATCCAGACGACGCAGTTCCTCAACCTGAGGGCCGCGTCGGTCCTCTCGGTGGTCCAGCTCGTGGTGGTCGGGGCGGTCCTTGGCGTCTCGGGTGCAGCGCGGCGTCGTCGCGAGCGGGCGTTGCACCTCACGGCGGTCGATGCGGCGCGCGAGCGGCTCGGCCGCGCGGACTGGGCTCCGGCCGTCGTCACCGGACTCGTCGGCGCCGTCCTGATCGCGTTGCCGATGCTCTCGCTCGTGCTGCGGTCGTTGCAGACCTCTCACGGCTGGAGCCTGCAGAACTACGCCAACCTCGCGACCACCGGCGGCCGCGGGGTGCTGACCGGGACGGTGTGGGCCGCCCTCGGCAACTCGGTCCGGACGGCCGTCCTCGCGACGGCGATCGCCGTCGTGGTCGGAGCGCTGGTGGCCCTGGTCGTCTCGCGGCGGCCGCACTCCCGGTCCGGACGCCGTGCCATCGAGACGCTCGACGCGGTGTTCATGCTGCCGCTCGGGGTGTCCGCGGTGACGGTCGGCTTCGGATTCCTGATCGCCCTGCACCGGCCGCTCGGCCTCGACATCGACCTGCGCACCTGGTGGGGTCTCGTCCCGGTGGCCCAGGCGGTCGTCGCCGTGCCGCTCGTCGTGCGGTCCTTGCTCCCCGTCCTTCGGGCGATCGAACCGCGGTTGCGCCAGGCCGCCGCCGTGCTCGGAGCGAGCCCGTGGCGGGTGTTCGTGGCGGTCGACCTCCCGATGGTCCGCCGCGCCCTCGGGCTGGCGATCGGCTTCGCCTTCGCGGTCTCGCTCGGCGAGTTCGGCGCGACGTCGTTCTTGGTCCGTCCGGACCGGCCGACGCTGCCGATCGTCATCTACCGGCTGATCGGGCGCCCGGGGGCGGAGAATCTCGGCATGGCGCTCGCGGCGTCGGTGGTGCTCGCGGCACTGACCGCGGCGGTCATGATGCTGGCCGAGCGCTGGCGTCCGGCCTCGGCGATGGGAGAGCTGTGATGACGGCCCGCGGGCTCGAGGTGAGTGATGTCGTCGTGGAGTACGAGGCCGCTGGCCGCTGGCTGCCGGCGGTCGCCGGCGTCTCGTTCGACGTCGTCCCGGGCGAGGTGCTCGGGCTGCTCGGCCCGTCCGGGTGCGGCAAGTCCACCCTGCTGCGGGCGATCGCGGGGCTCGAGCGCTTGGTCCGCGGTGCGGTCTCCTGGGACGGCGCGGATCTGGCGCCGGTGCCGGTGCACCGGCGTGGCTTCGGTCTGATGTTCCAGGACGGTCAGCTCTTCCCACACCGCGACGTCGCGGGGAACGTCGCCTTCGGGCTGCAGATGGCGGGCCTGGGCCCGGCGGAGCGGGCGCCACGGGTGCACGAGCTGCTCGCGATGGTCGGTCTCGAGGGGTTCGAGCGGCGGCAGGTGGAGACCCTGTCCGGCGGCGAGCGGCAGCGGGTCGCGCTGGCACGTTCCCTCGCGCCGACGCCGAGGCTGCTGCTGCTCGACGAGCCGCTCTCGGCTCTCGACCGAGCGTTGCGGGAGCAGCTCGCGGAGGACCTCGCCCGGGTGCTGCACGAGACGAGGACCACCGCCGTCTTCGTCACTCACGACCCGGACGAGGCGTTCGCCGTCGCGGACCGGATCGGCGTCATGTTCAGCGGCAAGCTGGTCCAGGTCGGAACGGCGGCGGAGCTGCGCGCTGAGGGGATCGACCGCTCGGTGCGCGCCTTTCTCGGCAACTGAATCTTCGCTCGGGGCCAACCGGGTGAAATGCTCCCGGAGAAGACATCCGAGCCGCTGCTTCGGCCCCGCGTCGTCACCGCTGCCGCTAGCGTTCGAGGGTCGATCTCGAGAGGACCACCGTGGACCAGCAGCCTGCCGCAGGGTGGTACCCGGATCCCTCGACGCCCGGACAGCAGAGGTGGTGGGACGGCATCTCGTGGGCCCAGGTGACTCGACCCGCGTCGCCGAGCCAGGGAGCGGGCACGGCGCCAGGGTACGGCGCGGGTGCTGCGTCGAGCTATGGAACTGCGTCGGGGTACGGCGCCGCGTCTGCCTACGGAACCACTCCGGGCTACGGAACCACTCCGGGCTACGGAACCACTCCGGGCTACGGAACCACTCCGGGCTACACCCTCGTCGATCCTCCGCGGCACCGTGGCCGGATCGTGCTCTTCTCCCTTCTCGGGCTGCTGGTGGTCGCCGGTCTGGTTGCGGGCGGCCTGCGGATCTTCAGCAATGTCGGTTCCACGCGGTCGTCGGCTCCGCCAGCCCCGACGACCGCGCAGAAGGAAGCCATGGCACAGGAGCTCGGCGGCACGAGCTTCATATCCAGCGACGGCGCCGCGAGCATCGTCGTGTCGCCCACCTGGACCGCCTCCGAGATCTCCCCCGATTCCGGCAGTCCCAGGGTGATATCGGAAGGCACGTGGTATCTGGGCTCGGGCGACGCGACCCTGAACGACGTGATCACGGTTGTGTCGGAGAAGATTCCTTCTGTCATGGGAATGGATGCCTACCTGGCGGCCTCGATCGTCACGGCCAAGCGCTCCCTGACCGACTTCGCGGTCGTGTCGCAGAGCCGAGACCACAACGCGTATGGCCGCGAGGTCGGCATCCTCACCTTCACAACCACGATCCAGGGCCAGTCGGTCTCGTGCATGTCGTACGTCGTGCTCGGCGGGGGCTCTGCAACGACTGTCAACGTCGTGTCTTCTCCGGACCGGTTCGATGACGTGGTGAGCCACGAGATGCCCTTCATCTCCACCCTCGTCGCGGAGTAGCAGCCCAGCTCGTCCAGTTGCGCATTCGCCGGGTGAAGTCCTTGGGGAGGCCGGTCTGGTTGCCGGAATGTCAACCGGAGCGGACCCGACCGCCGCTAGCCGGCCAGCGACGACTGCGAAAGGATCACCATGAGTCCCCAAGCGAACCGCGGCTGGTACCCGGATCCGTCCGCGCCGACGCAGCTGCGCTGGTAGGACGGGGTCTCGTGGTCGAGCGCGACACAGCCCGCGGCCGTGTCCGGCGTTGCGCCGGGTTCCGGGTTCGCGCAACCGAGTGCCGCTCCCGGTTATGGGTTCGCTCAGCCGAGTGCCGCGCCCGGCGTCGTGCCCACGCCAGGGTTCGGGCCGTCGAGCCCGACGCCGTACGGATGGTCGGCCACCCCCGGCGCAGCCGGGCCGGCCGCTCCGCCCAAGCGAGGCAACCGAGCACTCCTCTGGGTTCTGGTCGGTGTCCTCGTGGTCGCCTTGGTGGGCGGCGGCGCAGCGTTGGCGATCAATCGTGTTGGCGCCCGATCGGGCGCTGCTGGTCACCCCAGTCCGACGACGTCGCACTCGCCCTCGGCCACAACGTCGCCCTCGGCCACACCGTCGCCGACGGCCGCGAGCGTCAGCCTGGCTGATCGGGCTCAACAGCTGGGGGGCACCCCGTTCGTCGCCACGGACGGGTCATCGAGCATGGTCGTCTCGAGCCGGTGGACCGCTCTCGACTCGATGCCGGACGTCGGTGCGCTGCCCGCGGGTGTGGCAATCCAGTCCTTCTGGAGGCTTCCGTCGGCTGACGCGACGGCGAACGACATGGCCTTCCTGGTGAGTGGGACTATCGCCGCCGCGGGGCCGTTGGACACCTTCGTGGCGGGATACGCGAGGGGTGTGAAGGTCTCCTCCCCGGGCTTCGAAGAGATCTCCACCGAGTCGGTGAAGAACGTGTACGGCCACGACGCGAGGGTCATGCGGTTCCGGATGACTGCAAGCGGCCAGATCTTCCGGGGCGCGACGTACTTCGTCGTCGAGGGAGGGCATGTCGCCATCCTGAACGTCATGGGGGCATCCGAGCGGTTCGACGCGACGCTCGCCGAGGCGCTGCCGTTCGCTCAGACGCTCGCGGCACCGGCCGACGCCTAGCGACCGCTGACAGACCCGTGGGCCAGGCCACCCGGCTGGGGCGCTGGGTCCGCGGAGGAGGATCGTGATGGTCTCGCAGCCCACACCGGGGTGGTACCCCGATCCTCGATCGTGGGCGCACCTCCGTTGGTGGGACGGGCGTCAGTGGACCGACACGGTCCAACCCGCCATGTCGGTGGGCGGGCCATCGGTCGGCCAGGTTCCTGCGCGTTCGCACCCGGTACGGGTCACGTTGATCGTGGTCGCTGCGGTTCTGGCACTCGCGCTGTTCGTCGGGGGTACCTGGATATACGTTCAGGGCGCGGGTTATACCGAAGGTCCCCCCGCCGCTGGGGCTTCGGCTCCGGCACGGTTCGCCCCACGGTCGCCGCCGGCCTCCCCGACGGCGTCGCCCACCGTCGTGACTCCGCCCGCCGTCGCGGAATCGCCGTCGGCGGATGCCACGGCGAGCATCCTCGTGACGAGAGCGGCTGAGCTCAGCGGGACGGCCTACGTGGCGAACGACCGTTCCGTCAGCATGGTCGTGTCGAAGAAGTGGGTGCCGCTCCCTGCGCTGCCGGGTAACCACGACACGGCGAGCGTGACGACGCACGGGAGCTGGACGCTCAGTTCAGTCGGGCCCGGCGAAAGCGACGTCCTGTCTGTGACGACTCAGCAGCTCGACGCATCGATCGGCATGGACACCTACGTGACAACACTGATTCCCGCTCTCGCTCACACGCTCGACGGGTTCGAGCTGGTATCCGACGACCACGTCACGACCACCTACGGCGATCCCGCGAGGATGATCCGGTTCCGCTGCACGGTCGCTGGCGCGACGACGGAGAGCCTGGACTACCTGATGGTCGACGGCCGCACCGCAGCCGAGTTCACCGTGTGGACGAGCCCGGCGCGCTTCGACAAGGTCGTCGCCGAGGCGATGCCGTTCATCTCGACGCTGAGGGTGGCCGCCGACGGCTAGTGCACAAGAGCTTCGGCGCTACCGAGCAGGCGCGCACCGAGCACGCCGATCGCTCCCCTAACCCTTTCACCACGTGGACGCTCGCGAGGCGCCCGACCCATGCTGAGGGCGTCCGTCGGCGGCCGGTGGCCGCGCTCGACAAAAGGAGTCGGTCCATGTCCAACCCGTCGCTGCGCCACGGTTCCCCGATGGTCATCCACGGACGGGCCCGCGTGGTCGCACTCGCCATGACCGCAGCACTGCTCGCCTCCTGGGCCGTGGTCGCCACCACGTCGACGGCCGCGCAGGCCGCCGTGCCGCCGTACCAGGACCCGGCGCAACCCGTCGCCACCCGCGTCGCCGACCTGCTCTCCCGGATGACGCTGGACGAGAAGATCGGCCAGATGACGCAGGCAGAGCGCTCGAAGGTGACCGCGTCCGACCTCACGACCTACCGGCTCGGCTCGGTGCTGTCCGGCGGCGGCTCGGCGCCCTCGCCGAACACCGTGGCGGGCTGGGCGGACCTCTACGACGGCTTGCAGCATGGCGCGATGGCGACCCCGCTCCAGATCCCGATGATCTACGGCATCGACGCCGTGCATGGCAACAACAACGTCTACGGTTCGACGATCTTCCCTCACAACATCGGGCTCGGCGCGACCCGCGACCCGCAGCTGGTGCAGCAGGTCGGACGAGCGGTCGCCGAGGAGGTCGCAGCGACCGGCATCGACTGGACGTTCGCGCCGACCCTCGGCGTCGTGCGCGACGACCGGTGGGGCCGCACCTACGAGTCGTTCGGTGAGGACCCCGCGATCGCGTCATCGATGACGACGATCATCACCGGCTTCCAGGGGACCAGCCTCGGCGGCCCGAGCTCGATCCTCGCCACGGCCAAGCACTACATCGGCGACGCGGGGACCACCGGCGGCAAGGACCAGGGCAACACTCAGGTCAGCGAGGCCGAGCTGCGGGCGACCTTCCTGCCGCCGTTCAAGGCCGCGATCGACCGGGGGGTCGGCTCGATCATGGTGTCCTACAGCAGCTGGAACGGCGTCAAGATGCACGGCAACAAGTACCTGCTGACCGACGTGCTGAAGACGGAGCTCGGCTTCACCGGCATCGTCATCTCCGACTGGGCCGCGATCGACCAGCTCGACGGCGCGACCGGCTTCACGGCGCAAGAGGTCGCGACCGCGATCAACGCCGGCCTCGACATGATCATGGTCCCGCAGAACTTCACGACCTTCATCTCCTACCTGCGTCAGGACGTGCAGAACGGAACCATCCCGCAGTCGCGCATCGACGACGCCGTCCGCCGGATCCTGACCAAGAAGTTCGAGCTCGGGCTCTTCGAGCGCCCCTACGCCGACCGCAGCAACGCGTCCAGCGTTGGTGGCTCCGCGCACCGGGCGGTGGCCCGCAAGGCGGTGCAGGAGTCGCAGGTCATCCTCAAGAACGACGGCGTCCTGCCCCTCGCCACCACCGGCGGCAAGGTGTGCGTGGCCGGGAAGAACGCCGACGACATCGGCAACCAGAGCGGCGGCTGGACTCTCAGCTGGCAAGGCGCGAGCGGCGCGACGGTGCCCGGCACGACGATTCTCCAGGGCATCAAGGACGTGCTGTCCGGCGGCCGGACGACGAGCTTCGCAGCCAACGGCAGCAACGTGGACTCCTCGTGCTCGGTGGCCGTGGCGATCATCGGTGAGACGCCGTACGCCGAGGGCGCAGGCGACCGGCCGAACGGCCTCCCGCTGGACGCGACGGACCAGTCGACGCTCACGCGGGTGAAGGCCGCCGGTGTGCCGACCGTGGTTGTGCTGGTCTCCGGGCGCCCGCTGGACATCTCGGGCGTGATCCCGTGGGTCAACGCGTTCGACGCGGCCTGGCTGCCGGGCAGCGAAGGCGGCGGCGTCGCCGACATCCTGTTCGGCAAGGCCGCGCCGACCGGGAAGCTCCCCGTCTCGTGGCCGGCGACTGCCACCCAGGAGCCGATCAATGCGGGCGACGGCCAGACGCCGCTGTTCGCGCTCGGCGCCGGTCTGACCTACTCGACCGGCGGCCCGATCGACACGACGGCGCCGACGGTGCCGACCGGCCTCACTGTGACCGGCACGACGGCCACGACGGTCACCTTGACCTGGACGGCCTCGACCGACGCCGTCGGCGTGACCGGGTATGACGTGTACCGCGGCACGACCCTCGTCGGAACCGTGGCCGGCACGACGTACACCGACTCCGGGCTGACGGCAGGGTCGGGGCCCACCTACACGGTCCGAGCCCGAGACGCGGCGGGCAACGTGTCGGCCGCCTCGGCCGCTGTCACCGCGATCGTGCGCCCCGCCGGCGACTCGCAGGCGCCCACGGTGCCGACGGCTCTGACCGTCGGGGCCACGACGACCAGCAGCGTGTCGCTGTCGTGGACTGCCTCGACCGACAACGTCGGCGTGTCGGGCTACGACGTCTATCGCGGCACTGCCCTCGTCGGCGCGTCGTCGGGAACGACGTACACCGACTCCGGGCTGACGGCCGGGACCGCGTACACGTACACGGTCCGGGCGCGCGACGTGGCGGGCAACACCTCCGCGGCATCCGCGGCGGTGACTGCCACGACCACGATCGGCAGCGCGGGCAGCGGCGCGGCGTGCACTGCGGCGTGGCACACCGACAACAGCTGGAACGGTGGCTTCACTGCATCGGTGACCGTCACTTCCTCCGGCACTGTCGCGACGAAGTCGTGGATCGTGACTTGGACGTGGGCGGGTAGCGAGAAGGTCCTCAACGGCTGGAATGCGACGCTGACCAGCAGCGGTGCGGTGCAGACGGCGGTGAACGCGGTCTACAACGGCTCGCTCGCACCGTCGGCAGCCACGTCGTTCGGTCTGCAGGGGTCGGCGAGCGGCACCGTCACGGCACCGACGCTCACCTGCACCGCGACCTAGGCGTACTCGGGCACGAAGTTGGCGGCACTGGTGCGTTGGCGCGCGCTCAGGGGCTGGTGCGCGGGATCTCGCGGCCGTCCTGATCGCGGACTGTCCGAGTGCCGAGCGGCTCGGTGAGGTTGACCGAGGCCTCGTGCATCACGCCAATGGCGGGGAAGGTGCCCTGCTTCAGCCGGACCCGTACCTCCACGGTCACGCCGGAAGCGTCCTGCCCCAAGGCGTACCCGCCGAGCGGGACGGCGTTGAGTCCGGTCATCCCAACCGGTTCCGCCCCGCCCTCGCCGAGATCGCCCTCTGCACGCGAGCGGTGACCTCGACCGGCTCGGCACCCCCTCCCCGGGCGGTTGCGGAACCCCGCTCGTGGGCCTAGGCACGCTGAGAAGATGGCGCGTTGAGAAGGCGACGTCGACGGGTTCCATCGAGTGCGCCCGGTGGCAAGAGCCGGGCGATCCGCCGGAGGAGCAAGGCGGGCGCCCTGAGGTCCTCCTTGGTGATCCGCAGAACCCGCCAGCCGCACGCCTCGATGGCCTCCTGGCGTCGCTTTTCCTGCACCACGGCCTCAGACGCCGACCCGTTCGCCTCGTACTTGGCGCGGCCGTCGTACTCGGCAAGCAGCCGCCACTCGCGCCAACCCATGTCGGCCCAGAACGCACCGAGGTCCGTCCTGATCCCGATCTGCGTCTCCGGCGCGGGCAGCCCGGCCCGGAGCAGGACGAACCGTGCGCTCGACTCCCCGGGTGACTCCGCGCCGTCGTCGGCAAGCTCGAGGAGTGAGCGGGCCACGACCACGCCCCGTCGGCCCGCCATGCCGTCGAGGATTGCCAAGCAGCGAGCTCGATCGGCGCCCACGTGCAGCGCAGCGTCAGCCACGACCAGACCGCCATGGACCCCGAGCGTCAGGGCGCAGTCGACAACGGTCCGTTCGAGGGTCGTGACCGGGTGCCCGCGATGGATCGTGCGGTGGTCGTTCGGGACATCGATCACGTGACGGATGACGTCGCCCGCGTCGCGCCGGTTGGGGTTCGTGCGCTGGACGAGGTGGGTCTGCGCCGGCGGCCGCAGGAGCGGCAGGCCCCAGATCAGCGCGGCCGACTCATGACTCAGGACGTAGGGGATCGTGAGCTGCTCGCGAATGGCGACCAGACGCGCTAATGCCAGGTGCCGCTGCGCGCCCGACGAAGGCGCGGCTGCCAGAGGTTCGACATAGGCGCCCACCCGCGCCCGCAGCCACTCGCCCGATCGGACGTGGGCCGCTACCTCGGTGGTGAGGTGATTGCGCGCAAGGCGTACCGGGGGAAGCGGCGCGGTGTCCTGCTGGACGCGCGATGGCGGTCCAGGCCGTCGTGTCACACGCCGAGCCTGTCGAGTGTCGGCGCGGAGTGGGCGGGATGCCGCCCCGT
>Ga0209638_1001574_pt1 | contig 14420 bp, 12 predicted proteins | sample BarGraNGADG00211_FD_184490 | JGI IMG/M metagenome (GOLD analysis project Ga0209638, IMG submission 184490) | Arctic peat soil microbial communities from Barrow, Alaska - Barrow Graham LP Ref core NGADG0002-211 (SPAdes) (version 2) | ecosystem: Environmental > Terrestrial > Soil > Wetlands > Peat... | reverse complement strand
AGAACTCCACGCGACTGCTTCCACCGGTGCAGGTGAGCACCCATGGTGCGCATGCGTTCCTCTTCGCGCTTCCCGGCGGCAAGCCGATCGGGTACGACCCGTGCCGACCGGTGCGCTACGTGATCCGCCCGGACGGCATGCCCCCGCTGGGCGAGCGGCTGATCACCGAGTCGATCGCGGAGGTCTCCGCGTTGACCGGGCTGAAGTTCGAGTACGCCGGCCCGACGACGGAGCAGCCCGCGTCAAGTCGAGCGGTCATCCAGCCGAGCCGTTACGGCGAGGACTGGGCCCCCGTCCTGATCGCATGGACCTCGCCGGCGGAGGTGCCGGACCTTGGCGGGTCGGTCGCGGGCATCGGCGGCTCGGCGGAAGTGCCTGGAGCGAGTGGTTCGGGGGAGTGGCTTGCGGCCGGGCGGCTCGCGCTGGACACCAAGGACATCACCCGGATCCTGGCCGGTCGCGACGGGTACTCGCAGGCGAAGGCGGTGGTGCTGCACGAGCTCGGGCACGTCGTCGGTCTGGACCACGTGCAGGACCGCGCGGAGCTCATGTTCCCGGAGACGGCCACGCTCACTGACTTCGGTCCGGGGGACCGTGAAGGCCTCGCTCTGGTCGGTCAGGTGTCCTGCGAGCGCGGCTGACGGATGGGCTCGGAAGAAGCGGCGACCTCCATGCCAGGTGGAAGCTCCCGCGCGTGCACGATGCGCAGCTGCCGCGTCGGCCGCGTCATCGCGACGTAGAGGTCACCCGGTCCGCCCTGGAGGATCTCCGTGGGCTCGAGCAGCACGACGACGTCGAACTCCAGCCCCTTGCACGTCCGCGCGGTGAGCACGCTCAGCGGCGCGCTCACCGAACCTGACGCCCCGTGCGGCGCGAGCAGGGCGGCCAGCGGGGACGCAGCCAGCGCATCGTGAACACCGTCGAGCCGGTCGGGATGCACCAGGACGGCCACCTGACCGGGCTCGGTCCCGGCTGCCGTGTGCTCGGCCCAGAGCGCGCGCGTCTCGGCCACGGCCGTTGCGGCCAGGTGCTCCGGGTCCGGTGCGACGGTGACCCGCACGGCATCGGGAACACTCCGGGCGGAGGTGAGCTGACCAGGGACGAGTCCTGCGGCGCGCACCACCTGCTGCGCGAGCTCGGCGACCGCCGCCGGGGTGCGGTAGTTGACCGTCAGGTCCGCGCGCCGCCAGCGACCGTGCAGGATCGGGTCCAGGACCGTTGCCCAGTTCCGGGCCCCGGCCGGGCTCGAGGTCTGGGCGAGATCCCCGACTACGGTCATCGACCTCGTCGGGCAACGTCGGACGAGCATCCGCCAGGCCATCGCGGACAGTTCCTGTGCCTCGTCCACGACGATGTGGCCGTAGGCCCAGGTGCGGTCCCGCGCGGCGCGTTCGGCGGTGGTCAGGCGCGGTCCCGAGTCCGCGAAGCGCTCTGCGATCATCTCGGCCGTCACCATGCCGCTGCCCGAGGTCGATGCGACGCGCTGCGCAAACTCGAGATCGGCCTCGCGGCGCTCTGCCTCGGCCCGTTCGTGGGCCCGGCGCGCCTGGTCGTCCTCGCCGAGCTCCTCGGCAGCCTCGTCGAGAAGGGGGATGTCGGCCGGGGTCCACGCCGAGCCCCGGGCGCGCACCAGGAGCTGACGTTCGCGCGGCGAGAGCTCGGGAGCCGTTCGGGCCAGGTCCTCGGGTCGGGCGAACAGGTCCTCGACCAAGTGCTCGGGAGTCAGTGGCATCCACGCGAGGTTCAGGGCGATCCGGACCTCCCGGGTGGTCCGCATCTCTTCGATCACCTCGCCGCGCTCGTCGGCGGCGAGCGGGTAGCTCAGCTGCTCGACGTACTGCTCGGCAAGGCGCGCGAGCATCTCGCGCACGAACGTCACTCGTGCCTGGTTGTGCGGCCGACTGTTGCGGCGCGCCCTCGCTTGTGCTGCGGCGACGTCGGTGCGGCTGATGACCAGGGTTCGCCCGTCGACCTTGAACTCCTGGTCACCGGCCGGAAGACGTTGTCGGTCCCGGACGGCCCGTTGGACGACGGTGGCCATCACCGCCCGGCCCTTGATCTCGGCCACCTCGTCCGTCTCGGTCCCTCGAGCCTCGATGCCCGGGACCAGCTCAGCCATCGTGGACGTGACCACACCGGTCTCGCCGAGCGAGGGCAGGACGCGCTCGATGTAGGTCAGGAAGGTGCGGCTCGGCCCGATCAGGAGCGCACCCGAACGCTCGAGCAGCCGGCGGTGCGCGTACAGCAGGTACGCGGCGCGGTGCAGGGCGACCGCGGTCTTCCCGGTACCCGGCCCGCCCTGGACGACGAGGACGCCGGCGAGCTCGGACCGGATGATCGCGTCCTGCTCGGCCTGGATCGTCGCGACGATGTCGCCCATGTGGCCGGTGCGGTGCTCGTTCAGCGCCGCGAAGAGAGCACCCTCTCCCGAAAGGTGCGCGACGTCGACCGCATCGTTACGGTCGAGGCCCTCGAGGTCGAGCACCTCGTCCTCGAGCCCCATCACGGCGCGCCCGCGGGTGAGCAGGTGGCGGCGCCGGACGACGCCGTCGGGCTGCGCCGCGGTCGCCCGGTAGAAGGCTTGGGCCGCCGGTGCCCGCCAATCGGTCAGGATCGGCACGTGCTCGGTATCGGTCAGTCCGATCCGACCGATGTAGCGCACCTCGCTGTCGGTCAGGTCCAGCCGTCCGAAGCAGAGTCGGTCCTCGACGGCCTCGAGCTGGGCCAACCGGTCCTCGTACATGCTCGCGAACGCGTCGCGCTCCGATCGGTTCTGGGGTGAGCCCGAGGGACCGACCCGCTTCACCCGAGAGAGTCGCTCGGTCGCCTGCGCTCGCAGCTGGTCGAGACGTCGGTACAGGCGGTCGACGGTGTGCTGCTCGACGTGCAGCTCGTCGTCCCCGTGCGTCACGTTCTCTCCCTGTGCGATCAAGGGCCGCGCCTTGGCGCGCAGTTCCGGGTCGGAGCCGGTTCGCGTCGTCATGGTCGGCACGACGACGAAGCGGCCGTCCATTATCTGTGATCCGGCGCTCCGGTGGGAACTTCGCGACCGATCCGTGGGATGCGGGCCGCCTCGCGGCCGCCGTCAGCCGCGAAGCCGACGCCGCGCGGAATGCCCGGCGCCCGCCGGTCGTTGTGCTCGATGAGACAGGTTGTACGCGGCGTTATCCCGGTGCGTCAGACTCGACGCGACAGTCCGACGCCGTGCAGCCGGAAGGGGGTGCCGTGATGCTCGACCCGAGCGAGATCTACGAGATCGACCCGCAGACTGCGGATGAGTTCGATCGCATCCCGGGACCGCACTCGATGGTTCACGTGGTGCGGGGGTTCGTCGACGCCGGAAGCGCTGGTCAGCTGGCGACCGAGCACCTGCTCAGAACTGGTGATCCGAAGCGCCTGGTGACGTTCGACGTGGACCAGCTCCTCGACTACCGTTCGCGCCGACCGGTGATGACCTTCGACGTCAGCTCGTGGAGCAGCTATGCCGATCCGGTCCTCGCGATCGATCTGCTTCGCGACGCCCACGCCGAGCCCTTCCTGCTCCTGCACGGGGCGGAGCCCGACGTGCAGTGGGAGCGGTACGTGGCCGCCGTCAGGCAGCTCGTCGAGCGGTTCGACGTCTCTCGGCTCGTCGGCGTGCACGGGATACCGATGGGTGTCCCGCACACGCGGCCGCTCACCGTCACCGCTCACGGGACCCGTCCCGAGCTGGTGGCGCAGCACCAGAACTGGTTCGGCTCGGTCCAGGTGCCTGCGAGTGCCAGTGCGCTGATGGAGCTCCGCCTGGGCCAGAACGGGCACGACGCTCTCGGCTTCGCGGTGCATGTGCCGCACTACCTGACCCAGTCCTCCTATCCGCAAGCCGCCGCCGCCGCCCTCACCCACGTCGAGCGCGCGACGGGTCTCGACCTGCGGGTCGCCGGCCTCGATCCCGCCATCCGCGAGGCGGAGTCGGAGATCGCGCGACAGATCGCCGAGTCGGACGAGGTCGGTGCGATCGTCCACGCGATGGAGGAGCAGTACGACTCCTTTGCCCGCGCGGCCGGACAGGGACTTCTCGCCGACGACGCGCAGCTGCCGACGGCCGACGAGCTCGGCGACGAGTTCGAGCGGTTCCTCGCTCAGCAGCACGGTGGCGAGGCCTCCTTCTAGGTCCGACGGGCCCCCCCGCGACGATCGAGACGATCGCCACATAGCGCGGAGGGCTCTACTCGTGTCAGACTGTGGTGTGTTGCAGTGACGTACTTACGCATGACCCGGTCTCAGCTTCGTGCTGTGGCCATTGTCAGACCTGGCTGGTCCATCCGGTGCAGGACGTGGGACAAGGCATTGCGGCACGACGGTCGAGCAGAAGGCTTGACCAAGAATGTCCCCGGTTGGACAGAAGGAACAGGAATACGCATGGCACAGGGTTCTGTGAAGTGGTTCAACGCTGAGAAGGGCTACGGCTTCATTGCTCAGGACGGCGGCGGCGCCGACGTCTTCGTGCACTACTCCGCGATTGAGAGCCAGGGCTACCGCAGCCTCGAAGAGGCGCAGCGGGTCGAGTTCGAAATCACCCAGGGTCCGAAGGGCCCCCAGGCAGAGTCGGTTCGCCCGATCTGATCTGAACGCCGGCGCCGGTCACTGATCGGCATCGAGCATGAGGCCGCGTCCCCGCAATGGGGGCGCGGCCTCAGTCGTCCCGCCACGGTGCCGCGCTGCTTGAAAAGGCGGCGGCTTCGGCCCCGCGGAGCAGCCGCGCGGGAGCGGGCAGGCTGCGCAGCGTGCGCGCGAGCGTCGACGACCCGAGCGCAGCGGCGTCGTCCGTCCCGACGACGACGAGGTTGCCGTAGCGGCGAGAGCGCAGCTGACCCGGTTCGGCGATGACGCCGACCGAGGCGAATGCCGTCGCGATCGTGGCCACCTCTCGCCGAGCCTCAGCCAGCGGCGGTCGGTCCGCGACGTTTGCGAGGTAGAACCCGCCCGGCCGGAGCACACGGTGCACGTCGGCGACGAACTCGGTCGTCCGGACGTGTACCGGTGTCGCGTTCCCCGCGAAGACATCCCGGATCACCACATCAGCACTCGCCGTCGGCAATGCGGCCAGCTCGACGCGCGCGTCACCCGTTCTCAGCCGGAGGGCCGGGGCACGTGGCAGCTGGAACCAGGCCCGCACCAGCTCGGTGAGCCGAGCATCGATCTCGACCGCGATGTTCCTGGAGTTCGGCCGGGTGGCATCGAGGTACCGAACCATCGAGCAACCGGCGGCGCCGAGGTGGACCGCGCGCAGTGGCGCCGTCGGGCCGCCGGGCACGTCCCACGTGTCGAGGATCGCGGCCATCTGCTGCATGTACTCGAACTCGAGCCGGCGAGGGTCCGCGAGGTCGAGGTGAGAGCTCGGAACGCCGTTGACGACAACCGTCACGCCGGTGGGATCGTCGCGCTCTCGGCGCAGCTCGACCGTGCCCGTGCTCGACTCGACCGGATCGTGGGGGAGTGCGTCGAGCATCGCGCGCGGGCTGTCGCGCACCGTCGGCCGGTTTTTGCCTCGCCCGTGATCTGCCATGGTGACGACAGTACGGCGTGGCTGGATTGACTTGTTCGAACAGGTGTTCGATCATGGTGTGTGGAGGTGGGGTCCATGCTTGGTGATCATGCGCGTGGGCCGGCAGCCACCAGGGCGCCGGCGGCAGCAGCGGCACCGGTGAGCGCCGAGGCGCTGGCCCTGCTTGCGCGGGCCGACACCGAGCTGTTGGCAGGCCAGTTCGCTCCCGAGTCGAGTGACCGGTTCATCCACGCGCACCTCGCTGCGATCCGCGCCGCGGCCGCCGTGCTCGCCGTTCGCGGGCGGCCCGGGCGGCGTTCGGCCGCTCGAACCGTGTGGGAGATGCTCACGCGCGTCGCGCCCGAGCTTGAGACCTGGGCCGTCTTCTTCGCCGGTGCGGCACCGCTTCGGTCCAGGGTCGAGGCTGGGCGGCGCGACCTCGTCACCGACGACCGCGCCGAGTGTGCGCTCGCGGCCGCGGAGGACTTCCGTGACACGGTCGAGGAGGTCCTCGGCGGCGGGACGGTGGGAATGCACCGGCCGAGTCGCCGGCCCGTGCTCTCCGTCCGCGCGTCGTGAGCGGGTCGACATGAGTCGTGCGCCGCGTTCGTCGGCCGCGTACCGGGACTGGGGATCGGACGAGTCCGGCTGCTCGATCATGCACATCGACATGGACGCTTTCTTCGCGTCTGTCGAGCTTGTGGGTCGACCCGATCTTCGGGGTCGGCCCATCATCGTCGGCGGCTCCGAGCGTGCCGTGGTGCTGGCGGCCAGCTATGAGGCTCGCGCGTTCGGCGTCCACTCGGCGATGCCGATGGGTGCCGCGCTTCGGATGTGCCCGCATGCGATTGTGATCCGCCCGAACCAACACGAGTACCGTCGCGTCTCGGCGGGCGTGATGGAGGTGCTGCGGGACGTCACGCCCTTGGTGGAGCAGGTCAGCGTCGACGAGGCCTTCCTCGATGTGTCCGGGGCGCGTCGGCGCAGCGGTCCACCCAGTGTCATCGCGGCCGAGCTGCGCCGCCGGATCGAGTCGCGGTTCGGCATCACCGCGTCGGTCGGGATCGCTGCCAGCAAGAGCGTGGCCAAGCTGGCCTCGAGTCACGCGAAGCCCAACGGCGTCCTTCTGGTCCCGCGGGCCGCCACGGTCGACTTCCTGCACTCCCTCCCGGTCGGCGCGCTGTGGGGGGTAGGCGAGAAGACCGCGGACACGCTCGCCCGCTGGGGCATCCGAACGGTCGAGGACCTCGCGCGAACTGATCCCATGACGCTGCAGCGCGCCGTCGGCGTGGCCGGCGGCAGACACCTGATGGACCTCGCCTGGGGTCGCGACCCACGACCGGTCGAGCCACGGCACGAGGAGAAGTCGATCGGAGCGGAGACGACCTTCGTCGAGGACACGGCGGACTCGGCACTGATCGAGGCGCGAATCCTTGCGCTGGCGGATCAGTGCGGCTCGCGGCTTCGCGAGCGGGGCTTCTCGGCGCGCACGGTCGCGGTCAAGATCCGGACCGAGGACTTTCGGACCCTGAGCAGGGCGGCAACCCTCGATTCCCCGACCGACGTCAGCCGCGAGATCTACCTCACCGCGCGAACACTCGTCGCCGGTACGGACCTCCACGGGCTCCGGGTTCGACTCATCGGGGTGCGGGCCGAGAATCTGGAGGTCACGGAGGACTCACCGCGCCAGCTCACCCTCGAGGAGGCCGTTCTCGAGGATCACGGGGCGCGGCGCGAGGCGGAGCGGGCTCTTGACGAGGTTCGCCACCGGTTCGGCCGGAGCGCTCTGGGCCCCGCGGCGCTTGTCGCCTCGTCGCGGCCGGTCGGTGCAACTACCGCACCGGCGCAGCGGGATCTATCCTGATGGCAGGTAGCGACGACGAGACGTACGGAGGTTGCCATGCCTCTGTCAGAGTACGAGCAACGCGTACTGGAGCAGATGGAGCGTCAGCTCACGTCCGAGGACCCCAAGTTCGCGACGTCGCTCCAGTCGCGGCCGATTCGCCCAGGCTTCCGCTGGCTGATCGCGGGCGCCAGCCTCGTCGTCGGTCTGCTCCTCCTGATCGCGGGCGTGTGGGCCAGTGCACCGTGGCTCGGCGTGGTCGGGTTCGTCACGATGTTTTCCGGAGTGGCTTTTGCGCTGGCTCGGCCGCGCCGTCACGGACCTACGGGAGTGGTCCAGACGGACGGTACGGTCGGGGCGCGTCGGCAGCCCCGACGCGGCCCTGGCCTCATGCGTCGACTTGAGGAGCGCTGGGACCAGCGTCGGCAGGAACACGGTTCCTGACCTCGAGCGTCCGCAGCACCGCCGCGATCCTGTTCTCCAGCTCCCCGGCCGGCCATTCGGTCTGGCGCGGTGCGTAGCGTGCTTCCTGAACGGCCCGAGCGAGTTCGTGCAGCGCTCGTGAAGCCGACGGCCCCCACGTCGCCCCCTCGCGTGCGGTGATCGTCCGCTCGACGAATGCCGCGGCCTGTCGTGGTGTGGTGGAGTCGCGCCAGGTGATCCCGCGCACCCGCAATCGGTCTCTCAAGCGGTTCCACGCGATCTCGGGGGTCAACCCACGCACCACCCGGCGGGTGCGCGCGGCCCGGATCAGCTGACGCACGAGGAGCGACGCGAGCGCGAGCAACGCCGCCCCGACGCCGATGACGACGCCAAGAGGAATCTCGGTCCCGCCGATGGTGAAGTGCGCTGGCACCGGGCGCGCCGTTGGAGCGACGACCGGGATCACAGCCGAGCGCGACGGGTTCGAGCTCGCCGTGGCCTGGTTGTCGGGTATCGGAACGTTCTCGCCGTACGGGTTCGCATAGCTCGGGGGAGCGCCGGTCTGCTCGGCGGGCGTCGGTTCGAACCGCACCCAGCCAGTTCCGGGGAAGTACAGCTCCGGCCACGAGTGGGCATGCCGACCGGTGATGACGAACGTGTCGAGATCCCGGCCAGGGGCGCCCTCCAGGAACCCGACGCCGAGCCGTGCAGGGATGAAAAGGGCCCGGGCCATCATGACCATGGCCGTTGAGAACTGGACGCAGTACCCGCGGCGGCTCTGCAGGAAGTCCCAGACCGCGTCGTCGGACGTGGATGGCGGCACCTGGGTGTCATAGGTGAACATGTCGGTGTTGCGGAGGTACGTCTGCAGGGCCATCGCCGCGTCGTACCGGGTGGCCGCACCAGCAGCCAACTGGCGCGCGAGATCGACGATCTTGCCTTGGTTCGTCGTGACGGGCATCTGGAGGTACGTGGCCTCGTTCGCCGGACCGGGGCCCTGCGCCGCCCTGAGCGCGTCGGCCGTCAGGTAGCGCGCCTGGTAGTTGATCGAGTAGCTCAGGCCCTTGGTGCCGCGGTCCAGGCCGATGACTTCATCGCGAACGGGGTCGTATGCCCAGCTTCCGGGGGCGTTCACCGTCCGCGGTTCACCGGGAATCGGCAGCCGCGACTCGTCCAGAGGGCCGATCGTCATGTCGATGGTGGTGTTCGACTGGAGCTCGCCGGGAACGAGGTACGGCAGTGCCTCCGGCCACAGCGTGGTGTCGGTCACCGGGGTTGCGTCGAGGCCCGCGTCACTCTCGCGCTGCCAGACGTGGCCGTCGAAGGTGTTCAACGTGTAGAGCCGGAATGTGCCGATCGAGCGCAAGCGGGTGTGATAGGTGATCAGGGTGACGTTCGAACGCGATCGCAGGTTGTCGCGAAGATCAAGGCCGAGCGCGAGCCGGAGAGTCGCGCTGTTGGATGCTCCGACGCCACCGCCCGGACGCGGCAGGACACCCCAGCCGGGCGCAGCCGCCGCGATCGGGCCGACGGCGAGCGCCGCCGCGGCGACGGCGGCCGCGGGCACGATGAGCCGCCGAAGGCTACGACGCTCGAACCGCGGCTCGGTCGGTCCGCGCTCGCGGGCCGTCGCGAGGATGAGCAGCCAGCACACCCCCGTGGCCAAGAAGGCCCACCACGGGATCGGGAAGCCGACGATCATGATTGGGCCCCACATCGCGAGCAGAGGCAGCCCGGCGAGTGCGCCCATCGTCCAGCCCACCGCTAGTGCCTCCATCGCGATGTAGACGACGCAAGCACCAGCGACGACGAGCATCTCGATCGGTCGAACCGCCGGCGCGGGCGCGCTGGAGTCGTTCGCGAAGGTGATCGCGTCGCGCACCAGGCCGCGAAGATCGCGGACCGCCTGCAGGGAGGGGACGACGGTCGAACCGGCGGCGTCGCCCGCGTACAGGACCACCAGGGCCCAGCCGGTCAGGACCAAGCTCACGACCGTGGGAAGGAGCGCGGATCGGCTCACGCTGCGCAACGCGGAAGTGAGCAGGAACAGCGCGGCGATCATGCCGAAGGCGACCACGATCCAGCGGCCCGGTTCGAGCACCGGCGTCAGACCGACAACGCTCGCGGCAGTGGCCGCCGCGGCGAGCGCGGAGGTGAGCAAAGAGCGGGGCCCGCGCAGCTCGCTCACGGCGTCGTCGCCACCTCTGGGTCGAGCAAGCCTGCGAACTCCGACCCGGGCTTACCCTCGGTGAGACCGATCAACCGCGCCCAGGCACGCTCGAGTGCCTCGTCTGCGTGGACCTGGCACACGTGCCAACCCGCTCGCACCAGGGCGGCGGCCGTGAGTCGTGCCTCGACGGCCTCGACCACGTCGCCGTGGGGTGTGCGTACCAGCGCCCAGCAGTGCCCGGCCTGCTCGATCTGCGCCACCGCTGTCCGCGCTTCCTGGGACAACGGGCCGATCACGGCGAAGATCAGCTCACCGCCGTAGGTGTCGGCGACCAGAGCCCGCGCCGCGGCCATCACGTCCTGTTCGGCTTGTTCGACCGTCTCGGACGGTTCGAGGTCCACCGTCATGTTGAGAAGCCCGGACCGGGCCGCACCGGACGCGTCCTCGCGCACGTGGTGGTCGCCCTCACTGCCACTCGCGGCTCCGCCCCCGCTGGTGATTCCGCGCCCAGTGGACTGGCCGGTCAACAACCGGACCGGATGTCCGGCCCTGAGCAGGGCAAGGGCGATCGACGCCGCCATCGAGATCGTCCACTCGGTCTCGGCTGCGTCGACCGGTAGGTCCGAAAGCACGGTGGCAAGGCGGCGACCGGCATGCTCGTCAGTTCGGACCACGAGCTCACCGCGTCTCGCCGTCGATCGCCAGTGCACGCGCCGGAGGTCGTCGCCGTCGCGGTAGTCGCGCAGCGCAGCGTCGTCGGCCGACGGCGAGCGGGTTCCCAACACCGCGCGGTTCGCCTCGGCCGCGAGGCCGCTCATCGGGATGACCAGGTCGGCCGTGGCCGGCCAGACGGCGACGCTCTCGCTCGGTCCCATCGGGCCCTGGGTACGCGCGAGGCCGGGTGGGTCGGTCCGTCGGCTGAGCAGTGGCCCGAGGCCCCACCTGCCGCGCCGACTCGGCTCGATCTCATACGACAGGCTGAGCCGACCCGGCCGCCGGGTGACGTCCGCACGCAACGCGCGGAGGGCGGACAGCTCGCCCGCGACCTGCTCGCTGACCTGGAGTCCCTCGACCAGAGCCCGCTCCCGATCGTCGATCGCCTCGACCACGAGCGAGACGCGGGCGCGTGATCCGGCCGTGAGCGGATTCGGGCTCACGGTCCGCGTCACCCGGATCTTGCCGCCAGCGCGCGCGGGATCCGTGAGGGACAGCAAGAGGACACTGCCGCCGACGGCGAAGACCAGCAACCAGCCCGCGCTCACCAGGTCCGGGGTCGCGAAGCCGACACCGAGCACCACGAGCGCGGCGCCGACCGTGAGCAAGGCGTATCCGCGGAGGGTCAGCCGGGTTCGACGGAGAGCCGCCGCAGTCACGGCGGCGCGGTCCCTGAGGAAGGTGAGCATGAGGGTCAGCCGAAGGCGCGGCGCTCGCTGTGTGCCGTCGCGTGGGTCGCGGCCGGCACCGGCGTGCTGGCGACGATCGCCTTGAGGGTGGTCATGACGTCCCGACCGGAGAGTCGAGCCTCGGTGCTCGGCAGGAGTCGGTGTGCGAGGACCGGCTCGGCGAGAGTCTGGACGTCGTCGGGGAGAACGTGGTCGCGTCCATCCATCGCGGCCCAGGCCTTCGCGGCCCGCAGCAGCTGGATCGCCGCGCGCGGTGAGGCGCCCAGGCGGAGGCCCGGGTCGACCCGGGTCGCACCGACGAGGTCGACGATGTACTGCTTGACGGCCGGGGCGGCGTAGAGCCGGCGGGTCAAGGAGATCAGCGCCGTGACGGTTGCCGCGTCCGTGACGGTGGTCAGCGCCGCCACCGGGTCGGCCACCTCCTGGCGATCGAGCATCTCGATCTCGGCGCTCTGCGACGGATACCCGATCGCGAGGCGCGCCATGAAGCGGTCGCGCTGCGCCTCGGGCAGGGGGTAGGTGCCTTCCATCTCGACCGGGTTCTGCGTCGCGATCACCAAGAAGGGCCGCGGCAGGTGGTAGGTCTTGCCGTCGATCGTGGTCTGGGCTTCCTGCATGCACTCGAGCAGGGCCGACTGCGTCTTTGGAGAAGCTCGGTTGATCTCGTCGCCGATGACGATGTTCGCGAAGACGGGCCCGGGTCGGAACTCGAACTCGTGCTGAGCGGCCCGGAAGATGTTGACTCCGGTCAGGTCACTCGGCAGCAGGTCGGGAGTGAACTGGATCCGGCCGACGGTGCAGTCGATGGTCCGGCCGAGCGCCTTGGCGAGAGTGGTCTTGCCTACGCCGGGGACGTCCTCGAGCAGGATGTGTCCCTCGGCGAGGAGACACGCGACGGTTTGATGGACCGCGTCGGGCCGACCGGACATGACCGTCTCCACCGCTGCGCGAATGCTGTCGGTAACCACGGCGAGCTTCTCGAGCTCCGCCTGCTGCGGAATGGCGTGAATCACGGTCGACTCCCTTGTCTGAACGTCCCCCGAGCCTAAGTGACCTCCGAGAAGCGTGGTACCCCGATCAGGTTACGATCTCGCCACTTTGCTCCACCACCGGCAGATCGAGCCACTTGGCGTCCTCATGACCGCCCGGATGACGCGGGGCGCGCCTTCCCTGGGCGCGTCCGGCGCGGCCACCTGCATCCGAACGGGTGAAATCCCCTCCACCCCGCCCCACTGCCACTGACCTGGGGATCTGTCTCAGATTCCGCTCGCCGCAGGGCCCGGATCCGTTGACGGTGGAGAGATTTGGAGTAATGTGGGGCCACCCGGTGACCTGTGGGGTTGTCGGTGTGCTGGGACTTGGCTGAGGGGAGGGGGCGACGTGATGAACTCGGCACCGCTGAGCGATGTCAGCGCATACCAACCGTTCCTCGGCACCTACAAGCCGCGCCTCGACGACAAGGGGCGGCTGATCCTGCCGGCGAAGTTCCGCGGCCAGCTCGCGCCCGGACTCGTGATGACCCGCGGCCAGGAACGATGCCTCTTCGTCTTCCCGATGGACGAGTTCCGCCGGATGCACGACCAGCTGCGACGCGCCCCGCTCACGAGCAAGCAGGCGCGCGACTACCTACGTGTGTTCCTGAGCGGCGCGAGCGACGAGCTGCCCGACAAGCAGGGCCGCGTGTCCATCCCGGCGAACCTTCGCGCCTACGCCGGCCTGGACCGCGATGTCGCCGTCATCGGAGCCGGGACGCGGATGGAGATCTGGGACGCGACGGCCTGGGACACGTATCTCGCGGAGCAGGAGATCGGCTATGCCGACACGGCGGAGGAGGTGTTCCCGGAAGCGATGTTCTGAACCGACGGACCGACCCCGCAGGACGAGGTCTCCTCCCGCCTACTCTGGCGCACTTCCCCGGTGCCAGACGGACGCGGAGGGAGACCTGGTCAGGCGGCGGAGGGCCGCTTGACCACCAACGGGAGGCATGGACCGACCGGGACGGAAATGACCGAGGCACCGGGAAGGGAGGCGTGATGACAGACGTCGACACCGACGGCGCCGCCCGCCACCACACCCCCGTGATGCTCGGGCGATGCGTCGAGCTGCTCGCGCCAGTACTCGCCGAGCCGGGCTCGGTGATGGTCGACGCGACGCTCGGGATGGGTGGTCACACCGAGGCCGTGCTGCGACGGTGCCCGAACGCGACGGTCATCGGCCTGGACCGCGATCCGCAAGCTCTCGCGCTGGCCGGGCGTCGGCTCGCCGGGTTCGGCTCGCGGTTCGAGGCGGTGCATGCGGTGTACGACGCGATCCTCACCGTGATCGCGGCGAGCGGTCACGACAAGGTGCAGGCGGTGCTGATGGACCTGGGCGTGTCCTCGCTCCAGATCGACCAGCCGGAGCGCGGCTTCTCGTATGCGCAGGACGCGCCGTTGGACATGAGGATGGACCCGACCACCGGGACGACGGCGGCGGAGGTCCTCGCGAGCTATTCCGAGCGCGACCTGACGCGCGTGCTGCGGGCGTATGGAGAGGAAAGGTTCGCCGCCCGGATCGCGCGGGCGATCGTGACCGCTCGAGAGGTCCGTCCGATCGAACGGAGCGCCGAGCTCGTCGAGCTGGTGCTCGGGAACATCCCGGCCGCCGCGCGCTGGACCGGCGGCAACCCGGCCAAGCGGACGTTCCAGGCTCTCCGGATCGAGGTCAATGCCGAGATCGAGGTCCTCGGACGCGCCGCTCCCGCAGCCGTCGAGGCGCTTGCCGTCGGAGGCCGCATCGCGGTGCTGGCGTACCACTCGCTCGAGGACCGCTTGGTCAAGCGCACCCTCGCCCGGGGCGCGACGTCGAGCGCGCCAGCCGGGCTGCCGGTCGAGCCCGAGAGCCACCGTCCCTACCTCCGGCTCCTCACTCGTGGGGCAGAGGAGGCCTCCGAGTCGGAGCGGGCTGCGAATCCGCGCTCCGCGTCGGTCCGGCTGCGTGCCGCGGAACGGATCCGGCCGACGCCCGAACACTTGCGCTCGGCCGACCGTCGGGGGCGAGCGGCATGAGCGCGCT
>Ga0209638_1001573_pt1 | contig 14426 bp, 15 predicted proteins | sample BarGraNGADG00211_FD_184490 | JGI IMG/M metagenome (GOLD analysis project Ga0209638, IMG submission 184490) | Arctic peat soil microbial communities from Barrow, Alaska - Barrow Graham LP Ref core NGADG0002-211 (SPAdes) (version 2) | ecosystem: Environmental > Terrestrial > Soil > Wetlands > Peat... | reverse complement strand
CGGGGCCACTCGCGACGACGACGCGCCCACGGCCTGGGAGCTCTACTCGATCAACATCGTGGCTGAGCGGCAAGGTAGCGGAGTGGCCGACGACCTGATCGAGGTCACCGCCGGCGACCGTGACACCACCGTGTGGGTCCTGGACCACAACGCGCGCGCTCAGAGCTTCTACCGCAGACACGGCTTCGTCCTGCAGGGCGCCACCACGCTGGATGAGGTCACCGGCGGCCGTGAGCTACGCATGGTCCGGGCCCTGCTCGAGCGCTAGCGTGTCGTTGTGGCCAAGCCCCTTGCACTCCCGTTCGACCCGATCGCTCGCGCCTGCGACCTGTGGCGTTCTCGCTGGGGCCCTCGTTCTGAGCCGGTTGCCATGGCCTCGGCAACCTCGGTCATGCGCGTGCAGCAGCTGCTCCTGGGTGACTTCGACGCCACCGTCGGTCGACACGGGCTGACGTTCGCGCGGTACGAGGCCCTGGTTCTCCTGGCGTTCAGCCGCGAGGGAGCCCTGCCGATGAGCAAGATCGGGGCGCGGCTCATGGTCCACCCGACCAGCGTCACCAATATCGTCCACCGCCTGGTCGGCCAGGGCCTGGTGGAACGAGTTCCTAACCCCTCTGACGGTCGCGGAATGCTTGCGACGATCACTGCTGCGGGCCGGGAGGTCATGGAGGCGGCCACCAGCGACCTGGTGGCCGGCGGCTTCAGCCTGGGCGCCCTGACCCCCCTGGAGCACGAGCAGCTCTTCGGCCTGCTGCGCAAAGTGCGGGTGGCGGCGGGCGACTTCTGCGGGTAGCGGGTGTCCGCTCCCTGAAATTTCATCGGTTTACCAGTGACATTTACTAGGACGTCCTATTAAATGACTCCATGACGACCGAGAGCACCCTGCCCACCGAGGTTCCGACGTCCGGCCGCGAACGTTGGCAGCACAGGTATGACGCCGCGCTCGCCAAGGGCCTGGTGCGTGATGCAGACTTCACCACCTTGTCGGGTGTGCAGGTCGACCCGGTCTACGGGCCTGCAGGCTCCGATGAACAGGTGGCCGCGGCCGTCCCGGGCTTTGAGCGGATCGGCTGGCCGGGGGAGTTCCCGTTCACCCGCGGGCTGCATGCCACCGGGCATCGCGGACGCCCCTGGACGATTCGGCAGTTCGCCGGCTTCGGCAACGCCGAGCAGACCAACGAGCGGTACAAGATGATCCTGAACCGCGGCGGCGGCGGCCTCAGCGTCGCTTTCGACATGCCGACCCTGATGGGCCGCGACTCCGATGAGAGCCTCAGCCTGGGTGAGGTTGGTCACTGCGGCGTGGCCATCGACTCGGCAGCCGACATGGAGATCCTGTTCAAGGACATACCGCTGGACAAGGTCAGCACGTCGATGACGATCAGCGGCCCGGCTGTCCCGGTCTTCTGCATGTACCTCGTCGCGGCCGAACGGCAGGGAGTCGACCCAGGCGTCCTGAACGGCACGCTGCAGACGGACATCTTCAAGGAGTACATCGCCCAGAAGGAGTGGCTCTTCAAGCCAGAGCCCCATCTTCGTCTCATCGGTGACCTGATGGAGTACTGCTCGGCCAATATCGCGGCATACAAGCCCTTGTCGGTCTCCGGCTACCACATCCGCGAAGCGGGAGCCACCGCTGCCCAGGAGCTCGCGTTCACCCTCGCCGACGGGTTCGGGTACGTGGAGCTGGGGCTTTCCCGGGGCATGGACGTCGACGTCTTCGCCCCCGGCCTGTCCTTCTTCTTCGACAGCCATCTCGACTTCTTCGAGGAGATTGCCAAGTTCCGTGCAGCCCGCAGGATCTGGGCGCGATGGATGCGTGACACCTACGGCGCCAAGACCGACAAGGCGCAGTGGCTGCGCTTCCACACCCAGACTGCCGGTGTCTCCCTGACGGCCCAGCAGCCGGTCAACAACGTGGTGCGCACCGCTGTGCAGGCGCTGGCGGCGGTCCTGGGCGGCACGAACTCGTTGCACACCAACGCTCTTGACGAGACCTTGGCTTTGCCGACCGAGCAGTCGGCCGAGGTGGCGCTACGCACCCAGCAGGTGATCATGGAGGAGACCGGCGTGGTCAACGTCGCTGACCCTCTGGGTGGATCCTGGTATGTCGAGGCCCTCACCGACCGGATAGAGGCCGATGCGGAAGCCATCTTCGACTCCATCCGGGCCATGGGGGAGCTGGGGCGCGCGCAGGGCCCGGACGGCAAGGTTGTCCACCCGGTCGGTCCGATGACATCGGGCATCCTGCGCGGCATCGAGGACGGCTGGTTCATGTCCGAGATTGCGGACGCGGCCTTCACCTACCAGATCGCTCTTGAGAAGGGTGAGAAGAAGGTGGTGGGCGTCAACTGCCACACCGAGTCTGTCAGCCACGAGCTGGAGATCCTGCGGGTCAGCCACGAGGTCGAGCTGGAACAGGTGACGACGTTGACCGCGCGACGAGCCGCCCGTGACGAGGCCACCGTGAGTGCGGCCGTCCGCCACCTGGTGCAGGTTGCCGGGACCTCTGAGAACATGGTTCCCGCCATGCTCGATGCGGTTCGGGCCGAGGCCACGCTGGGCGAGATCTGTAACGCCTTGCGCGACGTGTGGGGCATCTATCGGGAGCCAGCGCGGTTCTGAACCGGGCGGGCCGGGTGCCGCTCTGAGGGTCGCTTTCTGGTGGCGGCCTGCAGATGTGTCATGGTGGGTGTGGACGACTCGTGGGCACGTGGGCCTTCGTGATGACCATTGATCAACGTAAGGACGCACTGTGCCAGCATCAACACGACGGGCTCTGGGAGCTGCCGTGGCGGCCGTGGGCATCGTCTTGCTGGTTGTCGGAGCCTGGATGGTCTTCATGCTCGGCCCCTCAGGTGAGGCTCAGCTCAGTGCCACCTCGAAGGCTCCGGGCGCCGTCGTTGTCCCTGCCGGCGTGCTCAATGCCGTGGACGTGCCGGTGCGCGTCACCGCGACCCGCCGAGACGGCGGCGCGGTGTTCCTGGCCGCGGCTGCGGGCAGCGATGTCGCGGCGATGCTGTCCACCTCTGCGGTGTCGACGGTCAGCGGCGTGCACTTTCCGGCGGGGCGACTGGACCTTCACGCCTCAGGGGCGGGCGCTCTGCCGGACATCAGTAACGCGGATGTCTGGCGGCTCACCGCCAGCGGAAGAGGTGCGGCGGCACTGCTGGTCGACCAGGGCAAGGGACCCGAGCAGGTGGTGGTCACCTCCGGTGATGTCAGCGCCCTGAGCGATGCCACGGTGACGTTGACCTGGGACAACCGCGCCTGGTTCTTCGAGGCTCTGGCCATGGCTACCCTCGGGGCAGTTCTGGCGGCGTTCGCGCTCAACGACGTGTGGCAGGGTCGCGCCGTGCCAGCTCCCGGCGACGTCGCCCAGGTCCAGACCGCGGAGGCGAGCCTATGACCAGACGTGAGGTGATCACCCGGGGCGCGGCGGCGCTCAGGGCACGCTGCGGGGACCTGGTCCGAACTGACGTGATCACCCAGGGCGCGTCGGCGCTGAGACTGCGCCGCGACGACCTGACCCGGGTTGTCCGCGTCCTGGTTGGCTGCGTTGTGTGTCTTGTCTGTGCCGCCGTGATCGTCTCTGTCCCCGGATGGGCAGCCACGCATGCGTTGCTGGGCATTCACCAGGCGCCGACGGCGAGCACGACCTCGCCGGCGCTGAGCGTGGACCAAGCTAAGAAGATCCTGGCCCGGGCCTTCACCGCGGCCTACCTGGGGGAGTCGTCAACCGGCCCGGCCGCACAGGCCCAGCTGAGGACGGCCTACACCAACGAGGGTCTGCGCGGGGCCAATGGGCGGGTCAGACTGGCCAGTGTCCAGCCGGCGGCGGCGACATCTCCGCTGCTGGCCCCTGACCCCAAGCTTCTGGCCGTCTCCCGTGGTTTTGGTTTTCCGCGGTTCATCGTCGCCCAGACCGTGCCCTCCGACGGCGGACTGCCCGTCCTGCACCTGCTGGTCTCCCCGGATGTCGCGACGCCCTACCGGATCACCATGTCGGTCGAGATGGTGCCGCCGGCCACGGTCGAGCCCTTTGACCCGCTCAGCAAAGGCTCACCCCTGGTGACCGACGGCACAGGGCTGGCGGTGGCCCCCGCCACCTTGCTGAGCCGCTACGCCGCGCAGATGGTGTTCCCGGCAAAGGCCGTCCTCAAGGCGCCGTTGGATGCGGACTCCTTCTCTGGCCAGGTACGGGCGGGGGCCGCTGGGGTCGCAGCCGCTGTTGCGTCCCAGGCCACCTTTACCCAGGTACACACGGTCGTGCCCAGCTCTGTCTACGGCGTGCGGCAGGCAGGCGGCGGCGCGCTGGTCTTCGGAGTCCTCGTGCGCACGGACTCCTTCGCGGTGAAGGCGGACCAGAACGTCAGCACCGTTGGAAACAAGGCGTTTGTCCTGCTGACCGGCAAGAAGCTGATCACCAAGGCAGCTTCCATCACCACCTTGGAGTTCGTCACCTTCGCCGTTCCCCGATCCACCGGTCAAGCTACGTTGGTTGCGGCCAGGGAGCAGATCGTGGCAGGGTCGGGCTCCTGATCCGAGCCGGCTTCAGGGAGAATAGGGATATGACTTCGCATCCCATCAGCGCGGCTGCCCTTCGTGGCGCCGTGGACCTGTCAACGCTCAGCTCGCCCAACCCTGCGACGGGGCCGGCCGATGCCAAAGGACTCGTGATCGAGGGCACCGACGGCGGTTTCCAGGCAATCGTCACCGGCACGCAGACCGTGCCGGCGGTGGTGGTCCTGTGGTCGCAGCGACTGCCGGCCTCGGCCGACTTCGTCGAGGTGGTGGCCTCAGTGGCGGCGTCGTATGAGGGACGTTTCCAGCTCGTGTCAGTTGATGTCGACGCCAACCCCGGTCTGTTGCAGGCCTTTCAAGTTCAGTCAGTGCCCGTGACCCTGGGGTTGGTGGCAGGTCAGCCGGTGCCGCTGTTCGCCGGTGCGCAGGCGGCCGAGCAGGTGCGCGTGTACCTCGACGAGCTGCTCAAGCTTGCTGCCGAGCACGGCGTGACTGGACGAGTTGAGGTGGGCGCCGTCGAGGAGGCGCAGGCCGAGCCCGAGCCCGAGCTGCCGCCGCTGCATCAGGAGGCGTTCGAGGCGATCGAGCGCGACGACCTCGATGCTGCGGTCGCTGCCTACACCCAGGCACTGGCGCAGAACCCTGCTGATGACGAGGCTGCAGTCGGGCTGGCCCAGGTCAAGCTCATGCAGCGAACCGCTGGGGTGGACCAGAAGGCTGCGCGCGCTGGCGCAGCTGCGGCCCCCACCGACATCGCCGCGCAGATGCTGGTGGCAGATCTTGACGTGCAGGGTGGCCACGTCGAGGACGCCTTCGTGCGTCTGGTCGACCTTGTTCGCCAGACCGCGGGCGACGAGCGTGACACGGTCCGCGGCCACCTTGTCGAGCTGTTCGCAGTCGTCGGCGCCCATGACGAGCGAGTTCAGAAGGCACGTCGAGCGCTCATGAGCGCGCTGTTCTAGGCGCCCTGGCTGACCGGGCGCTCACTCTGGGCTGGGCGGGTGCCGCGAGGCTAGAGTCAGGTCCATGACCAAGACACCGGAGATGCCCCCTGCCACCCAGGCTGGGCGTGTGCGGTTCGAGGCGGTCGTCGCAGAGCTCAAGGACGAGCTGGACATTGTCGTTGCCCCCATGTTTGGCATGCCCTCGCTCAAGCGTCGCGATGGCAAGGCGTTTGCGGGTCTCTTCGGGCAGGACATGGTGTTCAAGCTCACCGGAGACGCGCACGCACAAGCCTTGGCGCTGGGTGGGGCTCATCTCTTCGAGCCGATGGCCGGTCGACCCATGAAGTCCTGGGTACAGGTTCCGCCGACCCACGAGACCCAGTGGGCCGACCTTGCGCGCCAGGCTGAGGCCAGCCTCGACGGGTGAAGCTCCCTGGCACTGCCTGCCTGAGACGTCTTGTCCTGCAGTGATATTGGCTGTGCATGAGACTGTGGTCTCTGGGGTCGGGGCAGCGAACCCTTGCCTGGCCTGGCCTGTCAGCGGGCTAGAGGCAGCGGTTGTAGGTCCCGGCTTCATCGTGGTGACCTATACGACCGATCGTCGGGGCGTCGAGCCACGCAGCTCCCTTCTGGCGCCGGTCGGGGAGGCCATGGCCACTGCTACACCACCAGAGGACGCTTTCTCACCCATGGTTGATTGCGGTGTTTGGCAAGCGGATCGGCGCCGGGGGCAGCTGGCAGGGTCACATGCGATCACTGGGTGTCGCGGTGGCTGGCGTCAGGGGTTCGCTGGTGCCAGTACGATGTCGAACCGGACACGCGACCACGCACGGTCGCCGAGCTGGTGGCCGTCGGGCGCCGGCGTCCCGGGAGGCTGAGACTCGAAGTCCTTCACGAGGGAGTCCTTGACGCCGAACACGCTGTCGCGCTCGAGCAAGGTGTCACCGCGAACGAAGATGTGTGTGACCAGCGTGCGCTGTCCTTCGGCACTGACCATGAAGTGAAGGTGCGCGGCGCGCATTGGCGAACGCCCGACGGCCGCCAGCATCGCACCGACCGGCCCGTCGTCTGGAATCGGGTAAGGGGTCGGTTTGAGGCCCCAGAAGGCGTAGTGGCCCTGGGTATCTGTGAACAGGTGGGCGCGCCCGCCCGTCCGGTTGTCGTCGTACTGGACGTCGTAGTAACCGTCTGCGTCTGCCTCCCAGACCTCGATGCGTGCGCCCGGTAGTGGCGTGCCGCTGGTGTCGGTCACCCTGCCTTCCACCCAGCATGGCTCGCCGACCGCACTGCCGGCGATGTCGGCGCCGATCTCGATGAGGGGCGCGCCTTTGACGAAGAACGGGCCGAAGACCGTCGCCTCGGTAGCGTCTGGGTAGGCCTGGCTATTGATGGAGATGGTTTGCATTGAGGCGCCGAGGACGTCCGAGAGCAGGATGAACTCCTGGCGCCGTTCGTCGGTGATGTGCCCGGTAGCGGTGAGGAACTCGATCCCACGCTGCCACTCGGCTTCGCTGAGGCGCACCTCGCGCACGAACGCGTGTAGGTGGCGCGTGAGCGCCTGCATGAGCTGCCTGAGGCGTGCGTCCTGGGCGCTGCCGAAGGATGCCACCACCTGTTCGACGAGCTTGAGCTCACGGGCGTCCTGCTCTGCCCAGACCCCGGCGTGGGTCGGGGGCGTCTTCGGGTGGTCCACGTTCATCGCGGATCGGCTCCTTCCCACGCCGCATGCAGAAGGCGTTCGAGGTTTTCGGCAGTTACCGGCGTCGGGTTGTTCGGCGGAACGACAGGCAGGATCGCGGCCACGGCGTCGGCGATGTCTGCTTCGTCGAAGCCGTACTCTCGCAGTGCCCGGGGGGCGTCGAGCTGCTCCCGCAGCATCTGGAGCCCGGTGATCGCTCGGTCGGCATCGAACGCCGCGGCGATCTGCCGCTCAGCGTCCGGCACCGATGGCGCGTTGAACGCCAGGACGTACGCCAGCACGACCGCGTGCGTCTGTGCGTGGGGCAGGTTGTACCCGCCACCGAGCACATGACAGATCTTGTGGTGCAGTCCTGAGCCGGCTGAACAGAACGCCACGGCCGCCAGGTAGGACCCATACAGGGCGTGTTCACGTCCATCAAGTCCTGCGGGGTCGGCGAGCACTTCTGGCAGACCGAGCCTCAGAGCGCGTATGCCCTCGGCGGCCAGGGCGCGGTCGATAGGGTCGGCGCGAGGTGCCCACATGGAATCCACGCAGTGGGCAAGGGCGTTCAGCCCCGATGCGACGCTCATCGGAACCGGCAAGGACACCATCAACGTGGCGTCATACACGATTGCCAGCGGCAAGACGCGCGCATCGACCCCCGTCGTCTTGCGTGCCCCCTGGGTCAGTCCCCACACATTCGTGGCTTCGGACCCCGCGTAGGTCGTAGGCACTGCGACAATCGGCAAACCCGTTGTAAGGGCGACCGCCTTTGCCAGTCCCGTGGTCGAGCCGCCGCCCACGCTGACGAGGGCGTCGATGCGTTGCTCCGACGCGGCTGCGCGGGCACGCTCAGCGACCTCGATCGGGACGTGCATAACGACTTCGTCGTGATACAGCGCTACGGGCAGGCCGCCAGTGATGCGACCAGCAAGCTGTCGCGCGGCGCCGGTGGCGATCACCATGACCGACGAGGCGCCCAGCCGCTCGACTTCTTCGGCGAGGCTCGACGCCGCCTCACCGGACGCGAAGCGCACACGTTGAGTCTGGGTCTCATGTTCGAAGCGCAGGCTCATTTGCCGCCATCCACGGCCGGCAGTGGCTGCCCCTGTGCGGAGAACAGGATTCCCTTGGCCAGTCCCACAGCGCCCACGGCAGCCGAGAGCAGCCATGCCCCCAGTAGCCTGTGCGGCATAAACCCTCCGGTCATAGGTGTCGAGAGTCACGGATCGCTACCAGGCTTCGACCATACCGTCGAGCCGCGGCCCGTGGGAGCGCCCGACTGACCTCCTTCATCGTCCTGGCTGGCGCCGGCGAAGACGCTGCATTCGGCGCACCTCAGTGCTCAGCGCGTTCTACCGCACTGCGGTTATCGACGGTGTCCCGAAGCCCTCCCCAGCGCAGTACGTCCGCCGACCTACCTCCCACCAGAGTCACCCAGGGCCTTCATGGCTTGGTCGCCCGCACGAACGCGCTCATGACTTTGCCGTCGACCGCTTGGGCGAGAGCATCTGCTTGCCGGCCCTGCCCGACCAGGAAGGCCTGCGCATCGTCGAAGCCGAAGATGCGGGTCGGCTGCACGTCGATGTCGACGAAGCCTGCCGCGGCGAGCTTGTGGCGGTACTCGGTCTCCTCCAGCGCGCCGGCCAAGCAGCCGGCCCACAGCTTGGCATCGCGCCGCAGCACGTCGGGGATGGTGCCGCGCACGACGATGTCAGAGACCGCGAACCGGCCACCGGGGCGCAGCACTCGGAACGCCTCACGCAGAACGCGGTCCTTGTCGGCGGACAGGTTGATGACGCAGTTGGAGATGACCACCCCGACGGACGCTTCCGGGAGCGGAATGTCCTCGATCTCGCCCCGCAGGAACTCGACGTTCTCCAGACCTGAGCGCGCCTTGTTCTCCTCGGCGAGCGCCAGCATCTCTTCGGTCATGTCCAGACCGAACGCCTTGCCAGTCGGCCCGACGCGGCGTGCCGACAGGAGTACGTCGATGCCGCCACCGGAGCCGAGGTCGAGCACCACGTCGCCGGGCTCGAGCTGCGCGAGCGCTGTCGGGTTCCCACACCCGAGGGACGCCTGCATGGCCTCGGGCGGGAGGGCGGCCTGCTCGCTCTGGTCGTACAGGTCGTTCGAGACCGGGTCGGTCAGTGCAGGCTCGCAGCTGCCCGTCGCGCCCGTGAGCACACGGCGCGCCTCCCCGGCGTAGTGACCCTTCACGAGCTGTTTGATGTCGTGGTCGGTCATGGTGTTAGTCCTCCGTTGCCGGGTCGGGGCCGTCGTCGACGCAGCAGGAGTCGCTCAGATAGGCGACCAGGGCGCTCGCGTAGTCGAAATCGACGGCGTAGTAGACGTAGCGCCCCTCGCGTCGGGGGCACAGCAAACCCGCGTGGGTCATCTCCTTGAGGTGGAAGGAAAGGGTCTGCGGGGGGATGTTGAGCCCCCGCGCAAGCTCGCCGGCACTCTCGCCGCCCGGGCCGTGGCGCACCAGCTGGCGGAACAACGTGAGGCGTGTCTGGTGGGCGAGAGCCGCAAGGCCGCTGATCACGGCGATTGAGGTCAGCTCGTTGAGCTCCTTTGCCACCATCTTTCGACTCTACCATAATATTGGAATTATTGTGCTTATCATCGTCCGACGACTAGCTGGCACGCCACGGGTGGTTCGTCGTGACGGCTGCTGACTGGTTCGGGGCCAAGCCTCGGTGTCCTTTGGACCCTTACGGACTCCCGGAGGTCTCTACCAAGGACGCCTCTGCAAGAGCCTTGCCAAGTTCGGGTGAACGGGACCCGCGTTTCAGGCCACTGTAGTTTCAGGCCACTGTAAGAGATCTCCAAATCTTCGCCTTCGTGTCGATGCGAAGAGCCAACGAGGCAGGGTCAAGGGTCATGTGTTCACGATCGCATCGCTGGCTCGAGCGTTCGACGAACACAGTCAAATGCTGCGATTCGGGTCAATCCCATTATGGTACCGTTTTGGTATGAGCACACAGATCGCAGTCCGCCTCCCCGATGACCTGGTCGCCTTCGTTGACGACCTCGTGAGTCGTGGCGATGCCGCGAGCCGTGCGGCCGTCGTGTCTGGAGCCCTCGAACGGGAGCGTCGTGCCAAGGTCGCAGAGCGAGACGCAGTCATCCTCGCCAGCGCGGGCACGGACACCGACCTGGACAGGCTCGCCGAGTTCGCGGCGGCCACGTCGATGGACGACCTCGACTGATGCGACCGATTCATGCCGCGCGCCTGGACAAGACCCGCCCGGTGCTGATCCTCACGCGTGAGGTTGTGCGTCCCCACCTCAGTCGGGTCACCGTCGCGCCCATCACCAGCACAATTCGTGGCCTGTCTACGGAGGTGCCGGTCGGCCCAGCCAACGGGCTGGATCACGCCAGCGTTGTCAGCTGTGACAACATCGTCACCGTGCCCGTCAGTGCGCTCGGACGTCAGCTGGGCTTCTTGCTGTCAGAACAGGAAACCGCGCTCACGAATGCGATCCAAGCTGCGTTCGACCTTGATTGAACGAGCGCGGACCCTGCGCCTGGGAACGTCCCCAACTAGCCGCCGACAGTGAAGTTCGCAGCTGCCGACAGAGGGCGTCTGCGCGCGAAGATAAGGATGAGAGACTTCATGGTCGTGTTCGCGCTGACTGCATGCCATCACCGGCCTCAATGACGTGCCTGCCAGTAGGGGCTTGAGAGACAAGCCGCAAACAGTGGCCAGGCAAATAGAGGTTGGCAGGTAGAAGGTTTGTCGTATCGCGCCCCGGTCCGGAACCTTCACCGGACAGGGCATACGAGGCACACCGGCCTCGCACAACCTCCGATGGGGCCGTTCCCAGGAGACGGTTCCTCATGCGACACGCTGCCGTGAAGGACAATGAGAGCTGTGGCCGATATGGCTCGCCCCAGCGAAGTGACCAGCACTTGGTGCAGGATCGGAGCGGCGCTGAGAAAGCCGCCCGGTCGGTCAGGACGGGGCGCCATGGCCAACCAGGACCATAAAGGTGCCGCCGGGGGCAAACAGCAGCGGCTTGCCGCTGGCATCCGCGAAGGTTGTGGGCGAGCTGAGGCTCGGCCGCGTCCAGGTGCCTCGGATGTGTTTGCCGCTCCGGAACAGCTCGACCCGTCCGGTGCCTACCGTGTGGGTGTTTGTCGCCGGGCTGCCGGCGGTGTCAACGTCCGCGTTGTCCGGGGTGATCTGGGTGTACTGGATCAGCACATTGGGCTTGGCGACGGGGGCGCCGGAGGCGCCCAGAAGCGGGCTGCCTCCGGCGGTGCGCTCGTACAGGCCCGTCGTGGCGTCCCAGGCAAAGCTGACGGGGGTCGAACCCCCCAGGGTGTTCACGTAGGCAGCCGCCGGGGCCAGCGCCAGGCGCGGGTCGACCACCGCCCAGGTGAAGCCCACGTTGCGCACCCGAGCAGCTGCCTTGTGGGCTGCGCTGATCTGTGCCAGGTTCGCGACCAGGTTGTACGGGGCGGCCCTGGAGTTGTCCCGGTGGAAGCCGACAGCGCCGCGGTCGTTGATCGAGGAGAACAGCGGTGACTGGTCCAACGGGGCCAGCTCGAGGCTGTCGCCGCCGGAGGCGACCAGGACGATCCTGCCGTACTCGGCCAGGAGCTCTGGGTTGCGCTCGCGCACGCTGCGAACAGCTTCCACCTGCGGCTTGGGGGGGCGAACACAGCCACCATCCGGCAACGGCCGCCCTCGGCCTGCTCGATGTAGATCACGTCGGCCAGCTGCACCCCCAGGGAAGGGCGGGCAGCGGCGGTGTCGTCGATCGTGACGGCGACCACCGGCCCCGCCGGTAGCGGCCCCAGCCCGGTCAGCGGGTTGGTGGCCACCACCACCGGCGGGCGTGGGGCGGGGGCTCGCACGGCAGCCTTGCCCGTCACCACCTTGGTCACGGGGGGCTGCCGGTGTGGCTCAGCGCTGTGCCGACAACCAAGGCGGCCACCACCAACACCGAGGCGCCTATGAAGGTCTTCGACCTGATGACCCCGGTTGCAGCGGCGACAAGTCTGTGCGTACGCATGGCGTTCCTAACTCGGTGGCGCCCACTGCGGGCACATCGGTGGCCCGGCCGACCTGGCCGCGCTGCACGCCAGCACTGCGGGTGGGGCGGGTGGGGCGGTCAGTGCCGGTCGCCGGTGCCGGTCTCCGGGGCCGCGCTGCATGGCCGGCGACAGCGATCGCTGCGTGCTCGGCGGTCACCTGGGACAGGCGCGGCTCGGCCACCCCGGTGCCGTGCACCCACCGCCGGGTCCGCCCAGCGAACAGCGCCCGCCGGATGGCGTACGAGCCGAGCTCACGACCGTCCTGCAGCTCCCACGCCACTTCCTGGGTCCTTGAGATCTCCCCGGGGGACACCTTGGCGGATATGGGTGAGGTGGTAGCCGGGGTCGTCCACCTGGTCACCGACCTGTGCCATGACTAGCTCCGTTCCGGCGCGCTCTGTGGGTGCCGGCCGGACCGTACCGGGCAACCGACAGCCGGCAACCGGGAGGGCCGCTCAGTACCTCAGCCGGGCTGGGTCGATGTCTGGGTGGGCCCCACAACGATGGCCATCACAGGCTCTTTAGGCGAAGCATCCCCAAGCCTAGAATTCCCCGTTATACCCGGATTGGTCTTCACAACCGCAGCCAAGGGTGAGGCTTAGGAAACCGCGCCCTACCGATCTTCCCTGCCCGATGCGAAGTCTTGGCCGGGACCCGCACGAGGCGACGCTGTCCGCCCGCGGCTTTTCAACGGCAGGGTGCGGGGTCTCCAGAGCCAAACCCATCCGCGTAAGGGCTACATCGCCGGCGCAAATACCAGGCGGGCCCGAACGGATCAGGAAAGGCCATGCAAGTACCTTCCTGAACAACATCATCAACCCGGCCGGCTGCGCCAAGGCCATCGCGTTCATCGACGCTTCCGTCGGTACGCAGCTGGAGCTCGTGGAACGGCACCACTGCATCTACTCTCGGTGCACCTCGGTCTCGCTCAGGTAAGTCCGAGCCGTCCCCACGGCGCATCGGCAGCGCCCGGCCAGGTTCAAGCATCCGCACGTCGCACGCATCGAGCAGCTTCACTCAGCGTAAGAAGGACCCCGTGGTCGCCAACGTCGCGATTGCCCGCGAGCTGGCCCGCTGGTGCTGGTCCCTGGCCGTCATGGACGGCTGACCCGAGGGCCTGAGCCAGAAGGTTGGTCAGGACACGCCGTGACCAGGAACATGCCTGAACCCAACCCGGGGCCGTTCCTGCTCGGCCCATGGTCTGCCAGTGCTCCGTGGTGTCAACGTCGTTCATGCTCGCTGGGCTGCGCCTGCTCCATGTTGACTTCTGCCACGCACTGGCAGGAGTCGCCTGGACCGAGGAACAACCTTTCCTTGGGCGGGCCCAACGGGCCGCAGCGGTCTCGCCTATCCACGCCCCAAAGCAACCGGACCAAGAAGACGAGGAGGCGGCCGCGCCCGGAGTGGTTGGCGTGCGAACTATGAGCAGCAAGGGGATTCACGCCCCGACGCCACGCTCGTCTTCTTAGACCAGCAGAAGCGCTCCTGCCGAACAGCCCGACCTGCGGTATCCAACCCGCGAGTATCTGTGTGACCGCGCCGTCGCGTCCCGGCACGCACGCCAACTCGTCAACCCGATCCGGTCACAGAAGCGGCGCCCGGAAAGCGATTCGGGCGCCGCTTGGCCCTGCCCCCTTGACAACACCCCCCTACATCTCAGTTCGGTGACCGTGTGTCGGTCCCGGGCATGCAGGTACCACAGCGAGGATGGGGGTATGCCCCGTATCGCCACCACTGTCCGGGTCCTCGCGTGCCTCGGACTGCTCGCCGCGTGCGCCTACCCGACCGGGAGCACCGCCGCGTCGTCGTCCAACCGCGCGATCCCGGCGGCGACGACGTCTCGCTCGGCCCTACCTCATGCGACGGCGGCCCCGAGCCCCTTCGCGGCTCGAACGCCCAACCTGGGGTCCCTTCCGCAGACCACGGCCCGCCCCAGCGGGTCGGATCCGCAGTTCGCCAAGCGCATGGGTGCCCTGTGGGCCGCCATCCTCGCGGGTGATACGCCGGCTCGCAGCAGCTTCTTCCCGCTCGGCGCATACCTCCAGGTCAAGGCGATCAGCAACCCCGCCGCTGACTACCGCAACAGGCTGATCGCTTTGTATGACCTCGACATTCGCGCGCTGCATCTGAGGGTCGGGTCCGGCGCAACACTGCTCGGGGTCGACGTGCCGGATCGTTCCGCCACGTGGGTCACACCCGGGCAGGAGTACAACAAGGGGTCCTACTGG
>Ga0209638_1001569_pt1 | contig 14445 bp, 14 predicted proteins | sample BarGraNGADG00211_FD_184490 | JGI IMG/M metagenome (GOLD analysis project Ga0209638, IMG submission 184490) | Arctic peat soil microbial communities from Barrow, Alaska - Barrow Graham LP Ref core NGADG0002-211 (SPAdes) (version 2) | ecosystem: Environmental > Terrestrial > Soil > Wetlands > Peat... | reverse complement strand
CCCAAGCTCGCCGACGTTGCCCCACTCGTCCTGCCGGTCGATCGTCATTGCCCTCGGTCCGTTTCGTCGACTGCATCCAGGCCCAGCTGGCGGCGAAGCGCCGCGATCGCCCGGAACTGGAGCCCCCGGACCGTTCCTTCCTGTTTGCCCATCACCACCGCCGCCTGCCGGGCGGATAGCCCGGCGAAGAAGCGGAGATCGATGGCTTCTCGTTGTTCGTCTGTCAGGGCGGTGAGCGCCTGCTCGATCGCCTGGGTCTCGTCCCGGGCGAGGATGCCGGACCCGGGCTCCGGCCCCGTGCCGGGCCGCTCCATCACCGCGTCCAGGTCTGCGTGCTCCCGGTGCGTCCGCGCGTGGTCGATCACCGCGTTCCTGGCGAGCCTGAAGAGCCAACCCCCGAAGGGGATGCCGCGAGCCTCGTAGCGCGGAAGCGCCTCGAGAGCTTTCAGGAACACCAGCTGTGTCAGATCCTCCGCGTCCGCCGGGCTGTGCGTGCGTGCAACGATGAAGCGGTAGATCGGGCGGTGGTAGATGTCGAAGATCCGGCCGAACGCCATCGCGTCGCCATGCTTCGCCGCTGCCACGAGCCGCTCAACCGCGACCTCGTCGACATCCGTCATAACGAGGACGGCCCCCGCGCGTTAGGTGCGGGGCGAACGCCGAGCACGCGGTCCGGGATTCCCACGCTCGAGCCGGCGCGCGGGTCGCCCGGATGCCGCCGAACGGCAAGCGCCTCGAATCCGGCGGCGGCGATCGCCGCGTAGGCGTGGCCCAGCCCGTACGCGAACGAGCGGGCGCGATGCGCATCGGACCCGGCCGTGACCCGCCGGCCGCCCAGCGCCCGGAATCGCTCCACCACGGGCGGCGCGGGATACGTCTCGCCGGGCCCCTGGCGCAGCCCGGACGCGTTGACCTCGAGCGCCATCCCGGCCTCCACGAGGGCGCGGAGGAGCGGCTCGTAGACGTCCGGCCGCGCGGCGAACGCCGACGGCGGCACCTGGTTCACGACGTACTTCTTCACGTAGTCCAGGTGCCCCAGCGTATCGAAGAGCTCGCTGCGGATCGCGGCCTCGACCTCGGCGAAGTAGGGCGCGACGACCTCGTCGAAGGTTCGACCGGCGACCCAGCCGGCGACCCGGCTGGCCTTGTAGGGAGAGTCCGCCCCGATGTGGACAGAGCCGATCGCATAGTCGTACGGGTGACGCGCGAGGTGCTCCCGGATCTCGGCCTCCCGTTCCGACTCGTAGCTGACCTCAACGCCGAAGCGGACGTGGAGCCCCCGGTCCGCCCAACGGGCCGCCGCATCGCGAACCTCGCGTTCGCGGGTCGCGAACGACGCGAACGAATGGGCGGGGGCGCCCGGGTCGAAGTCGAGATGGTCCGTGATGGCGATCTCCGGGATGCCCCGTTCGACCGCGGACGCGCAGTAGGCGTCGATCGGCACGTCGCTGTCGGGCGAGAGGTTCGTGTGGAGGTGCGCGTCGAGCGGTAGGTCGCGGTCCGCCTCCGGCCCGGGCGCGGGCAGCGAGGTCACCCGGCGATCAACCCCAGCTCTCGGCCGACCCGGTCGAACGCGGCGAGGCACGTGTCGAGCTCATCGTCGCTGTGGGCGGCCGTGACGATGGTCCGAAGGCGGGCGCCGTCGAGCGCGACCGTCGGGTAGACCACGGAGGTTGCCCAGACACCCTCGTCGAGGAGTCGGTCGGCGAACCGGATCGCGGTCGCGGAGTCGCCCACCATCACGGGCGTGATCGGCGTCTCCGAGACGCCGATGTCGAAGCCCAGCCGAGCGAGCTCGGCCTTGAAGCGACGCGTGTTCGACCAGAGCCGCTCGATCAGCTCCGGCTCGTCCTCGAGCACGTGAATCGACGCGAGGCAGGCGGCCGCGACGGCGGGCGGGTGGGACGTCGAGAAGAGGAACGGGCGGGCGCGCTGGACGAGCATCTCGCGCAGCGTCTGCGAGCCGGCGACGTACCCGCCCAGGACGCCCATCGCCTTGCTGAGCGTCCCGACCTGGATCGCGACGCGGCCGTGCAGGTCGAAGTGATCCACGCTGCCGCGGCCGTTCCGGCCGAGCACGCCGGAGGCGTGGGCGTCGTCGACGAAGACGGCCGCGCCGTGCTCCTCGGCTGCCGCGACGATCGCGGGGAGCGGCGCGATGTCGCCGTCCATGCTGAACACGCCGTCGGTGACCACGAGGATCGCGCGGAAGGGCTGCCCGTCGGCACGGCCCTCGCGGCGCGCCGTGGCAAGGAGCTCGCGGAGGTGCGCGACGTCCTTGTGCCGGTAGATGACGCGGGGCGCCTTCGAAAGCCGCATCCCGTCGATGATCGAGGCATGGTTGAAGGCGTCCGAGACGATCAGGTCGGGCTCAGACGCGACGACCGGGATGACGCCGGTGTTGCAGGTGAAGCCCGACTGGAAGGTGAGCGTCGCTTCCACGTGCTTGAAGCGGGCGAGCTCGGCCTCCAGCTCCTCGTGGAGCGACATGGTCCCCGAGATAGTCCGGACCGCGCCGGATCCCGCCCCGAAGCGGCGGACCGCGTCGAGCGCTGCCTCGACGAGCCGCGGGTGCGTGTTGAGGCCGAGGTAGTTGTTGGATGCGAGCGTGATCGCCTCGCGGCCGTCGACCATGACCCGGGTGCGGTTGGCGCTGCTCATCACCCGGAGCGGCCGGTAGAGGCCCTGGGCGCGCACCTGCGCGAGGTCGTCGGCGAGATGCCCCAGCGGATCGGGGGGCGGCGTGCTGCTCACCGTGGTGTCCTCCTGGCGGCCGGAGGCCGCCTCACGACGTCCTCGGGCCGCGATACGGGCGGGGCCGCCGGCTGCCTCACGATGTTCGCGGGCCGTGACACGGCCGTGGCCGCCGGCCGCGTCACGATGTCCAGTCCAGGATCACCTTGCCGGCATCGCCGGAGCGGGCGGCGGCGAACGCGGCCGCGTGCTCGCGGAACGGGAACCGGTGGGTGATCGCGGGCGTGATGTCGAGCCCGGACTGGAGCATGACCGTCATCTTGTACCAGGTCTCGTACATCTCGCGGCCGTAGATGCCGCGCAGCGTCAGCATCTTGAAGACGATCTCGTTGACGTCCAGCGAGATCTCCGCCGTCGGGATCCCCAGGATCGCGATCCGGCCGCCGTGGGCCATGCTCGAGATCGCCGCGCGGAGCGCGACCGCGCTGCCCGACATCTCGAGGGCGACGTCGAACCCTTCGGTCATGCCGAGCCCCGTCGCGACGTCGCGCAGGTCGCGCTCGCGCGGGTCGACCGCGATCGTCGCCCCCATCCGCTCGGCGATCGCGCGGCGGACGGGATTCGGCTCCGAGACGACGACGTGGCGCGCGCCCGCGTGCCGGACGACCGCGGTGGCCATGAGTCCGATTGGCCCCGCCCCGGAGACGAGCACATCCTCGCCCAGGACGGGGAACGCGAGGGCCGTGTGGACCGCGTTCCCGAACGGGTCGAAGATCGCGGCCACCTCTTCGTCGATCCCGTGCCAGTGGTGCCAGACGTTCGTCATGGGAAGCACGACGAGCTCGGCGAAGGAGCCGTCGCGTCCGACGCCGAGGCCGATCGTGTGCGCGCAGAGGTGGCGCTGGCCGGCCAGGCAGTGGCGGCACCGACCGCAGACGACGTGGCCCTCCCCGCTCACCAGATCGCCCGGCGCGAAGCCGATGACGTTGGAGCCGACCTCCACCACCTCGCCCACGAACTCGTGGCCGACGACGAGGGGCGGCCGGATGTTCTTCGCGGCCCACGGATCCCACGCCTCGATGTGGAGGTCGGTGCCACAGATCCCGGTCCGGTGGACGCGGATCAGGACGTCGTTGATCCCGACGGCCGGGTCGGGCCAGTCCCGGAGCTCCAGGCCCGGTCCCTCGGCCGATTTGACCAGGGCGAGCATCGTGTCCTCCTTGGGGGTTCGGCGCCCCGCGTCCAGGTGCGGGGGTTCAGCCTGCTCCGGCCGGGTCGTCGCGCCCGGCGAGGAGACGCGCCGCGGGGGATCCTGCCGGAACGCTGCCGTCGGCATCGACGATGGGGCTCGTGACGCTGCCGATCCGTTCGACCTCGACCCGCACGACGTCGCCCGGGACCAGGAAGACCGGCGGGACGCGGAAGACGCCGACGCCCGACGGAGTCCCGGTGATGACCAGGTCCCCGGGCTCCAGCGTGATGCTGGCCGAGACGAATGCGATCAGCTCCGCCACGCCAAAGATCATGTCACCGGTCGTCCCGTCCTGGACGAGGAGCTCGCCGCCCGCGTCCGGTCCGTCCGACGGGGTGTGCCACCCGCGCAGGCGCTGGGCCGCGGGGTCGCCCAGCTCGTCCGCGGTCACCATGGCCGGGCCGAGGGGCAGGAACGTGTCGGAGCCCTTCGCGCGCAGCCACTGGCCGTCGCCGCGGGCGCCGGGCGCCAGGGCCGGCTTCGAGCCCTGGAGGTCTCGGGCGCTCACGTCGTTGGCCGTGACGTACCCGGCGACGTGCTCCATCGCCGACTCGACCGGGACGCGGCGGGCCCGGCGACCGATCACGACGCCGAGCTCCGCTTCGAAGTCGAGCGCCTGCGTCGTCGCCGGCCGGATCACGGGCGCCCCGTCGCCCACGACCGCGTTGGAGAACTTCGCGAAGAGGAGCGGGCGATCGGGGATCGGCATGCCCTGCTCCAGGACGTGGCTCCGGTAGTTCCACCCGATGCCCACGATCTTGGCCGGCTCGAGGGGCGCCACGATCCGGAGCTGCGCCCGCGGCACGCCGCGCATCCCGTCGCGCACGGCGCGTGCCAGGGCCGCGCGCGTCTCGGCCAGATCCTCGTCCTCGGCCAGGAGGCCTCGCACGTCGAGCAGCGCCAGCTCCTCGCGCAGGCCGGCCCGCTCGGCCAGGGCGGCGAGCGTGATCACGCGTCCATCCACGAGGACGCCGCCGACCGGCAGGTCCAGCTCGTCCAGGTAGGCGACGATCCGCATCCGGCTGGCCCGGGCCCGTCAGGGGGTCTTCGTCGGGGAGGGCGACGGCGCGGTCGCTGAGGGCGACGCCGCGGCGGGGGAGGGGGACGCGACGGGTGAGGCGGCCGGCGAGGTCGCCAGGGCCGGGCTCGGCGTGTATCCCGGCTCGGCCTGCGCACACTGGGGCTCCGGCCCCCGGTCCGCGGACTGCGCATAGAACGTCGTGATCTGCGCCATGTCGAAGGTGTTCAGGAAGAGGACACGCCCCCAGACGATGGCTGCGTACGGCGTGGGCATCTGGTCGAATCGCGTGACGACCACGTTCGCGGTGGTGGCCAGGCCGCACAGCGGGCTGGCCGGCAGCTGCCCCTGGACCGCCCCAAGCGCGGTCTGCGTGTCGGTCCCGCAGCCTTCCGGGCAACGGTAGAGGACGACCATCCCTCCATGCTCCAGGTTGTGGACCCAGCCCTCGGGCACGGTGACGCTGTCCTTGCCGTAGAACTCCGCGGCGATCGGGCCGCTGCCGGGCGCGTTGTAGTGATTTCCGGACGTGGGTGGGCAGAACCCGTAGGTCACGCTCGTGCCGACGGTCACATGGTTGCGGCCGAGGTCCCCGGTCACCTGGCCCAGGCGGGGCGTCTCACCGGGCGCTGGCGACGCCGCGGGCTCGGGCTGGAGGGTGCTCGTGCAGGCGTAGGCGGGGCTCGAGGCTCCGAGGAAGAGGGCGCCGCCGACCACGAGGACCACCGCGGCGATCCCGATCCCCAGCAGGAGCCCGCGGTACCGCTCGAGCGCCGACCGCGGTCGCTGCGGCTCGCGAATGCGGGCGCGGCCCGGGACGGGCGCCGTCCCGGAGCCCGCGGCCGCGCCGGTGCCGGGCCGGCTGGCCGTTGTGGCGCGCGTTGGTTGCGAGTTCCGGGTTCGCTTGCTCACGGGGTTCCTCGAACGTGGTGTCGGGACGAGCACGCCCTACGCGGGGCGCGGCACGGAGGTGACGGGATGCGGCGCCGCCCTTCGAGCCGCCGCCGCGCAAGGGTAGCCACCGGCCGATGCCGCGCAAGGGTAGACCAGACGCGCGCGGCCGTCGGTCTCACGATCCGGGACGGCCGATCACGGCTCGCAGAACCAGGCCCGCGAGGCCGGTCGACGAAGCCCGACCCACAGGAGCGCGCCCAGGATCCCCGGGCCGAGCACAAGGATGGGGACCGGGCTGAGCAGGAAGAAGAGCGCCAGCGGGACGGTGAGCGTGCTCAGCCCCACGGCCAGCCCCCGGGCCGCCTCCTTGCGCTGGAGCACCATCGTGATGGTGAAGATCGTGTAGGCAAGCAGGATCATGACCACGAGGCCCGGCAGGCTGACGGGCGCGTCGACCGCCATGTCCACGACCCAGCGCAGCGAGACGCCGATGCTCGCAAGGAGCAGGAACCCATAGCCGAGGAAGAGCAGCACCCCCGGCGGGGGCACGCGGCGCGAGATGACCGGCATGCTGCGATTCTGCCACTCGGCCGCAGCCGCCGGGCCGTGGCCCTCCGCGGCCGCACGGCCGCAGCCGCAAGGCCGCAGCTGCACGGCCGCAGCTGCACGGCCGCCCGCGCGGTTCGCCCCCCGGCGGGAGCACCCAGGTCGCCGACGACACGCCGACGACATGGGGCTTGACAGGCCGCAACCTCGCCGGTACCTTTACTAAACCGGTTTGCTAAACCGGTTTTGGCCGCGGTGGAGTCGCTCCAGCGACCTCCGGAGGAGCCGTGGAGGGCTGGTGAGGCAGGAAACCCGCGACCGACCCAGGATCGCCGACGTCGCCCGCGAGGCCGGCGTCTCGAAGACGGCAGTCTCGTTCGCGTTCAACAACCCGGAGCGTCTGAGCCCCGACACCGCGAGCAGGATCCGGGACGTCGCGACGTCGCTGGGATACCGGCCGCACCCGGTCGCCCGGATGCTGACCCAGGGCCGCACCCGGACGCTGGGGATCCTGACCCCCCAGGCACTCTCGGTCGTCTTCGCGAACCCGTTCTTCTCCACGTTCAGCGAAGGTGTCGCAGCGGTCGCAGAGGAGGCAGGCTACGGGCTCCTGTTCGTGTCACCCGTCCACGGCTCCCTCGCCCGGGCGGTCAACCGCGCCACGGTCGACGGGTTCGTGGCCATCGGGCTGTCGGAGAACCACCCCGAGGTGGAGCAGATCCGGCGGGCAGGCCTGCCGATCGTGATGGTCGACTCCGCGGCCGCCTTCCCCGAGCACCCTGCGGTCGACGTCGACGATGAGGGAGGCGCCCGCCTTGCTGCCGATCATCTCCTCGGGCTCGGGCACCGCGCGTTCCTCGTGATCGGCGTCGAGCCGCCGACCCCGGGCGCCCACACCGACTTCGCCGGCATCGTGGGCCGGCGTCTCAAGGGCTATCGCGAGGCGCTCGCCACCGGGGGCATCGACCTGCCCGACGATCACGTCGTCGTCGGGCCGGCGAGCGTCGAGGGCGGGAGCGCCTGCCTCGCACGCGCCTGGGAGGACGGACAGCGGCCCACCGCGATCCTCGCCATGAGCGACGCCATGGCGATCGGCGCGATCAACGCCGCACGACGCCTCGGCCTGGGCGTCCCCGCCGACCTCAGCGTCGTCGGATTCGACGATATCGAACTGTCCCGCCACGTCGAGCCGCCGCTGACGACCGTGCACCAGCCGGTCCGGCGGAAGGGCGAGGAGGCATGCCGCCTCCTCCTCTCGGCGATCGCGCGAGACGACTCCCCTCGGCCCGATCACCGGACCCTCGAGACGCGACTCATCGTCCGCGGCTCGAGCGGTCCGGCACCCATCGGGAAGGAGGTGGCGGGGGGACGCTGACCGACCGGAGGAGCGGGTCGCACCTCGCGGCCCGGTACCGGAACTGGCCGCCCGACGCGGCCGGAGCAGCTCGGACCGGCCACATGGGATGGCCAGGCAAACCAGGACCGGCCGCAGAACGCGGTCACAGCAGGAGGAACGCAGACTCAGATGCACAAGACACCCAGGTTGGTGAGCCTCTTCGGAGCGCTCGTTCTCGTCGTCGGCGCGTGCAGCGGCTCAGCGACACCCGCACCGAGCGTTGCGCCTTCGGCCGCGGCGCCGTCGGCAGCCGCCTCTGCAGCCGCCTCCCCGTCGGCCGCCGCATCGGCCGCCGCCTCTCCGGCCGCCGCCGCCCTCACCGGGTCCCTTTCCGTCTGGGAGGCCTACGGCGCCTCCGGGACCTCGGAGAAGCCGGCCTTCGACAAGATGGTCGCGGCCGTCATGGCCGCGAACCCCGGCCTCACCGTGACCGTGACCGACGTCCCGTTCGCGAACCTGTTCACGAACTTCGAGACGCAGGCCGGCGCCGGCTCCGGCCCTGACCTCTACATCGCCCCGAACGACAACCTGCCCAAGGAGGCCCGAGCCGGGCTCCTCAAGGATGTCAGCAGCCTGATCCCGACCCTGACGGCCGCGCCGTACAACACGTCCAAGGTCGCGCTCGACGCCAGCACGGTCGACGGGAAGCTCTACGAGATCCCGGAGTCGATGAAGGCAATCGAGCTCATGTACAACAACTCCGTGATCACGACCCCGCCGGTCTCGACAGCCGACTGGCTGACCAACGCGAAGAAGCTCGGCTGGGTCTACGGCGCCAACGGCGGCGGGTCCTACTACCTGTGGGGCCTCTTCAGCTCGTTCGGCGGCACGATCATGGACGCCACCACGGGCAAGTGCACCGCCACGACCGGTGGCGGCGTCGCGGCCGGGCTCAAGTGGCTCGCCGACATGAAGGCCGCCGGCATGCATTTCTACCAGAACGACGGCGACGCCAAGGCGGACCTGATCTCCGGCAAGATCGCGGGCTTCATCGAGGGCCCGTGGCAGTCTGCTGACCTCAGCAAGGCCCTCGGAGCCAAGCTGTCAGTCGTCGCTGGCCCGACCGGCCCCGGCGGGGCCTGGGCCCCGCTCACCGCCCCGGACGGCTACTACGTCAACGCCGGTTCGCCGAACGCCGACCTCGCGGTCCAGTTCGCGCTCCAGATGCTCCTCCCCGCGAACGAGCAGCTCTTCGCCAACTATGGGCACCTGCCCGCGAACACCACCCTCCAGCCCACCGATCCGATCGCGCAGTCCTTCGCCGCGCTCATGCCGAAGGGCTTCGCCCGGCCGACGCTCAAGCAGCTCGACAACTACTGGGGCAACTTCGGGAATGCCCTGGTCGCCGTCATCGACAAGGGGACCGACCCGACCAAGGCCGTCGCCGACGCGTGCGCGGCCATGGATAAGGCGAACGGGATTCAGTAATCTCGTCGCACACAGTCGAAGGGACGCCGGGCCTCCGGCGTCCCTTCACCCCCCGAGCATCGTGCAGGAGCAGACGATGACAGTCCGCGAGGCAGCCCGATGACAGCGATCGCGGCAGCCGCTCCGACGCCTCGCCGGTCCCTCTGGCGCCGCAGCCAGAACGCGCGGACCGCCTACATGTTCCTCTTCCCCGCGCTCATCGTGATGGCGGTCATCACGTTCTACCCGCTCGTCTTCCAGATCTGGATGTCGTTCACCGACTACGGATTGAAGAACCTGCGGGCCACGGCTCCGGCGCCGAACTACGTCGGCCTCGCCAACTACGGGCGAATCCTCGACAACAACATCGTCATCCCGAACTTCGACTTTGCCCGGATCCTGATCTTCAACCTGTTCTGGGCCTTCACGAATGTCGTGATCCACGTCGTGCTCGGCGTGATCGTGGCCCTGATCCTGAACACGAAGGGCCTGCGCCTCAAGCGCTTCTACCGCGCGATCTTCATCCTCCCGGTCGTCATCCCCCAGATCATCGTGGCGACGGTCTGGCGGAACATGTTCGACCCGCAGGCGGGCGCGATCAACTTCCTGCTCAAGGACACCATCGGCGTCCTGTTCAAGATGCCGCCCGACTCGTTCAACATCGACTGGCTGAACCAGCCGAACCCGATCTTCGCCGCCGGGCCGTTCATCCTCCCGTTGGCGTACTTCGCCCTGCTCACCGCCAACGTGTGGCTGGGCTGGCCCTTGAACTCGGTCGTGGCGACCGGCGCGCTGCAGAGCGTGCCGAACGACCTGTACGAGGCCGCGGAGATGGACGGGGCGGGCTTCTGGGACAAGTTCAAGACCGTGACCCTGCCGTACCTCCGACCGGCGATGCTGCCCTACGCGATCTACGGCTTCGTGATCACCTTCAACCTCTTCTACCTCTCCTACTTCATGTCAGGCGGTGGACCCTTCGGGCAGACCGAGCTGCTGGTCACCACGGCATACCGGCTGGTCAACGAGCAGCAGCTCTATGGCGTGGCCGCGGCGTTCGCCGTCTTCGAGTTCTTCATCCTGCTGGCGATCACCCTGGTCACCAACCGGCTGGCCAAGGCAACGGCGCAGTTCGATGCATGACATCCCGCCCGTTCACGGCCAGATCCTGGTGAAGGGGGGCGCACGATGACCAGCCAGGCCGGCGCGGTGCTCGCACCCCGGGTGGCCGTCGGCACTACGCGTCGTGGTCGCAGCGCGATGACGTACCGCCGCCAGGCGATGCTGCAGCTCCTCTGCCTCCTCATCACCGCGACGGTCCTCTTCCCGATCCTCTGGATCGTCAGCCTGGCCATCGATCCGCGCAACCTCGCGCGGCCCGACGGCCTCAACCTGATCCCGCAGGGCGCCACGCTCGACGCCTTCGCCCAGGTGATCCGGCAGCCGACGCAGAACCCGGTCTCGTTCCCGCAGCTGGCCTTCAACAGCCTGGTCATCGCGGCGCTTGTCTCGAGCGCGAGCGTGATCATCGGCGTGCTGGCCGCCTATGCGTTCTCGAGGCTCCAGTTCCGCGGCCGCGAGTTCCTGATGATCGCGGTGTTGGCCGTCCTGATGCTGCCGGCCGTCGCGACCATCGCCCCGCTCTTCGTCTCGCTCAACAAGATCCAGATCGGCTCGTTCAACCTGCGGGCCTCCCTGATCGGCGTGGCCCTGGCCGTCACGTCGGGGCAGCTGCCGTTCGCGATCTGGAACATGAAGGGCTACCTCGACACGATCCCGCGCGACCTCGAGGAGGCGGCGTCAGTCGACGGCGCAAACCGGTTCCAGATCTTCCTGCGGATCATCCTGCCGCTCTCCAAGCCCGTGATCGCGGTCACGGCGTTCTTCGGGTTCATCGCCGGCTGGACCGAGTTCTACTTCTCGTGGATGTTCCTGACCGGCGATCCGAAGTCGTGGACGCTGGCGATGACGCTCAACGGGATGGTGGGCCAGTACTCGAGCAGCACGCCCTGGTCGCAGTTCGCCGCATACGCGATCCTCGTCGCACTGCCGGTCTCCATCGTCTACCTGTACCTGCAGAAGTACATCATCTCGGGCCTCACCATCGGCGGGGTCAAGGGCTGACGGGTGGTGCTGTCGGGGGGAGCAGCTCCAGCGGCGGGGACGGCCCGTCCGCGCACACGGGTCGGCCCGTGACGCCCACCCCGCCGCGCTGGATCCGTGACGCCGTCTTCTACCAGGTCTTCCCGGACCGGTTCGCGCGCTCGGCCCGCGTCGCGAAGCCCGGGCCGCTCGAGGCCTGGGACGCGCCGCCAACCGGCCACGGGTTCAAGGGCGGCGACCTCCTGGGGATCGTCGAGCACCTGGACGAGCTTGCCGAGCTCGGCGTCACCGCCCTCTACCTGACGCCCGTCTTCAGCTCCGCCTCGAACCACCGGTACCACACCTACGACTACCTGGCCGTCGACCCGCTTCTCGGCGGGACGCCGGCGCTGCGGGAGCTGGTGGACGCCCTCCATGCCCGGGGAATGCGGATCGTGCTCGACGGTGTCTTCAACCACACCGGGCGGGGCTTCTGGCCGTTCCACCACGTGCTGGAGAATGGCCTCGCGTCGCCGTACGTGGACTGGTTCTACCTGGACCGCGAACGGCTGGCGTCCGGCCGGGGCCTGGATGCGTATCCGGATCGCGCCGCGCCGCGGGCGGGTGGCCCTGTGGGTCCGGAGGCGCCACGGGCCTCGTCTGTCGAGGATCTCGGCTACCGGGCCTGGTGGGACATCCCGGCCCTGCCGAAGCTCAACACGGACCATCCGGCCGTCCGCGAGTTCCTGTGGTCGGTCGCGGAGCATTGGCTGCGGTTCGGGATAGACGGATGGCGGCTGGACGTCCCCGCCGAGATCGACGACGAGGCGTTCTGGCAGGAGTTCCGTCGGCGTTGCCGGGCCGTGAACCCCGACGCCTACCTGGTGGGGGAGATCTGGGACGTGGCGCCGGGCTGGGTCCGCGGCGACCGGTTCGACGCCCTGATGAACTACCCGCTGCTGGAGGCGATCCTCGGGTTCGTGGGTGGGCCCTCGCTCGACACCGCGCTCGTCGCGTCCCACCACGAGCTCTCGATGCACGTTCGACCGTCGAATGCGACGACGTTCGCGTCGGCGGTTCTCTCCCAGGCCGCGGCGTACGCGCCGTTGACGGTCGCCGCGCAGCTGAACCTGCTCTCCTCCCACGACATGCCGCGCCTGCGGACGCTGGTCTCGGGCGACGTCGCCGCGGTCCGGCTCTCTGTGCTGCTCCAGATGACGCTGCCGGGCGCGCCATGCGTCTACTACGGCGACGAGATCGGGATCGAGGGCGGCAACGACCCCGACTGCCGCCGCTCGTTCCCCGTCGGAGCAGCCGGGCGCGACGAGGCGCTGCGCGCCACGTTCCGCGACCTCATCGCGTTGCGGCATGCCCACCCGGCGCTGCGGGCCAACGGCCTGCGCGTGGTCGGCGCCGCCGGTGCGTGCGTGGCGCTCCTGCGGGGTGCCCCTGCCGATCCCACGTCCGCCGGCGAGACGCTCCTCGTCATCGTGAATGCGGGCACGGAGCCCGCGTCGATGCCGCTCGCCATCCCGGAGCTGGCCGGCCGTCGCCTCGTCGCGCTCGAGATCGGCGGGCTTCCGGCTGGCCCGCCGGTTGCCGTCTCCGAGGACGGCAGCGCGACCGCGGAGGTCGGCGCGCGGTCGGGGAGCGTCCTCGCATCCGTGGCTTGAGCCTATACTCGGCCTCTCGTGGCAGACCTCCCCTTCGAGCCGGCGGACGCCGGGAGCACATCGCAGCTTCTCCGGGTCGTCGATGCCGAGGGCAAGATCCCGCGGGCGCTGGAAGCCCACGGTCCGTTTGCCAGTCGGGACGTGACCCTCTTCGGCTCGTCCCCGGAGCGTGCGCGCTGGCTTACTGAGGCAGGAGCACGCGTGACGGTCGTTGCCGACCCGGCGACGGAGGTGGCGTGGCCGGCGGCGTCGAGCGCGGACATCGTGCTGGCCTTCTGGACCGCATTCGACGGCCCTGCGCGCGCGGACCATCTTGCCAACGCTCAGCGGCTGCTGCGACCCGAGGGCCGGCTGCTCGTCGTGCTCGACTACGGGCGGGACGATCTCGACGTGGTCCGGGGATCGGAGGCGGCCGCCGGCCTGGTTGCGTCGAGTCGTCGCGACGGGTGGTTCCTGGGCCACGGGTTCCGCGTTCGCGTGATCCACACTTTCTGGCGCTTCGAGACGATCGAGGAGGCGAGCGAGCTGCTCCGCGCGGCCTACGGGCCGGCCGCCGAGCCCGCGATCGGGCGGATGCGGCGCCCGCGCCTCGCGCACAATGTCGCGATCTACCACTGGACGCGCGACGTCGGCGCGGCCGGGAAGAAGGGCTGACGGCAGGGTCGGTCGATGGATCCACGACGCCAGGTCTCTCCTCGCGCACGAGATGGATCGCGCCGCCGCACCGGCCTCTACATCGGGTCGATGCGCGTGACGCCGACCCGGGCCTTTCTGGCGGTCGCGTTCCTCGGCTCGATGCTCTACCTGGTCTACGCGGTCAACGTCCGCGACACGACGCAGATCCCCGCGCTCTCCTCCGGGGCTCTCGTGCTGGGGCTGGTGTTCGCCACGCTCGCGACGGTCGGCGGGATCGAGACGTTCCGGGCCTCGCGCGACAACCGGCCCGCGCGGTCGGTCCTCGCGGCGGTCCTCGGCGGCATCGCGGGCGTGATCGCCCTGGGTTGCTTCGCCGCCGCCGCGATCCTCGCGATCCTCGCGAAGGGGCCGTGACCGAGGCGCTGCCCAGCGGCCAGTTCCGCGGCCGGCGCGTCTTGAGCAAGCCCGCGTTGCGGTTGCGACAAAAGACCGGGCGCAGGCCCGCCCGGATGAACGTCGGCACGGCCGCCAGCGGGCCGCAGGCGGGATTCGTTGTCCGTGGCGCAGCATCCCCCGTCTCGATGCCGGCCTCCGGCCTCGTTCGGCCTTTCCGGAGCGTCCGAGCAGCGTTCAGGCGCCCGGCGGACGGACGTTGGTTGCAGGGCCGGCAACACGGGCGGGCTGGGTGTCCCGGCGGCGTGCGCCTCGGCGACCACTCCGGCAGATCCGATCCCCGCGGCGGCGACACCGGGCCCTGCTAGACTCGGCGCCGTCCGGCGCCCCCATCGTCTAGAGGCCTAGGACGCCACCCTTTCAAGGTGGAGATCAGGGGTTCGAATCCCCTTGGGGG
>Ga0209638_1001567_pt1 | contig 14448 bp, 9 predicted proteins | sample BarGraNGADG00211_FD_184490 | JGI IMG/M metagenome (GOLD analysis project Ga0209638, IMG submission 184490) | Arctic peat soil microbial communities from Barrow, Alaska - Barrow Graham LP Ref core NGADG0002-211 (SPAdes) (version 2) | ecosystem: Environmental > Terrestrial > Soil > Wetlands > Peat... | reverse complement strand
TGGTGCGCACCCTTTGAAATCCTCCGTCAAGACGGCCGCATGGGGATCGGAAATGCGGGAAACGAACCGCCAGACCTTCTCCGCCGTGACCTTACCGATCTTTTCGTAGAGGCCGAGAACCCGCTTCCATGCAATCTCGTCCCGCGGGTTGACGAGGATCCGGAGGTAGGCCGTCACGTCCTTGATGTGCGCCTGTTCAAAGAAACGGATTCCGGAGCGGATCTCGAAGGGAATTCCCCGACGGGTCAGCTCCATCTGCACCTCCATCGAATGGTAGTGCGCCCGGTAGAGGACGGCGATCTCCCCAAGCGGGGTGCCGCCCCGGTTGAGTTCCAGTATTCGCTGGGCGACGAAATCGGCCTGCTGGAGGACGTTCCGGGTCGGAGCGAGGACGGGGCGGATCCCCCCCTCCCGCACGGCCCTCAGCGTTTTCTGAAACTGGCGTTCGTTGTTCGTGATGCTCAGGTTGGCCAGATGGAGGATCTCCGGTGTGCTCCGGTAGTTCGTCTCTAATTTGAAGATCTTGCATTCCGGATAACGGTCGGGGAAGCGCATGATGTTTTCGTAATTCGCGCCCCGGAAAGAGTAGATGCTCTGCGAATCGTCGCCGACGACCATCAAATTGCGATGGCGCGAGGCGACGAGGTCCATGATCTCCGCCTGGAGACGGTTCGTATCCTGATACTCGTCGACGAGGACGTGGAGGAAACGTTCGGCATAAAAGTCGCGGACATCGTCGAAGCGAAGCAAAAGCTCGCGCCAGAGGAAGAGAAGGTCGTCGAAATCCATGACGTTGAGCTCCATCTTCCGCTTCCGGTAATGTGCGGCGACGGCGGCGATCTCCTCCGAGCGGTGGGCGAAAAAAGGATACCGCCCGGCCACGACGTCGAGCAAAGGGAGCTCCGTATTGACGGCCAGGCTGATCATGTCGCCGACCACGTCTCCCCGCGGGAATTTGTCGCCCTTCCCGTCGATCCCGGTCTCCGTGATGCAGGTGTTGATCAGTTGCCGCGCATCCTCGCTGTCGAGAATCGAAAAATTGGTTGCATAACCGAGACGGGGCGCATGGGAGCGGAGGGTTCGATGGGCGCAGTGGTGGAAGGTCCCGCCCCAGAGGCCGCCGATCTCACGGCCGATCAGCGTTTCCACGCGCGCGAGCATCGACCGGGCCGCCTTGTTCGTGAAGGTGGCGAGCAAAATCCGCTCCGGCGGAACGCCGCTTTCCACGAGACGGGCAACGCGGTAGGTGAGCGTCCGCGTTTTTCCGCTCCCGGCCCCGGCGATCACCAGCAGTGGCCCCCCCTCCTCCAGAACAACCTGGAGCTGCTCCGGGTTGAGCTCTTTTTCGTAATCGATCATCGTCTCCTTCGGCCTGCCCGTTAGATCAATTTCGGCGGGACTATAGGTTAAAATTCAGAGCCGGTCAAGGAATTAGCCGGCGGGTTTTGCTTGACAGATCCCGCATCTCCTCTCTATAGTCCCGCCGGATTGCAAATGTCTCACACATTTCCTTCTCTATTTTCCCCAGGAGGTGTCGATGGAAGATCTCTCTTTTGGTCCGATCCGTTTCCTTGCCGGTGAAAACCGCGGCCGCTATCCCAACTGCCACTCCCTCTATATCGAAGGTGCGGGCATCCTGATCGACCCCGCATCGAGTCGGGAAAGGCTGCTCCGTCTCCGCGCCGAAAAAGAGGTCAAGATGGTCTGGCTCAGCCACTGGCACGAGGACCATTTCATGCATCTGGACCTCTTCGACGACCTTCCTCTCTGGGTCTCTCCGCAGGATGCGCCGCCGCTTGCCGATCTGGATGTTCTGATGAAATGGTATGGACTCAATGAGGAGGAGAAGCAGGTCTGGCGGCCCCTGCTGCTGGAACAATTCCATTTCCGGCCGCGAAAACCGGCCCGTTACCTCGTGGACGGCGAGATCATCCGCCTTGGCGAGCTCTCCGTGGAGGTGATCGCGACCCCGGGTCACACCCCCGGCCATCTCTCCTTCTTCTTTCCGGAGGCGTCCGTACTTTTCGTCGGGGACTACGATCTTACCCGTTTCGGACCCTGGTACGGGGACCTCTTTTCCGACATCGATGAGACGCGCGCCTCCATCGAACGTCTCCAGGGAATTCCGGCCCATGTTGTTCTGACCGGTCATGAAACCGGCGTCTTCCATGACCCCCCCGAGGAACTATGGCGGCAGTATGGTTCGGTGATCTCGGAAAGGGAGAAAAAACTGCTAACGCTACTGGAAAAACCGAGAACGCTGGAAGAGATCGTGGCCGCTTGCATCATCTACGGGAGACCGCGGGAGCCGAAGGCGTTTTTCGCCTTCGGAGAGCGGGTCCACATGACCAAGCACCTGGAACACCTTCAGAAACGGGGGATGGTCCTTTTGAGCAACGGCCTTTACCGCAGACAGGAGACGGGGTCAGCGGCTATGGCGTAAAGCCGATCTCGCGGGCGTAGGCGAACTGCCGCCGCCAGGGGATATGGGCATGGGCGCGGTCGAATGGTTCGGCGCCGATCCGGCTTATGGACGCCTCATCGACGGAAACCGGATGGCGGCCCGCGATAAAACCGGCATCCTCCGCAATCACCGGATGGTTCCCGGGCAGGCAGTCGCACTCGGTAACGATCCGGATTAGCGCGTTGACTACGACCGTTTTCGGACCGATGACCCTCCAGATCGCCGCCGCCGTCTCCACCAGCTTCTCCTGGAAAACCGTGATGTCCGTATCCCAGAAAATCTTGAGGGCCGACTGCGGGCAGAGGGCAATGCACTGCGCACAGCCGATGCATGCATTCAGGTCATAAACCGGATCCCCATTCGGCGGCAGTGCTGCGGCGCCGGCGGGACATACCTCAACGCACAGCCCGCACCGGGTGCAGCGCTTCGGGCTCAAAACGGGATGGGCGTCCGCATGCATCCGCTGCTTCTGGGCGCGGGAGGCCATCCCCATGGAAATGTTCTTGATGGCCCCGCCGAATGAAGACTCCATGTGCCCCTTGAAGTGGGAAAAGATGACGAACGCGTCCGCCATCCGGAGAATCGACGCCGCCTGGACCGAAGGAAAATGGCGAGCGCCGCCCGGGATTTCAACAACATCCCGCCCGTCCATCCCGTCGCCGATCCGGACTGGACAACCGAGATAGGCCTCCGTGAAGCCATGCTCCGCGGCGGTCTTCAGGCTCTCTTCTCCGCTGCGCCTTCCCCCCGAATAGAGGACGGTGGTATCAAAAATGAAAGGCCGGACGCCCAATTCCGTGAGCCAACGAACGATCTCGCGCGTGTACCGGGGGTGCAGAAAACTCTCATTGCCCCGTTCCCCCCAGTGGATCTTGATCCCGACGCTCTCCCCGACGGCAAAGGGGGGCGAGAGGTCCTTCAGCAGACCGCGGAGGTCGTCGGCGGAATTGCCGGGAATATGAATAATATCAGCCATTGGCATTCTCGATTCGTTTTCTCTCATGGTTCTCCAATCAGATGGCTGCATGCAGCGATACCGATCAGACAAAACGCACCGATAACGAGATTCACCCACCGTTTCATCGCTTCTCTCCAAAGACCCGGTTGAAGATAAAGTCGATCTGCTTGAGGAAATTTCCGACTTGAAATACCCCCTCAAGATCATCCATATTCAGTCGCGACATCACCTCGTCGTCCTGCAGCAACAAATTCCTGAATTCAAGTCCCTCCTGCCAGGATCTCATCGCGTTTCTCTGGACGATCGCGTACGCCCCTTCCCTGGAGATCCCTTTTTCGATCAGTTTCAGCAGGACCATCTGCGAAAAAATGACCCCCTTCGTCATCTGGAGATTGGCAAGCATCCTCTCTGGATAGACAACGAGCTGATCGATCAGACCGGTGAAGCGGCCGAGCATGAAATCGAGGAGAATCGTCGCATCGGGCGCGATGACCCTCTCGACGGAGGAGTGGCTGATGTCCCGTTCGTGCCAGAGGGCGACATCCTCGAGGGCGGCGACGGCATAGGAACGCATCAGACGGGAGAGACCGGAAAGGTTCTCCGAAAGGACGGGATTCCGCTTGTGCGGCATCGCGGAGGATCCCTTCTGCCCCGGTGAGAAATACTCCTCCGCCTCGCGGACTTCGGTCCTCTGAAGCAGTCGGATCTCCTGGGAAAACTTGTCGATCGAGGAAGCGATGATGGCCAGCGTCGCAAAGTATTCGGCGTGGCGGTCCCGCTGGATGATCTGGGAGGATGCGGGCGCGGGCTTCAGCCCCAGCTTTGCACAGACGTACTCCTCGATCGCGGGATCGATAAAGGAGAAGGTCCCCACGGCGCCGGAGAGTTTTCCCGTGCTGATCGTCTCCCTTGCCCGGACCATTCTCTCCCGGTTCCGTTCCATTTCACCATACCAGAGGGCCATCTTGAGTCCAAACGTGATCGGTTCCGCATGGATTCCGTGCGACCTTCCGATCATGAGCGTATTCTTGTGGGTGAAGGCCTTTTTCTTGATTGCAGCCAGCAGAAGATCCAGGTCCTCGATCAGGATGTTGGCCGCCTCCCGGAGGAGAAGCCCCAGGGAGGTATCCACGATATCGGAGGAGGTCAACCCCCGGTGAATGAAACGGCCGTCCTCTCCGACCTTCTCCGTCACGGAGGTGAGAAAGGCGATTACATCGTGCTTCGTCGTCTTCTCGATCTCATCGATTCGGTCCACGTCGAAGCCGGCCCGTTCGCGGATATTCCTCATCGAGGCCTCCGGGATTTCCCCCCGCGCCGCCATGGCCTCACAGGCCAGGATCTCGATATCCAGCCACCGCCGGTACCGATTCTCCGGACTCCAGATCGCCTCCATCTTTGCCCGTGAATATCGCTGTATCAACCTTCTCCTCCTGTTTCGATCTACGTTAACCGGCCGAGCCGGACACCCATTTCGGATCGACGCACCAAAAACCAACCCAAAACATCCTGAATCGTCGATTATTTATTATGAGTCGGCATCGGAGTCAAGGAATTTGCGCGGGAACAACACCAAATCCCCTCGCCTCTCCCGGGAGTAAGATCGAAAAAAGATTGACAAATTTGTCCTCATCCTCTAATCAGAAGTTCAATAGAAGCTCTTCCGTATGGTGGAAATATGTATGACGATGTAGATTCCGGATGGGAAAAGCGGGTCGTTTCCCCCGACGTATTCCTCTCGCGGATCGAACCGGGGATGAGCATTTTCCTTGGAACCGGCGTGTCCGAGCCCCGGACGCTCGTGAAACACCTCATGACATCGGAGATGAGCAACCTGACCGATCTCGAACTGGTCCAGCTCTTCAGCCTCGGGGACGCCATCTCCTTCAGCAAGACCTCCCATGAGCACAAATACCGTCTGAAAACCTTCTTCTCCGGCTGGCTGGCCAGTGAGGCGATCAGATCCGGTTCCGTGGATATGATCCCCTGTCGTTTATCCCAGATCCCAAGACTGGTGGAGTCGGGGGCGATCCGTGTGGATGTCGCCTTTGTCCAGATCACCCCTCCGGACAAGGCAGGTTATGCCAGTCTCGGCGTATCGGTGGATGTCGCCAAGTACGCGATGGAAAGGGCCTCCATTGTTGTAGGCGAAATCAACAGCAGCGTCCCCCGGACGATGGGCAATACCTTTGTTCATGTGGACGATTTCAACTACCTTGTCCGGGCGACGGAACCGCCGATCTACTTTCCGCGTTGGCCGGTAGACGATGTGATCGACAAGGTGGCCGCCAACATCGCCTCGATGGTGGACGACGGCAGTTGCCTCTCCTTCTACTCCGGCGCCCTTTTCGAGGCGCTGGGCCGCCACCTGGCCCGCAAGCGCCATCTGGGCGTCCATACCTATTTCTTTACCGATGCCCTCATGGATCTGATCAAATGCGGGGCGGTAACCAACAGAAAGAAGGACAATTTCAGAAACAAATCCCTTACCGCCTACGCACTGGGAACGCCCGAACTGATGCAATGGCTTCATCGCAATCCACTGGTCGAGTTTCAAGGGATCGATGTGGTCTCCGATCATCAGAGGATCAGCCTCAACGAAAAGATGATCGCCATCCTGCCCGCACGGAAGGTCGATCTGACGGGTGGAATCGCATTGCACATCGGCAAGGGCAACGTCACCCCCGGGCCGGGACATGCCGAGGAGTTTTTTGCCGGTGCGCAACATTCCCGCGGGGGACGATCGATCTTTGCACTTCCCAGCCGCAATCGGGACGGCCTATCCAACATTCTCTTTTCGGTGGAAGATTTCCCGAATCAGTTCAACAACCGGGAATCGCTGGACCTCATCATCACCGAATACGGAATCGCCTCCATGATCGGCCGGACCGTCCGTGAACGCGCCCAGGCATTGATCGACATCGCCCATCCGGGTGACCGGGCCGAATTGATCCGTCAGGCGAAAAAGGCCAACATCCTCTACGCGGACCAGATTTATCTGTCGGATTCCGGCTCCCTCTACCCCCAGAAACTCTCCGTCGCCCATACCTTCAAAGAGGGACTGACCGTCCATTTTCGGGCGATCAAGCCCTCCGATGAAGAGGAGATGCGGAAACTCTTTTACCGTTTTTCCGACAACGCCGTTTATTATCGTTATTTCAGTCCAATCAAGTCGATGCCCCACTGCAAGATGCAGGAGTACGTGAACGTCGATTATCAGCGTACCCTGTCGATCGTAGGCACGGTCTCGGAATCGGGGAGGGAGAGGCTTATCGCCGAAGGGCGCTATGTCCGCCATCACGACCGCCCCTGGGCGGATGTGGCCTTTGTCGTTGATGAAAATTATCAAAGGGTTGGCATTGCCTCTTTTCTCTTGACCATGCTGATCCGGGTGGCCCGTGAGCAGCGGATCGAGGGGTTCACGGCGGACGTGCTCGCCGACAACAAGGCCATGTTGAAGGTCTTTGAGAAGGCCTCCTTCCCGATCCGTGCAGTCCTGGAGTGCGGGATTTACAACCTGACGATTCCCTTTGAAAATGCGGGAGAATCCATTTCATGCCCCGTAACCGGCAAAGCTTGATCGATCACGAATTCCCTCGGCGCTTGCGTTTTTCCCAAGTCGCGTCCGATCATCATGGATGCAGAACCCTTTCCGAAACGGCGTCGTAAACCGCCTTTCTTCCAGAGCGCTTTCAAATATCCAGGTTGAATTCTGCGCTGCGACATGTTAAAGAGGCACGGTCACTGGTTGTTGATTGAGTTCTAAACGGGGAATGGAGATAGAAAATGAAAAATTCATGCAAATGGGTCGTTGGCATCTTGTTTCTGCTCGTTTCGCTTCAGCCCCTCTGGGCCAAGGATAAATACACCGTTGCCGTTCTGCCTTTTTCCGTCCACAGTGCGGAAAATATCGATTACGTGCGGCAGGGCATTGGAGATATGCTTGCATCACGGATCTCCGTCAGCGAGAAACTGGAGGTCATCGCCGGAGATTCGCTCTTCAATGTCCTGAATGAAACCGCGGGGAAGGAATTTACGCCGACCGATGTCCTTGCCGTAGGGAAAAAAGTGAACGCGGATTTTGTAGTCTGGGGCAGCATCACGAAGATCGGCAGCAGCCTGAGCATTGACGGCAAGATGCTCGATATCGCCGCCAACAAGTTGGCCTTGAATATCACCGCCCAATGTCCCACCATGGATGAGGTGATCCCGAAAATCAACGATTTTGCCCAGCGGATCACCGCCCACATCCTCGGCTCTATGCCCCAGACCATTACGGCCCTGCCGGCCACACAGGAAGTGATCGTCTCCCGACCGCCTTCCCCCCAGGCGGCACGGGAAGCGGAGATCATCTCCGGAATGGGAGGCGGCCGCAAGGGCACCTTCACCTCATCCATCAATCCGGACTTCATCAACGCCGCCCAGCCGCTTGACCGGAAGACCTTCTGGAAGAGCCAGCAATTTTCCAACGAGTTCCGTGGAATGGACATTGGGGATGTCAACGGGGACGGGCTCAACGAGACCGTCATTATCGATCCGCACAATGTGTGGATCTACCAGAAAAAAGGAAATGAATTCAAGCTTATTCAGCAGATTCCCGGAAAGTCTTATAACTATTATGTAAGCCTTGATGTCGCCGATATCAACGGGAACGGCATCAAGGAGATCATCGTCTCCAGCTATACCGGCCAGCAGGTCAATTCTTTTATACTGGAATTCCAGAACGGAAAATTCCAGACCATCGCCTCCGATCTCCCCTGGTTCATGCGGGCCATCGACAACGGCTCGGGGATACCCCTTCTGCTCGGTCAGAGACGGGGCATCGACATGCCCTTCGATACCCCGATTCATGAAATTGTCTGGAAGAACGGCAAATATGCGGAAGGTCCGAAGATGAGGATTCCGCAGGGCCTCTCCGTCTACGGTCTGACCCTGGACAAATTGGGTTCAAGCGGCGCCGAAAAGATCATTGCCCTCGACAGCGACGATTATCTCTGCATCTTTGAACAGACGGACAAACCCCTTTCCAAAGTCGCCATCTTCGGCCGCAGCAGTGAATTCCTCTGGAAAAGCGATGAGCAGTTCGGCGGGAGCAATACCTATATCGAACCGATGACTCGCAGCGGCATCCATGACCAGTCCGAAGACGGTGATATTATCCACTACATCAACCTGAGGATCCTGACGTATGATACGAACAAGGACGGCAAACGGGAGATCATTGTTGTGAAAAACCTCTCTTCCGCCGGCCGCTTGCTGCAGCGCCTTAAACTCTTCACCGCCGCGGAGGTTTACAATCTGGAATGGGAAGGCACGGGGATGGTGGAGAACTGGAGGACAAAGAAGATAAGCGGCTATGTTGCGGATTACCAGTTCAAGGATATCGACAATGACGGGGAAAACGAGGTCGTTCTCGCCCTGGTTCTCTCCGTGGGCGGGTCCATCAGGGACCGAAGTGTGATCGTCACCTACTCTCTGAAAAGCGAATAGAAGGGATTGACAATTTACGATAACTGTTATAGTGGTTCGCGCCTTGATAAAAAACGGGTTCCCGCGGACGGAAATGCATGTTCGCACTGATCGAGAGGCGCCCTGGATGATCAGGCGGTGTAGCTCAGCCGGTTAGAGCATACGGCTCATATCCGTAGTGTCCGGGGTTCGATTCCCTGCACCGCCACCAGTATTTACAAAGGCCCGGTCACTGACCGGGCCTTTGCACGTCCGCCAAGGAAACGCAAATGGCTGAACCTTTTTCTCCCGCCGCATGGGCCAGAAGCGCCCACATCCAGACCATCTTCGGCAGCTTGCGACTCAGGGTTGCCGGAAAAAACGAGATGGTCGACGTCGCACAGGAGACGATTGTGGATGCCGGGAACCACGGCCGCCTCTTGGGTTATCACTCGCGACAAACCGGGCGGACACCGCAGGGTCTGATCATCCTGATTCACGGGTGGGAAGGAAGCGCCGACTCCACCTATATCCTCTCCACGGGGCGTTTTTTTTACCGGCAGGGGTACGATATCTTCCGCCTCAACCTGTGGGATCACGGAAAAAGCCATCACTTGAACCGGGAACTCTTTCACGGCGCAATGACAGAGGAGACGGCGCATGCGGTCGCAAATGTTGCCCGACTTTTGCCGGATCGTCCCTGTTATCTGATCGGCTTTTCTCTTGGCGGAAACTTTGCGCTCCGGATTGCCCTTCGCCAATCCATTTCCCCGATTCCTAACCTGAGAAACGTTTTCTGTATCAGCCCCGCTCTTGATCCCCATCAATCCACGCTGGCCATCGACGCCGGCCCTTCCATTTACCGCCGCTATTTCCTGGCGAAGTGGAAACGGTCCCTCCGGCAGAAACAGCGCTGCTTTCCCGACCTCTATCGATTTGACGGAATTCTTCATCATGAAACCTGCATGGCGCTGACCGAGGCGATCATGCCCTGGTATACTGAATTCGGCCATTACCGGGATTATTTTCGTCGTTATACACTGACGGGAAACGTTCTCGCCCCGCTCGCCATGCCGGTCACGATCTTCACCGCCGCGGACGATCCCGTCGTTTCCGCGGAGGAGTTCCATCATCTGCCGCGGAACCGGTATCTCCATGTCTCCATTCAGCGATATGGCGGCCATTGCGGATTCCTGGATCCCTTCCCCTGCGGATGCTGGTATGAGAGGAGCATCGGTGAAATCCTTGCCCGCGAGGAGGAGGGATGACCGGGCAACCTGCCGATGCGGAGATCAACACCCGCGAAGCCTTTCTGGCCCGGGTCATCGAAAAACTCGGGACGCATCCTTGCGATTTTCAAACAGCCTTCCGGGAGATCGCAACTTCCGGCAGGGATAACCACCGACGCGCAGCCGGGGTTCTCCTTCCCCTTCTCTTTCGCGAACCCTCCCCCGGAAGTTCAACCGCGGAACGATCATTCCTGTTTCAGTTGATTAAACGCTCCCACCGTGTTCCCCAGCCGGGAGACCTGAGCTTTCCGGGGGGGATGCTTCATCCGGTTCTCGATCGTATTCTGAGACCCCTGTTGACCCATGGACCTTTTTCCATTCTTCGCGGGAATGCACGCAAATATGCAGTTTCGCAAAATGCGGATGCCTTCAAACTCATCTCTCTTTTCTTGACAAACGCCCTCCGCGAATCCTGGGAAGAGATCCGCCTTCCCCCGTCCCGCGTCTTTTTTCTGGGCCCCCTCCCCACGTACAAACTGGTCCTTTTCCGGCGGACGATCTTTCCGGTTGCCGGTTTTGTGGAAAACCCCGGGTTGCTTCATCCGAACTGGGAGGTCGAAAAGATCGTTGAAATCCCCCTTTCGTCCTTCTACCAAAAGGAGAACTTCGGCTGTTATCAAGTTGACGCCGGCGATCCGGACGGAAAGAAACCGCTTCAATATCCGTGCCTCATCCATCATGACCCTGACGGCGGGGAAGAGGTCCTCTGGGGGGCTACCTTCAACATCATCGTACAGTTTCTCGGAATCGTCCTGAATTACCGTCTTCCGGAATGGAAGGAGGGACCTGTTATCAAGAGAAGCCTTAAACCCGACTATCTGACCGGCCGCCGATCTTCCTAAAGCCAACCTGCTTACGGATAATATTCATGATATTCCGCGAGTTTTATGCTCATCGGTCCCGCAGGCCGGCTAACCCCAAGACGCAATCTTCTCTTGACAGAAAATGGTTACATTGCTTAGTATACGTCGCGTTGTAATCAGGATGGTCCACCCTGATCCGAATCTCGCGGCGAGGGCGCTGCTGGTGATTTTTGAGAAACCTATGCGTTCCCTGAACGACTGGAAAAAATTATATCCCGATAAATTCGCCGATGAGGCCGTCATTTTCAGTCATATCCGCCGTGGCGATCACATCTTTGTCGCCTCCGGCTGCGGCGAGCCCCAATACCTTGTCCGGGCCATGGTCCATTACGTCGACTCCCATCCAAAGGCCTTTTTCGATACCGAAATCATCCATGTCTACTCCTTCGGCATCGCCCCCTATACCGACCCCAAATTTAAACGCAACTTCCGTCACAACTCCTTTTTCGTCGGGAACAACACCCGCGGCCCGGTCAATCAGGGTCTTGCCGACTACACGCCTGTTTCCCTTTCCGACGTGCCGGCCCTGATCCGAAGCGGCGCCATCCGGATCGATGTGGCGCTGGTTCAGACCTGCCTTCCCGATGAGCACGGCTATATGAGTCTCGGGATCAGTGTCGATATGGTCAAAACGGCGACGGACAAGGCATCGATCATCATCGCTCAGGTCAATACCGAGATGCCCCGCGTCCATGGGGACGGCTTTATCCACATCAAGGATGTCGCTTTCATTCTCCCCCACAACGAACCCCTGCTGGAGCTCCCGGGAATCGCCATGGATGAGACAACGCAGCGCATCGGAAACCATGTGGCCAGCCTGGTCCAGGACGGCGACACCATCCAGGTGGGTTATGGCGGACTTCCGAACGCGGTTCTTGCCAACCTGTTCAACAAGAAACATCTCGGCGTACATACCGAGCTCCTCAGCGACGGGCTGGTGGATCTGATCAAAGCCGGGGTCATCGACAATTCCCAAAAAACCCTCAACCCCGGGAAGACCCTTGCCGCCTTCTCGATGGGAAAGAAGGAGACCTACGAATTTCTCAATGACAACCCCTCCATTCTGTTCCGGACGATCGATTATACGAACAATCCCCTGAATATCGCCCAGCAGAACAACATGGTCGCCATCAACAGCGCGCTCGAGATCGACCTTACAGGCCAGGCCACCTCGGATTCGATCGGCGGCACGTTCTATAGCGGCGTCGGCGGACACCAAGATTTCATGCGGGGTGCGCTGCTGGCAAAGGGCGGCAGAACCATTCTCGCGATGAAATCAACAGCCACGAATAATACCATTTCCCGGATCGTCCCCTCGCTACGCGAATCGGCCGGGGTAACGCTGAACCGCGGCGACGTGCGCTATGTCGTCACCGAATACGGAATTGCTTATCTTCACGGGAAAAACGTCCGGGAGAGGGCCATGTCACTCATCGCGATCGCCCATCCCACATTCCGTTCCTGGCTGATCGAAGAGGCGAAAAAGCGGGGGATCATCTACCCGGATCAGGCATTTATCCCCGGAAAACGGGGGGAGTATCCGGAAGACCTCGAGACCCATCGGACAACCAAAACCGGTCTCCATGTCTTCCTCCGACCCGTTAAAATCAGCGATGAACCGCTTCTGAAGGATTTCTTCTATTCCCTGTCGGAACGGAGTCTGAACCGCCGTTTTCTTTCCAAGCGCAGGGACATGCCTCACGAACGTCTCCAGGACTTTGTGATCATCGACTATACCCGGGAGGTGATGATCATGGCGGTTATCGGACCCGCGGAAAATGAACTGATCGTCGGTGTCGGACAATACGGGATCGATGAGGAATCCCATACGGCGGAGGTCGCCTTTGCCGTCCGGGACGATCACCACAACCGCGGGATCGGGCAGGAAATGCTCTCTTACCTGACCTATCTTGCCAAACGGGAAGGGCTTCTGGGTTTCACCGCCGAAGTCCTCACCGACAACAAACCCATGCTCCATGTATTCGAAAAAGGGGGCTTCGACATCAAAAAGAAGCGTGATGCCGGTGTTTACGATTTTAAAATGGCCTTCCTGCCATGAAAACCCGTTTCCAGCATGCTTCGACAAGCTCAGCACGAACTTAATATCAATATGTTACACCGTTCACCCTGAGCCTGTCGAAGGGTGATGTCGGCATCTGAAAAAGACAGGGAAAAGTGAGATCAATGGATAAATTTGTGGTCACATCCCTCCGGCAGAGTGCGGGCAAGACAAGCATCATTATCGGTCTCGCCAAGGCCTTGAACCGCAAGATCGGTTATATCAAGCCGCTGGGCGAACGACTCCTGTACCGCAAGAAGAGACTCTGGGATTACGATGCCGCGCTGATTACGAGCATCTTCAACCTGGAGGAAAATCCGGAGGAGATGAGCATCGGTTTTCTCCACTCCAAGCTCCACTTCATGCTGGATGAAAACACCACGCGTGAAAAGCTGCTGGAACTCCAGGCCACCGTCGGGAGAGGCAAAGGGATCTTTTTCGCGGAATGCGGAAAGGACATCACCTACGGCGCCTCGGTCCATCTTGACGCCCTCACCCTCGCCCGACAGTTGGACGCCCAACTGATCGTCATCGCAAGCGGGGACGACGATGCCATTCTCGATGACCTTATCTTTCTAAACAAACGGGTCAATTCCGGAGAGGTCCGCTGCAAGGGGATCATCATCAACAAGGTCGCCAACGTTGCCGATTTCCGCGATACGCGCCTGCCGCTGATCAAACGGCACGGCATCGAGCTCCTGGGCATAATTCCCTATTGCGTGGAACTTTCGCGCTTTTCCGTCGGTTATCTGGCCGATCGTCTGTTCGCCAAAATCATCTGTGGAGAGGGAAATCTGGGACAGACCGTCAAGGAGGTTTTTATCGGTTCCATGTCCGCCGCCGCCGCGTTGAAGAACCCCCTCTTCCAGGAGGAGAGCAAGGTGGTCATCACGAGCGGCGACCGGAGCGATATGATCGGCGCAACCCTGGAGAGCAAGGCCGCGGCCGTGATACTGACCAACAACATCCTTCCATCGCCCGATCTCATCTCAAAGGCCGCCACGTTGGAGATCCCGCTTCTGGTCGTATCCGCGGACACCTGTGAGATCGTCAAGCAGATCGAGGGAATGGAAGCCCTGTTGACCGGCAATGACGCGGAGAAGATCGCGAGGATTGAACAGTTGGTGCGCACCCACGTCGATCTTCAGACTTTTTCGAAAACCGGGAGGTAATATGAATCCGGATGTGTTTCGCGAGTATGACGTCAGGGGGGTTGTGGACAGGGATCTGACCCCGGATTTTGTCTATCTGCTGGGCCGGGCAATCGGCGCCTATGCGATCCGTCATGGCGTAAGGAGAATGATCCTGGGCCGGGATTGCCGCCTCAGTTCGGAGAACTACCAGGACGCCGTCTGCCGGGGGGTCCG
>Ga0209638_1001566_pt1 | contig 14452 bp, 7 predicted proteins | sample BarGraNGADG00211_FD_184490 | JGI IMG/M metagenome (GOLD analysis project Ga0209638, IMG submission 184490) | Arctic peat soil microbial communities from Barrow, Alaska - Barrow Graham LP Ref core NGADG0002-211 (SPAdes) (version 2) | ecosystem: Environmental > Terrestrial > Soil > Wetlands > Peat... | reverse complement strand
GAGACGGTAGAGAAAGGACAGGGCCATGGAGGATGAGCTTCGCCGAGCGAGTTTCGGCTGGTCAAGCCAGGTTGGGGAGTTTATGGACCCTTCAGGTGGATGTGCACATCCCGCGGACCGGAAGGGCTAGGCGAGGGCAAAGTCGGAGGTGGAGGCCGGGCACCCAAGCGGTACGTGCCCCCGGTCACATGTTGTGTCGCTCCGGTAGCTCCCACCTGGACCAGCCGCGCCGCATCGCCATTGAGATCTGGCGCCTGCCACGTTTCGCTTCAGCCTCGGGGTACATGCCAGGAAGGCGCAGAACACCAGGCCGGTAGACTCCAAAGGGGCTTCAGATCTGGCCCAGCACGGAGCGAACGGTGGCATCTACGGCCTGGATTGGCGAGAGCAAGCGCCCCTGGCGGGAAAGGCACGATGGGGATTAGTCGCTGGCTCACAGGAAGGCAGAAGAAGCCGGGTCCTTCGCCGCAGCTCCCAGCGCCAGCCAAAGCACCATCGGCCAAGCCCGCTGCACGACCCGCCGCCACGGTCGCGTCTCCTGCCACCGCCGCATCCCCTCCCACGGCCTCATCCCCTGCCGCGACTCCTGCGACCCGAGCGCCAGCCCGCTCGCCGCAGATCAGTGTCAGTGTGGACGTGTCGGCCCAGGACCTCCAACGCGTCCTCATCGCACGATTCCCGACCGCAGCGGGACTCAAGTCAGCGCGCCCGGCTAAAGATGATGACGGTGTATGGGTCCCGCCCGGCCAATCCGTTCGGGTGGGAGGTTCCACGGTAGGCGGTGGAGCCTTCTATCTCGGGACCGCATTGAGCGCGGCGGTCAAGTTCGGCGAGGAGCCCTCACTCGTCAACACCTGCCTGCTGATCGACTTCTCCCAGCCGGACTGGGAGGGCTCGACCCTCAACTACTGGCCCTCGTACGGAGCGATCAGCCCAGGCGAGCGCGCCGCCTATGTGAGCTGGTTGGCGAGCGAGAGCGACTGGGCCGGGATGCCCATCGGGTTCGTGTTCATCTACTTCTATGGGCTCGAGCGCCGCGTGTTCGTGGACAAGGCGGACGGGCCCGGAGAACTGCCCTGGATACGTTCGGAGGTGGAACGGCTCCGCAGGGTCTACGGATCGAACCACTCGTTCGACAGCTACGCCGAGAGGTTGGTGTGGGCGATCGACTGCATCGCGGGTCCGTCGACCGAGTCCGATCCTCCAGAGGTCAAAGCCCAGAACTGGGCGATCCCCGACGGGATGAAGGTCGGGCTCGGGAGGATTTGCGCAAGCGGCCGTCCCCTGCCATCGAAGTGGGCTTTCGCCTGGCTGCTGGCTGATCCGGAGACCTATCTGCGCACGCCGGCGGAGCGCTGCCGCCAAGAGTTCGCCGAGCTCTTCGCTGTCCGGTACCACCAGCGCTACGGCGACGGTCTGGTGATCAAGCCCAACAAGACGCCGCTCCAGATCGTCTACCGCCCCGCCACGAGGAGTCTGCGCGAAATCAAGATCAACGTCGGAGACATCCCCGACGTGACGGCCCTCAAGAAGCCGATCGCCGCGCTACGCGACATCGCCAAGGAATGCACCGAGTCCCTCGATGCCTACAGCCGCTGGCTCGGGCGACACCCAGACGACGCCGGATCGCTTGCAGCCGCCGCGCTGCTCCCGGTCGAGCTGGTGGGGGAGACCGCAAGCCAGGAGATGGCCAACCTCACCAGGTGGGTTGAGTCCCAGCTTGGCGGAGGTGACGAGTGCGTCGTCGACGGTGCCGAGCTCGCTCAGCGCTGGCCCGGCGGATCAGGGGGCAAGCTCCCGAGAGCAGAGTCGGCATCGCTGTGTGCGCTGTTGTCCAAGAAGGGCTACGGCATCGAGCCCGACGTACGATTCGGAGGACCACCCCTGAGTGGAGGAGCCACCATCCTCTTCCGCCAATCCCCGCTCATTGCGCCCCCAGAGCACTGGAACCGGGCCGTCGCCACGCTTGATCTGGCCCTGGCTTCGGTAGGGGCGATCGACGAGGCCTCCATTCCGGCTTTGGCCGAGCAGCTTTCCCAGTCACTCGAGCTCCCGCCGGACCAACGCCTCCGGGCGAGCGCACGCCTGCGCTGGGCGGCCTTGCGCTCACCGACACTCACCTCAGCCAAGCGTGCAATGGCGACAGAGACTCAGCGCTCACGCCAACAGGTGGGCCAGTACCTCGTCGAGCTCGCCGCCCGGCGAGGCCCGATCGGCCCGAGCCAAGTGAGCGGCCTCACCAAGGCCTACACCGCACTGGGTCTCGAGCCGGCATCGATGTTCACGTTGATTCACGAGCGGGCCACCGCTGCGGCTTCAGATCCGATCGAGATCCGCCCAGCGGTACCGGGGAAGCGGGGCGAGGCCATCCCATCGCCGCCCGCCGGGGAGAATAGCGTCAACCTCGACCCGGCCGTCATTGCAGTCACCTTGGCGCAGAGCGACCAGGCAAGCGCTCTGTTGGGGAAGATCTTCACCGAGGGCGAGCCCACACCCCCGCCAGTCCTGGTCCCCTCGGCCCCCGGAATCCTCGGCGCTCCCTACCTCGAACTCCTCGGTCAGCTCGCTGCTCGGCCGACGTGGACGCACGCCGATTTCTCCGAAGCGGCGGCTGCGCTCGGGCTGATGCCCAACGGGGCCCTCGAGGTGCTCAACGAAGCGGCTCTGGACCTCGGAGGCGACCCTGTTCTCGAAGGTGACGGCGCCAGTGGGGGAGACGCCGTTCTCGAAGTCAATCACGACATGGTCAAGGAGCTGCTCGGGTGATCAAAGGTACGCCGGATCGAATCAGGGATCGCGAGCGCGACGCCATCTTGCAGTCGCTCCGCGCCGGGGTGGTTCCCCGCGTCGGCCAGCAGCACATCCAAGTCGGGCGCCACAACGAGATCAACGCCGTCGTCGAGGACATTCGCCGGGTTGCCGGCGGTGGGTCGACGATCCGCTTCATCATTGGCGAGTACGGGTCGGGCAAGACCTTCTTCTTGATGCTGATGCGGGCTATCGCGCTCCAGGAGAAGCTGGTCACCGTCCACGCCGATCTCAGCCCCGACCGCCGACTCCAGGGAAGCGGAGGCCAGGCCCGGTCGCTCTATGCCGAGCTCATGTACAACATGTCCACTCGGGCCAAGCCTGAGGGCGGCGGGCTCCAGAGCGTGGTCGAGCGCTTCGTCACCAGTGCCATCGAGGAGGCGACGCCACGAGGGGTCGCCCCATCTGTCGTCATCTCCGAGCGCCTCAAGGCCCTCCAAGAGCTGGTGGGAGGGTTCGACTTCGCCACCGTCATCAAGGCCTACTGGGACGGCTACGAAAGTGGCAACGACGAGGTGACGTCGAACGTGGTGCGTTGGCTGCGAGGTGAGTTCTTGACCAAAACCGACGCACGAGCAGCCCTCAGGGTGCGGACCATCGTCGACGATGCCAACTGGTACGACCACCTCAAGCTGATGTCGCTCTTCGTACGGATGGCCGGGTACCAGGGGTTCTTCGTCTGCGTCGACGAGCTGGTGAACCTCTACAAGCTGGCGAGCTCGCCCTCGCGGTCAGCCAACTACGAGCAGCTGCTGCGGATCCTCAATGACTCCTTGCAGGGATCGGCTGTCGGCATGGGCTGGCTGCTGGGAGGAACGCCCGAGTTCCTGCTCGACACCCGCCGGGGCCTCTACAGCTACCAGGCGCTCCAATCGCGCCTCGAAGAGAACACGTTCGCCACTGCCGGCCTGGCCGACTACTCGGGCCCCGTGCTCCGGCTGGCCAACCTGTCCCAGGAGGACTTCTACGTACTGCTCACCAGGCTGCGCAATGTCTATGCCGGCGGGGACCCCGCCAAGTACGTCTTGCCTGACGACGCGCTCAGCGCCTTCATGGCGCACTGCTCCGAGCGCATCGGAGATGCCTACTTCCGCACGCCGCGCAACACCATCAAGGAGTTCATCAACTTTCTCGCTGTCCTCGAGCAGAACCCACAGGCGGACTGGAAGGCCCTGCTCGGCGCCGTCGAGATCAAGCCAGAGGTGAACACGGACCTCGCACCTTTGCCTGAGCCCGACGGACATGAGACCCCGAGCGCCGTCACCGCCGGCGCAGGCGGTGCACCCGAGGGGCACGATGACCTCAGCACCTTCAGGCTCTGAGGGAGCCGGGGAGGCATCGTCTGCCTTCTCGCGACTCCACCCTGGCATTCAGCGTTGGATCTGGGAGGAGAAGTGGGGAGAGCTGCGCCCGACCCAGGCCCAGGCAGTGGCGCCGATCCTGGGCGGGCGAACCGACGTCATCGTCTCGGCCGCCACCGCATCTGGGAAGACCGAAGCCGCGTTCTTGCCCATGCTCTCGGCTCTCGCAGCTGAGCCGGCGACTTCGCCTGGTATCGAGATCCTCTACGTCAGCCCCCTCAAGGCACTCATCAACGACCAGTTCGATCGCTTGTCGAGCTTGGCCGGGTCCGCAGACGTGGCCGTGCACCGTTGGCACGGGGACGTGCCGGGGAACCAAAAGTCGGCCATCCTCGCCAAGCCCACCGGCCTGCTGCTCATCACCCCCGAATCGCTTGAGGCTCTCTTTGTGCTGCGGGGCTCGCAGATCTCGACGCTCTTCGGGGCGCTGCGTTACGTCGTCGTCGACGAGCTCCACTCCTTCATCGGCACCGAGCGCGGTGCCCAGCTCCAGTCGTTGCTGCACCGCAGCGAGTTGGCCATACGCCGGCGGGTTCCCCGAGTCGCCCTCTCGGCCACGCTGGGTGACATGAGCTCCGCGGCCGAGTTCCTTCGCCCAGGCGGCGGCGATACTGTGCTCCAGATCATCGAGGATGATGACGGGCAGGCCCTCAAGCTCCAGGTCCGCGGCTACGTGACCACGGACCCGTCGCTTCCGGGCGTCACCGATGACGCGGCCGAGTCAGACGAGCGGGCCCAAGCCGCCATCGCCCAGGACCTCTTCGACACCCTGCGTGGATCGGACAATCTGATCTTCGCCAACGAGCGGCGCAACGTGGAAGTCTACGCCGACCTGCTGGCCAACAAGTGCGGGGCTCTACGCGTCCCCAACGAGTTCTTCGCCCACCACGGCAGTCTCTCAAAGGAGCTGCGCGAGTTCGTCGAGGCTCGACTCAAAGACCACTCACAGCCGGCGAACGCTGTGTGCACCTCGACGCTTGAGATGGGAATCGACGTCGGTGACGTCCGCAGCATCGCCCAGATCGGGCCGCCCCCGGCGGTGTCCTCCATGCGCCAGCGGCTAGGACGTTCAGGCCGGCGCGGCGACGCTGCAGTGCTCCGGGTCTACATCGCCGAAGAGGAGGTGACGCCGGCCACGCCGCCGCCAGACGCCCTGCGGCCCCAGCTGGTCCAGACCATCGCCATGGTCAACCTGCTGCTCGAGCACTGGTACGAGCCATCAGTCTCGAGCGACCTCCACCTTTCGACTCTCATCCAACAGCTGCTCTCGCTGATCGCTCAGCACGGCGGTGTCCAGGCGGCCGAAGCCTTCTCGGCGCTGTGCGCGGCAGGGCCCTTCTCCCTGGTGGGCTCAAAGCAGTTCGCCGAGCTGTTGCACAACCTCGGGTCGACCGACATCTTGGTGCAAGCCAAAGATGGGACACTCCTTCTGGGGCCTGCCGGAGAGCGGATCGTGAATCACTACAGCTTCTACGCCGCGTTCAAGTCGGTAGAGGAGTGGCGCCTGATGCACGACGGGCACGCGCTTGGCACCATGCCGGTCAACTTCTCGCTGGCGCCGGGGCGGTTCCTCATCTTTGCCGGCCGCCGCTGGCGGGTGACTGGAGTCGACGCCCAGCACAAGGTGGTCGACCTCGTACCGGCCCCAGGTGGCAAGCCACCTCTTTTCAAGGGATCCCCAGTGCCGGTCCACGACTACGTCCGGGCCGAGATGCTCAAGGTCTACCAACGCGCCGACATACCGGCCTACCTCGATGCCGAGGCAGCGAAACTCCTCACCGAAGGGAGGGCCAACTTCGCTCGCCTGCGCCTCAATGAGCGGAGGCTGGTCCAAGATGGGTCGGACTCCTACCTGTTCTTGTGGGCCGGTGACCGAGTCGTCAACACCGTCATCGCCATCCTGGCCGCCACCGAGCTCCGGGCGACCCCGGACGGTCTGGCCATCTCGGTGGCCAAGGTGACCCCGGTCGAGCTGGCGGCCCAGATCATGGCGATCCTGGTCGGTGACCAGCCCGACCCGGTCGAGCTGGCCGAGACCGTGGAGAACAAGGCAGTGGGGAAGTACGACGACCTGATACCCGAACCCCTGCTATCGGTTGCCTACGCGGCCCGGAGTCTGGACGTGCCCGGTGCATGGCGGTCGCTCCAAGAGGCCGTTGACTCCTCGACGGGACAGAGGGAGTAGTCACACCAGCACCCCGAGCAACGGCGCGGAATCGGCTCCGGTGAGGGGGTAGGTCCACACCGTTGGCCAGCACGTCCCTTCTCATTGTGAGCCATCGCCCAGCGGATGTCAGTAGAACCGTCCTGAGTCAGTGCAACAATTTCATTGTTCTGAGGTTGACGAATGGCCAAAGACCAGTCCGTGGTTCAGCACCTCATGCCAGAGTCCATGGGCGGTCTGACGGCGATACTTCCGCTTCTGGATGTGGGCGAGGCACTTGTCCTTGGTGATGCGGTTGTCCTACCGACCCGAATCCAGTTTGATCCACCACAGATCAAACCGGATTCTGCCACTCGACAGTTCTGGACGGAGTGGGCAGCGACTGAGGCACCGAGTGCTGCGGTCGCCCTGGGTGTTGAGGCCATGAGACGGCAGAGCCGACCCTCGACGTAGACCAGGCGAAGGCAACAGCAGCGACTGCGAGCCCACGCTCGCTGACCTTCACAGCACTGGGACCATCGGACCCGATCTCCTGTCGACCGGAGCGCAGAGCTTCGACTTCCTGGTCGTGACCGGCTCCCCGGCCACGCCGAACACCCGTGTCGTACAATCAACCCATGTCTACCTGCATGTACTCCGGTGACGCCGATTATGGAAATTCCCCACTCTCGATCATCGAAATTCCCCAGGCGCTCGCCCGGGGTGGGGTGATGCCAAAGACTGCTCTCCGAAGACCAGAAACTTGTCTTTTTGGTTGAACACCAGCGCGACATTGAGGTCGCTTACCGACGATCATGATGCCGATCGGTCATTTCGACAAGATCGTCAGGGCGGGAAAGAAATTGAATTGGACCAACCGACTGCTTCTACCGATTGTGATTCTGTCTCACATTTGTGGACTCAGGTCGATGCGGATGTCATCGATGATGGTTTCGAGTTCATCGGAATCGATCTGAGTTTCCAAGTATGCGATGAGGTCTTCCTGGCGGGGCTGACCGAAGGCGAGGCGGTAGAGGGCGACGGATTTCTGGAGGGCCTCAGCGCGAATGCGGTCCCTGGAGAGCGGGAGGGCGGGCACGTACCGCTCGATCAGGGACGGATCGTCTCCGGTTCCTACGAATACCCAGTAAGGGGTGATGTCGCTGAGATCGGCGGCCCGATCGTTCTTGGCTCGTTCGAACATGGCACTCCACGGGTCCGGTGCTGTCAGTCCTGTGAGTCGGTACATAGCTGCCACATTGCGACGGACGGCATGGCCCATGAAGCGGTGGACCCGGCCTTCTCGCTGTTCAAGATCGACTGGATTCGCAGGCAGGTTCCAGTGGACGACGGCATGGCAAAACTGATGGAAGTCAAGGCCTTCCTGACCAGCTGAAGTCGTGATGAGGACGAAGGGCCAGAACGGCGAATTGAATGCGTCGCGGACATCTGCGGCGCGGGCGAGTGTTCCGTCCTCGGCCTTCTCGTCGCCAAGACGCAGGGCGAAGTTGGCCCGGAGTCGCTCGCGACCCACGGTCATTCGGCTCTTTTCATCCTTAAAGTGTGCGACGGTGTAGTTGACCGTGCGCAGTTTGATCGAGGTTGCCATGGCGCTTGAAAGTTCATCAACAGCTTTGTTGTCGGAGCGACCGACAAGGCCAAGAGATGGAACAAGGACGGCAGCGTATTCGTCCAAGACCGACTGGAGGTTTCCGGCTAGGGAGTAGTCGAGGATCCGTTGCCAATAGGGCTCCCCTCTATAGAGGGCTCGAACGAGTTCAGTTGCCTCAGGTCCATTGAAGAGGCTCCGGATTGACCAGGAGATCCGGCAGGCAGCGAGAGCCAATTGTCCTTCGGAAAGTTCGCGCGCGAAGGTACGGCCAAGGACCCGTAAAGCGACCGGGCCCGCTCCAGCGAGCGCCACCCGTGCGAGCACCTCGGCCAAGTCGGCTGGCATCGGCCCGAGCGCGGGATACGTTTCGAGTGCCGCCCGTCGTGCTCGCTGTACGTGATCGATGAATCTTTCGCCAGGAGAGCCTTCCTTACCGGTGAATGCCGCCCCCAATTTCCGGACCGAAGAGAACAGACCCTCACTGCGCTCGGGGTCAGCCTCGTAGTCCAGCCAGATTGGTGCGGCCCAGTACCAAGTCTCGTCGGCGGCACCTTCGCCCGAAATAGATCCTCCGTTCGCCTCGATGGCAGTGGTGAGATCAACGAGCCGCTCGCGTATCGAGTCGGCGACGCTCGCTACGGCTCTCTCAATCGAGACGGGTTGGCCACCTGCTCCAGCGGCCAGCCCTAGGGGATCCCCAAGTTGGGCGAGGACGCTGCTTGGGTAGAGGAGGCCGAGGACGGGCATGCCCGTCAGCCGGTTCGCGGTGAAGGCGAAGGCGAGGCGACTACCCCGACTCTTTCTACCCTCAGCCGAGTTTTCGTACCGTGGTTTTCCGCCCGCCGATACCATGTGCCGTTCAGCTTCGTAACTGGTTAGGGTCGCCACGGCGCGCGGCACCATCCGCCACGACGAGAAGATCAGTCGCTTCGTGAAGCATTGCAGTTGAGGGTCAGCAAAGGGGCCCGTCGGCTCGGTGTACGGCAACGACGGTGGCATCCAGAGCAGCTTCCATGCGCCCCGGCCAACAGTGTCGGTCACAAGCCATCGAAGCCGTGCATTGTCTAATTCGATGGGATCGAATCTCCGGAGGCGATCGAATGGCAGGAGGTCGGTTCCTCCAATCTGTGCGGAGGTCCCGACTTTTCCGGCAGAAATAGATTCGCCGAACAGACGTCCGAATTTGTACTCCTCCATGAAGTTCAAAAGATACGGAGCGGACTTCCAGTACTCCAGCGGTTCAGGGGCATCAATACGACGTGCGAGTCGGGCCAGCGCCACAAACCGCCTGACATCGTCAGCTTCCAGCGACAGCGGGGCCACTTCGGTGTGCAACATGCCCGATCGGTCCTCGGTCGAGGCGAGGCGTTCAGTTCGGACCATCACCCTGCGCATCGATCCTTCAACTCGAACCCGGGCCGCTCGAGCGGCTTCGCCATGATCACGGCCAACTTGCCGCAAAGACCGGCGGAGATCCTTCAATTCATCTCTCAGCCGAGATACGGCGTGCTGGTTGTGCGATACGAGAAAGGCGAAGGTGTCGACCAGGTCTCGATGGTGATCGTCCTCTTCTTCCCCGACGACGGTCATCATCTTGTAAGGAGTTGCGGAGAGGAGGAGTACTCGGGCGTTGAGGCCGCTGTCTTGGTCAACGTAGTCAAACAGCTCGTGAGCAAGCTCGACATCTGCGGCCACGCCTTCGGCGTCGGGACTAGCGAGCAACTTCTTGAAGCGCTGGAACTCATCGAGGATGATCAGATCGGGTTGTAGAGCCTCCAGACACGAACGAGCCAGGATCGCCCGAATGTCGCCAACGAACGCGTTACGAAGCTGCCGCTCTCGTTTGGTAAATCCGGATTGGGGACGCTCGCGCGCGAATATCTCGCAGAGTTCCCCATAGCGACCAAGCAATGTCAGCTCGCTGGTTGCTTCTTTCACTTGATCGTACATGGCGATGCCGGACTTGAAAGCCTCAACAAGTTCGCGATCGAGATGGCGCCGGTGCTGATTGCGGGTCTCCTTGCAGAGAGACACGAAGGTGTCCAGTTCCTGAACCTTGCCCTGAAAGACTCGATACGAGGCCATGTTCCGAAATCTCTCCTGGCCCCAGACCGCCTCGAGCATCAGTCGGAGCACCGCACGCTCACCCTGGCGCCCGCTTCCCCGCCCGACCCCGAAGGACGTATCGGGCGTGAATGCGACAAGGTTGATCTTGTTGCGACTGAGTTCATGGGCGACGATCGGCAACATCGTGATGCGGTCGGCGAGTTGCATGTGCTCGACACCTGGCACACTGAGACGTTGAACGTTCTGCTTGGCTATTTGTACGTTTGAGCAGACGTAGACGATATCAATTCGGTCGACCTTGACCTCGAGATGCTCGATGATCTTGGCAATAAGACCCTTGGCCACCATGGTCTTGCCCAGTCCGACTTCATCTGCGACGAGGAACCTCAGCGCGGGATCCAGAGGGTCGTACATTCGTTCGAAGACGCACTCGACGGTGGTGCGCTGGAAGTCCTTCAACTGATCGAGGACAGGTTGAGGGTCATACGTCATTTAGCACCATCTTCGGTACGACACTCCCAAATCGGTTGCCAAACCTCATCGAAGCCAGGCGGAAGGACCTCATCGCGATGTTCAGTCAGATCGCGCAGGAGCCCGTCGATGTGGTCAAGGCGGTCAGGAAAGCGGTCAACCGCTCGGACGAGCAGTTCCAACAACGGCACGTCCTCCCAATCACTTCCTGACCAGCGCCCTATCCACGCCTCACCCCCACCCAGCGTGCCTTCGGTGCCGACAGGATCCACGTCAGAAAGGAGAAGGAGCAGGTAGCGCAAGAGCCGTTTGCTGTCACGGAGCATGCTGGCGAGAAGCCGCGAGTGCCGATCCGGAGGCGCTCCTTCGAGACGTGCGACAACGAGCCAGGTTGTTGACATGGCGACATTTCCTACCCGCAAGGTAAGCCGCATTGCGAAAAATGCAGTGATTCCCTCAAATGAGACGGTGAACGAAGCGCTAGGAAGCTTGCCAACGGTAAGGGCTCTTGCCGACTGGTCCTCGACCAAGGTCTCTGGCCACATGTCAACCGCCAATACTTCGTCACTCTGCGATGTGGGTATTGGTCGATCACCGGACACGTCCATTCGATAGGCGTCGCCCTCAACCATGACTTGGGCTGTGTACGCCCCCGCGGCGAACTCCCGGCGGATCTGCTCGAGTCGGCGCTGGACGCGATCGGACTCTTCGGGAAGCGTTGGAGCCGGGAGAGGTTCATAGTCAAGAATGAGGTCGTCGAATCCGGCCTCGCCCTTCGTCTCGGCCAGAAGTGCATCGATTGCCGCACCCGCGGGGCCCTTTAGAGCCGCAACGCATTCGACGTTGCCGCCGAATGCGGCGTCGGTCGCATTAGCTGAGCCTGTGACGATGAGGGACTCGCCGGTCCTCTCGAACGCGAAAAGCTTCGCATGCAATCCGCCGAAGAGCGGCACCGCGTCGATCACCTCTGCTTCCGATGTGGGCGGCACAACATCAACCGGATCGGTGTTTACGTGAGGATCGTCTCGGCCGAGATCAGGAGCAGGATGCAGAACCGCCATGCGCTCGATCCCGGCGAGCACCGAGGTGTCGAGTCGATCCAGCGTCTCCTCGCGAGAGATCAAAGCTTCGACTTTGAAGCGTTGCTGGAAACGCGCGAGGAAGTTATTGGATGCAAACGGAGAAACGATGACGGCCCGGCACCGCTCATCGGGAAATGGTTCAGGTGCGGCACCAAATCCAAAAACGTGAAGGTCAACCGATGTGAACGGATCGGGTGGTTCAAATTCAACACGCCGGAGGTCCGCCGCCAGCCGGTCGATCATCTCTTGCTGTCTCGGCAGTATTGACTTTGATGTGAGTCCCGGCAGCGCTGCTATGAAGTCGGCCAACTCAGGGTTTTTCCCTACATCGTGAGCATCGGGTCTTATGACCGCCGATTCCAGCCGCAACAGCGTGTCCCACGACGTGTCAAATGTCAGATTGCGAGTAGCGCAGAGTACCCGTAAGGACATCGACTCGTCCGCGTAGCGGTAGCGCACTACCCATACCTTTGGATGAAACAGATGGCCAGGACGCGGTGCCGTTACCTCGTTCACCGCATCTTCGATCCAGGCGAACACCGTTCGGTGCTGATCCGGCACTGCGGTTTGCCCGGCCTGACTGAACACCATCACATGCTGACTATGCCGACGGACGGCCTCCAGGAGGCCAACAGGCTCCAGTCCATGCTCATCACGGTCGACATCAGTCGCTTCGAACAGCGCGAATGCGATTGGCGCAGTTAGCAACGCCTCGAGGTCGAGAGTAAAGCTGGTCCCAACCGCTGCGTCCACAACCGAACCTGGCGGGGGTCGAAGTGCTTCGAACAGACCAACGCGATTATGAGGACTCAGCACGCCCTGCCCCCTCATGGATATCGCGGATAATGCGTCGGGCAGTAGGCCAACGAAAGAGCATCTCGTCGGCTCCCTGGGCCGACTGTGATAGTTCACGGGCACGACGATGTGCCAACTTTGCCCGGGCTCCCTTAAGTTTCGCTTCGCGGTCTCGAAGTTCTTTGACCACTGAAGAATCTCCGGCCCCCAACGACGATGAATTCACTACGAGGTCAAGCCACCAGTCGACGAAGCTCCGGGCTCCCCCGGGTACCCGGGGATTCTCCCCGGCAACGACCCACCAGAATTCCTCTCGATTCCACGCGCCGAGTTCCGACCGTGCTTCGGCTATCAGTTCTGCCCAGTCGCCGTAGGCAGCGTCGTAATCCACAGGCAGCGGAGGTCCATCGTCAGCTTCCAGCAGTCTTGAGAGCTCAGCGTTGTAAAGGAGCCCCGCGCCGTGCGACGTTAGAGAGAAGAGTCGAGCGTGATGAAGGATTCGTCTCATCTCGGGCGTCACCGTCGCCGCCAGTGGGTGCCCCCAGGGGGAATCGGCCTCCTGGTCAACTGACCCGTCTCTTACCAACATTGCCAGATAGCTCTCCGGGACCGAGTTCAAGATGCGGTCTGTCAGGAATTCCGCCTCCTCCGCACTGAGAGTGAGAGAGGTCGCCTCATACAACGAGCTGGGCGGTTGAGGCGCTTCGGGTAGGTCGCCGTGCCAAGGTCCAATCGTTGGATCAACTTCATCCTCTGATTCCGTTTTAAGCAACTGAGGCCGGCGACCAAGGGTCTGGAAGTATTCCCGCCGGGTGCCGTCGAAACGGCGGATCCCCCACCGACCAAGTCCACCCCAGTAGATGAAACTCGGTAGTTGCTGGGTACTCTGTCGAGCTTCTCGGCCGATGATGCCTTCCCGATCGGTACTGCCTCGGAGCAGAGCTTCAATCAAGTCGCGCTCAAGCTCCTTCTCCCGTTCGAGACCATCTGACGGGCGGATGTGTTCGAGGTCAAGCTGCATGAATATCCAGGGCACAAGCACGAAGTAGCGGGCGCGAGTCTGGACGGTACTTACTCCGGGGAACAGCATTTCGCTGAATGCGTCACGCACGACCCCGAAGCCGAGGGGGTCGACCATCCCCTGATTGTCGAACCCAGCAAGAGCTTCGCGAACTCGTTGCGCCTCTTCATCACGCAGATCCAGCCATGAGAACGTGGAGGTCACGTAGGCCCTTGCCGTCGAGCCCACATGGGTGAACTGGGCTTCGCTCTGGGTGTCATCGGTCACGTCTCATTGAGAGAACCTACCAACGTTCCATGATTCCTGGCCGAGAACGAGAGAGATTCAAAAGGGGATAGACACCGCTGATCGTGATCACCGCTGCAACCCCTCTCGTGCAAGGCTTCGTCGTTTGGATTCGGATTTCCCTTGGGCAGAAATTCTCGCGTTTGATCAGTCAATCTTTATCCCGACGCTCTCCATCCCTATCCCGCCCCCGGATACCGCGGCACCAACTCGTGGCTCGTCAGCAGCCCCGGCATAATCACTCCCTTCGCCGCTTCGGCCACATGTCGGTGATGGGTGAAAACGAGCACCTGTGACTGCTCCGAGAGTTCGGCCAGGATGCCCAGTGCCGCCGCCGTCCTCGCCTCGTCGAACTTCTCGAAGATGTCGTCGAACACCAGCGGCATCGGCTCGTTGTGTTCCGCCGCCAGACTGATGCCCGCCAGCCGGAAGGCTAGATACAGCTGGTCTGTCGTCCCGCCCGTGAACCCCTCCACGCCCACGCGCTCCCTATTGGGCCGCACGCCGATCAGCACCGTCTCATCCTTGTCACCGAGGTCGGTCTCCAAGGTGGCGAAGAAGCCACACGTCAGCTGTGAGAACCACGGGCAGGCCCGGTCCATGAGGGGCGCCTGCTGTTCCGCCATGAACACTTCCATCTGCCTCCGCAGCAGTTGTGACGCCAGGTGGGTCGCCATATAGCGCTCGGTGAGTGTCCCGATCTCGGCCAGTTCGGCTTGGGCCTCGGCAAAGGCCACCGCAGCGGCCGCCGATCCGTCCATCAGCGCGAACTCGTGTCGCTTCTCGGTCAGCAGGCTGTACGCACCT
>Ga0209638_1001565_pt1 | contig 14467 bp, 7 predicted proteins | sample BarGraNGADG00211_FD_184490 | JGI IMG/M metagenome (GOLD analysis project Ga0209638, IMG submission 184490) | Arctic peat soil microbial communities from Barrow, Alaska - Barrow Graham LP Ref core NGADG0002-211 (SPAdes) (version 2) | ecosystem: Environmental > Terrestrial > Soil > Wetlands > Peat... | reverse complement strand
GCATCAGCGATTTCGTACGTACCGGCAATTTCTTCCCACTTTTGTGTACGCACCAAGTCGAACCAGCGATAACCTTCGCCAAAAAACTCGCGTGAACGTTCAGCCAGGATATAATTAATATCTATTGTAGCCGGAGTGGCCGCAATCATTTCAGCACTATGGTCTTCTACTTTAGCCGCATTGTCAGCATTGCTAAAGCTCCATTTCCCGGCTCTTGCACGAAGTACATTGACCAGTTCTCTTGCACTTTGGCCCGCTTTAGTGGTGGCACCTTTTACAGCCGCTTCGGCAGCTACCAGGTAGAGTTCAGAGAATTTAGCGACGTCGAACGGGCGACAAGTACTACCATTAGGAGTTCCTAATCCGGTGCCATTGTCGGTACGATACGTTCCAATTTTCCAAAGTCCCGGATAATACTGTCGGTTTATACCCCGTGGAGAAATTACATAATCGGCTCTTCCTGGAATTTCACCGGCACCAATGTTGCTTTTACCAGATGAATGGTAAGTAATAGAACTTGCCAGTGTTTCATCCGGTAAGAAAGACAGTATGGCATCTCCAACATGTACCGCTAAGTTGTTTGCATTATACATAACACTAATTGACGAAGTACTTGCACTCTTATTCCAATTGCCACGGTAAACGCTTGTAAAAGTGCCGTCATAACGCGAGTCGTTGGTCTTGTCAGCAAAAGTTTTTGTAAAGACACCAATGGGAGGAGCCATACGTGTCCAAGGACGACCACCCCATTGCGCTGCTTCGCGTGGAACAGAACTTGTAGCTCCTGTTCCATCAGAATTCTTTGCACTTCTTAGATTCTCCATCTGCGGTGTCACCATCCAAGATGCAAAGTTATCCGGCGCTTCTCCATTTCCATAAGAAAAACTAATTCCTCCATTATATTGTTCACTTGCATTGGTGTGGTCGGCAAGCAACAAGATTTCGTTGTTGCGGTCATTTTGTGCTAAGTGGACTCTGTAGTAAGTGGGCTGTAAGCCAAAAGGACCAGGATTAGCGATCGCTTCGGTAGATACATCATAAGCCTGTTGGAAATACCAAGTTGCATCATGTCCATCGGGGTCGGTACGAGCAGCGTCAGGATAGGTAGGAACGTTATTCGGATTCTGCAACCACCATGCATAAGTCAGGTAAGCCTTAGCCAAATAAAGGCGAGCAACCGTTTTTGTGGCAGCCCCTACAATACGAGGAGCGTCAGGAAGATCAATTACCGCTTGTTTCAAGTCCGGAAATATACCAATTGTATAAACTTCGGGCACTGTATTGCGCACTGATGTTCTCACAGTAGATTTGTTGAATTTCAGAATGCCTCCACCCAAATCAAGAGGTACTCCACCGAAGGTTTGCACCAACTGAAAATAGTCGAATGCACGGAAAAAGCGGGCTTCGGCTATCAAAGAAGGAACCAAACCTACCGCTTCTGCATTTTCGATTACACCACTAGCAGTGTTGATATTCGGGAATGCTGCATTCCAAACCACATCGGCACGAGAGGTGGATGGCGTCATCGTCCCGCCACTGGTCATGTCGGCATCCATAAAGTTTGCATCGGCACTATTTGCCCAAGTATATTCGTCGGTACCGGTAAGGGTAATATTATAGTAATAGCCTTGCCCATATATATAACGCAAGTGAGCGTACATAGAGGTCAATCCGCTTTGAACACCTTCCTTGGTTGTGAAAAAACCAGGTTCATAAGTAGCGCGCGGCTGTTCTTCCAAGATATCGTTACACGCCGACAGGAACAACATCATCAGCGCTCCCATAATAACTTTTATATTTATCTTTTTCATCATTATCTTTATTTAGAAGTTATTAAAATGTTAAACTAACACCTAACATGTAGTTGCGCGTAGAAGGTGAGTTGGTACCTATGGTCAGGATACGTCTGTTAACTAAACCTGCTGTCGCCGCATTTTCATCGCCGTATGAGTTAGTTTCTGGATCCATACCTGTTTCTCTCTTGTAAGGTGAGAACAACACAAATGGGTTCTGTACAGTAGCATAGAGCCGCAACTTTTGAATACCAATGTCTTTAACCGCTTTTAGATTGAAGTTATATCCCAATGTAATGGTGCGTACTCTCAAATACGAAGCATCAAAGAGAGCCAAGGTATTACCGTATTTCGGATTGTCACCGCTCATTAAGCCACCTGGTTTCGGATATTTTGCACCGGTATTTTCCGGTGTCCAATAGTCCACATTCACCTGTCCTCTGCGCCCTGTCAACAAATTGAGGTAACCGCTGGCAGAATAAAGGGAGCTGACGAGCGTGCCTCCGCTTTTGAAGGAGCCAATCACGGTCAGGTCAATTCCTTTGTATTCTACAGTGGTGTTGAAACCACCCTGAAAGTCGGGATCTACTTCAATGACTTGGCGGTCTTTACCTCCTCCATCCATTGCTCTTACAGGGTCTCCTACTTGTCTGTCTATCGGTATATTATCACCTTCTTTGTAATAGTCGCCGAGATATTCTACTTTAATCATACCTAGGTTTCCGCCCGGCTCAAGGATAGCCATATAGGGGTCACCTTCTTGCCAAAGCCCTATCTTCTTGGGGGCATAGATTACATTGATTGAGTGGCCTACGAACCATGCGTTACCCTCGTCTATAAGGTTTCTTGAAGCAAGGGATACAATTTTGTTTTTGTTAGTATACAAGTTAATACCGGCAGTCCAAGTCCAACCATTGAGGTTGTCCAATATAGTGCCATTGAGCGAAAGTTCAAAACCTTTATTTTGAGTTGCTCCTACGTTTGCCATGTAACTACCCACGCCCGATGTTTGAGGAAGGTTTACACTTAGCAAAAGATCTTTGGTATTGGTTACATAATACTCAAATGTACCGGACAGACGGTTTTTCAGCAGGGTGAAATCCACACCATAGTTCCAGGTTTTAGAAAATTCCCATCCTAATACGGGGTTAGGTAGTGTACTTACATAAGTACCTGTTACAAAATTAGCGCTCGCATCGCCGAAGTTATAAGGTCGTGTACTCAACCCCCCTAGTGTCGCATAGGGAGCAACGGACTGATTGGAGGTTTCTCCATAGCCTACTCTCAGTTTTAGATTGTCGAGCCAATATACATTCTGCATAAAATTTTCTTTTCTTATATTCCACCCCGCAGATACGGCCGGATAGGTATGCCATTTATGTCCGGATGCCAATCTTGAGGAGCCATCGGAGCGGACGGTAGCCGAGATCATATAGCGGCTGTCGTAAGAATACATTACACGACCCATATACGACAGCAAGCCGCTCTTCTGATATTGTTGATCTCCGGGGAGAATAGATCTTTCACCATCAGTCATACCCAAATTATACCATTGGAAGTTTTCGGCAACACCCTTTGCAGTCATCCGTGACTGATTGTACAGGGTTTCCTCGGCGGAGTACATAGCTACGGCATTTATTTGATGCTTATTGGCAAAGGTGCGGTCGTAGGTAAGTAAGTTTTCAATTGCCCAATTGGTTGTCAACGAGTTACTGACAGAAGCTGAAGAAGGATTGGTTTCTGAGGTGTTGTTTATTCCTTGTCCAGTGTAGCTTCCTCCGGTTGACGTACGAAAGTTCAAACCTACATTGACACGATATTTCAAACCTTCTACGCCAGGTATTTTCACTTCGCCATAGATTGTATTATAAGAACCGAAGCCTTTAGTTTGGCTAAGCATACGGTCTTTATTAGCCTCCACAATATCTCTTGTATAGACCCATATACCTTTATCTGCCGGCATATCTACAGTTCTTTTCCAAGTGCCATCAGCATTATAGGGGTTGAGAAGCGGGTCATTCTGTAATACTTGATACAATCCTCCCGTACTGGCTCCTTCGGTCACATTGTAGTTGCTGTTGGTAGTGAAACCGAAGCGGAAGATTTTACCTACTTCCTGATCAAGGCTGCCACGCATCGAAATACGACTATACCCTTCCAAGGGTACTACACCTTCATTTTTGTAATAGCCCACTCCAAAGGTATAAGCACCGTGATCTGTTCCGCCTGAAACGCCTACATCATGGCTTTGAACAGCACCGGTTTTAAAAAACAAGTTTTGCCAATCGGTATTTGTTCCCGGAATTTCATCCGCTGTATTATTTACGTACGCAGGCATATTGGCATAAGCTCGCATCGCAGCAAACTTCTCTCCGTCCATCATGTCAAATTTGGAAAACACCTCATTTACACCATAGTAGCCATTATAGGTTATCCTCGCTTTCTGGCCGTTTTGTCCCCTATTAGTTGTTACCAAGAGTACACCGTTAGCGCCACGCGATCCGTAGATAGCAGTTGCCGAAGCATCTTTCAAGATGTCTATACTCTTGATTTCATTCGGGTTGATGTCACTGATGTTTCCCGCAAAAGGGATACCGTCGAGTACCACCAACGGATCGTTACTGGCAGTTAGCGAACGTGTACCGCGAATACGGATTTGCATTTGAGCGCCCGGTTTAGAGGAGGTTTGCGACATTTCAACACCGGCAACGCGACCTTGTAAAGCCTGCGTAATATTAGACGATGGCACATCGCGCATCACAGCTCCACCCATTGAAGCAACTGAACCTGTTACAGCTTCTCTCCTTTGGGTACCATAACCAACAACCACAACTTCATCCAATCCTTTCAGACTCTCCGCAAGTGTAATTTCAAGATTATTTTGTATTCCTACCACTAATTCCTGAGTTTCATATCCTATAGAAGAAAAAGAAAGAACTGCAGAAGTGGACGAAACAGCAATTGAAAATTTTCCGTCCAGATCTGAAATTACTCCGTTATTGGTGCTCTTCTCAACAATATTTACTCCAACTAAAGGAATATTTTTTGCATCAATAACGCGACCGGTAACATTCTTTTGTTGTATAACGGTTGACTTGTAGACGTCAAAGCCTGAAGCTGCTAATCCCTGAAATGAGTTCTGCATCACCAGCAGACTGATAATTCCAAAAAACAGCTTGATTTTTCTGAAGCATTTCTTAGACAAAATGCTTTCCGGATGTTTTTTTACCATACATTTGTAGTTTAAGGGGTTAATAAATAACGATATAGCTCAATTTGCATCAATAATTGTTAGTTTCTAATCTCAGGAGATGTTGATACTTCTCTCGTTTAGTTCTGTTTCTCTTAGTCTATTTCATAGGCTTGAATTTTAAAAATCAATAGTATTTAGAACATCCGTTTGGGTAAATCTTGTGTATAATGACCAGGAAATATCAAATTTATAACTAATTTTTAAATTATGCAACCGATTGCAGAGTTTTTTTATGCAGTCTCTGATATGACTCAATTAATTACCCGGAATTTAGTCAATATTATTTTTTTGATCTATCGTTAGCAATGATGTAATCCAAATTACATATCTTTAAATCTCTCTGAATATAAAGGGGTCCATCAATAATTAAAAAGAAATATTTAAAGTTTTTAACCAGCTATGAACTATGAAATCACTAATTATCCTTATGCTAAGTAGTATATTAAATATCGCATCAGCACAGAATAATCCTATTGGAATATTCCAGGCTAATTCCGATATAGGAAATCCTAAAAAAACCGGTTCAGCAGTTTATGATAAGGCTGACCAGAGTTATACATTAAAAGGCGCCGGGTATAACATCTGGTTCGAAAGAGATGAATTTCACTATTTGTTCAATAAAATAAAAGGAGATTTTATACTGACTGCAAATTTCGAATTTGTGGGAAAAGGTACTAACCCGCACAGGAAATCAGGATGGATGGTACGGGAAACAACAGATGAAAAATCATCTCATATTTCTGCTACACTTCATGGCAGCGGATTAACCGTTCTTCAATGGAGAGTTTCTAAAGGAGTTCCCATGAGAGACCCTCAGGATGAGATATTTGCCAAAGATTCAGCTTTTAATGTTATCCAGATTGAAAGAGTAGCAAAGAAAATTACAATGCGTGCGGCACATAACGGCAAACCACTTGAGACAATTGGCTCCCATGAAATGGAAAATATGCCAGATGAAGTTCTGGTAGGACCATTTATCTGTTCACACGATTCTAATATAGTAGAAGCGGTAAAAGTATGGAATGTAAGGATTGACAAGCCTGTTGCCGATAACTATGACCCCGGGAAATCAGGATATTTAGGTTGCAGGATGGAGACAATGAATGTATCGGATGGAAAAAGGAAAGTCATTTTCGAAAAACCTGGCAGGTTTGAAGCGCCAAACTGGATGCCTGACGGTAAAAAACTTCTTTTTAATATGGATGGTTCATTATTTAAAATTCCTGTCGATGGCGGAGAGACTGAAAAACTTAACACAGCTTTTGCAAATAATATCAATAATGACCATGGCATTTCATTTGATGGTAAGCTACTTGCTATAAGCCATTCACGACAGGGTTTACCCGGAGGGGGCTCAACTGTCTATATTCTCCCTCTTGAAGGTGGTGTTCCAAAATTGATTACTGAGAATACTCCTTCATATTGGCATGGATGGGCACCTAATAATAAAGAGGTAGTGTATGTCGCAATGCGTAACGGTAAGACTGTTTATAATATCTACAGAAATTCTATTGAAGGAGGAAAAGAAGTTGCTCTTACTGACATTAAAGCCGGAGAACATGTTGACGGTTGTGAATATTCCCCCAACGGTAAGTTCATTTATTATAACGGACATTATACCGGTACAATGCAAATATGGCGTATAAAACCTGATGGATCGGGCAAGGAACAATTAACATCTGATAATTACAATAACTGGTTCCCGCATATCTCACCTGATGGAAAGTGGATAGTTATGATTTCTTTCGCCCCTGATGTTGACCCGAATAGTCACCCGTCATATAAACGTGTCATGTTAAGAATAATGCCGGTTTCAGGTGGAGAGCCAAGAGTATTAGCTTACCTCTATGGCGGACAGGGAACTATCAATGTTCCTTCCTGGTCACCTGACAGTAAGCAGATTGCATTTGTAAGTAATTCAGGGGTTATAACGAAGGCAGATAAATAATATTCTATCTTTTAGAAATAATGAACTCACCCCCCATCGAGGTGAGTTCATTCATAATTTAAGCGGTTTGTGGATTTTCTATTTTATGACGAATTTCTTCACTGTTATATCTCCATAAGCAGTCTCCAGAAATGGCTTACCATTTTTCAAACCTATGTTACCGAACCCTGTTTCAGTCGATATAAAACTGATAAAGTCACCAATCTTGGAATCTATTAACATTTCCTGAGTTACGGCATCATATCTTACTCCGGTTAGTCCCTGTAACATACCATAACTCGACATAGCTCTCGCATACCAGTGTCCGCATTCATATTCATCAAATGGATTTCTGATTCTGCCATCGTATCTGTCGCGACAGGCACGAACTATCTCAAGCGCTTTCTCCACTTCACCAATAAGCATCAGGTGAGAGGCAACCTGATATTCGATACCAGTCCAGACTTCATTGCTGTAAACGAAAGGCAGAGAAAGCATCTCTCCTTTAGGCCAGGTACATAAAAGAAGGCCACCTTCATTTCCAAGGGCAAAGGAAGGACGTTGGGGATTTGAATGATCAGACAGATCGGATTTAAAATTGTATTTAAATACGGATTTAAGATGGCTGGCAACCTTAATGGGATCAATAACATTTTTCAAACCACACACCTCAGAAATCCATACTCCCAGAACTCCGTCAGACAGGCATCCCTTACCGTACTGATATTTTGGTCCCTCTTTCTGTAATAGTTCTCTTGCCTCTTCTGAATATTCAGTATTCCAGGCACCTTTAGATGCTGCCACAGGATCAGGGGCATTTAAGCCCTTCCATTTAATTTTCTGTATAAAGAACTCACCATCATATAGTTCTGACTCCATGGCTTTTCTGCCTTTTTCATAAAGGGACTGATAGCTCTGAATATCTTCTCCAAGAAATTTCCCCATCTCAGTGATGGCTTTTAATGCGCCCAGATAGAAACTTGTACACATACCATCAGGACCCCAGAATTCTATATCATAAGTATTATGGTGTGGTTCCTCCAGAGTCCCTGTCATTTTTGGGTCCCAGGTCCTGATACAATATTCCAAACTTTCTACCACCTTCGGGTACATTTTTTTCAACCATTGGGTATCCCCGCTTATCCTCCAGTCGCGGTACATTTTCATTATTCCACCGAGCTGCCCGTCAGAAGCAGCATAGAAAGTAGTCGCTATTGGCCTTATTGGAAGTGCAGATCTGAAAGTCTGATGGCCTTCCTTGTCCTGACTTGGTAAAAACTCAGTCTCCCGGAGTGTCCGTTCAAGTTTCGGAAAGAGGTGTGGGATTGCCTGTGCGTAGTTCCAGACGTGTGTACAGGAACCTGCACAGCAGCCCGAGTTGTCGCCACATCCTTCCCAGCTCCATAGCTTCCCGTCAGGTTGTCTTAACACAGTTGGAGATTTAAGTATCGCGAGATTGGCAGCAATAGCTTCTATTACTTCGACAGGAAGTGTAGTTTTATAGAAAGAGTCTTTAAATAATACGGACTTATTACGAAGATCAGTATAACTTGTTTTCCAGAAGCTTATAATTTCATCTACCCCTTTAAATTTCCCGGAATACCAGGGTTTATAATATGGATCTTTACAGGAACAATTTGCCTGATCGCACTTCTCCTCACCTTTTTCTTCCGAATCTTTTCCGTACTTAAGATCCGTATCGGGTATATACCAGGCCATCATTATCTTTATCAACCTTGTTTCTCCCGGATTCAACGTTAAGGGAATGAATAAGGATGCGCCGGGTGCCCCTATTTCTACCGGATCATTCTGTCGTGTTTCACCTTTTATTATTGTTTCCCAGGTAATTGTAAGGGGATCCCACCATCCTCCTCTGAACCAGCAATGATCAACGATTGTACCTGGCTCACTGGTGAATATCGCAAAATCTCCTTTAGTCTCAGGTTTATCTTTTACCCCTTCTTCGGAAAGAATAAATCCATTTGAGGCAGGAAGTATTCTATTTGAACCATTTGCCTGGCTCATAAAATTCCTGGAATTGTAAGAGAAAACAGCTTCAATCTTTGAAGTACCGGTATTTTTGAAGGAATATTCCAATGCTCCAAGCGGAAGACTTGAATTGTCAGCATCAGTTGGGATGAAAGGACTCCATCCTGTAATCTGTATCTCAATCGGAATATCGTCATCCTTCAGCTCTATAACGGCAAACGGAAACCTGGCAGTAAATTTTGCATTCTGAAACCTCGGTAACCCATAACTTGCCCCCCCCGATCCATTTGCTGAATCGGGCCGTCCAAATTTCTTCCAGTCAGGAACCTTACCTTCCAGTACTTTGGTTCCATTTTTCAGTCCTTTCACAGATATTGCTCCAAACATGCATGGCTCATTAAAAACATCCGGATGGTTACGTATAGACATATGCGATATCCCTCCGGCACCTTCTAAACAGAACATTCCTGCACCAATCCCTCCAATAGGAAATGCAATACGATCAAGATATTTTCCTGAATAGAAACTATTATAATCATGTAGACCCGTCTTATTTTTCCTCTCCGGTTCAGTGCTATTACTTTTACAGGAAGTTATGAGATTGGCAGAGCCGATTGTCCCTATACCGGCCAAAGTGGAATTCGTAATAAACCGGCGACGGGTAATTTCATTTTTGTTTTTCATTATCTGAAAATAAACAAGGTTTAATAGTTGAGAGATCAAATCGGAACTTGAAGTTAATAGCGGACTTTTGACAGTACGGCCTGTTGGTCACCACTGCTTTGGCGAATAGAAGGCTGTTGTGTTAAAAGAGTATTGTGAAAAAAACAGCATTAAAAAGAGATTGGAAGATTCTCAACTGAAAAAATTAATTTACTTCAAGCTTCTGCCAATCAGGTAGTTTAGGGAACTTAGCATGAGGTTCAGTCTGGTACCAGAAACAGGTTGAAGCAATATCTGATTGCTGTTTCAGGTAACGTCCACCCTGCCTCCATCCGAGATCCTGAATGGTAATTTTCAAATCCGTATCGAAACGAATTGGATCCATGATGTGCCATCTATAAAGGCCAAAGCGTTGCATTACATTATAATGCCCATCACCGCGGATTACCTGGTGCAGTCCTGAATAGGGTGTACAGAATTCGGTATAGGCAGTTTCCTCAACTCCGGCTGCATTTTTCTTCCTGGTATCAAAATCATAGGAGCCGCAGAAATAATCTTCGGTGCCTGTTCCACAGATAGACGGAAATTTGGTGTCTCCGTCAATATAAAATTTAATTTCACCTTCTCCCCACCAGCCATTATTATTAACTCCCAATGCCAGATAAACTCCAACATATTGACCTTTTCCTTTAATACCATCTGCTATATTGTATATGGAAGTCTCATTTGGATTTATACGGTGGAATTGTGCATGAAAATAAGCTGCATCGACAGGTACCTCGGTCAATGTATAATCGATCTGGTAATACAGAGACATTGCCTCTGCATCGTTAACATTTTCCATGGTGATTCTGCACTTTTTCCGGAAAGGCATAACCCAGTAACAATTAAAAGCGCTTCCGGGATTTACGCAAATAGCAGAAGAGACCAGAGGTGAATACTGATTCCATCCCATTCCAAAGAAGTCGCCTACAGGGCATTCTATTGAAGGCTCCGTTTCATTGTCCCAATAAACTCTTAAAATAGAGAACCTCCATTTTCCTGTAGGTGTCATCCAGATATGTTGTATGGCGCCTGGCCCATCAACCTCAGCCATGGTGAAAGTTTCACCGGGATTTATTCTGACATAAGGGTTAACTTTCCACCCCTGACCAAGATCGCGGGCAGCATTAGACGCATTCGCAGTGTTGGCTTTGTCCTTGTTTGCAGGATCTGCCATACCGGCTTTGCCTTTTTCACCTGAAAAGTTTTCAGGACTTATTGAACGGGTTTTAGCATCAGATAAACGATATAGATTTCCCATACTCATATCGAGCCCGTTAAATTTATTCTGGGCAGACATAATGAATGGAAGAAGGAAGATAATTAAAACTGATGTTGTTAATCTTTTCATCTTATATAATTTTAGATTTAATTTAAAATTAAATCTAAAATTACAAATTATCAGGGACTTTCTAACCCTGATTTACTCAAATATGTTTTTCGATAAAAAAGACTTCCTAAAAAACATACCTGACAGAAAGGGCTCCTTCAGACCATAAACCTGAATATCCTACCAGGTTAAGAGCTGGTTTCCAGTCAAGACCTATATTAATGGGAATCTCAGTGAATGTATATTCAAGACCTAATATTCCATCAATTCCAACTACGGTATATGTTGTACCAGATCTTCCCCAATAAACATAATCTCCGTTGTAGAATCCAATATGTCCTCCTACTCCATAAAACCATTTCAGGCCGCTAACATCAAATGCCTGGTTATTTATTTCATACAATCCGGTAATCTCAAAACCCTGCCATCTGGTTTTCAGAAGACCTTCAAAAGCTGCTTTTTGGTTTAAATAATGTTTAATCGTTAACCCGAGTGAATTCCCGGCTCTTAGTCCGATACCAGTTTTATAATCCTGTGCACTAACCAACGAAACAATACTCAAAACCATGATAATTGTGATCACACCTTTTTTCATAATAAAAAATTTTAAATTCTAAGCCGTGAATTTAATCATTTAATTAATTTTGACTACTAAATCCTATAGATAGAACTCGCATTAAATAAATTTATAGTAAAGTCACATGAAAAACCAAATTCTGACAATAATCGTAATGGCAATACTTATATCATGTAATGGGCCTGTGAAAAGGAAAATTGTATACCCTGTAACTAAAAAGGGTGATGTTGTTGATTCTTATTTTGGAACTAAGGTCCATGATCCCTACCGCTGGCTGGAAGATGACAAATCTGAAGAGACTGCTGCCTGGGTGAAGGATCAGAATAAAGTCACATTCGGCTATCTGGAATCCATTCCTTACAGGGGGGAAATAAAATCACGTCTTGAAAAGATTTGGAATTACGAGAAGTACACTGCTCCTCAAAAAGAAGGTGCATACATTTACTTTTCAAGGAACAACGGGTTACAAAACCAGTTCGTTATTTATCGTCAGAAGAATAATGAAGAACCGGAAGTATTTCTTGATCCTAATAAATTCTCTGCTGACGGCACATCATCTCTGGGAGAAATGGAATTTTCAAAAGACGGAAGCAGAGTTGCATATTCTATTTCTGAAGGAGGATCTGACTGGCGTAAGGTAATCGCGATGGATGCTGAGACAAAAGAGATCATCGGCGATACCTTAAAAGATATAAAATTCAGTGGTCTTTCATGGCAGGCCAATGAAGGATTCTATTATTCCAGTTATGACAAACCAAAGGGAAGTGAGCTCTCGGCAAAGACTGATCATCATAAACTCTATTTCCATAAGCTGGGCACAAATCAGACAGAAGATAAAGTTGTATTCGGATCTGATATTGTAAGAAGATATGTCGGAGGATCAGTTACTGAAGATGGAAGATACCTTGTCGTAAGTGCATCCATGTCAACAACAGGTAATGAATTATATATAAAGGATCTGAAAAAGCCCGGAAATAAATTCACTGTTATAGTTGATAACTTCGATAATGATCATTCAGTACTTGATAATGAGGGGTCGAAGCTTTTCATTGTTACTAACCTTAATGCTCCTGATAAAAGAGTTATTACTGCTGACGCAGAAGAACCGGGAGTTAAAAACTGGGTTGATCTGATACCTGAAACAGAAAACGTACTTGAGCCAACTGCCGGCTCAGGTTACATCTTTGCACATTACATGATTGATGCAATCTCAAAAGTATTACAATACGACAGAAAAGGAGTTCTTATCCGTGAGATAACTTTACCCGGAGTTGGTACTGCCTCAGGTTTCGCTGCTAAGAGGAATGATAAGGAAGTCTACTACTCATTTACAAACTATATAACCCCGTCAACAATCTATAAACTTGATCCGGGAAACGGGAATTCTGATATATATAAAAAGCCTGTTGTGGCATTTAATGGGGAAGATTATGAATCAGAACAGATATTCTATAACTCAAAAGACGGGACACGCATACCAATGATAATTACCCGCAGGAAAGGGATTCCCATGAATGGTAAAAATCCGACAATTCTTTACGGATATGGAGGATTCGATATCAGTGAAACTCCCGCTTTCAGCATCTCTGTTGCATTTTGGCTTGAGACGGGTGGTATTTATGCGGTCGCTAATATAAGGGGTGGAGGTGAATATGGAGAAAAATGGCATCTGGCCGGAACAAAAATGAAAAAGCAGAATGTGTTTGATGATTTCATTGCAGCGGGGGAATATCTCATCGAAAAGAAATATACATCGTCAGATTTTCTTGCAATAAGAGGTGGATCGAATGGCGGTCTCCTTGTGGGAGCTGTAATGACTCAGCGGCCTGACCTTATGAAAGTTGCCCTTCCTGCTGTAGGTGTAATGGATATGCTTCGTTATCATACTTTTACAGCAGGCGCCGGATGGGCTTATGACTATGGCACTTCAGAGGAAAGTAAAGAAATGTTTGAATACATTTATAAATATTCACCTGTTCAGAATGTAAAAGAAGGTATAAAATATCCTGCAACCTTTATCACTACGGGAGATCATGATGACAGGGTGGTTCCGGCACATTCATTCAAATTTGCCGCACAACTGCAGGAAAAAAATGCAGGAAATAATCCTGTTCTGATAAGGATTGAAACGAATGCGGGCCATGGCGCCGGAACTCCTGTAAGCAAATCTATTGAACAGTACGCTGATATCTTCAGCTTTACACTTTATAATATGGGTATAAAGAAATTAAAATTATAAAACCAGTGTCTGGATTGAATGAGGCAGAATTTTTACTTCAGCCGCATCAGGAAATAAGGAGTAAGAGGCTAATTGGTAATAAAATACATTTTCTCATTTAATCATGATTTTGATTATAACATACTCTTAATTTACAACCGGAAATATACTAAGAAACTATCAGAAGACAGATAGTTTTGGAGCAATATCACGATATCAAAAATTCGACTTGTCATTCCGAGTCCCCATACAAATTTGCACACCAAACAATATAACATTATTTGTAAATGTCAAATATTAAGTTATTTACAAAGACCTGTAACGACTAGTTGAGATCCCTCGCTACGCTCGGGATGACATGGAAATTAGGTGGTTACTGGGGTGAAGAAGTGGCGATTCGCGACACCTGTTATCATTTTGTAAAGTTACACCTGCGAATCGCCACTTCTTCACCCCATGTGCTCCTCAACAGCGTTGTCATCCCGAGCGCCAGCGAGGGATCTCCTTCTCTTATTACAGTATTATCCAAAACAGACCTTCAAAGAACATTCTTCATGTTTTATATAATCTGTGATTTATAAAATGTTGTCATTCCGATTCCCCATATAATTTTGCACACAAAGTATTATGACAACCATACAAGTATCAGGTAATGTTTGACTTATAAAATGTTGT
>Ga0209638_1001563_pt1 | contig 14475 bp, 7 predicted proteins | sample BarGraNGADG00211_FD_184490 | JGI IMG/M metagenome (GOLD analysis project Ga0209638, IMG submission 184490) | Arctic peat soil microbial communities from Barrow, Alaska - Barrow Graham LP Ref core NGADG0002-211 (SPAdes) (version 2) | ecosystem: Environmental > Terrestrial > Soil > Wetlands > Peat... | reverse complement strand
TACATGAGTATCGGATTTCAATAATAAGTTATTTTAAATGGCTAAATATCAATTATTTAATAACATGAACTCACCCCAACCCCTCTCTGCTTCGCAAAGAGGGGCAAAACGCTGCACTCCCCCTTCTCTTGCCTGCAAGAGAAGGGGGTGGGGGGATGAGTACATGAAGAACGTATAAATGATTTAGTTTATTATTATTCATTCCTGATAGTCATATTTGATTAAAGAACATGGAACAAATATTTTCCACCAGTACAACAAAATCTATTCTGATGAATTTTGTTATAGGTGTTGCTGAGAATTTCCAGAAACCAATACTTTACTTATTAACAAAAGAATGAAATAATTCAAATTTAAGTATGGCATTAATCATTGCAGATAATTAATAACAAGTAAAAATCGATCCTTTTCGAGACTGTTTCTCCAGGAAAAAGAGAAATAAATTAAAAGAAACTTTAAAAAATCCGGGCAAAATGAATAAGAAATATTCATTTCAATCGTTTGCGGAACTATATGTTAATTAATTGAAAATTAATACTTTCAATTAGTTGCTTTTAGAATTTCTTTCCTAATTTTGAGCGTTGAATAAGCATAACAAATATTCTTTGTATTTCCATAAAATAAACTTTTATAACCTTTAAACCAGACAATCTATGAAAAAACGAATTTTTACAATGCTGTCTATCCTTTTCCTGGGAATTCTTCTTTCCGGAGCAATTAATGCTCAGGGAATCCGGATTTCAGGTAAAGTAACAGATGCAGCAGATGGTTCTGCCCTGGGTGGAGTCACTATCCAGGAAAAGGGAACCACTAACGGGATCATTACTGATGGTAATGGTAACTTCAGTATATCGATTGCCCCGACTGCTACACTAGTAATATCATACGTAGGTTACGCTACTCAGGAAGTTCCTGTAAATGGCAAAACCATAATAAATGTAGCAATGGCTGTAGAAAGCATGAATCTACAGGAGGTAGTAGTGATCGGTTATGGTACTGTTAAGAAATCAGATGCTACGGGTTCTGTAGTTGCTGTAAGCTCAAAAGATTTTAACAAAGGTGCTATTACCTCGCCACAGGATTTATTGGTTGGGAAAAGTCCAGGTGTAGTAATTACAAATTCCGGCGGAGCTCCCGGTGCCGGTGCAACTATACGTGTTCGAGGCGGTTCATCATTAAACGCTTCCAATGATCCTTTGATAATAATTGATGGAGTTCCTATTGACAACAGTAACATTGCCGGTAGTTCAAACTTCCTTTCATTTATTAATCCTAACGACATCGAGACTTTTACCGTTCTGAAAGATGCTTCTGCAACTGCAATCTACGGTTCAAGGGCTTCAAACGGTGTAATAATAATTACTACTAAAAAGGGTAAAGCCGGTAGCAAAATGAGTATTACCTATGATGGAAATACGTCAATAGCAAACGCTATTAAGTTTGTGGATGTTTATTCGGGTGATCAAATGAGACAGATTGCTTTGGACCATATAGGTTTATATGGAGCTGAAAGTTTGACAAAGCTTGGAACGGCAAACACCAACTGGCAAAAAGAAATTTTTCGTACTGCTATATCACAGGATCATAATCTAAGCTTATCAGGCTCTTATAAAACACTGCCTTACAGAGTTTCAATCGGATACACCGATCAGAATGGTATTTTAAAAAACACCGATATGCAAAGACTTACAGGCTCAATAAGTCTTGATCCATCCTTTTTGAAAGACAACTTAAAAGTTAATTTCAATGCTAAAGGGATGACCACCAATAATAACTTTGGTGATGCAGGAGCGATAGGTTCGGCTGTTAATATGGATCCTACCCAACCTGTTAAGGACGGGAATGCTGTATCTGATGGCTATTATCAATGGAGCAATTATGGAGCAAATCTTGGAACACCTAATCCGGTTGAGCAGCTTCTGGCTGTCGATAACAGGTCTGTAGTTAACAGAATCATCAGCAACATTCAATTAAATCTGATGATTCCATTTGTTCCCGGACTAAATGCAAATCTGAATTTAGCAACTGATTATACAAAGAGTAAGGGACATAATAACCTTCCTTTGTCAGCCCCCTCTGTTCTGACATCTCCTCTTTCAGGCAGACTAAGTGATTATAATAGTACAAATTCCAACAACCTTCTTGATTTTTATTTGAGCTATTCAAAAGATCTGGCCAGTATCGAGAGTAAAATTGATGCTACTGCAGGATATTCCTGGCAACAATTCAAACGTCAAAGTTTTAGCTATACAAGAGGAATTGAGGACGATACCCATCCTTATCAAAAAACAGATAGTACATACAAAGCACCTGTCATTCTTAGATTAATCTCATTCTTTGGCCGCGTTAATTACACTTTTAAAGACAAATACCTGCTTACTTTGACTGTCAGGGATGACGGTTCTTCCCGTTTCTATGACGGTTTTTCAAAATCACCATCTCCGAACCAATGGGGACTTTTCCCTTCAGCAGCTCTTGCCTGGAAAATAAAAGAGGAGTCTTTCCTGAAAAATGTTAATGCAATTTCTGGTTTAAAGCTGAGACTGGGGTGGGGTATTACCGGACAACAGGATATTGGAAGTGATTTCCCCGCACAGGCAATTTATACAGTATCTTCTCCAGGCTCATATTATCCTATTGGTGGCGAATACGTACCTACTTTACGGCCAAGTGCTTATGATGGAACAATAAAATGGGAAAGGACGGACACCAAGAATATAGGATTGGATTTTGGGTTCCTGAAAGATCGTATTACGGGGTCATTAGATATTTATAAACGTGTTACTACAAACCTGTTGAATACGGTTACAATTCCCAGCGGAAGTAACTTTTCAAATACATTATTCACAAATGTAGGGAGCCTTGAAAACAAAGGGATGGAAGCATCATTGAATCTTATGCCTATCTCAAAAAAAGACATGTCGCTGACAATAGGATTAAACCTCACTTATAATGTTAACAAAGTTCTCAAACTGCTCATAACTGATGACCCTAAGTTTGTCGGTGTTCTTTATGGCGATGCTTTCACCGGTCAAAAGCAGGTGACAAGAGTCGGCTATCCTACTTACTCATACTTCCTGAATAAACAGGTATATGATGCAAACGGTAATCCGATTGAAGGTTTATATGTTGATCTCTCAGGACTTGGGGGTACGGTAAACGGCAATAATGCAGATAAATATATCTATCATAATCCTGCTCCTGATTATGTATTGGGATTGTCTGCGCGTTTTGTCTATAAGAACTTAGATATTTCTGCTTCCGCACGGTCAAATATAGGGAACTACGTATATAATCAGGTTGCTGCCGGCGCTTCATATGACCAGTTATACCAGATTGGATATTTCAAGAATTTCACGACTTTCTTAAGCGATACGAAATTCGTGAAACGGCAATTTACAAGCGATTATTTCGTCAGCAATGCTTCATTTTTAAAACTCGACAATGTAAGTGCGGGTTATAAATTCGACAACATTGTTGACAAATTGAGCGCTCGTGTCAGCTTTACAGTGCAAAACCTGGTGACGATTACAAAATACAAAGGCTTGGACCCTGAAGTTCCCGGAGGCATTGACAACAATTTCTATCCAAGACCAAGGACATTTATGCTTGGTTTAAGCTTAACTTATTAATATTCTAATAATACATATATGAATAAAAAGATTTTAATACTAGGAGTTGTTCTTTCGACAGTGATGTTTGCATCGTGTGTGAAAGACCTTATTGTTAATCCAAATGATCCTAATATAATAATGTCCGGCAACCTGGGAAATAATCCTGTTTACATGAAAGAAGTCCTGGCGAAAATTTATGCCAGTTTTATTATCAATGGACAAGGTAGTAATGGTGGGGCGGATATTAGTGCTCCCGATAATGACTTTTTTACTACCACCAGGGCCCTCTGGAATTGCCAGGAAATAACTACAGATGAAGCGATTTGTGGATGGACAGATGCAGGTATTGCTGATTTAAATACACAGACGTGGAATTCAACTAATCCTTTTCTTACTGCACTTTATCAGCGTTTAAGCCTGTCTGTGACCTATGCAAACGATTTTATTAAGAAAACCAATGGAAGTACAGACCCTGCTTTAGTCCAATATAATGCTGAAGCCAGGTTTCTGAGGGCGTTGGCTTACACCTGGGATATGGATTTATTTGCTAATCCTCCTTTTACAACCGATGCCGACATAGTTGGTAAATTCTTCCCAAAACAAATTCAGAGGGCTAAGTTGTTTAATTATGTCGTATCTGAATTGCACGCTATAGAAAATAAACTGGGAGCACCAAAATTTTCCTATCCCGAGGCTGACCAGGCTTCATGCTGGATGTTACTTGCAAGGTTATATCTGAATGCCCAGGTATTTACAGGAACCGCAAAATGGGATAGCTGCAAAATCTATTGCGATAAAGTTATCAGCAGCGGAGTTTATTCCCTGGCCACTAATTACAGACAGAATTTCAGCGCTGACAACGATGGCGCCCATAACCCGGAAATGATTTTTGCCTGGGCCCAGGATGGTATTAATACACAGGGTTACGTTGGTACGACATTTATAATCGAATCCTGCAGCGATGCCACGTATATCAGAGCAGAAAGATTTCATGGGCTGACATCAAATACAGACTGGAACGGGAACAGATCTAAAAGACAGTTCATGAATGTTCTGGTCGACACACTTGCTACCTATGGTAATATACCTGTACCAACTTCAGATTCAATTTTTGCACAGAGCAAGGACAAAAGGGTATATATGAAAACCAAGAAAAGCATGAATATCCCAAGTCCTTCATCGAGTGGCGATTATGGCATTGGAGTTTATAAATTTACTGCGAAAAATACCGATGGCAGTCAGGCAGCAGATTATAACCCTGCATATGCCAGCACTGATTTCCCGGTTTTCCGTTATGCAGATGCTCTTTTGATGAGAGCTGAAGCCTTGCACAGGTTGGGAGATAATGCAACTGCTGTACTCGATGTGAATGCTGTCAGAAGCCGTGCTTATGGAAATGCAACAGGTAATATTACAGCTGCCCAGCTTACAGATGATTTTTTACTGGCTGAACGCGGTCGTGAATTCTACTTTGAGGCTCAAAGGCGTACAGATCTGGTACGTTTTGGCAAATTTACCGACGGTAACTATAACTGGCCATGGAAAGGCGGTGCTATTAATGGAACAAATACCGATAGCCATCTGAATATCTTTCCAATTCCAGGAGCCGAAGTGTCTGCAAATCCAAATATTATCCAGAATATTGGTTACAACTAATTTATAAAACTTGAATCTCATGAAAAAATTAATATTTTATATAACAATTCTTGGCTTATTGCTCAACTCCTGTAAGAAGGATGAGACAAAAGTCGTGATACTTGCAAATCCAACGCCACCAACTTTAGTATCCTTACCTGATCTGACCCTTCAAAGGGCGCATGGTTTGGATACTCTGGTTTTTGTTGGCACTGCAGTTGATCCAGGGTTCAAGGCTTCAGCCACCTATTTTCTTGAGGCCTGTGCATCAGGAAACAATTTTAAAGATTCACTACAAGTGCTTTCGAGTAATCAGGATGCCAGCTTAAAAATTACAGTAAGCGCCCTGAACGGGATTCTACTTCAGAAATTTACTGCTGATGTGGCTTCTGCTGTTGATTTCCGAATTCGATCGGTATTATCAATAGATGCCGGTACAGGAGCCGTACCCAAGATTTATGCTTCTGATCCAGTATCAGCTAATGTTACCATTTTCGGTTTACCACGTCTCGATTTGATAAACTCAGGTATTACCCAGAAAGTCGAATCAACTTTGGGCGATGGGAAATATATCGGTTATGTGAAACTGGATGCTACAAAATCTTTTACACTAAAGGACCCGGATGCCAATATCACATATGGATCCAATGGTACTGCACTTGCTGTTAATGGCGCTGCATTTAGTGTGGCCGCTAACGGGTGGTATCAAGTGAAAGCTGATACAAAAGCGTTTACTTTTACCATTCTTCCCTACAATATTGGCTTGATTGGAGATTTTAATAATTGGAGTGCTCCGGATTCAAAAATGGCCTACGATGCCAAAACCGGATCCTGGTTTGTTACAGTTACTTTAACTGCTGGCGGTGTAAAATTCAGAATGAATGACGCATGGGATCAGGGCATCAATTTAGGAGTCGGTACAGGATATTCGTTAGATAATCTGCAAAATGGAAGTAGTAGCGCAAACATTCCTGTTACACCTGGAAACTATACCGTACGACTCTATTTAAACTCTGCTCCTTTCAGAGCTACTTTTACATTGAACCAGTAACTATTAAAAAAAATTATTTATGAAAAGATTAACCTTATATAGATTTTTGGCTGTTCTTCTTACTGCGACAATCGTTTTTGCCTCATGTAAAAAGGAACAGTCGAATGTCAGATTAAACCCAAAGCTTTCTACCACTCAGGTATTAAATGTCAAATCTGATTCTGCTACTGTTGTAGGTTTCGTTGTTGCTTCCGGAGATGGTTTTTCAGAAAGAGGTATTTGTTATGCTACACAAACCGGTCCCACAACATCAGACTCCAAAACCATATTCAGTGACCCGGTCACCAAAGCCACATTTGCTGTAAAGTTGTCGGGACTTGCTTATGCAACCAAATATTATGCACGCGCTTACGCAATTGGTGCCAGTGCAACTATTTATGGTGATGAAGTTACTTTTACAACCTTACCCGTTGTACCCACACTTACCACCGCTGCAATTACTGTGATAACCGGTAATTCAGCCACAGGTGGAGGCAACGTTACTATTGCTGGCGGTGCTGATGTTACTGCCCGTGGCGTATGCTTTGGTAAAAACCACAATCCAACTGTTTCTGATAGTAAAACAGCAAACGGTACCGGAACCGGAGCATTCATCAGTGCACTTTCCGGTTTGAAGGGACACACAGTTTATTATGTACGTGCATATGCTACTAATAATGCCGGGACAGGTTATGGTCCCGAAGTAACTTTTACCACTCTTGTTGATCTGCCTGTTGTTACAACTACTGCAGTCATAGGTATAACCAAGGTTGCTGCCGTATCAGGAGGAGAAGTAACTTACGACGGTGGTGGAACAGTTACAGCACGTGGTCTCGCCTGGGGTACAACTGCAAACCCGACTACTGCAGGTACTACTATAGTTGATGGAGGTACAGGCATAGGTGTTTTCGTCAGCAACCTTACAGGTCTGACATTATTCACCGCTTATCATGTCCGTGCGTATGCAGTTAATAGTGCAGGCACAGCATATGGAAGCGATGTTCAGTTTACCACATTGGCAAATACCCGTATCTGGAATGTTCCTGGTGACTATGTCGCCGCCAGCTATCCGGGATCAACATTTGCTGACTGGTCGCCCGATAAATCACCACAGGTGAAAAGCACGGTCACTGCACCTGATAATCTTGAGGGCTATGTATACATGTCAAAAACTGCAAACCAGTGGAAATTTGCAACACAGCTTAACTGGGATGGACCAAATTATGGTGATGGAGGATCAGGTACTTTAGATCCCAATGGAGGCAACTTCACCTCTCCTGCAGGTTACTATAAAATTAATGTTAATGCTGCACCTGCTCCAATGACCTATACTGCTGTTGCAACGGTTTGGGGTGTTATTGGTGATGCATCTCCTAATGGATGGAATGATGAAACTGCATTAACATACAGTCCTACTTTGAGAACTTGGAATGGCGGCATGTCACTCACTGCTGCCTACGTCAAATTCAGGGCAAATCATAGCTGGGACTACAATTACGGAAGTGATCTGGCTGATGGAAAACTTAATGCCGGTGGCGCAAATATTCAGATAGCTCTCGCCGCTGATTACGCAATTACCCTGGATCTGAGCAATCCCAACGCTTATACTTACAGCTTAAACAGATGGGGATTAATCGGTGATGCAACTCCCGATGGCTGGAATTCTGACCAGAACATGACCTGGGATGCAACAAATAAAGTATTCAAGGTTACTCTTAATCTGGTTGTAGGAGCCATTAAATTCAGGGCAAACGACGCATGGGATCTGAATTACGGAGGCGATATCAATGCACTTACATCCGGAGGTGCAAATATTGCAGTTGGAACCGCCGGAAACTACACTATCACATTTGATCCATGGGGACTTAGAGCAACTGTTACCAAGAACTAGAAAGATTCCAAATCCAAGTAGGATCATTTAGTTTGAAAATAAAGAAAAGAGGCTGTCGATGTTCAAGACAGCCTCTTTAACTTTGTCTTATTTAGATATCCTTGCTGTAGTTAGTTATACTGGTCTTGATCTGGAAATTTTCGGGGTACAATACGAAGAACTGAAATTAAATGAACCGGTTACTTTTATCATTCATTATTTTAATAACTGTTGTCTCCTGTAAAAAATCAGGGAACAGGAACTCTGATTCTGATCAAATAGAAAAATTCTATACACCGTCTGAATTTGTTATGGGAGCAGATCTCTCATATGTCAATCAGATTCTCGATCATGGAGGGGTATATAAAGACTCGGGCAATATCAAAGATCCTTATCTTATTTTACGGAATTACGGTGCCAATGTCATCCGGTTCAGATTATTCTATAATCCGACCTGGACGAAAACTATTTACGGAGCTTCCGGTACTCAGTTGTATAACGACTATGCAGATGTTAAAAAGGGTATCAGCAAGTCGAAAGCTGCAGGAATGCAGGTTTGCCTTGATTTTCATTATTCGGATACCTGGGCTGATCCTTCAAAGCAACAAAAACCTGCCACATGGGATACACTCACAAGAATGCCTGTTCTGGCAGACAGTGTATATAATTATACATTCAGAACACTTAATAACCTTGGAATTAATGGTTTGATGCCAGAATATATCCAGATCGGGAATGAAATTAATCACGGTTTGCTCCTGCCACAGGGAAACCGCTGGAATGGGAATGAAGCAAATATGATACTGCTGCTTAATTCTGGTATCAGAGCTGTAAGAGATGCAGGCACTTCAAATTCAATCAAGCCAAAAATAATAATACATATAGCTCAACCGGAAAATGTTGATGCATGGTTTAATGGGCTTGCCGTAAAAGGATTGACTGACTATGACATCATCGGGATCTCATATTATTATTTATATTCCAACGTCAGCCTTAATGATGTAAGCACATATATCTCTCAGATCAGGGTAAAATACAATAAAGAGGTGATGATCATGGAAACTGCCTATCCCTGGACCTCTGGAGACGCTGACAGTTACAGGGATATTTCCAATTCATCCAAACTGGTTCCGGGATATTCTGCATCAGCTGACGGGCAATACAATTATCTGATTACTCTTACTAAGAAAATTATTGATGGCGGTGGAAAAGGAATTTTTTACTGGGAGCCGGCCTGGATAACTTCGAATATGAAGGACCAATGGGGGTCAGGTTCTTCATGGGATAATCATACCCTTTTCGATTACCAGGGATCGGTAATTAAAGGAATGAATTATATGACAAGGCATTATAAATTTTAAGTGCTGGGGTTATTTCAAACGTTTTCTGTAATTATTCTTCTATCTCGCTGAAAATTAGCGTTTTTCAGCTATTTTCCATACATTTGCATCATGCTTTACCATTAACAAAAGAAATCGTGTGAAAAAACTGTTTTTTATTACTTTTTATTTTTTAGTGCTTTCCGGTTTATTGACCGGACAGATGATAACTACTGATCCTGCTGTTCCTACTCCCGGAAAAATCATAAAAATCTATTACGACAGCTCAAAAGATACCGGAGATCTTCATAATTTTACAGGTGATCTTTACGCACATACCGGAGTCACCCTTCTGGGAATTTCATGGCAAAAAGTAATTGGTACATGGCCTAATAATTCAACACAACCAAAACTGATTTATCTTGGAAATTATCGTTATGAACTCGATATTACACCCGATATTAAAACCTTCTATTCACTTTCCAGTACTGACGTTGCAACAAACATTTGTCTGGTAATACGTAATTCCGCAGGGACTCAACAAACCAGGCCTGATATATTTCTGAGTGTTTTTCAGGCAGGACTAAATGTAACTTTTACACTTCCGGTCAAATCATCATTTGTTGCAGAAATCAATAAACAAATAGCGGTTAGTGCTTCCGGTACACTTGCTGATTCTCTTTCATTATATATAAATAATAAATTTATCAAATCAGGGGCAACACCTGATCTTCTGAACTATACTATTCTACCTGATCAATACGGTGAATTCGTGGCAAAGATCATTGCCTGGAAAAAACCGGCTTTTGCTGTTGATTCATTCTTTTATTACGTAAGGAAGCCTATTGTGACGGAAAGTCTACCCACGGGATTAATTGATGGAATTAACTATAACAGCAATTCATCCGTTACACTTGTCCTGCATGCTCCATATAAAAATTACGTATTTGCCACAGGCGATTTCACAAATTGGCTTGCTCGTGAAAAGGGCTATATGAAAAGAACTCCTGATGGTGAAAGATACTGGGTACAGATTGACGGACTGAAACCAGGGAAAGAGTACCGGTTTCAATACCTTGTGGATAGTGCCCTCTATATAGGTGAGCCATATTCAGATAAAGTTCTTGATCCGGATAATGACCAGTTTATTACTTCCGCTACATATCCCAATCTGATCCAATATCCGAAAGACACAGCTTCAGGGATTGTATCTGTTCTCCAGACATCCCAGGTGCCCTATTCATGGAAAACAACCGGCTTCGTTCCTCCTGACAAATCAAATCTTAGAATCTATGAATTACTCGTACGCGACTTTACGGCAAATCACGACTATAAAACTCTTACCGATACATTGGGTTATCTTGTTAATCTGGGAATAAATGCCATCGAACTGATGCCAATAAATGAATTTGAAGGGAACATCAGTTGGGGTTACAATCCTTCCTTCTACTTTGCTCCGGACAAATATTACGGTCCAAAAAATGATCTTAAGGCGTTTATTGATAGTTGTCACAGCCGGGGCATAGCAGTAATAATGGATATGGTTCTAAACCATTGCTATGAACAATCTCCTTTTGTTCAGCTTTATCTCGATCATATAGGTTCAGATCAAATCTACATGAAGATTCCCAATCCGTGGTTTAATGCTCAATCGCCTAATCCTGTATATAAATTTGGCGCCGACTTCAATCATGAAAGCATTTCTACACAACAACTTGTCGACAGGGTAAATGCATATTGGCTTACAGAATATAAAATCGACGGGTTCCGTTTTGATTTTACAAAAGGATTTACAAATACTCCCGGAGAGGGCAGTGCCTATGATCCTTCACGAATTGCCATTCTGGAACGGATGGCCTCCCAGATCTGGAAGGTAAAATCCAATGCATATGTCATTCTTGAACATTTTACGGCAAACAGTGAAGAAGAGGAGCTGGCCAATTATGGTATGATGATCTGGGGTAATAATAATTATAATTATGCAGAAGCGGCTATGGGATATTCATCTGATCTCACAGCTGTAAGTGCTCAGGGTTTGGATTGGAGTGTTCCCAATCTCGTAAGCTACATGGAAAGTCATGATGAAGAACGGATCATGTATAAAACTATTACTTACGGAGCTTCATCAGGCAATTATAATACACGGAATCTTAAGACTGCATTGAAAAGGATGGAGCTTGATGCGCTCTTTCTTCTCACTGTGCCTGGCCCTAAAATGATATGGCAATTTGGTGAGCTTGGTTATGATATTTCAATTGATTCCGGCGGAAGAACAGGTGAAAAACCAATAAAATGGAATTATTTCTCTGACCCTGACCGTCACAGATTATTTGTTATCTATAAACTCCTTAATAATCTCAGGAACACACAACCGGTATTTGGAACCAGCAATTATTCCTACTCATTTGATACTCCTTTGAAAAGTCTTCAGCTGATTCATCCTTCAATGAATGTCAATATCCTTGGTAATTTCGGAATCACAGCGTCGTCAATAACACCATTTTTCCAAAAACCGGGTAAATGGTATGAATATTTTACAGGCGACTCAATTAATGTTTTGAATGTCAACGATCAAATCAATCTTCAGCCCGGGGAGTACAGACTTTACACGACCTTAAAGCTTGCGTCGCCAGGTACGTTATTGGGTATTAATGATCTTAAAATGCCAGATAAAGAGCACTTTGTTTCTGTATATCCTAATCCTTCCTCTGCAAAATTCAATTTTGTAATAGACAACCCCTATCCTACTCCCCTCACAATTTCAATATACGATATGAGCGGAAAGATAATAAGACAATTTAAAACAAGTATTTCATCTGATGCGATTCAATCAGTAGAATGGGATGGAAAATCAGCTGAAGGTAGTACAATCCCGGGAGGAATTTATTTTGTTCAGTTTAATACATCAACAAGAAGTGAAACTGTAAGGATCATTAAAGAATAACAATTCATTTCTTCTTAAGGACAACTGCGGTCAGCGGCTCGAGATTTAATTCGATACTGTTATTATTGGTTATAATGCTTTTATCTCTTCCGGTTAGAATGTTCAGATATTCTCCATCATTTTTAACAGGTACTTTTACAGATTGAGGTTTAAACGAGCGGTTAAAAACTACCACTATCTCATCCCTGCCCATCCTGCGGTTATATGCAAGTACCATCTTTTTATCGTCAGCAACGGAAAAGGAAAGATCTCCATATACCAGGACAGGGTTTTCTTTTCTCATCTTACACAAATTCTCATAAAACAATTTCAGCAGGGTATCTGGCTTGACTGAATCCAACTGCCGGCTTTTAGTGGGATCAAAAGCAGTACGTTCATCTTCATAAACAATATCATCCCATACCATTGGTTTCCTGCAGTCCGGATCGTCAGCGCCCCACATTCCTGCCTCTTCACCATAATATATCTGGGGAGTTCCGATGAAAGTAAACTGATGGATCAGAAGGAGAATCTGTTCTTTCCTTGTCAGTTCATCCGGCTTATTTATTTTATAATCAGGATTATCGGAAGGTTTTGCTTTATATTTATCCATTGTTTTATTATAAAGCGAAGTTGACAGCCTTGGAGAGTCATGAGTTGATACTACATTCATCATTGCCTGAAGATTGCCAATATTAATTCCACTGTCTATCCGGTTTATCTCTTTAATGAACCCTGTACTCGTTAATACAGGTTCTGCCTGACCAAAAAATCCTCTTGCAATCCTGAACCACCTGTAATTCATTATGGCATCAAATTGATCACCCTGAAGGTAAATTTTTGGATTTAACAGTTTATCGGGCCACTCCAGCCACCATATTTCTCCAACAAGATATGCTTCAGGATTTACTGCACGAACTACTTTACGATATTCCCTCCAGAATCCCATTGGGATCTCACCTGCGACATCAAGTCTGAAGCCATCCACACCATCAGACGGATTCCCATCTCGGTCAGGATCAAGCCATCTCCTTGTAACATTGAATATATGCTGTTTTAATGATTCTGAATGAAAATTGCCTTCAAAAGGCATTACCTTTTTCTCAGTAGGAATAATATCCTTCCTGAATACAGGCATGTAAGGATTGTTCCCGCCCCATCCTTCATACCTGAATTCATCTTCTTTCGTCGCCGTATCATCAAACTGTTTTATGGTATACCAATCAATATACTTCGAATTTTCCCCGTTCTTTCTTATATCGTTCAAAGCCCAGAATGCTTTGCCTGTGTGATTCCATGAATAATCCATTATCACTCTGATGCCCCTCCTGTGAAATTCCCTGATTACTTTCAGAAAGAGCAAATCTGCTGAAGTCCATTTCCACGTTGCAGGATCATCGTGAATTTCTGAGTCCATGATTGCAGCATCGCCTTTTGGGTCGGGACCGAAATTTCTGTCAATATGCGCATAGTTTCTCGCATCATATTTATGCAGGGATGGCGAATCGTTAAGCGGATTAAAAAATATTGCAGTAACTCCAAGTGACTGAATATAATCCATTTTATCAAGTACCCCCTGCAGATCACCTCCGTATCGACGGGCCTGTACTTTTGAATAGAATCCTTTTACTTTGACACTATCGAGCCAGGGTTCATGAGCATACCAGTCATGACCCCATGGAGTAATCTTCCACTTTGCGGGTATCTTATCAGGATAAGAACCGGACATATCTGCCGGGGTCGGATCGTTTCCCGGATCACCATTCCGGAATCTTTCAACAAAAATCTGGTACCAGATTGCCTCCTTTGCCCACGAGGGAACAGAAGCAAGAGATTTATCAATTTCAGGTCTGTTTTTGTTTCGCATTGGACCACACCCGGCAATTAATAAGACAATAACAATCAAAAGTAATAATATGCTTTTTATTGAATGCATGGCATATAATTTTGATTTTCCCTCTCACCCCCCCCGAAGTGGGGTAATCTCTCCAGGGAGAAGATTTATTCGATTGTCAATCCCTGAAATAGGTTGACCAAAATTGGTCAAAAAAAATGGGAACTACAAAAATTAGAATTAATCAGAG
>Ga0209638_1001561_pt1 | contig 14489 bp, 10 predicted proteins | sample BarGraNGADG00211_FD_184490 | JGI IMG/M metagenome (GOLD analysis project Ga0209638, IMG submission 184490) | Arctic peat soil microbial communities from Barrow, Alaska - Barrow Graham LP Ref core NGADG0002-211 (SPAdes) (version 2) | ecosystem: Environmental > Terrestrial > Soil > Wetlands > Peat... | reverse complement strand
CTTATTCGAGACAATGGATTCAACAGCAATTTCAATATCGTGGAAATATCTTAATATAAATCTGAACATCTTATTTCCTGTTTAATTAATTATTTCTTAACTGGCGCAGGGGTAGCAACCTGACTTTTCTGTCCGGTACCCTTCTGTACTGACTGTCTTCTCCTTTGTCCTGAAGAGGTATCCCTGACACCACCCTGCTGGTTATTCCGCATCTTCATCATCCTTTTCATTGCCGCGGTATCTCTTGGAGCACCATTCTGACCACCTGATTGATTATCTCTCCTGTTCTGAAATCGTTGCATCATTTCCGGCGTAATATTCATTCCTGGCCTGCCCGTCATTCGCTCTCCTTCTACTTTGGCCTTTTCAGCTTCCTGTCTGAGACGCATCTCCTCTGCTTTTTTCGCTTTAGCACGATCTTTAATTACTGAGACTAACTCTTCACCTGTCAATTTGAAAGCTTCCGCTTTTGCAGGTGTATTAAGATAAATCTGGGTACCAGGTTGCAATCCTTGTTCAATAACAACATTATTTTCGTTGGATTCTCCCAGCACAACAACTTGTCTTGTTCCGTTTTTCATATAAACATATGGAATACTGTCAGGTCCTGCCTGTACGCTTTCAAGCGGGATAAAAGTCACATTATCAATTGTTTTTGTGATAATCTTGTTTCCTGTTGTCATTGAAGGCCTTAATATCGGATCAGATCCGTCTACTTCAATAAGAACCTCAAACACTTTTGCATCGGCATTGGGCAGTTGCTCACCTATATTAGCGACACTCGTGACTGTTCCGGTATAAGATTTTTCCGGAAAAGCGTCTACCATAATCTCGACACGCTGTCCCGTTTTAACTTTGCTTACATCGATTTCATTTACATAAGTTTTTGACATCATCGATGACATGTCAGGAAGGGTAGCAACAACATTATCCCATGGACTGATTGAAGAGCCCACTTTCCTTTTGGCTCCCATCCTGTCGCGTTTATAAATAATCATGCCTGAAGAGGGGGCAGTAATTATAAACTTTGATAGTACTGTCTGAAGATCGCCGACTCTTGTACGTTGTTCCGCAAGATTGGTTTTATTTGTTCTCATATCAGACTTAGCCTGTTCAATTCTCAGGGTATAACCTCTTTTTGACTGGTCGAGTGTACGGTTAGCTTTATCAAGCGATATTTCTGCCTGGCGTATGGTTGTAGGAGGTTCATATTTTGATTGTTGAAGTGTTATTGCAGCTTCTTCAACTGAAAATCCCAGGTTCTTGATATTATCCCTTAAATTACTGAGAGTAACCGCAGTATCAAGTATTTTCATTTCCAGGTTGGTTTCATAAGTTGTAAGCCTTTCAAGTTCATCCTTCAGACTATTATCAAACGCTGTCCTGTCGAGTGTTGCAACATAATCTCCACCTTTTACCTCAGTACCTTCAGGGACTATATCCGTTATTTTTATGTCCATTGCCCTGATACCTCTGCTCTGGGTAAACTCCGGACCAAAAATGTCAGTCGATTTTTTTGCCTGCAATTCTCCGGTTGTAGTAACAACTATATCAAACTGACCTTTTTCCGATTCAGCATATAGGTTTGCTACATCTTTCTTGGAGGTCACTTTGCTGATAACTATCAGAACTATGATTGCAACAACAACAATAATGCCTGTGATAATAAGTGTTCTTTTCATCATAAATAGAATTTGATTTTAATGGTATGATAGAGCTCGCATGTTTAAAATTATTCAGACAAATACCTGGGTTTGTAAAACATGCTCGATTCATATGAAATTATAATAATTAGCAGATTCAAAATATAAGCTGCAAAAGTATTAAAAAGGGTTCTCCCTTTTTAATCATTAACAATTTTTAACATGAATGCTTTGTAGGCTTTATAACCTAAAGACATCGTTGCAGGTTGATTTATTCCGGATAAACTGATAAAATAAAATGAAATTAGGTTTTTTTAACAATTCCTATAACTGTCTCGGCCAGATCATTTGCCTCATCATTAGTTCTTCCTTCAGCATAAATACGAATAATTGGTTCCGTATTCGATTTCCTTATCTGTACCCATCCATTCTTATGTTCAATCCATAAACCATCTCTCTCATCTATCAGATGCCCCTTAAAATAATCTTTTACAGCATCGATGATCTGACTAAATTCGACGGAGGGGTCAAGCGTGAGCTTTTTCTTGGCAATAACATAATGAGGATATATCTTTCGTAAAGCTGAACAATTCATTTTACTTTTTGCCAGATGTGACAGAAACAGTGCTATTCCAACCAGGGCATCACGACCGTAATGCAGTTCAGGGTAAATTACACCACCATTGCCCTCACCACCTATTACTGCATTTCTTTTTTTCATCTCTTCTACAACATTTACTTCACCAACAGATGCTGAGTAGTGTTTGCAACTATACCCGGAAGTAATATCTTTTAAAGCTTTCGTTGAGGAAAGATTAGATACTGTATTCCCAGGAGTATTTTTAAGGATATAATCGGAGATCGAGACAAGGGTATACTCCTCACCAAACATCTTCCCATCTTCGCATACAATGGCAAGACGGTCAACATCGGGGTCAACAACAAACCCGATATCGGCGCTGCCCTTTACCACAAACTCTGAAATACCTTTAAGGTTTTCAGGCAGAGGTTCAGGGTTATGTGCAAAGTTACCATCAGGAATTGAATTAAGTTCAATTACTTTGTCTACTCCTAAAGACTTGAGTAGTTGAGGCAGAATTATTCCTCCCACCGAGTTGATACAATCTATTGCTACAGTAAAGTCTGCAGTTTTGATTGCTTTTATATCAACAAGCTTTAAAGCGAGAATCAGATCAATATGCTTCTTCCCCCATGAGTCGTCCTGTTCAAGAGATCCGGTAAAATCATTCGAAATAAAATTAAAATCTTCTCTCGCAGCAATTTCCAATACATTCATACCATCCATTGCTGAAAGGAACTCTCCTTTCTCATTAAGCAGCTTTAGAGCATTCCAGTCTGCCGGATTATGGCTTGCAGTAATAATAATTCCTCCATCAGCATGTGTCCCGGTAACTGCAAGTTCCACAGTAGGAGTTGTTGCCATACCCAAGTCAACCACACTAATTCCCAGGCTACGTAAAGTGGTAATTACCAGGTTATTTACCATACTTCCTGATTTTCGGGCATCACGACCCACAATTACTTTCAAGCCATTCTTTTGATGTCGCGCCTGGACCCAGGTTCCAAATGCCGCAGCAAATTTTACTATGTCTACCGGTGAGAGGCTTTCTCCCGGTTTTCCGCCAATTGTTCCCCGGATTCCGGATATTGATTTTATCAGTGCCATATTGAGAGGATCTTCAGATTTACAAAGGTGCAAAAAAAACATCAAATCAAAATATCACCAAATAATTGTACCTTTGCACCCTGATAATTAATTGATATGGAGAACAGAAAACCTGCAGGAAGGCCCGTGAGAAAATATGAGAGACCTGATGCAAGACCTGAGAAATCCGCTTTGAAGGGCGTAAAAAAGGAAATTGAATTAATCAGACTTAACAGGTTCATTGCAAACAGTGGTGTCTGTTCCCGGAGAGATGCTGATGAACATATAAAAAACGGACTTATATCAGTTAAAGGTCACATTGTAACAGATATGGGTACAAAGGTCAGTTATGATGATGATGTCAGGTTTAAAAATAAAAGACTTTCGGCTGAAAAAAAGGTTTATATACTCATGAATAAGCCAAAAGATTATGTTACTACCGTTGAAGATCCACATGCAGAACATACAGTACTTGAGCTTATCGGAGATACATGTGCTGAAAGAGTTTATCCTGTCGGGCGACTTGATAAGGCAACAACCGGAGTTCTTCTGCTTACAAATGATGGCGATCTTGCAGGAAAACTCACCCACCCTAAGTATAAAAGGAAAAAAATATACCATGTCTTTCTTGATAACCCTGTAACCAAAAATGATCTTTTTAAACTGACGGAAGGTATCGAACTTGATGGAATGACAATTGTAGCAGATGCAGTATCTTATGCTGATCCTGACGATAAAAGCCAGATAGGGATAGAGCTTCACTCAGGGCAAAACAGAGTCATACGAAGGATGTTTGAAACACTTGGCTATAGGGTTAAGAAACTCGACCGGGTATATTTTGCCGGGCTTACCAAGAAGAATGTTCAAAGAGGAAAGTGGCGGTACCTTAATGACAAGGAGGTAAGTATGCTTAAAAGAGGTATATTTTAATCTTTAAAGATGAGTCACAGAGCAGGTTTTGTAAATATACTGGGGAATCCTAATGTCGGGAAATCGACTATTATGAACGCTCTCGTCGGCGAGAAACTTTCTATTATTACTTCAAAAGCTCAGACAACCCGTCACCGGATAATGGGTATTGTTAATGGTGAGGATTTCCAGATAGTATACTCTGATACTCCCGGAATACTAAGACCTCAATATAAGCTTCAGGAGACAATGATGAATTTTGTCAATTCAGCCCTCTATGATGCAGACTTGATTCTTTATGTTACTGATGTTACAGAACGTACTGCTGAAGAAGGAGAGTATATTGATAAGATAAAAGAATCGGGAATTCCTGTAATTATTGGTATAAATAAGATTGACCTTACAACTCAGGATGACCTTGAAAAAGTTGTTGAATCATGGCATATTGCCTTTCCAGCGTCACCTGTCATCCCGATCTCCGCACTTAAAAACTTTAATCTCGACTCTCTGCTGAATGCTATTCTTGTAAAGCTTCCTGAGAGCCCTCCTTTTTTCCCAAAAGATCAGCTTACTGACAAATACGAGCGGTTTTTTGCTTCAGAGATAATACGTGAAAAAATTCTTGTAAATTACCAGAAAGAAATCCCTTATTCCGTTGAGATAGAAATCGAAAGCTTTAAAGAAGAAAAAGATATCATAAAAATAAGGGCGCTTATCCATGTTACACGCGACAGTCAGAAAGGTATAATTATTGGTCACAAAGGATCTATGTTAAAAAGAGTGGGTACTGAAGCCAGGCGAGATATGGAAGATTTTTTCAGGAAAAAAATTTACCTTGAGTTATACGTAAAGGTAACTAAGGACTGGAGAGATAAACCGCTGATTCTTAAAAGATTTGGTTATCAATAAAATAAATATTTTAAATATTTTATGAGTAGAATAGTTGCAATAGTAGGAAGACCAAATGTTGGGAAATCGACACTTTTCAACAGGCTTACCGCTTCAAGGGAAGCCATAGTTGATGAGGTAAGCGGAGTTACCCGCGATCGCAACTATGGAGTGTCGTTCTGGAATGGAATCGATTTTTCAGTAATCGATACAGGGGGGTATGTTCAAAACTCTGATGACATTTTTGAAGAAGAAATAAATAAACAGGTATTACTTGCCATCGAAGAGTCGGATGTCATACTCTTTATGGTTGATGTAACATGTGGTATTCACGACCTGGATACATCAGTAGCCTCTCTTCTCAGAAGAGTCGACAAGAAAGTATTGCTTGTAGTGAATAAGGTAGATAATGGAGAAAGACTTATGGATGCCAATGAATTTTACAATCTTGGCCTGGGTGATTATTTCCCGTTAAGCTCCATGAACGGCAGTGGCACAGGAGAACTTCTCGACGAGGTAGTAAAAAGTCTGCCCGCGGAGGAGCCCGTGCAAATCCCGGATCTGCCAAGGATTGCGATAGTTGGCCGGCCAAACGTCGGCAAATCATCCTTGGTAAATTCCCTTCTCGGAGAGGAAAGGAATATTGTCACTCCGGTTGCCGGAACCACGCGTGATTCAATATACACAAGATATAACAAATTTCAGCACGATTTTCTCCTTGTTGATACAGCAGGTTTACGTAAAAAGGGGAAAGTTAGTGAAGATATAGAGTTTTATTCTGTAATGCGGGCTGTTAAAACCATTGAGAATTCAGATATATGTCTGCTTCTTATTGATGCTACAAGAGGAATCGAATCCCAGGATCTCAATATCATGTCGCTTATTCAAAAGAATAACAAAGGTATGATAGTACTGGTTAATAAATGGGATCTTATTGAAAAAGAAAACAACACAACAATTTTGTTTGAAAATGATATAAAGGAAAAAACAGCCCCTTTCACCGATTATCCCATTCTGTTTATCTCTGCAATTAATAAGCAGCGGATTCACAAAGTACTTGAATTGGTTGATCAGGTAAACAAGAACAGGAACAGGAAGATCAGCACATCTGAATTAAACGAAGTGATGCTACAGGTTGTTAAAAACAATCCGCCCCCGGCATTAAAAGGGAAATATGTTAAGATCAAGTATGTGACTCAACTTCCTATATATACCCCGGCTTTTGCTTTTTTTTGTAACCTCCCGCAATATGTGAAGGATCCGTATAAAAGGTATCTGGAGAACAGGATGAGGGAGAAATTTGAATTTACTGGTGTTCCGATAAGGATATTTTTCAGAAAAAAATGATCAAATTTGGTGTGGTTTTTGTTGTGAAAATATATTGACTTAAAACCATGAAAGAAATTAGATATCTGTTATTGACTATTATTATACTGATTTGTCTGGATTCATGCCGGAAGATAGTGCAATTGCCGGCAGTTCCTCATATTGAATTTACCAACTTTACAATTTTTGATACTACAGATATTCTGGGCAATAAATCTAAGGGGGGAAGACTCAGGTTTCATTTTGAAGATGGCGATGGCGACCTTGGGCTGAATGCACCATCAGATAGTATGACGGATTCAACAAACTTATTTTTCACTCTCTTCAGGAAAAAGGGAGGAGTTATGTTACCCACTCCGGATAATGATCCATTAAAACCGTCATCCTACAGGATACCTTTTATGGAGAGGCTTGGTCAGAATAAAATACTGAAAGGAACAATATCCGTAACTTTCCTCTATCTTTTTTATTCTCCCGCTGATACAATCAGATATGATTTCTATATTAAGGACAGAGCTCTGAATGAGAGCAATGTTGTTTCCACCAATGAAATAGTGCTTTCTGTAAATAATACTTATAAATAGCCTTTTCACACTTTCACCCCGATCAAAAGGACATCATCGATCTGGTCGTATGAACCTTTCCAATCGAAATATAATTTAGTCATAGCTTCCTTTTGCTCATCCATAGGGAGTTTTGAAACCTGCTCAATCATTCGCTTCAACCGTGCTATTTTCATTTTTTTGCCATCTGGTCCTCCAAATTGGTCGGGTAATCCGTCAGAGAACAGATAGACAGTGTCCCCTTCCTTAAGATAATACTCCTGATCGTCGAAGAATTTCTCAATTACCGATTCACCTCCCACTGATGATCTGTTACCTTTAATATATAATGGTTCACCATCGAGTACGAGTATAACAGGTCGCATCGCTGAAGCGAATCTGATATGGCGTGTTGAAATACTAAACTCGCATACCACCATATCCATACCGTCATTGGAGACGCCCAATTCCACATTCTGATTAAGTGTGGAGAAAATCTGTTTATCCAACAGGCTAAGTATTTCGGAGGGGTTTGAAATTCTCTTCCGTGTAACTATGTCCTGAAGGAGTGTTGATCCAATCATCGACATGAATGCACCCGGAACACCATGCCCTGTAGAATCAGCACAGACCAAAATAAACTTATCTTCCTCAAGTTTGTCGAACCAATAAAAATCACCACTAACAATATCCCTCGGATGGAACAGGATAAATGCATCCTTAAAGGTATCATTAAGTTTGTTGATATCTGGCAAGATGCTTGTTTGTATTCTCTTGGCATAGTTTATACTATCCGTAATCTCAATGTTCTGAAGTTCAATTTCCCCTTTCTGCTTCATTACAACACTGGTTCTGGCTGCAAGTTCTGATTCAAGGTATTCCTGAATCTTTTTTTGTGTTTTATCCCTTTCTCTGATTATCAGAATTATAATACCGGTCATAACAGCTATGGCAGACAGGATAAACCACCATGTTCTATAGAAAGGTTTCTTGATCAGAATACTAAACGAAACCGGTGTTCCCTGAGAGAAACCATCTCCATTTACAGATATAAGATTAAATTTGTATTTACCGTCACTCAGACTAAACGTTGCTTCTCTTGAAGTATTCATTTTGCTCCAGTCAAGATCAAAGTTTTCGAGAAAAGTACTGTAATAAACTTTTTCAGGTGAACTGAAATTAATACCCGAATAATAGACTTTGATCTTATACTTCATAAAAGGCAGGACAAATGATGGTTGGTAAGGATATGCCACATCATTTATCTCTATTTTATTTATGTTATTTAATGGAGCAGGCACACTCTTCTTTTCCTTTATCCGGTCATAGATAATTAAACCTTCCGTTGTCCCTATAAAGATTTTTTTGTCGTCCGATTCGAACATGCCTTCAGCATTGCACATTCCGACTTTAGCAAAATCAGTCCCAAAAACTCTTACAGTTCCGGAATAAGAATTGATCCTTGAAAATGCTTTGATATGACCAACCCAGATATTGTTATCTTTATCAGCCAGAATACTATAACAATAATTCGACATTAAATCATTTGATCGCGTAATTGCAGTAATTGAATCATTGAGAAATTTGAATATCCCATTCCCTTCAGTTGCAGCCCATATTGCACCATCGCTGGTTTGAGTAAATGAGAGTATTTTATTCCTGTTGCTTCCTGACATAGATACATTTAAGGTCTTTATATTAAATAAGGGATCAATCTTATAAAGTTTATCACTCTCAGTACCAATATAAGCAACTCCTTCTCTGGTAAGAAATATTTTATTAATACTGTTATGAGGCAATCCATTATTTATATCAAATTTCTTCTTAATGTTGCCCTCTTTATCCAAAACAATTACCCCATTAGTAGTAGCCAGCCAGATATTCTTGTTATCCATTTCAATATCTTTTATATCATCAGATCCGTAATCACCCGACCTGTAAAACCGCTTTACCGACCCGTAGCTATTTCTGACAAACAGGCCATTTCCACCGGTTCCGATCCAGAGGTTCTTTGCCTGATCAAGATAAAAAGATTTTATCTCTGAGTGTCCGATCTGATTTGTAAGATCTGTGAAAGAGAGAGACTTACCCGTTTTCAAGTCAAAAATATGGAATCCTGTAGGTGTGCCAAGTATATAATTGTTATCAATATTTTTTATGTAAAGAATATTATTTTCCTGCGGATTCTTACCGGGTGAATAATTGCTTAATGAATAGGATGTCAGCATAGAAATTCCTTCCCCGTATAATCCGAACCAATAATTACCTTCAAAATCCTGAAATACTAATTTTATATCATTCTCAGGCAGTCCGGAGTTAAGATCATAGAATTTTTCTGATTTCACTGCTGCATAATCATCAGACATATCAATCTGGATTACTCCTGAACCGGAGGTTGATATCCAGAATGAACCTTCTGAATCCTCCGTTATAGATTGAACTTTAAGTGATTTCAACTCCGGATGGCCGGGGAGGCGCATAAGGTCTTCACCCTTATCGGTTATTTTCAATTGAAACAAACCATTATCATCAGTTCCAAGAATGAATCTGGAGCCATCACCAGTCTTGTGGATCGAAGTGACACCGTAAGAATCAAATCCGTCAATGACTTTGATTACTGAGATTGAATCCTTTTCCAGTCTGCAGACCAGAAGATTCTCCTGGGTACCAATGAGCATATTTCCTGAATTGGTAAAAGAAGCAGAAAACAATACCGGATCAACTGATAGAGAGTACTGATGTACCTCCTCCGGTTTCAAAGGATTAACTGAAAAAACGGCCGTCCCTTGTGGTATTATGTAAATCAGGCCATCAGGTCCTTCAATAAGCTCACTTATGCTTTTTGTATTTGAAATAGGAACTGCAATCAGTTTATTTTCCCTGACATATAGGACTGTTCCATCACTACAACCGAACCACAATGTTCCTTGTTTATCTTTAAGGCTTTTTGTAGGGTATCGCCCGACTGAAGAATCCGGATATTGTACCCGGATAAAATTATAGCCATCAAACCTGGATAGTCCGTTAGCAGTTCCGACCCATAGAAAACCATCATTTGACTGAGAAATAGTATAAACAAAAGCATTTGGGATATCTCTCTCAATTCCATAATTCGTGAAGCTATAATTCTGTCCGTTTGATAATGAAGAGAATAGAAAAAAGAACCCGACGGCGCTGATTAATATTTTAAAATTGATATTAAATCTCATATCGGATTTTTCTTATTTTTTGGGCTTTACTTTCTCATAACCAACTTTAGGCTGGTATAAAGGGACGCCCCCAATGGGTGAACTAAAGAACTTCAATGCATCTCCTCTTTGGTTTTCAAGAGTAATTACGACATTATTATTTTTAACCAGTTCACCCTGTTTTTTATGAAACTGAAAGTCAAGTGAAGATCCTACTTCCGGGGGTTCAATCGGTATATTGGATTTGACCCAGTTATCCTCATTTGATATCGGGACCGGGATACCTTGTTTATATCTTGAAACTACCAGAATAGTACCATCATTATCCCAGTCAAAGTTACTCTGCCTTATATACACTATACCCGTATCAATATAAGGATATATGTGCGCCACACTCTTAAAGTCATTCCACATCCTGAAATGATATGAATATGTAAATGCGTTTGCTCCTTCAATAGGAATATTACTATTTGGATCGCTGCTAAGAAAATACCTGTAAAGATTTCCATCGTCACCGCTTATTCCTTCGCATACAATTTTGAACATATTACTGTTCCATTTTGCATTAAAGTCCCCCTCAGAAGGGTTAAACGGACCAAATGAATAATACTTGTTATCGTACTTCGCTTCATTGCCAAATATCTTTGATGATAATAAGTTCCCTGATTTGTAATTCAACCTTTTCTCCAGACCCCTGGATTCTTCATTTTTTTCAGGATCAACACCTTTACCTCCATAAACGGAGAACTTTGTTTTTGTGTTGAATTCCCCCTGAATCTCATCATTTTCACCTCCGCAATCAGGGTCAAAAACTCTGATATAAAACGGTTTAGTGTAATCCTTCAGGATGCTGAAGAAAAATATCTGGTAAAAATCAGCGTCGCCCCAGGATGTCTTACCATCCTTCCCAAAAGTTACCAGGAATGGAATATTTTCATCTTTACCCGGGACAGGTTGGGCATATAACCTGACGAAAACCGGAAACCCAAGTAAACAAACAAGCAGAACTATTTTAAATATTGATTTTTTCAATTTCATTAATGTCAAATTTAGTAATTTCAGTATTATGGTTGACGGAAAACAATAATATTTTTCGAAATACATGCTTCCTTTACCTTGGCACCCGGTTCCGGTACTGTCGATACTATAAGCTGAATATTGTAGGAGCCGGGTTTGGTAAATCTCTTTTCTATATCCTTTCCAACTCCGATTGTTTCGTCTCCGAAGTTCCAGTAGTACTGTGATATATTCCATCCGGGAAGATTAGTGCTGTCAGCACTCAATATTATTCTCTGATTTGTTCCAATCCTGTCGGGCGCTGAAATATAAGGTTGCTCAATTTTTGTTACTACTACAGTTTCAGATTTTTCATTAAAGGTAACTTTTTTGGTAATAAGGTTTACTACGTCAAGTTGAACTGTGTATGTTCCAGGACCGTAAAAACAATGTTCAACTACAGAACCGGTAGCTTTTTTACCATCTCCGAATTTCCATTCAAAGCGAAAAGGCATTGAGTCATATTTTACAGCGTTCTCTTCAAAAAAGCGGTAACAGTAATTGTTTTCAAGAAGGGTGTCACATGAAGCTTTCCGAATGATATTCGAATTAAATTCGTAGATATCATCTTCTTTACTCCGATTTGAAGAAAAATAGCCTTTCTGAAGATCATCTTCTGCCACAAAAGCAAAATCATCTGCAGTGGAATTGATCGGCTCAGGCAGAAGTAGTGGATCTTCCCAGACACCATTACTTATTGTGGTATAATAAACATCAAGGTTGCCGATGCCCCCAGGTCTGTTTGATGTAAAATATAATTTACCCGAGGGGTGCATATAAGGGTAGTTTTCAGATCCCGCGGAATTCACTGTAGATCCAAGATTCACCGGAGCGGACCAATTGCCATCAATTAATTCACAGGAGTAAAGATCAGATCCTCCATGACCCCCCGGCATATCTGAGGCAAAAAACAGGGATTTCCCATCTTTGCTTATTGATGGCTGACCCACATCAAACTGCGGATCATTAAATTTAAAAGGTCGTATGGATATCAGATCTGTACCCGAAAGTTCAGCAATGAATATCCCACTATGATTTTTGAAGTTCTTGTTCCCAGCAATTTTCCCTGTTTCAATTTCACTTGTAAAATACACAGTTTTCCCATCAGGAGCAAAACATAATGGGCCGTTATTGAATTTGTTACTCCGATCGCTTTTTATTACTCTTGATTTCCTGTATGCTGAGGTGTCTTTTTTCTCTGCAAAGTAAATATTGTAAAGACGGCTCCCATCATAACCAGTGCGATCTTTAATTGCACTAAACCGTCTGTCGGAGCAGAATACTATACCATCTTTGACTATCACAGGAGAGATATTGTTGAAGCCATTATAATTAAATGGCATCCTTTTAACATTATAAACAGAAGGTTGCTGCGCCTCAGTCTGAACTGAAACGAAAGGTACAATCAGAGCGAGTGTTATGATATATAATATTTTTTTCAACATAATACTAAAAGTACCTTGGATTAGCTGCGCTTACTTTATATCCGAATTCGTATCGCAAAATAATTTCGCTTGATCCTTTTGAATAGGAATTCATCCTGCCGACAGGATAATCATAAGAGAAACCGAACATAAACTGCGGATTAAGCTGAACCTGAAGAATTCCTACAACAACTTCTTCTGATGTTCGATAAGAGCCGCCCAACCATATCAGATCCCCTAATATAAAATTGGCATTTATATCTAATTGCGTAAGCCTCTTTGTCTTTTCAAGAGAATAATCAATCAGTACGGAAGGTTTAAACTTGAAAACCTGCGAGAATGTAATAAGACCTCCGGCAGAAAAGATAACATCATACTCTTTAATACTATGATGTGGCTCGACAGAACTCGTTGAAATGTTTTTCTTATAGTTCAGGAAAGAAGGAATAGAAGCTCCGGCAAAAAACTGATCGCTGAAATAGTAGACCCCGGCACCTACATTGGGAAGAAGATATGGTTTGTCATTTGAACTAAATACCGGATCGTTTTTTGTTGTTGTCAGAATGCCCGTATAGTCTGTGTTTGACCTGTCAAAACCTCCTTTCAGTCCGAGTGAAAGCTTCCCTTTTCCCAACTTTATATGGTAAGCATAACTGGCATAAATACTCTGGGATTTAGTAAATCCGAATTTCATGAACTGAGCCATTATCCCGAGTCCAACCTTGTCGTTTTTCATTGGAGCATTAAGCGAAACCGTTTGAAAAACCGGAGCATCAGATATGCCCATCCACTGCATCCTGTATGACAAAAATGCACTCAAAGAACCCCTTGTCCCGGCATACGCGGGGTTGATCAACAGGCCATTCTGCAGGTATTGACTATAGACAGGGTATCCCAGGCTAATCCCGGTGGAATCAGGAATTGCCTGACCCGGGACGCTTGTGAAAGCAGTAAAGAAGAAAAAACAAAATAATACCTTTGTCTTATTCATTCGGTTGATACAACCATAATACTTTACTAAAAACCGTAACATTAATATCTTTTAAGAATAATAAATCCGCTCTTCTTGTAAACAGAACCATCTTGTTTTTTTGGAGTTATTTTCAGCATATAATAATATGTGCCTTCTGAAAGATCAAGTCCGTTGGAGTTCTTTCCTTCCCAATCTGTCCATACCTGACTATTGCGGTTAGAAGTGGAAAATACTTCAGTCCCGGCTCCATTAACAATACTCAGATCCAGATAATTATCCTCTTTATTTAATCCTTCAATAACAAATGTATTATTCCATGCATCACCATTTGGTGAAAAGCCCTGTGGAATAAAATCCTTAAGTAATTCTATAGTTACTGAATCCTTCAGGTTGCAAAGACCTCTGGAGATAGTCCATAAAAATGAGTTTTTACCTAAAGCCATATACCTTATTGTTGTTTTATAATTCGTTGTGTCGTCGATAGAACTTGCTCCATTATAAAGAATCCTCCACGCTCCTGTTTCACCTGGAAAAGGTAAAAGAGCTCTCATGTGGTATATTTTCTCTACAGAAAAGATCGTAGTATCAGGCCCTGCATTAACCGGGCTTGCCGGTAACGGGTCAATTCCTATATCAAAGACATTCGAGATACTTGAACAACAGTCATTTAAACCTGATTTAACAGTTCGTTTGTACTTTGCAGCCGTAAATAATGCCGGAGCCTGGTAATTCGGGGTATTATTAGCTCCTGTAGCAGGTCCCCATAAGCTCCCTCCATCGGCGCTCTGCTCCCATAAATAATTATAAGTACCCGATCCTCCTGACAGGGTTACTCCGGTAATGATATCAGGGACTCTGCTATAACACACTTTTG
>Ga0209638_1001560_pt1 | contig 14493 bp, 12 predicted proteins | sample BarGraNGADG00211_FD_184490 | JGI IMG/M metagenome (GOLD analysis project Ga0209638, IMG submission 184490) | Arctic peat soil microbial communities from Barrow, Alaska - Barrow Graham LP Ref core NGADG0002-211 (SPAdes) (version 2) | ecosystem: Environmental > Terrestrial > Soil > Wetlands > Peat... | reverse complement strand
TTCTCGCTCACTGTGCTCCTTGCTCCTCTTTGCGAAGCTGCGTTCGGACGTGCCAGGTACGCTGGACTGCGGTGATGCTGGCGGTGACGAAGATGATGCCGAGGGCAACTGCCAGCCAGAGCTGGCCGCGTGCGCCGGCGACGATGCCGCCGTCCAGGCCGGCTGCGACCAGACCGATGGTCAGGAGGATGAGCCGCTCGGCGCGAGGGGCGATGCCCACCTCGCCGTGCAGCTTCAGGCTCTCGGCCTTGGCGCGGGTGTAGCTGACCTGGAAGCTGGAAACTGCCGCGGCGGCGGCGAGAACCGCCCCCACGACGAAGCCGGCAGCCGAAGCGCCGGCGACGATCCCGATGTAGACGACGCCCTCGCCCCAGCGGTCGAGCGTCGAGTCGAGGAATGCCCCGAACCGAGTGACCCGGTTCTGGGCTCGGGCGAGGCCCCCGTCGAGCATGTCGAAGGAGCCGCCGAAGATGACGAGCGCGGCCGCTGGGAGCCACAGCTGGGCTGCGGCGGTTGCGGCTGCGATGCCTGAGATGAGGAAGCCGATCACGGTCAGGGCGTTCGGCGTGAGGCCGAGCTTGCCCGCTCCGAGGGCGATTGGGGTTATTGCGCCGCGGACGCGGGCGCGGGTCGCCTGGGAGATGAACGACTGGTCGCCCATCGTTAGTGGGCCTCGGCGCGGCGGTCCGCGGAGGGATCGAGCGGCAGGACGGCGGGAAGAGCCGCGGGGAGAGCCACGGGGAGAGCCGCGGGGAGCGCCGGCTCGAGCACGCCCAGCAGGACTCGCTCGCGCTCGGCCACCTCGACGAAAACGTTGGGTCGAAGCTGGCAGAAGACCTCGCGGCCGGCTCGCTTCGTCTCCACGACGCCCGCGGCCTTGAGGCGCGAGACATGCCACGAAACGAGGGGCTGGCTGAGGCCGACATACTCGATCAAATCGCCGACGGTTGCGGGTCCCTGGGCCAGCCGCTGCACGATCCGGAGGCGGTTTACGTCGGCGAGCGCCTTGTGGAAGATGCGCAGCTCCCGCAGGTCGTCGGGCTGATCGACGATCGCGGCGACCGTGGAGCGGATGTGCGCGGGTGACGGCAAGGTGGCTTAGCCTCGAGCCTGGAGTTCGATTGCCGGGGCCCCTGGGGCGCCGAACAAACGAGCCTTTATATAAAGGCTGGTTGATGCTATGCCGGTGCGCCGCAGGTGTCAACCCACCCGCTGGTTCTAGGGAGTGGGAGTTCATGGCCGCGCCGCAGATAGAGGGCCGCGTCGCGGGGCGTGGCTTCGCAGCAAACAACGGTACTGGATCGTCCAGGACCGTCTGGTAACGAACTGAGGAGCGAAGCATGCACAGCTGGAGGGGTTGGGTCGGCAGGGTCGGCTTTGCGGCGGCGGTTCTCGTCGGAGGTCTCTGATGGCGATTCGCAACCGACACATGCCCCGCCATCTTCGGCCGGCGATCGCCGTTGCCGTGGTGGTGGCGTTGGTCGCGGCCTTTGCCCTTCGGGCAACGTTGATGACGGCTCCGGCCGGACCGGGGACGACAGCGTCGAACTCCGTCGCCGTCTCCGGGACGACGGCTACGGCCTCCTCCACGGCCTCCTCCACGGCCTCCTCCACGGCCTCCTCCGCGGCCTCCTCCCCTGCCTCGCAATTCCCATTGTCGACTCCGTTTCCGGTTTGGAGTGCGCCTGCGACGGCGACGCCTACCGCCGTCTCCTCGCTCGATCCGTGCCAGGAGGTGCCGGCGACCGTGACTCAGCCCTACGTCAGGAATATCTCCGGCGGCGTCGCCGTCACGGACCCGTCCGGAGCAGGCAACGTCAAATGGTCGCCAGACGGCCGCCATCTCCTCGTAAGTGGCGACACGAGCGTCGAGCTGTTCGACAACGCGGGTACCGTCCTGGCCCAGATAGATGGAGTCGTAGCCACAACGTGGATCGACTCGAACACATACGCAACTGCAACAGACTGCACGAGCGGGGGTTCCATTGGCCGGGTGACGATCCACCGACTGGAAGGCAGCGCGACGCTGCTCGATGGGCAATACGACAGCTCGAGTCTGGTAGGCAGCGGTCACGGCGCCGTTGCACTGTCCCAAAGGAGCCTCGAGTCGCCGCAGGGCAAGCCTTCGTTCGTGGTCTGGGCCGCCGGACGGATCAGCCGCGCCATATCCGGGGAGCCTGTGGCGTGGTCTCCGGACGGCTCCAGGCTCCTGGTTCAGGCGGACACAGCGTGGGGAACCCCGGCACCGGCACAGCTCCGTGCCTACCCGGGCCTGGCGGTCGCGACGTCGTTTGCCGGTGTCATGATCAGCCCTATCGGCGCGCCGCCGGTGTTCAGCCCGGACGGGCGCCTCATCGCAGCTCCCTGCGGCATGTCCGAGGCGGTGTACTACTGCACGTCAATGGTCCTGGATGCGGCGACCGGGACGAGCCAAGTCGTGACACCCGGGCAAGCGGATGGCCTGCCGATGTCCTGGCTGTCCAACGGCCACCTGCTGCTGCAGCCTGACAATACGCCGGCGGCGGCCATCTTCCACGAATGGGACGGCGCCCGAGTCGGCAACTCGAAGTTGCCGGCCGGCTCCTGGGCAGTCGCCTCGCCCACCGGTCGCCTGGTCGCGATCGGTACGTCTCCGGACCCGGCGTCCGGTTCGACGCTCGTGGTGACCGCCACCGGTACACCGGTAGCTCAGCTACCGGGCACTGGAGCCTCATGGTGGGGGGTCAGCTGGTCGGACGACGGCACGCACGTAGCCGTATGGGACGACGTGCAACAGGAGTTGGACCTGGTGCGCGTCGCGGCTTAGGCCTGCGGTTTGTTCCGGACAAGCCAGCGGCACGTAAGCGGCCGTTGAGCGGCCGTTGAGCGGCCGTTGAGCGGCCGTTGAGCGGCTTGGGCTAGGCTCGGGCGATGGATCGGCAGAGGTTCGGGCGGTCGGTGCGGGCGCTTCGTCAGCGGCTCGGGTGGCGACAGGTGGACCTGGCCGAGAAGTGCGGGTTGTCGCAGGGCGTGGTCTCTCGATTGGAGCGCGGCGAGCTGGCCCGGCTCTCGACCGTAGCTGCGGAGCGGCTTGCGATCGCCCTTGGCGCTGAGCTGGACATACGCTTGCGATGGCGGGGCGAAGATCTCGATCGCTTGCTGGACCCACCTCACGCAGCAGTGGTCGACCGGGTCGTGGAGATCCTGGAGCCGCTCGGATGGCAGTGCGCGGTCGAGGTCACGTTCGCGGTGGCTGGGGAGCGGGGCTCGGTCGATGTCTTGGCGTGGCATCAAGCGTCGCGGAGTGTCCTGGTGGTGGAGGCGAAGTCGGTCGTTCCTGATCTCCAGGCGATGCTCGGATCGCTGGACCGCAAGACTCGCCTGGCACCACGGCTCGCGGCGGATCGTGGATGGCGGGCGGCGGTGGTCGTTGCGCGGGTCGTGGCCCTGCCCGACACCACGACGAATCGGCTTCGAGCGCGGCTGTATGGCGCGACGCTCAAGGCGGCCTTCCCGTGGGGCGGACGAGAGTTCCGGCGCGGGTTAGCCGAGCCGAACAGCGGCGCTGCCGGTCCAGCGGGTCTCTCGGCGCTGTGGTTCCTGTCAGATATGACTGTGCTGACTGCTACCCGACGTCGCCGCATCCGTCGGCGCCAAGCGACCTGCTGTCGGGTCAAGGCAAGGCCTCGACACGCTCAACCGGAAGCCCCGAGGCGCGGTTGAGCGGTCCAGTCGCGGCTGCACGGCGAGATGACGCGGGATAGCAGTCGGTAGAGTCATATTTGGCAGGGCGGAGTCGCGCCGAGGCCCGGGGAGTCGCGCCGAGGTCCGGGGAGTGGCCCGGGGAGTCGCGCCGAGGCCCGGGGAGTGGCGCCGGGGAGTCGCGCCGGGGAGTGGCCCGGGGGAGTGGCGCCGGAGCCGCTTGGTCGTCGCGACCGTACACTCCCTATATGCAACGCCGCGACTCGTACGTGCTCCTGGCAGTACTCGGCGTCGGCGTCTTCCTCGCGGGCCTCGAGCTGATGATCACGGCGGTCGCTCTGCCCCCGATCCTGGCAACGATGGCGAACTGGACGGACCTGCGGGAAGCCTCCTGGATCATCAATGGCTACCTGCTCGTGTACGTCGTGACGATGCCGCTTGCGGGACGGCTGACCGACATCTGGGGCGCGCGCCGGCTCTTCCTCGTCGCGCTGGTGGTCTTCACCCTCGGCTCGTTGCTGGCGGGGCTAGCCCAGACGCTGGACCAGCTCATCGCGGCGCGGCTCGTCCAGGCCGTCGGAGGTGGCGCCATCATCCCCGTTGCCACGGCCGCCGCGGCTCACCTCTTCGAAGGCCCAGCGCGGGCGCGAGCCCTGGGAGTCATCGGTGCGCTGACCTTCCTGGGCATGGCCGCCGGTCCCTTCGTCGGAGCGGCTCTGCTGGAGACGATCCACCCCGAGACGGCGCTGAACCAGCTGGGCATAGCTTCGGGGCCGCTCGTCACGACCGTGGCGCCGGCCTGGAGATGGGTCTTCTACATCAACGTCCCCATCGGGCTGTGTGCCCTGGCCCTCGCCTGGGCAGCCAGCGCCGACTGGGATACGCCGCATCTTCCCGGTCGGCTGGACCTCCTGGGGGCGGTGCTATTCACCGTGGCGCTGGGCGGGATTCTGGCCGCCGTCACTCTTCTCGGCTCCACGGACCGGCTCTTCGGCCTGCCGATCGAAGTCGCGGTTGTTGCGCTGTTTCTGGTCGGGGGCGCGTGCGGCGTGCTGGCGATCTGGCACGGCATGCGCCGCTCGGACCCCTTCCTCGACCCACGCCTATTCGCCGACAGGGTCTTCAGTTCGGCTGCGCTCGTCTCGCTGTTGACCGGTTACGGGCTGGCCACGGCGATCGTCGGAGGGGCAGTCTTCGTGGATCGTGTGCTATACGGCGGGGCACAGGAGCAGAGGATCGTGCTGGGCGCGCTCGCGGCCGCCATGGCCATCGGGGCGCTGGCATCGGGCCTCCTCGCCAGGCGTATTTCACCCCGAGTGATGACCCTGGCGGGCCTCGCCCTCAGCGTCGGCGGGTTGGTGTGGATGTCCATGTGGAGCCCGCAGGTGGCCCCACCCGCTTTCGCGATCTCCGCGGCGACCTTCGGCCTCGGCTTTGGCCTGACCGTCACTCCGCGCTCGATCGCGGCCGTGGAGGCGGCCGGCCGGTGGGCCTTCGGTGCGGCTTCGGCCACGGTGACGGTGGCCCGCATGATTGGCATGGCGGTCGGGATGGCGGCTCTCACGGCCTACGGCTCCACGACGATCTCGCGACTTTCCGAGCAGGTCTACGGGCCGGGAGACGCGTACAAGCAATACATCCCCGCCTACCTGCGCGACCGGCAGTTGTACGACGGCCTCGTCGCCCAGGCGCTCGAGGACTGGGCGGCCAACAAGGCGGCCTCGATCCTGGTCGGTGTCTTCCTGTTCGCGGCGGTCGTCACGGTCGTCGCCGCCGTTCCGGCGCTCGCTCTCCGGTCTCGAGCGCGTATCCTGCCCCCGGGGAACGCTGGAGGTGGACCTCAGGATGGACTCGACCAAGGCGGGCCAAGCGGCCTCTGACATACCGGACGGCGTCGTGCGCCTGGTCTCCCTTGAAGGCGGCGTCTGCCGCGAGTGGGAGGGCGAGCAGGCAATGGCCGAGCTGGGGCGAGCCGTCAAACGGCCAACCTCACGGCTGTGGGTGGACCTGTGCGGCGCGTCGCCCGCCGTGCTCTCCCAGGTCTCTGCCGTGCTCGACTTCCACCCGCTGCTGGCCGAGGACCTGGCCGAACGCGACCAGCGGGCAAAGCTCGAGCAGGTCGGTGGCCTGCTCCATCTCGTGCTCTTCTCGCTCGGCTTCGACGACGGCCTGGTATACGAGCGCGAGATCGATTTCGTCCTGGGAGAGCGATTCCTCTTCAGCAGCCACAGCCGGTGGTGGGACCCGCGTTCGACGCGTCACTTGAGAACGGGGCCGGAAGAAGCCCTGAAGCGTGGGCCGGACTACGTGATGTGGGCCCTGGCGGACGACATCATCGACAGCTACTTCCCGATCCTCGACGACCTCGGTGACGAGATCGACCAGCTCGAGGACCAGGTGGTGGGCAAGGCCGACCGGGCGCTGCTCGAGCGGCTATTCGCCCTGAAGCGCGAGCTCATCCAGGTCCGACGAGTCACGGCGCCGGAGCGGGAGATGTTCAACGTGCTGTCGAGCAGGGCCGAGGTGGTCATTTCGGCCGAGCTGCAGCTCTACTACCGCGACGCTTACGACCATCTGATCCGGCTGACCGACGAACTGGACACTTACCGTGAGCTCGCTTCGGCAACCCTGGAAGCCTACCTCTCGACGGTGAACAACAACCTGTCACTGATCATGAAGCGACTGACCGGCGTGACGGTTGTCGTGGCCGGCGTGGGGGCCATCGGGGGCCTCTTTGGCATGAGCGAGGCGCAGTCCGCTTTCCGCCTGGACGAGGGACCCGGCTTCTGGATCGTGGCCGCCGGCAGCCTGATCATTGCCGGGATCGCCGCAGCGGTTCTGCGACGGATCGACTGGATTTAGAACTTCCGCAGTTGGAGACGGCACCCCGGCGCCGGCGAGTTATTTGCGGGGCGCGTCCGAGCAGACGTGGCCCCTATTCGTGGGGTGCGCGCTGGCAAAGTCGGTGGCCAGGACGCCCAGGGGCATAGCCACCACCGCGAGGTCCTTCACCTGGCCCGGAGCCGGGCTCGCCACGTACGGCCCCTCGGACGTCTGCAGCCACAGCTGATCGGTCGCGGCCCCGAAGGCAGCCGCGATGTCAGTCCAGTGTCGGAGCACCTTGGTTATCTCGTATATGTGGAGCTGGTTGTCGTCGGTGTAGACGATCGCGAACATGCCGAGCATGTCGTGGCCGTCGTTGATCATGGAGTGCGAAAGCAGAGGCAGGAACATTCCCACCCTGGCATGGGCGTAGATGTACGTTGCCAGGGCCGCTCCCGGGGTCGCCAGCTGAGGCTTGGGCGGCGTCACGCTGGTGTCGATGAAGTATTCGGCGGCGTTACAAAGCGGGAACGTCTCGTTGGGCTTCGACGACACCACGGCCAGATCGATGCCCAGGGCCGGGACCCGGACGCGAGTCGCGAGGGCCCCGCTGAAGCTGATCGTCGAACTGGCGCCGGGCGAGCGCGACCCCTGGGCAGATGGCGTCGGCACCGACACGGTCCCGAGCGGGTTGGCGGAGAACGTCGGCGTGGCATTCGGCGCGGCGGCCACGGGCGCCATGTAGTTCAGCAGGCCCGCGACGACGATGAAAACGCCGGCTCCCGCGAGGAGAGCCGGGACGAGTCCGACCAAATCGGACAATCCTGCCCCAAGAGACCGAGCCAGTCGGCGAAGCCTGCGCATTTCAAGGCATGCTAGCAGGCGATCCGGCGCCGCGCGTCGGGCGAAACCCTGGAATGCAGCGGGTCGTGCCGACGTGGCCCACCGTGGCCCACCGCCGCCCGAGGCCCGGGGCCCGCGCAGGCGTAGTCGGATGCGCCCTCACGCCGTGCCGGGCGGCCGCTACGGATCGGCCCAATCCTTGGTACTCTCACGGCATGGCAGGACGAATGAGCATTCTTCTTGGGGCACTGCTCGGCGTGGCCGTCGTGGCCCTCATTCTCGTTGCGGCGATCGCGCTGTGGCCGGCTGCGGCATCAGCGACACCGGTGCCGCCCACGCCCTTCGTACTGGCGACGGCCTCGCCCACGCCGCTGTCGCTCGTGACGCCTGCGCCGTCCGACACCACACCGGTCGGCGACCCGCCCGCCCCCGAGTCCTCTGCGAGCTAGTCGCCTCGCGGGCCGTCCAGGCCTTCGTTGGGCACTGCGCTCCTCGCTCACGCACCTTGGGGTGCGCTCGCTGCGGTGCTCGCGCCCGCCTCGCTCTGAACCGCCGGCTCGGCGACTTGCAGGCTGGCGGGCGGTCCAGCGCCGAAGCCAGGCGTGCCTGGCTCGTTGTCGCCTGCGCTCCTCGCTTGCGGGCGTCTAAGCCCGCTCGCTGCGGTGCTCGGTTCAGGAGCCCAGGGCGCTCGCCGCATTGCCGGCCAGCGTCACGAACGCCGGGAAGAGACCGAAAGCCAGGGTTGCGATCCCCGTCGCCGCGAGACCAACCCGGAAGAGAAGGCCCGGTGAGCTGACGACCGGCTCGCCCTCGGGATCGCGCATGTACATGTACACGACTACCCGCAGGTAGTAGAACGCCGCGGCGGCCGCGTTGAGCATCGCGACGACCGCCAGGACCGTGAGCCAGCCGCCGGCCTGCACGGCCGCCACCACAACGTATGCCTTGGCCCAGAAGCCGGCCAGCGGCGGTATGCCCGTGAGGGAGAGCAAGAAGAGGGCCATCAGGGCTCCGAGCCAGGGATCTCGCCGGCCAAGGCCGGCGAATGTCGAGATCCGACTCGAGACTCCCGGGCGGCGCTGGAGCGCGGCGATCACCGCGAACGCGCCCATGTTCATGAACGTGTAGGCAGCGCCGTAGAAGAGGACGGCCTGGAGCGCCTGCGTCTCGAGGCCCTTCGTCCCACCCGCGAAGGCGGCCAGTCCGACCAGGATGTAGCCCGTGTGGGCGATCGAGGAGTAGGCCAGCATCCGCTTGACGTTGTCCTGCGTGATCGCGACCAGGTTGCCCAGAGTCATGGTCAGGATCGCCAGCACGATCACGACCGGCAGCCAATCCGCCTTGAGCGGTCCCAGGGCGCCGACGAAGAGCCGCAGGGCGATGGCGAAGGCGCCGATCTTGGGACCGACCGAGAGGTACGCCGTAACCGGCGTCGGCGAGCCCTGGTACGCGTCGGGCGTCCAGTAGTGGAACGGCACCGCAGCCATCTTGAAGGCCACGCCTGTCGTCATGAATGCTAGGCCCATGGCCAGGCCCGGCTGGATGGAATGGCTGGCAGCGACGACGGCGAGAGCCGCGGCCACGTCGCTGATGCGAGTGCTGCCCGTCGTGCCCCACACATAGGCCAGGCCGAAGAGCAGGATCGCGCTGGAAAACGAGCCGAGCAGGAAGTACTTGATCGCGCCTTCGGTCGAATAGGGGTCGTTCCGGGCGAAGCCCGCCAGCAGATAACCCGGCAGCACCATCAACTCCAGGGCAACGAACAGCAGCAGCAGGTCCGCGGAGCCGGCGACCAGCATCGCCCCGGTGATGGCGAAGACAAGGACGGCGGCGAACTCGGCCATCGGCAGGCCGCGGGGCGCCAGGTAGTCGGTGGCGAAGAGAATCGTCAGAGCCGCGATCGCGACGAACAGCAGGTCCAGGAACGTGGTCAGGCCGTCGAGCGTGTAGGCGCCGCCGAATGCGGTTTCGTGACGGCCGGACTGGGCCAGCAGGACGATGGCCGCCGCAACGATCGCCAGGCCCACCAGCGCAACCGCGGTGACCAGCCTGCGCCGCCCCGGCAGCGCGAGGTCCACGACGAGGATCGCCGCCGCCACCAGGACGGCGAGAACCACAGGCGCGGCGGTGGTGAGGTCCGACCAGTTCATCTCGCTTCTCCTCTCATCCTACCGGGACTCCGGCGGCCGCCAGGAAGCCTCGGACGGAGCCGCTGAGGAGATCGAGCGCGACGCTTGGGAAGATGCCTAGCACGACGATGAGAAAGACCAACGGGGCGAGCGTGATCGCCTCCACCCTTGTCAAGTCGGTCAGGTGGTCGCCCAAACCGCGCAGGAAGTCGGACATCGTCCCCAGGGCGACCCGCTGGAACATCCAGAGCAGGTAGGTGGCCGCGAGGACCATGACGATGATCGAGGCGACGGCGACGACCGGCGCCACGCCGAAGGAGCCGACAAACACCAGGAACTCACCGACGAAGCCGGAGAGGCCCGGCAGACCCGCCGAGGCGAGGATGAAGAAGCCGAAGACGGTGGCCCAGATCGGCATCGTCGCCGCCAGGCCGCCCATCTTCGCGATCGTTCGGTCGTGGGTTCGCTCGTAGATCACACCGACCAGGAGGAAGAGCCCGCCCGTGATCAGGCCGTGGTTGATCATCTGCAGGATCGCGCCCTGGAGGGCCGCGGCGGAGAACACGAAGATGCCCAGAGTGACGAAGCCCATATGGCTGACCGAGCTGTATGCGACCAGGCGCTTGAGGTCCGGCTGGACGATCGAGACGACCGCGCCGTAGACGATCGCGATGACGCTCAGGACGATGATGGGGCCGGCAAAGGTGTGGGCCGCGTACGGGAACAGCGGGACGGCGAAACGGATGAGCCCGTAGGCCCCGAGCTTGAGCAGGACTCCGGCCAGGATGACCGAGCCCGCCGTCGGCGCCTCCGTGTGGGCGTCCGGCAGCCAGGTGTGGAACGGGAACATCGGGACCTTGATGGCGAAGGCAAGGAACAGGGCCACGAAGGCGACCAGCTGGAAGTTGTTGCCGAACGAACCGGCCTGCGCGAAGCTCTGCAGCTGCTCGTAGTCGAAGGCGCCGACCCAGGATCCGCCGTGGGCCGCCTGGTAGGCGAAGGCCGTCGCCAGGATCGCGACCAGCATCAGCAACGACCCGACCAGCGTGTACAGAACGAACTTCATCGTGGCGTAGATGCGGTTGGAGCCGCCCCAGATGCCGATGATCAGGTACATCGGAACCAGGACGATCTCCCAGAAGATGTAGAAGAGGAAGAGGTCCAGGGCCACGAAGACGCCGATCATGCCGACCTCGAGGACCAGGAAGGAGATCATGTAACCCTTCACCCGGTCCTTGATCGGCCCGAAGCTGGCCAGGATGCTGATCCACGTCAGCGTCGTGGTCAGGACGACCATCAGAACGCTCAGGCCGTCCACGCCGACCTTGTACTGGATGCCAAAGCTCGGGATCCAGTCGAACGCTTCCTTGTACTGGAACCCGGCCTGACCCGAGGCGAATGCGGCCAGCAGCAGCAGCGACATGACCCAGACGACCAGCGCCGTGCCGAGAGCCGCGCGCCGTATCAGGTCTGGCCGACTCGACGGCATGCAGGCCACGAGGACCGCCCCGGCCGCGGGCAGGAACGTGATCAGGCCCAGGATCGGCAGGCCGAACAGGCTCATCGGTCGCTCTCCCTACCTGACTATCAATAGATAGCCGATGGCCACCGCGATCAGGCCGAACGCGATGCCGAGGGCGTAGTTCTGGACGTGGCCGGTCTGGATCCGACGGAGTCGATCGCCGGTCCCGACGGTGACGGTGCCGATGCCGTTGACGGTGCCGTCGACGACCGTCCGATCGAACCACCAGGCGGCATTCGCCAGGCGGCCGCCGACGCGGACGAAGAGCAGGTCGTTCAGGTCATCGAACCACCACTTGGCCGCGGAGCCTCGATAGAGCGGCGCGAGGGCCCGTGCCTGACTGAGCGAGGCGACCTGCTCGGGTCGGGCCTCGGCGCGCAATCGAAGAGCCGGGATCTCGACGCCGAAGAGCCGCCAGGCGACCACGATCGCCACCGCCACGAGGGCGGTCGTGGCGATGGCCAGTGCGCCGTCGATTCCGAAGAAGTTGTACGCGGCTTCCGCATGACCGCCGGCCGCGATGGTGCTCTCGAAGACGGGGCTCAGCCACTGGTGCAGGAGGCCCGTCTCGGGCGGGAAGCCGATGGCGAGGCCGAGGGCCGCGGCGGGGATGGCGAGCAGAATCAGCGGCCTGGTCATCGAAGGCGGCGATTCGTGGATGTGGAGCTCCTTCTCCGGATCGACGCGGCTCTCGCCCCAGAAAGTCATGCCGATGAGCCGGAACATGTAGAAGGCGGTCATCCCGGCCACCAGGAAGCCGATCCCCCAGACCCACAGGAAGCCGTTCTTGAAGGCGCCGCCCAGGATCTCGTCCTTGCTGAAGAAGCCTGCCAGCGGCGGGAGACCGGAGATCGCGATCGCCCCGATGAGCATGGTCGCGTAGGTGATCGGGATCTTGCGCGCCAGTCCACCCATCTTGCGCATGTCCTGCTCGTCGCCGACGGCATGGATGACGGAGCCCGAATCGAGGAACAGCAGGCCCTTGAAGAAGCCGTGGGTCATGAGGTGGAAGATCGCCGCCGTCCAAGCTCCGACGCCCAGGGCGGCGAACATGTAGCCAAGCTGGGAGAGCGTCGAGTAGGCCAGCACGCGCTTGATGTCCGTCTGGGTGAAGGCGATCGAGGCGGCCAGGATGGCGGTGAAGATGCCGATGGCGGCCACGACCACCATTACTTCGGAGGCGGCACCGAAGATCGGGTTCGCTCTGGCCACGAGGTAGACGCCGGCGTTGACCATCGTCGCGGCGTGGATGAGGGCGGAAACCGGCGTCGGACCTTCCATCGCGTCCGGCAGCCACACGTGGAGCGGGAACTGGGCGCTCTTGCCCACGGCGCCGCAGAAGAGCAGCGCGGCGATGGCGATCTGCCACTCATGAGGCACGGCGCCGAACTTGGCGAATACCTCCTGCATGTTGAGCGTGCCGAGTTGCGTCCAGATGGCCATGATCGCGAGCGCGAAACCCATGTCGCCCACGCGATTGACCAGGAACGCCTTCTTGGCGGCTACTGCGGCGCTGCGGCGCGGGAACCAGAAGCCGATCAGCAAGTAGCTGCACAGACCCACCAGTTCCCAGCCGGCGAAGACGAGCAGGAAGTTGTCCGCCAGGACCAGAAGCAGCATCGAGAACATGAAGAGGTTGAGGTACGAGAAGAAGCGCCAGCGGCCGGGGTCGTGGGCCATGTAGCCCAGCGAGTAGACGTGGACGAGCATGCCGATGGTCGTGACCACGAGCAGCAGACAGGCCGTGAGCGAGTCCACGTAGAGGCCCACGTCGGCGGTGAAGCCGATGGCCGGGATCCAGCGCCAGAGCGTGATACCGGCGCCGTGGTCGCCGAACCCAAAGCCGTGTGACAGGGCGCCGACCGCAACTACCGAGGCCACCAACCATGAGGCGATGACCGCTGCCATGGCGAACCGATGCGCCTCTCTGGGGTAGCTCCGGCCGAATATTCCGGTTGCGGCGAACCCGAGGAGCGGGAAAAGAAGGATCAGCGGCACGAGCGCCATCATTGGCTCATGGCGTCGTATTCGTCGACTAGCGGGGTCCTGCGGTTTCGATAGATGGCGATGACGAGCGCCAGGCCGACGGTGGCTTCGGCCGCGGCAACGGCGATGACGATCAAGGCGATCACCGCGGCATACGTCTGGAGCTTGGGCACGAAGGCGCCGAACGCCACCACCGACAGGTTGACCGCGTTGACCATCAGCTCGATCGACATGAGCATGCTGATCGCGTTGCGCCGGGCCAGGAAGCCGAAGCTGCCGATGGCGAAGAGCAGGCCCGATAGGACGAGATAGGAGTCGAGCGAACCGCTCACAGTTGATCCTCCTCGCGATCGCCCGCCTCGCGGTGAGCCAGGAAGACGCCGCCCACGACGGCAGCGGTGAGAAGGACGCTCACGGCTTCGAACGGTAGAACGTAGGAGCCGAAGAGCAGCGTCGCGATGTCGGACGTGGAGGTCCAGAGGCGTTGCCCGCCCGAAGGCCACGTCGTCGCCGTCACTGTTGCCGCGATCACGACCGCGATCACGACCGCGGCGATGGCTGCCGCCCAGGCCTGCGTCTGGAAGGCCAGCCGCGTGGGCGCGTTCTTTGTTTGGGTGAGCATGATGGCGAAGAGGATCAGGACGCTGACCGCGCCGATGTAGACCAGCACCTGTGTGGCCGCCACGAGGGGATTTCCGAGCAGGACGTAGACGCCGGCCAGGGCGGCAAAGGAAGACGTCAGGGCCAGGCCGCAGCGGATGATGTCGCGCAGGGTCACGACCATCAGCGCCGATCCGATCAGGATGGCGGCGAGCACCAGGAAGAGCACGTCGTCCCAGCGGATCCCCGAGAACGGGATCGTGTCGCTTATCGGCATGCCTCGGTTCGCTCCTCCTCTTGGCGGGCCGGCGCCCCGGTCCGCGTCAGCCGGCTGTCAGGTTTTCTGCTTGGGGTCGCCGATTCGCCCGTCGGCCATGGCATGGGCGAACCAATCGCGTTCTCGATGGATGTAAGTGACCTCGGTCTCTCGATCGACGGCGGCAAGGCCGATCAGATCGATCATGGGCTCCGCGCGGACTGTATGGGCGAGTTCGCTGTCCTGTCCGTCGCGCAGTGCGTCGTAGGGGCAGGCGTCCACGCAGATGCCGCACAGGATGCAGCGGGTCTCGTCCACGTCGAACTTCTCGAGGACCCGCGGCTTGGGCATGAGCGCGCCCGTCGGGCACGTCTCGGCACAGCGGCCGCAGGAGACGCACGGCGTGTCGTTCAGGCTCATGTCGAGCGGCGTGGTCACGAGCGTGTCGAAGCCGATGCGCATGAAGTCGTAGCAGGCCGCGCCCACGACCTCGGCGCAGACCGTGGCGCAACGGCCGCAGTCGATGCAGCGGGACGGCTCGCGCAGGATGAAGGCGTGACTGTCGTCGCGGATGTAATCGTGGTTGGCGCCGGTGAAGCGGTTCTCGGTGACGCTGCGGAAGCCGGCGCCCGAGTCGTGGCCTGGCTCCAGGG
>Ga0209638_1001559_pt1 | contig 14493 bp, 12 predicted proteins | sample BarGraNGADG00211_FD_184490 | JGI IMG/M metagenome (GOLD analysis project Ga0209638, IMG submission 184490) | Arctic peat soil microbial communities from Barrow, Alaska - Barrow Graham LP Ref core NGADG0002-211 (SPAdes) (version 2) | ecosystem: Environmental > Terrestrial > Soil > Wetlands > Peat... | reverse complement strand
GCGGCAACACACCGATCTCACGGGTTCTCTGACAACAACGTCCGTGGGAACTACACCTAGGCCGAGGCCTGCCACTCTCATCGCCACGCCCACGAGCGCGAAGACCCCGATGGCTACGAAGATCTTCACCATCACGAATCGCTCCGGTCCGATCCGGGACGAAGTCCCGGCGGTGATCAGGCGGTCGCGAAGCCGTTTCAAGTAGCCCCGTGGCGCGATTGCGCCGATCCCTCGGGACATGTAGGTGACGGCGGGACGGAGAATACGGTCGCGGAATGGCGTCACCAGTGGCTGCGCTTCGGCAACGGCTCCCGCGCTATAGGCGCCGAGCGATTCCAGCCGCCGACGGACCCGCTGTTGCTCGGAGAACATCACGTCCAGGACAGCGAAAGAGAGTATCCCCACGCTCAACGCCGCGCCGACGATGGCCATCGCGTTCACGTCACACCTCGACATTCACGACGCGGTTGATCCAGAACGTGCCGATCGCCAGGAGGGTCCCGCCGAGAATGAGCATGGACCGGCCTATCCCCGTGTTGAGCAGCTGGAGCGCGTAGTCGGTGCTCACCAACAGAAGGCCGCCGAACATCACGAATGGCATGAGCGTCAGCACCACGGCCGAGTAGCGGCCCTCGGCGGTGAGCGCTGACACAGAGCGCTTCAACTCGGCCCGCTCGCGGATGGTCCTGGCGACAGTGTTGAGGACCTCGGACAGGTTGCCCCCAACCTCACGCTGGATGCTGATGGCCGACACGGTCCACCGCAGGTCCTCGCTGTCGACGCGGTTCGCCATGCGATGGAGCGCGTCCTCGAGCGGCAGACCCAACCGGGACTCGGCCTGCACGCGCCGGAACTCACTCCGCGCCGGGTCTCCCACCTCGTCCACCACGAGGTCGATCGCTTGCTGGATGCCCCCATCCCGACCTCAGAGACCCGGCGATGAGGTTGAGGATGTCGGGCAGCTCCTCCTCCAGCGCATCCCTGCGACGCCGGGCGCGTGTCTGCAGGAAGGCGATGGGGGCGAAAACAGCGATCAGCGTGGCGGCGAGTACGAACAGCCACATGCCTCCAGACAGCAGGCTCGCCAGGAGCCCGACTGCGATCGTCAGTAGGGCATGGAAGAAGATGTATTCGTTCGCGCGGAGCGCCAGCCCGGCTGCCTCCAGCCTGCGCTGGACCAGACCGGTGAAGCCCCGCTGCTCCGCTATCTCCCCCAGGCTGGCGAATGACCCAGACGTGACGAGAGTGCTGTTGTTCTCTCATACTTGCGGCGGATGCTCCGACTCAGCCTCAAGGCCCACGATGCCCAGCTTCAGCGCGGCCAAGACCGCTTGCGTACGATCGCCCTGCCCCAGCTTGCGAAGGATGTGGCTGACGTGCGTCTTGACGGTGGTCTCGCCGATCCAGAGCCTCCGGCCGATGTTCTTGTTGGTGAGCCCCTTCGCCATCAACTCGAGCACCTCGAGTTCTCGCTCTGAGAGTGGGTCGGCCAGCGTCCCGCTCGCAGCCACATCGTTCCGGCGACCGCTGATGACGCGCGCCGCAATCCCGGCGTCGAAGACGGCCTGCCCTTCCGCCAACGAGCGGACCGCTTGAGCGATGTGCTCGGGACGCGCGTCCTTCATGAGGTAGCCTCCGGCACCAGCCTCGAGCACACTGAAGACCTCCTCATCGCCGTCGTGGCTCGTGAGGACGAGCACAGCAGCCTCGCACCCGGCCTCTCTGATGCGGCGGCACACTTCGACGCCACCACCGCCCGGCATACGCAAGTCGAGGAGGAGCACATCTGGATTGTGCAGCAGCACACCGTCCACCGCGCTGTCGGTATCCGCCGCCTCAGCCACGACCTCGAAGTCACTCTCGCTATCAAGGAGGGTCCTGAGAGCCATCCGGACGAGCTCATGGTCGTCGGCGATCATCACCCTTATGGCGCTCATCGGGCAGCCTCCATCGGTAGTTCCGCGCGCACGACCGTCCCTTCACCTGGCGCACTGGTCACGCTCAGGGTTCCGCCTGCGGCAGCCATACGTTCCCGCATGCTTCGAAGCCCCATACCGGTCCCGGGCAGCGCCTTCCTGTCGGCTTCCTCAGCCAAGAAGCCCGTCCCGTCGTCCGTGATGGTAAGCACGATTGCGCAGTCGGCGTACTCGATCTGAACCCCGAGCCTGTGTGCTCCCGAATGCCGCACTGAGTTGCTGACTGCCTCCTTCGCCACTCGGTACAGACATGCCTCTGCCGAGGGCGAGAGGGTGCGCTCGACGCCAACGATCTCCAGCTTGCCGGTGATTCCCCGACCGGCAGTGGCCTCATTGACCCACATGTCCACAGAGCCCCTCAATCCCAGCGCTTGAAGGTTCATCGGCCGAAGGTCATAGATGACGCGACGAAGCTCAGCCATGCCCTGATTGAGTTGGTCCTGGAGACCGGCAAGCCGGCCGCTCACCGCGACCGGGTCCCTGAGCACCTGCTTCTTGCACAACTCGAGGCCGAGCGACACGCTGAAGAGAGACTGGGACAGGCCGTCGTGCATCTCCCGAGCGATACGCTCTCGTTCGCTCGACAGGAGCACGTATCGACTCTCTTCGGCAAGCCGGGCGTTCTCCACGGCCGTCGGCGGCGAATGCGCCCAGAATGGCGAGATACTCCATCTGCTGCTGGCTGAAGCGCCGGTCGCGACTGTTGATGGCGCAGAGCATCCCGATGTGCCGCGACTGCATGCGAATCGGCGAATAGGCTACCCACGCCTTCGTCTCTGGGACTGCGACCAGCGTGATGAAGCCGTCTGCGAACACCCCCGGGGCGGCCCCGGCGATCATGGACTCCCACGTCTCCTGCTGGTGCTGGTCGCGTCGGCCCCGAACGACAAGGCTCCCGAAGTCGAGCTCGTCGGAGTCTTCCCGGGTCAGCAACAAGACCGCCTTGTCCGTGTTGGTCACGCGCTTCGCGCGGTCGACGATCGTCAGCAGCACGTCTTCAACGGAGACAGCCGCGGACACCGCACTGGCAACATCGTTGAGCGAGCGGAGCAGTTCGCCCTGACGGCGGGCATTGCCGCTGAGCCGGGCCCAAAGACGGCGAACGACGCTTGGGTCCATGGTGGATGGACCCAGAGGCTCTCGCCCACTGTCCGCGACCGTGGCAGCATCGCGATGGTCCGCCACCCCGGACACGTATGAGTGCGAGGCGCCTGCCACGCGGTCATCGGACCCCGCGTCAGAGCCGCTCAGCTTGCCCGAGAACTGCACGCCCACCCCCGGTCGCGTCTCGTCGCACCCGTGCTCCCCCGAGCCCCCGCGCGACTGCCATCATCTTAGTACCACCGCGCACCATCGCGCTCACACTCCTTGACGCGTCCGCATGGCGAGAACGAGCGAGGGCCGGCGCATCGAGCGCCGGCCCTCGCCGGTGTGGAGCGGTGACACCACTACGCCGGGGGCGCCGAGGGCGCCGGAGGCATCGGAGGCGTGGGAAGCCCGGACGCAGGCGGCGCCTCGACCGACTCGCCCTTCTTGCGGCGACCCCGCTGCGGCTTCGGCCCGCCTGCGGCCGCAGCTGCTGCATCCTCGGCCGCGTCGGAGATGGCCTCGGCCGCGAGGAACTCTTCCCAGTGCCCGCTCAGCAGGGCCTCGACCTCGTCCTTGTCGAGCGTCTCGCGGTCGATCAGCGCCTGCGCCATGAGGTCGAGCTGCTCGCGATGCTCCTCCAGGATGGTCTTCGCGCGATCGAAGGCGTCGTCGATCAGGCTGCGGACCTCCTTGTCGATCTCGAACGCGATCTCCTGCGAGTAGTCCGGTGTGGCGCCGAAGTCGCGCCCGAGGAAGACCTCGTGCTGCGGCTCGCCGAGCATCATGGGCCCGAGCTTGTCCGACATGCCGTACTGCGTGACCATCGCGCGAGCAAGCTTGGTGGCGAGCTCGATGTCGTTGCTGGCGCCGGTGGTGACGTCGCCCAGCGCAAGTTCCTCGGCGACGCGTCCTCCCAGCAGGGAGGCCAGGTCGTCGAGCATGTCCTTCTTGCTCCCGAGGAACTTCTCCTCCTCGGGCAGGTGCCAGGTGCTGCCAAGCGAGCGGCCGCGCGGGATGATCGTCACCTTGTGGACGGTGTCCGCGCGCGGGAGCACGTGCCCCACGATGGCGTGGCCGGACTCGTGGTAGGCGATGACCTTCTTCTCGTCGTCAGAGATGAGGCGGCTCTTGCGCTCCGGGCCGGCCACCACGCGGTCGATGGCCTCCTCGAGCTCGACCATCTCGATCTGCTTGCGGCCGTGGCGCGCGGAGAGCAGCGCGGCCTCGTTCACCAGGTTGGCCAGGTCGGCTCCGGTGAAGCCCGGCGTGCGCCGTGCGAGCACCTCGACGTCGATGTCCGGGTTCATCGGCTTGCCCTTGATGTGGACGTTGAGGATCGCGATGCGGCCCTTGAGGTCGGGGCGGTCGACGACGACCTGACGGTCGAACCGGCCCGGGCGCAGAAGCGCCGGGTCGAGGATGTCGGGCCGGTTGGTGGCCGCGATCAGGATGACGTTGTCCTTGATGTCGAAGCCGTCCATCTCGACGAGCAGCTGGTTGAGCGTCTGCTCGCGCTCGTCGTGCCCGCCGCCGAGTCCGGCACCGCGGTGACGACCCACGGCGTCGATCTCGTCCACGAACACGATGCAGGGGCTGGCGGCCTTGGCCTGCTCGAACAGGTCGCGGACGCGGCTGGCGCCGACGCCGACGAACATCTCGACGAAGTCGGAACCTGCGATGGAGAAGAAGGGCACGCCGGCCTCGCCGGCGACCGCCCGCGCGAGCAGCGTCTTGCCGGTGCCCGGAGGGCCGACGAGCAGCACGCCCTTCGGGATCTTGGCGCCGAGCGCCTGGAACTTGCCCGGGTTCTCGAGGAACTCCTTGATCTCCTGCAACTCCTCGACGGCCTCGTCCACGCCCGCGACATCCTTGAACGTCACGCGCGGCTGGTCCCGGGTCATGCGCTTGGCCTTGGCCTTGCCGAAGGACATGACCTTGCTGTTACCGCCCTGCATGGAGTTCATGAAGAAGAACATCACGCCGACTATCAGCAGGATGGGCAGGAACTGGAGCGCGATCGTCAGCCACTGGTTCGGTATCTGCGGGTCGACGTTGAAGATCGTCGGATGCGCGGCGACGAGCGCCGCCATCGAGTCGGAGCCCACGAAGTTCGCCGTGAACTGCGCCGTCTTCTTGGCGGCCTGGTCGGCCGGCGTCTTGTAGTAGGTGCCGTCGATGGCCTGATCGCCGAGCTTGATGGTCGCCTGCACCACCCGGCTGGCGTCGAGCGCCTGGTAGAACTGCCCCGTGGTGAGCTGATCGGGAGCCGCGGGCGGGTTCGTGTACGTCGACACGACATAGGCGACCGCCGCCAGGATCAGCAGATACAGCGCAACGGTGCGGACATTGCGGTTCAAACGAAAGACCTCCTCGCGCAGATGCGCTGGCTGGGTGTCAGTCCTGGTATGCCGAGGGCTTGAGAACGCCGATATAGGGCAAGTTGCGGTAACGCTCAGCGAAATCGAGGCCGTATCCGACGACGAACTCGTCGGGCACCGAGAACCCGCTGTACTTACAAGAGATGGGTACCCGTTGCTTGCCCTGCTTGTTCAACAGTGTGACCACTTCGAGGCTCGCCGGCTTGCGGCTCGCCAGGTTCTTGAGCAGGTACTTGAGGGTCAGGCCGGTGTCGAGGATGTCTTCGACCACCAGTACGTTGCGCCCCTCGATCTGCTCGTCGAGGTCCTTGAGGATCCGGACGACGCCGGAGGACTTCGTCGAGGAGCCGTAGCTCGAGACGGCCATGAAGTCGAGTTCGACCGGAACGGTCATGGCACGGGAGAGGTCGGCGAGGAAGATCGCCGCGCCGCGCAGGACCGCCACGAGCAGCACGGTCTGGCCCTCGTAGTCGGCGCTGATCTCCGCGCCCAACTCGCGGACGCGCTCTTGGATCTGCTCGTCGGAGATCATCACGGACTCGATGTCGGGATGGATCACGTGAAGGCCCTCTTTCAGGGTCGGGGCGTCCAGTGCAGGCGGATCGCCCGGCGCGTTCCCGGACCGACCCGGTACTCCTCGCTCATCCTCACACCCGCGACCCAGACGATCCGCTCTCCGTCGCGTACGACGGGGACGAGCGGCCGCTGCCTCGCGGGCACCTTCGCGTCCGTGAGCACGTCCTGCAGCTTGCGGCTGCCCTCCATGCCGAGCGGACGCATCCGATCGCCGGGTCGGACCGAATCGACGACGAGTCCTTCGCGGACGGCGCTCTCGTCGATCAGCGCGCCCGCGGGGTCGGTATCGATACCGTCAGGACCGGCCGGCTCGGCGGTGAGACACCCCGCGTCGCCGAGATCGAGCATCCCCGGGACGGTGAGCAGGGAGGGCGCCAGCGGCGCGACCGTGCCCGCCTCTCGGGAAATGATGAGTGTACCGTACTCGTCAAAGGCCCGCAGCCCGCCGGGCAGGTCCCGCGAGAAGCCTTCGCGCCCGACCCCGTCGCACACCGCCTCGAGGTGCTCGAACTCGAGGCGCGAGGCCTCCGGGAAGACGGCGAACAGCGCGCGCCGCAGCGTCCGGCGCAGCAACGGGCGCGGGAGTGCCGAGGCCGCCCCGTCGATGCGCAGCTCGCCGTCACGGACGGTCGCGTGCTCGGCTTCCATCTCCGCGGCCATGCCGTCGAGCAGCCCGTCCTCATCGCCCAGCACGGCGAGCGTCCGGGCGAGCGCCTCGTCGAAGCGCGGGTTGAGGTCGCGCAGGAGCGGGACGACGTCCGCGCGCACGCGGGCGCGCAGACGCGTCGTGTCGCGGTTGCTCGCGTCCTCGCGCCACGGCTGGCCGAGTTCCGTGAGGTAGCCGACGACGTCCGCGCGACTGCAGTCCAGCAGCGGCCGCACGACCCGACCGCGGCGGTACGGAGGGGAAACGAGGCCGGATGCGCCCGTCCCCTGGGCCAGGCGCATCACGAGCGTCTCCGCGCGGTCGTCCAGCGTGTGCGCGGTGGCGATGCGGCCTCGCGCGGTGTCCACGCCTGCCGCCGCGCACAGCGCGTCGAGCTCCTCGTCGGCGAAGCGGTAGCGCACGCGGCGACCCGCGTCCTCGAGATTGAGGCCGGCCTCCGCGGCGTAGAAGGCGACGTCGTAGCGCACGACGCGGCATGGCACGCCGAGGACGCCGCACAGCGCCTCGACGAAGGCAGCGTCGCCGTCGGCCGCGTCACCGCGGAGCAGGTGGTTCAGGTGGAGGACGGACAGCGGCGAGCCGTCGGCTCCCCCGCCCGCCAGCCAGCGCAGCAGCGCCACCGAGTCGGCGCCGCCCGAGACCATGGCGAGCAGGGGCACGCCCGGCTCCAGCATGGCGTGCGCGGCGACCGTGGCCGCGGCGGTATCGGGGAGGGTGTTCATGCTCACAGGGTACCCGCCTGCGAGCGCGCGGGCGAGAGACGCCGCATCATCAGCAGGCGTCACGCCACCGGCGCGACGGCGCGCTCCACCTGGGCGAGCACCGAGTCGGCGAGGATCGCGAGGAGCGCGGCCGCGACGGCCCCTTCGAGCACCCAGGCGCCGTTCTGCAGGTTGATGCCCGAGTAGATGGGCGACCCGAGACCGCCGGCGCCGGTCGCCGCAGCGACCGTCGCGGTGCCGATGTTGATGATCACCGAGGTCCGGATGCCCGCCATGATCACGCGCGCCGCGAGCGGCAACTCGACCGTGAACAGGATCCGCCACTTCCCCATCCCCATGCCGCGCGCCGCGTCGAGCACCGCGGGCGGCACGGCCTCCAGCCCTGCGACGGTGTTGCTGACGACGGGGAACAGCCCGTACAGCGACAGCGCGACGATCGCGGGCGCAAGGCCCAGGCCCAGCAGCGGCATCATCAGCGCGAGCACGGCCACCGGCGGGAACGTCTGCCCGAAGTCGACGGTGGCCGCGACCAGCTCGCGGAACTCCTGCCCGGAGGGCCTCGTCACCCAGATACCGAGCGGGAGACCCACGACCAGCGTGATCGCGCTCGAGACCCCCACGATCTGCAGGTGCTGCGTCACGAGGTCCGCGACCGTGGCGCTCGGGAACACCGCCTGCGGGAGCGACGGGAACAACCGTGTGAGGGCGGCGGCCCACCAGTCCTGGCGCGACACGAGGTAGCCGAACGCGACGGCCGCGACGGCCACCACGCCGAACCCTGTCCGGCGTCGGTTCACGCCTCCGCCTCCCCCGCGGCGCCGAGCCCGACCGGGGCCATGGAGATGTGCGCGTCGGAGTCGGTCATCGTCTCCTCGATGTCGGCCAGCCCGACGATGCCCAGCAGCACGCCCGTCGCGTCCACGACCGAGATCGAGCGGAAGCCGAGGCCGAGCATCCGCGACAGCGCCTCCTTGAGCGACGTGTCCGGGTGCACCGACACCTCGCGCCAGTCGACGGTCGTGATCGCCGACTCGGCCGATGCCCCGCTCACCAGGGCGCGGCAGTCGAACCACCCTTCGAGCCGGTGGTCGCCGTCGACCAGGTAGACGAAGCGGCTCTCCGAGCACGCGGCGCGCTCCGCGACCGCGTCGGCCGACCGCTCCTCCGCCATCACCGGGACGTCCGCACGCATCACGGAGTCGACGCGCACGCGGCCGAGGCGCTTGAGCGCCCGATCGGCGCCCATGAAGTCGTGCACGAACTTGTTGGCAGGGTGGTCGAGGATCTCCTCCGGCGTGTCGTACTGTTGCAGTCGCCCGTCGCGCATCACCGCGATGCGGTCCGCGAGCCGGATAGCCTCGTCGACGTCGTGCGTCACGAAGACCACCGTCTTGTGCAGCTCACGCTGGATCCGGGCGAACTCCGCCTGCAGCCGCTCGCGGGTGAGCGGGTCGACGGCGCCGAACGGCTCGTCCATCAGCAGCACCGGCGGGTCCGCCGCCAGGGCGCGAGCGACGCCGACGCGCTGCGCCTCGCCACCCGACAGCTGGCGCGGGTACTTGCCCGCGTACTCGGCGGGGTCGAGGCCGACCAGGGCCAGCAGCCCGGTGCCGCGGGCCTCCATGCGCGCGCGGTCCCACCCGAGCAGCCGGGGGACGGTGACGATGTTGTCGGCGACCGTGAGGTGCGGGAACAGGCCCACCGACTGGATGACGTAGCCGAGGCCTCGCCGCAGCTGCTCGGGGGACTGCTCCGTCACGTCGTGGTCGTTGACGACGATGCGCCCGCTCGTCGGCTCGATGAGGCGGTTGATCATGCGCAACGTGGTCGTCTTGCCGCAGCCCGACGGCCCGATGAGCACGCACACCTCCCCGGCGGCCACCTCCAGGCTCAGGCCCTGTACGGCGGTCGTCTCCCCGTAGCGCTTGGTCACGTTCTCGAGCCGGATCATGTCTCTCTTCTCATCGGATGCCCGGGGAGGTCGCTGCGCGCGCAAGCGCTCGCAGCCCGGAGTCGGCGGCGACCGCGAGCACGACCATCGGGACGGCGCCGAGCAGGATCAGGTCGTCGGCCTGCACGCCCCAGCCCTCGAACACGAGGACGCCGAGGGTGCCGACGCCGACGAACGCGACGACCGCGGCGATGCCGATGACGAGCACGGCCGCCGAGCGCACGCCCTCGATCACCAGCGGGAGCGCGAGCGGCGCCTCGACGCGCAGCAGCAGCTGCGACCCGCTCATTCCCATCCCGCGGCCCGCGTCCACGATGGCCGGGTCGACCTCGGACAGCCCCACGTATGTGTTGCGCACGATGGGGAGCAGCGCGTAGAGGGTCAGTGCGATGACTCCCGGGAGCGGGCCGATGCCGGGCAGCCCGAGGGCCGCCAGCGGGAACACCAGGAGCCCGAGCAGGGCGAGACTCGGGACGGTCTGGATCAGACCGACGACGCCGAGCGTCACCGTGCGAAGCCACCTCACCCGCAGCGAGAGCACGCCGAGGGGCACGCCGATGAGGATCGCGATCAGCAGCGAGCCGCCCGCGAGCGCGAGGTGCGTCCCGGCGGCCGACCAGAACCTCGCCGCCCGGTCGCTGTACTCGGTGACGATCGAGAGGTTCGCGAGGCCGCCGGCAAGCGCCGCGCCGGCGAATCCCGCGACCGCCACGGCGGCCGCAGCCCGGCGGAAGGTGCTCGCCCCGTCGTAGTCACGCGACGCGAACCACACGACCGCGCATCCGGCGGCCATGAGCCACGCTCCGCCGCCGATCGAGACCCGCGAGATGTCCGGCTGGCCGGCGCGCAGCGTGACGGCGGCGCGGCCCAACGCCCACGCCAGCGCGATCGTGAGCGCCGATGCGGCGAGCGGCAGCGCCCGGACCCGCGCGGCCGGGCGCGCCAGGAGCGCGACGGCGAGCGCCGCGAGACATGCGCCCAGGAGCACCCATCCGGCCGGCCCCGTCGACAGCGCCGTGTGCGGCGAGCCTTCGACGATGCGGTTCGCGCGGAACACCGAGAGCGGCAGCAGGAGGCACGCGGCGAGGGCGACCGCCGCGCCGAACGCGGCGACGCGGTCGATCCCGTGCGCCCGGGACGGCACGACGACGCTTTCGGAGGCGGGCGACGTCACGCTACTTCAGGAACCCCTGCGCCAGCAGCCAGTCGGCGGCGACCGTCTTCGCGTCCTTGCCGTCGATCGCGACCTGGCCGTTGAGCTTCTGCAGGGTCTCGAGGGTGAGTGCCTTGAACACGGGGTCGAGGATCGTGGCGATCTCGGGGTACTTCGCCATGATGGCCTTCGTCGCCGTCGGCGCGGGCTGGTAGACCGGCTGCGCCGCGAGGGGGTCGGAGAGCACGACCAGGTTCAGCGCCGCGATCGTGCCGTCGGTGCCGTACGCCATCGCGGCGTTCGCGCCGCTCGTGCCCTGGGAGGCTGCCTTCTCGGTCACGGCGGTGTCGCCGGTTCCCAGCGCCACGATCTGGTTCTTCGACAGCGTGAATCCGTACGCCTTCTCGAAGGCGGGCATCGCGGCGGCGCTCGTGAAGAACTCCTGCGAGCCGACGATCTTCACGTTCCCGCCCTTGTTGATGTAGGCGGCCCAGTCGGCCATCGTCTTGATGCTGTTCGCGGTGGAGAAGGCGGCCGGTACCGCGACGGCCCAGGTGTTGTTGGCCGGGGCCGGCTGCAACCACACGATGCCGTTCACCTGCAGGTCGAGTTGCTTCACGGTGTCGTAGGTCTTCGTGGCGTCCTTCAGCACGGCGGGATCGATCTTCTGGTCCTTCAGGAACACGAGCACACCGTTGGCGGTGTACTCCGGGTAGATGTCGATCTGCCCCGACAGCAGCGCCTTGCGCACGACGTCGGTGGCGCCGGTGCGCGTCTTGTCCTCGACGGTGAAGCCGTTCTTCTCCAGCATCGCGATGATGATCTGGCCGAGGATCGGCCCTTCGACGTCGATCTTGCTGCCCACGCGGATCGGACCCTTGGGCGTGCCCGTCCCCGTGGCTGACGGCGTCGCCGTTGTCGAGCACGCGACCAACGCCACGGTGATCGCAAGTGCCGCGAATGCCGTCGCGGTGCGCTTCATGTACCTGCGCATGGGTATCCCTCCACAGTCATGTGACCGCCGGCGTGCGTGGCAGTCTCGCTCAGGCTTCCCCCGGTACATTCCCCACCGCGGCCGCACCGCCACACGGGCCGCGGATCGGGCCGACCGCACCCTGCGCCCCGGATTGGGAATCCTTTCTTCCAGGATACCGTCACCATACGAGGAGCCGGCCGTGGAGCGTTTCGACGTGATCGTCATCGGGACCGGCGTTTCGGGGGAGACCGCGGCGGCGGCGCTCGCAGCCGCCGGCAAACGCGTGGCCGCCGTCGATCGGCGCGAGTTCGGCGGCACGTGCTCGCTGCGCGGCTGCGAGCCGAAGAAGGTGCTCTTCAATGCTGCCGAGGCCGTCGAGCGCGCTCGCGGCCAGGCGTCCGGTGGGATCGTCGGACACGTGGCCGTCGACTGGCCCGCTCTGATCGCGTTCAAGCGGACGTTCACGGACGCGGCCCCGGCACGCATCGAGCAGTGGCTGACGTCTTCCGGCGTGACTCCCCTCCACGGCACCGCGACCTTCATCGACCCCGAGACACTGCGCGTCGGCGAGGAGTCGTTCCGCCCGCAGCACGTCGTCATCGCGACCGGGGCGCGCCCGGCGCCGCTCGACATCCCCGGAGCCGGACTCGTCATCGACAGCGAGCGGTTCATGGCGGACGGCCGTCTCGGGGCCCGCATCGCCTTCATCGGCGGCGGCTACATCTCCGTCGAGTTCGCGCACATCGCGGCCGCCGCGGGAGCGGACGTCGTCGTCCTCGGACGCGGCCCGCACCTTCTCAAAGGCTTCGATCCCGACCTCGCCGACCTGCTCGCGCGGGGCTACCGCGACGCCGGCATCGACGTGAGGACCGGCACGACGGTCGCTGCGGTCCGGCGCGCCGGCGCGGAGCTCCAGGTCGTGCTCGGCGACGGCTCGGTCGTGGCGTGCGACGCAGCGGTGCACGGCGCCGGTCGGGTCCCTGACCTCGAGGCGCTCGACCTAGCCGCAGGTGGCGTCGCCTTCGGACGGCAGGGCGTCACCGTGGACGGCGGCATGAGGAGCGTCTCGAACCCGCGCGTGTACGCGGTCGGCGATGCTGCCGCGTCGGGACCGCCGCTCACGCCGGTCGGCATCACCCAGGGGCGGATCGCCGCCCGCAACATCTCGGTCGAAGGTTCGAGCGTGTTCGACGACGCGATCGTGCCGTCGGCGGTGTTCGCCGACCCGCCGCTCGCCTCCGTCGGGCTGCGCGAGTCCGAGGTCGTCGCGCGCGGCCTCGACGTCGACGTGCGTTTCCGCGACACATCGGACTGGGTCCCCTCGCGCCGCGTCGGCGTCCGCGCCTCCGGAGCGAAGATCCTTGTCGAGCGTGACTCGGACCTCATCGTCGGCGCACATCTGCTGGGCCATTCGGCCGAAGAGGTCATCAACCTGTTCGCGCTCGCGATGCGGTGCGGCACGACGGCGACGCGACTGCGCGAGTCGATGTGGTCGTACCCGACGTCGTCCTACGAGATCGTGGACCTGCTCTAGCCGGCCGCCGAGCCTGCCGCAGGTGGGCCGCTGCTCGCGCCCGGGCCCTCGACGGCCGCGCGGGCAGCCGCGCGCCCGCTCGCGCGGTACAGCGGGGCGACGCCGAGCAGCAGCAGGCCGCCGACCACCCATGTGGGCGCGATGCCGAAGCCCTGTGCGGCGTAGCCCAGCACGGGCTGACCGGCGACCCCGCCGACGTCTCCGAACAGGGAGCTGAGCGACAGCACCGTCGCACGCTGAGCGGAGGGGATGTGGGCGTTGATGTACGTCGACGCCATGGGCCCGGCCATACCCATGATGAACCCGAAGACGACCCACAGGCCGGCCACGGCGAAGAACGGCAGGTATCCCGCTGCCCCTCCGGCCGCCCAGACCCCACACACGCCTGCGACAACGACCAACACGGCGCTGATCGCCCCCAAGGTCGCGAGGACGCGGGCCGGATCGGGGCCTGGACGATCGCCGCGCATCTTGACGCTCCTGCGGACCGCCATGTTGCCGGCGATCCCGGCCAGGGAGAACACCGAGAACACCGCCCCCGTCAGCCACACGTAGTTCTTGCCGAGGAGCTCCAGCAGCCAAGGCGAGAGCGAGTAGAACCCGTACATCATGAACAGCCCCTGCAGCGCCGAGATCCACAGCAGCGGCCGCACCGTCCTGCTGCGCCAGCCTGCCGCCGTGCCCGCCGAGGCGATCGCCCGGGTCTCGGTCCAGAACGACCCAAGCGTCAGCGGACGCGGTGTGAAGCCGACCTCCTCCATCATGACCGCGACCGCGACGAACGCCCCCACGAGGGCGGCCGTCCTCAGGTAGTAGGGCAGCAGCAGGCTGAACCCGCCGAGAAGGCCGCCGAGAAGCGGTCCCACGACAAGCACGATGCCCGAGACCTCCCCGCTCAGCGCGAACACCCGCTCCTTGGGACCCTCGTAGCCGGTCGCATCGAGCGCGTCGACCATCCAGGCGTCGACCGCCCCCGTCTGGAACGTGAATCCCAGCCCGATCAGCACGCTGCCGACCATGAACCCCCAGAACCCCCAGTGCAACTGGGCGCTCAGCACGTAGATGAGGGTGGAGACGATCAGGGTCCCGATCGAGAGCAGGAAGGACAGCTTCCGGCCGAGCGTGTCCGCGATGACGCCCGTCGGGACCTCGCACACGGCCTGGCTGGCCGTGAATCCGGCGTTGATCACGAACACCAGCGCCAGGGACATGCCCCCGGCGCGGATCAGGAACAGCGTGTTGATCGCCCAGATGAGCGAGGCGGCGAGGGTGAACAGGGCGTTGGTCACCACATAGACCCTCATGATCCGCTGCGGCCCGTAGCGGACCGGAACGCCATCGACCACGAGACCTCCCGCTGTCTGCCGGCCTCGGGGCCGGGCCGGACGTCGCCACTTCCTTGTACCCGTTGCGAACGCCGAGGGGGCCGTCGCCACGCGCGGCGCGGCACGCAGGGGCGCGGCGGGTGGCG
>Ga0209638_1001558_pt1 | contig 14493 bp, 13 predicted proteins | sample BarGraNGADG00211_FD_184490 | JGI IMG/M metagenome (GOLD analysis project Ga0209638, IMG submission 184490) | Arctic peat soil microbial communities from Barrow, Alaska - Barrow Graham LP Ref core NGADG0002-211 (SPAdes) (version 2) | ecosystem: Environmental > Terrestrial > Soil > Wetlands > Peat... | reverse complement strand
GGTGGGCAGACGTCGAGGCACATGGCGATGTCCGAGCCGAGCCGGCGCTGGATCTCGGCCGCGAGCTCGGGCGTGAAGCGGGCCGCCTCGCCGTCGTAGACCGAGCGGAAGGTGACGCCGTCCTCGTCCACGGCGAGCAGGGTGTCGCGCAGCGAAAAAACCTGGAAACCGCCCGAATCGGTGAGGATCGGACCGGGCCACGCCATGAAGTCGTGAAGACCACCCAGCTCTTCGACGAGCCCCTCGCCGGGGCGGAAGTGCAGGTGATAGCTGTTCGCGAGCACGATCTCGGCGCCGAGCGCGCGCAGCTCGTCGGGGTCGACGCTCTTCACGCTCGCCTTGGTGCCGACCGGCATGAAGACGGGCGTCCGCACTTCGCCGTGCGCCGTCCTGAGCACGCCGGCTCGCGCCTCGCCCTCTCGCGCCGTCAGCTCGAATGTTTTCTGCTCAGTTGTCACGCCGTTCAGCTCCCAAACGCCCTCAAGGATCCGTCGCGACCCCTGAAGGAAGGCTATCCACGAAACCTGACCGTGTCTGTAACGGGTCTGCGGCTATTTCTTCGCTTGGGTCGTGTCGCAGAGAGCGAGCGGAGTCGAAAGCGGATAAGGCTGACTGAGAGCGAGCGGGCCGAGGCGATAGCGCAGACGCACGTAGCGCACCGGCGACAGATCGCCGATCCGGCGACAATGCTTGGGCCGGAAAACGACGGTGATCGCGCGCGCGCCGTGCCCCGGAACGGTGAGTCGACGGAGCGGCGTCTTGATGAGATACTGGGGGAAACCATCAGGCCATACGGCGTTCTTCGGACCGAACCACGGCTCCCACCGACCGGCCAGAACGCTTGTCAAGCGTCGCTGCGCCGTCGGCGCTTCGACTCCGACCAGAGTCGCATCGAAAAAACCGGGGTTGTGAACAAACAGGGTCTCGATCGAGAGACCGTGCCTTGGCAGTTCCCACTGCTCGCCGTTCGGACGAATCGTCGAGAGCGCCCCGCTCGACGAGTTCGTGTCGAACGGATGCAGGGGCCCGTACGAAAGGGAGAGAACGAGTGCCAGAGCCCATACCGCGACGAGAGCGTTCTTGGGGCGCCGCGAGATCGTCCAGCGTCGCATCCGCACACGAGAGGCGACGTATAGAACAGCGAGAGCGACCAGGAAGCTGAGTACGAGCCAGTGGCGACCGTTGCGGACGAGTACCGGCAGACCGGTGGGCGCAAGTAGAAGTGCAGCAAAAGCGAAGCCGGGCGCCACGTAAAAGCCGCGATCGCGCAAGGCGCCGACGACGATCCACGTGCCGATCGCAGAAAGCGTCGCGACAAGGACGATGTCCGCGCTCACGCTCCAGAAGCCGTTTGCCAAGTACGGCCAGCCGGGGAGGCGGTGGGTCGCGCTGTCTATCGACAACCGCTGGAACAGCCCGGTGAGCATCCCGACGATGGCGCAGAGGAAGATCACTCCGCCGAGCATCAACTCCGCCACGAAGAGCCGGCCGGCAAGCATCGACAGGCGAGGGTGCTCGAGCGGTGTCGGGGCGGCGGCCGACGGGGCAGTCATCACGGAGAGTCTAGAGCGTCAGAGAACCAGCATCGCGTCGCCGAAGGAGTAGAAGCGGTAGCGCTCGGCTATCGCCAGGCGGTACAGCTCGCGCGTCTCCTCCACTCCGGCGAAGGCCATCACCAGCGCCAGCAAGGAAGAGCGCGGCAGGTGAAAATTGGTCAGAAGCGCGTCCACGCGCTTGAACTCGAAAGGCGGATAGACGAAGAGATCCGTCCGGCCAGCGAGCGGACCGCCACGGGCCAGCGTCTCCAACACGCGCACACTCGTAGTTCCAACCGCCAGCACGCGCTCTGCCCCTTCGATCCTCCGCCTGCTTTCGGCGCCTACCTCGTAGCGCTCGCCGTGCAGGCGATGCTCGCGCAGGTCGTCCACCGCCACCGGGCGGAAGGTGTCCAGGCCGACGTGGAGGGTGACCCGCTCGACATCGAGGCGCTCGAGCAGCTCGGGCGTGAAGTGCAAGCCGGCGGTCGGCGCCGCGGCCGAGCCCAGCCGCTCGGAATAGACGGTCTGATAGCGCTCGGGATCGTCGAGCTTCTCGTGGATGTAGGGCGGAAGCGGCGCCTCTCCGGCCGGCTCGCCCTCGAGCGCTATCCGCCAGCGTCCCTCCCCGAGCGCTTCCAATAACTCCACCGGACCCAGGATCTGCCCGGCGCGCAACTTGCGCGAAGGACGCGCCAGCGCCTCCCACTCGCCGCCTCCGAGCGACTCGATCAGGAGCACTTCGACCTGGCCACCCGAAGGCTTACGCAGATGCAGCCGCGCCGGAACGACGCGGGTGTCGTTCACCACCACCAGCTCGCCGTGCAGCTCCTCGGGCAGCTCGCGGATGCGGCGCTGGCGCACCTTTCCGCTCGAGCGCTCGTAGACGAGCAGCCTCGAGTGGTCACGCTGCTCGAGCGGTCGCTGCGCGATCAGCTCGGGCGGTAGCTCATAGTCCAGTTCGCGTAGGAGCATCCGCCGCCAACGTTAGCCTTCTCGTCCATGGAAGAGGTGCTGGCACGAGCCCGTGAGAGACTCGAACAGGCGAGCGGGAACGCCGTCGATCCGTCCCAGACGCGGGCGGCTTTCGAGCGGGCGCGGGCGCAGATGGAGGCGCTGACGCAGATGGGCGCCGAGCTCGAGACGATGCTCCCCGAGGAGATCGGGCTGGCCGTCCGCGAAGGACTTCGCGCGGAGGCGCTACCGGTCGCCCGCCAGCTCGCCGAGCTGCGCGGCCTCACCAACCAGCTCATCCGCCGCCTGGGCGAGCTCGAGCAGGAGATCGAGGCCGAGCGGCTCGCCCGGGTCGAGGATCTCGGCCTGCTCGTCGATCTCATCGCCGGGGGCTGGCGTGGCGTGGACGAGCGGCTGGCGCGCATGGAAGATAGCTTGAACGGGCGCGAGGCGACCGTTTACAGCATCGAGCGCGACAGCGCCTAGAGCTCGTTTCAATTGACGACCTGCCGACTGGGTGCGATCGGTGGATGCGATGCTAGGACGCAGTGTCGCGTTCGTGGCCGGAGGCTACGGGCGCGACCGAGGACAACGCAGCGCGCCGCCGAGCGCGGCCGGGCGGTGGAGTGCTTCATTTGAAACGAGCTCTTAGAGCTCGTCCCGGTAAAATGCGCGGTCGCGGGATAGGCCTTTAGTAGTAACTACCGACGGTTCCTGAGTCCTCCAACCGACGCAGGCTCGGGGCGATTTCGGTATTACCTCTGTAGCTTTTCCACCGTGCCCAGAATGAACCGATTGAGAGGTTGCAATGCCCATCGCTGATCCCAAGACCTACACACAGATGCTCGACGCCGCCAGGGCCGGCAAGTTCGCCTACCCGGCGATCAACATCTCCTCCTCGGAGTCCCTGAACGCCGCGCTACGCGGGTTCGCCGAGGCCAAGTCCGACGGCATCGTCCAGGTCTCGACCGGCGGTGGCGAGTTCGGCTCCGGCGCAACGGTGAAGGACGGCGCTCTGGGCGCCATCGCTCTGGCCGAGTACGCGCACATCGTCGCCGAGAAATGCCCGGTCAACATCGCCCTGCACACCGACCACTGTCATCCCGAGAAGGTCGAGCCGTTCCTCAAGCCGCTGCTCGAGGCGTCGCGCAAGCGCATCGCGGCCGGCAAGGGACCGCTCTTCCAGAGCCACATGTTCGACGGCTCGCCGCTGCCGCTGGCCGAGAACATGAAGATCGCCTCCGAGCTCCTGGCCGAGTGCGCCGAGCTCGACATCATCCTCGAGATCGAGGCCGGCGTCGTCGGCGGCGAGGAAGACGGCGTCTCGAACGAGGGCGTCGCCCGCGAGAAGCTCTACACGACCCCCGAGGACATGGTCGCCGTGGCCGACGCGCTCGGCACCGGCGAGAAGGGCCAGTACCTGTTCGCGGCCACCTTCGGCAACGTGCACGGCGTCTACAAGCCGGGCAACGTGGTGCTCAAGCCGACCATCCTGCGCGACGGCCAGGCCGCAGTGGAGAAGAAGTACGGGAAAGACGCTCGCTTCCTGCTCGTCTTCCACGGCGGCTCGGGCTCGCCGCTCGATCAGATCCGCGAGACGCTCGACTACGGCGTCATCAAGATGAACGTCGACACCGACACGCAGTACGCGCTCACCCGCGCGATCGCCGATCACATGTTCAAGAACTACGACGGCGTGCTCAAGGTCGACGGCGAGGTCGGAGTCAAGAAGGTCTACGACCCGCGCTCGTGGGGCAAGGCCGGCGAGGCTTCCATGGCCGCCCGAATCGTCGAAGCCTGTGAAGATCTGCGCTCGACCGGGACGACGCTGCGCAAGTAGCGATCCCCGAAACTCGCGTGCACGAAAGCCCCGGCGAGCCCGGGGCTTTCTGTTGCCTTGTCGCTCTAGGAGGCGCTCGCCGCTCGAACCGGCTCGCCTCTCTCGACCCGCCCGCTGAGCGGTAGGTCGAGCACGAAGCGGGCGCCGGAGTCGCACTCGGCGCAGACCAGGCTTCCGCCGTGCGCCTCGGCCAGCCCGCGCGCGATCGCCAGCCCGAGGCCGCTTCCGTATCTCGTCTTGGAGGCACGTGAATCGTCGAGGCGAACGAATCGCTCGAAGATGCGCTCCCTGTCGCCGGCGGGGATCCCGGGGCCCGAGTCCTGAATCTCGAGCTCGGCCAGCGCTCCCTTTCGTCGAACGGTGACCTCGATCTCCCCCGCTCCATCCGTAGCCTTGCAGGCATTGTCGAGCAGGTTGGAGATCACCTGGCGGATCCGCTCGGGATCGGCGACCAGCGAACAGACGTTCTTCGTGGCAAGCCGCAGCTCGATTCTTGGCTCTCGCTCGCGAACGCTCTCGATCTCCTCCGCGGCCAGCTCGCCTAGATCGAAGGGCTTGCGCTCCAGCTTCAGGCCCTGATCGAGGCGCGCCATCGCAAGCAGGTCGGCAACGAGCTGGGAGGCGCGGCGCGCCTGCCTGACGATCTCGAACGAGAGCTGCTCACGACGCCCGCGCTCGTGCCCGTGGCGAAGAAGCGCCTCGGCGCTCCACTGCAGGCCGGCGATGGGCGTGCGCAGCTCATGCGAAGCATCGGAGAGGAAGTCGCGCATCCGATCCTCCGAGCGAGACGCCTTCTCGTGTGCGTGGCGCTCCGAGCTGAGCGATTCGGCCAGCGACTCGAGCATCGCGTCGAGGGCGGTGGCGAGCCTGCCCAGCTCTGTCGAGTCCTTGCTCGGCCGGAGACGCTCGCTGATGTCGCCGCCGGCGATGCGATCGGCCACCGTCGCCATGCGGTCGAGCGGGCGCAGGGTCAACCTGATTGCGACGCCAACGATCAGTATGGCGAGCCCAACCACGAGCAGCGTGCCGATCAGCTCCGCGATCAGCAGGCGGCGGAGAGATGCCTCCACGGGAGCCGTACTGGCGACGTAAAGAACGGGAGCGGCGCTCAAGCTTAGGCCGGTGATCGAGTTCTTCATCTGCCAGTACAGGTCGTGCCTGGCGTTGATCGCGGTCACGAAGTCCGCCCAGGCGGCGTCCGGCGTGACCGGAGGACCTTCGACCGGGGCAAGCTTCGGCCGCGGCGAGTCGAACAACTTGCCGACGACCGGATACGCGCCCGGTAGTCCGATGATCGCGACCACGTTCTGACGGGAGAGCCTGTCCGCGGTCACCTGCAGCTTTTCTTTTTCGCCCGGGGTGTAGCGACTCGCCTGATTCATGACGTCCGCCGTGTTCGCGCGCAGGTCGCTGTAATAGCGCTGGTGCAGCCCGACGTAGATCGCGGCATCCAGCGCCACCAGTGCCAGCACCAGCATGGCGAGGCTTACCAGCGTCAGGCGCCATCTGAGCGATGCGGTTTTGGTGCCTTTCGGGTGCTCGTTCATGCTCGTAGTACGTAGCCGTGGCCGCGAATCGTGTGGATCAGCCGCGGACCACTCGCTTCAAGCTTACGACGAAGATTTCCCATGTGCACGGGAACGAGGTTCGGATCGTGCTCTTCGTAGCCCCAAACCTGGCTCATGATCTGCAATCTCGAGAGCACGACGCCGCGGTTTCGCATCAAGAAACCGAGCAGCTGGAACTCGATCGGCGTGAGCTCGAGCATTGTGTCGCCGCGCCTGACGACGCGGGCCGGCTCGTCGAGAATCAAGTCCCCCACCTCCAGGACTTCCGCCTCCAGGCGGCCGCTGCGCCTGAGCAGGGCTCGCAGGCGCGCGAGCAACTCTTCCACCGCGACGGGCTTGATCACATAGTCGTCGGCTCCCGCCGAGAAGCCGGCCAGGCGAGAGCTGACAGCATCCCTGGCCGTGAGGAAGAGGATCGGTAAATCGCTCTTGTTGCGCAGCACGTGCGCAAGATCGAAGCCGCTGCGCCCGGGCAGCATCACGTCGAGAACGGCGATATCGGGGCGAAAGCTCTCGACAAGCTCCTCCAGCGAGTTCCCATCGACCTCGGCTTGCACCACGTAACCGGCGGCACGCAACTCGATGGCGATCGCGTTCCTTACCGCTTCGTCGTCTTCGATGAACAAGACTCGCAAAGATCTGCTCATGCCGGAAGCATGCCACCACCCGCGAGGTGAGGCGGCTGCGCTAGACTCGCGCCGTTCGAGATGGCGCGCCTTCGCTCGTTCAAACGCACGCGTCGCTCAGGCGACGCCGATTCATCCACAGCCTCCGAGCCGGGGCTTGCCGTGCAGCCTACAGACGGCGAGCAAGTCGCCCCGCCGCCCGAATTTCCGCCCAGCGAGATTGCCGTTGAAGAGCCTGGGTCGAGCGACTCGGTGGCCGAGGAGGCGCCCGCGGAGCAGGACGAAGGCAAAGAGCAACACGGCCGCCGCAAAGGGAAGAAGGCTCGCCCACCGCGCCCACCCGTGGCCAATCTCTCGCGCGTTCGCCGCGAGCGCCGAGCGCTGATGCGCGAGCGCGAGCGCCGTATCCGCGATCTCGGCGGGCTGATGCTCGAGATGTACCGGCGCGACCAATTCCGCGAGGATCTGATCGTGGAGCATTGCGCCCAGGCGATGGGAGTCGAGAACCGCATCCACGAGCTGGAGTCGATTCTGATGCGCGCCAGCTCCAGGCGAGCGACGCCCGGACCGCAGTGCAGCTGCGGGGCTCCGCTGCTTTTCGGAGCCCGGTTCTGCGCCAGTTGCGGGAGACCAACCGAGCTCGCGGCCACGGGCGAGAAGTGCGTACGCTGCGGACAGCCCCTCGCTGCCCGAGCCGGCTTCTGCGCCAGCTGCGGTGCAGCCGTCGGCGAAGCCGAAGACCTGGACGACAAGAACGAGCAGACCATGGAGCACGCTCCACCCGCCGCGGCCGAAGAAGCTGTCGAGCAAGTCGGGGACGGCGAGGCTTGACCTCCTCGGAGGGCGAGCCCACGAGCGAGAGCGCTTCGGACGCGCGGAGCGTCTGCCCCGATTGCGGTGCGGTCGTCGAATCCCTCCAGGAGTACTGCCTGGTTTGCGGCGCGCGCCTGAGCGAAACTGGAAGCGCCGGACTCGCGGAGCGCTGGCGACACTCCCTTCCTCTTGCCGACAAAGACTGGGGCTGGCCCGTCTTGATCGCTCTGTCCATCGCGATCCTGGCTTCTGTATTCGCGATCCTGGCCGTGCAGGGCGACAAGCCCACCACGCTCAGCTTTCTGGGGCCAAGCGTTCAGCAAACGACAGCCGCGGCCACTACCGACACTACTGCGACCAGCGCCACGACAGGCGCGAGCACGAAAACCACCGGCGGCGGCAAGACAACCACTTCGCCGATTCGCACCGGCGGCGGCCTGATCGCCTGGCCCGGCCCGTCGGCTTACACGGTTGTGCTCGCCTCACTGCCCGTCTCGGGCGGGAAAGCGAGCGCACGTCAGAAGGCCCTCGACGCGTTGCACTCCGGGCTCGGCCCGGACGTCGGCGTTCTCGCCTCATCGGACTACTCGAGCCTGCACCCTGGCTACTACGTCGTCTTCAGCGGCGTATACGAGAGCCAAAGCGAGGCACAGAATCACCTCTCGGCCGCTCGCCGAGCCGGTTTCAACACGCCGTATGCAAAACGAGTCGCCTCCTGAGAGCCCGAATCGGAGTGGATTCGACCGGATATTGCTGCGCCGCGTTAGCCCAACCGCCGCCGGCGAAGAAATTCTTCTTTCTGGCTTGAGCTCTGCCCCTGAGCCCCGTAATGAGCTTGCCGGAAGGCGCCTGAGCCTCACTCGCCCGGACGGATTTTTGTCATCCGCGGGAATTGCCGTTAGACTACGTCCACGCCGCGGAAGCCGAGTAGGGCTTTGGCCAGTTCGCCGCCTGGCGTGGGGCCTCGCTCCGAATCAGAGGAGAACACTCGAATCGCAATGGAAGATCAACGCACGCAGCTGGTGAGCTGCATGTATCAATACTCGCGAGCGATCTACCGCTCGATCAAGGATCTCATCGATCCCTATGCCGACCCCGAGCAGCAGCTCGAGTTCAGGCGTTCCGTGCTCACGGCTTGTGAGCAGACGATGGTTCGCTTGGCCACCGATCCGCACTACTTCGCCAAGCCCGATCGTGCCCTCTTCCAGGACATCCGCCGTTACTACCCGATCACTGTGCAGGCTCAGGTCGGTTGGGCGGTACAGAAGGGAATCGGCGCGGCCGGCGAGTTCATTCAGAAGCAGATCGAGGCCGGTGCTCTCGACGGCGGCATCGCGCGTTGCAAGGCGACGACCCGCAAGGGCAAAGCCTGCCAGCGCACCCCGCTTCCCGACCGTGATTACTGCCCGTCTCATCAGCACCTCGAGCGGGCCAAAGTCGCGGCCTAACAACCAGATTTCACTGCTGAGCAAGGGCTCGGGCGACTCTCGCCCCGCTGACGGCTTTCGCATTTCCGCGACCCCAGCCGCCGGGGAGCGACAGGCCGAAGAGTCCTCCCCGTTGGGTCGGCGCTAACGGTAAGCTCGCTAGCGCGATGTCTCATGATGCCGACAAGCTGATCCGCCAGCTCTCACTGGTCGCATTCTTGATGGCGGAGCGCCGACCGGTCACGGCTCGCGACGTGAAGTCCAACGTCGAGGGTTATTCGGAGATGTCCGACGAGGCCTTCGCTCGTCGTTACTACGCCGACCGCTCCGAGCTCACCTCGCTTGGCGTTCCGCTTCGCTCGCAGAGAGACGAGTTCACCGGCGAGGAGCTCTATACGCTCCGCTCCGAGCAGTACTTCCTGCCGCCGCTCGAGCTGACCGACGACGAGCTCGCGGCGCTGCAGACCTCCCTTTACCTGCTCGAGGGAAAGTTCGCCTACGCCGAGCCTTTCAGGCTGGCGCTGCAGAACCTGGCTCTGGGCCGGCCCGGCTTCAACGAGCCGCCGACGGCAACAGCCGTCCGCGTCGAGGTGCTCGATCCCGACTACACGCCTGAGACGCCGGGACGCCTGGGTAAGCTCGAGGCGGCCATCTCCAAGCAGCGAACGGTCAGGTTCGAGTACTGGTCGATCTCCCACGACAAGCTTTCCGAGCGCATCGTCAACCCCTTCGGACTGCTTTCCGACAACGGTCTCTGGTACGTGATCGGCTTCGATCTCGAGCGCCAGGCGATGCGCACCTTCCGCGTCTCGCGCATCCGCTCGGACATTCGTTTTGCCACTCGCAAGGAGCGCGACTTCCGCATCCCGCCGGACTTCGACATCGACGAATACCGCGGACGGGCACCTTGGCAGATCGGAACGCTTGTGGGCGAAGCTCGGATTGGCGTCGGGCGCGAAACGGCCTGGTGGGTCGAACGCGCCTTCGGAGGCGCCGGTCACCTGGAGGACGGAGTTTTCACGACTGGGTACTCCTCGCTCGGTCTGCTCGCGGCCTGGGTCCTGCGTCAGGACGGACGCGCGATACCGCTGGAGCCGCCGGCATTGTGCGAGGAGGTGAATACCGCTCTTCGCCTCGTCGAGGAGCGTCACTCCTCGGCGCCACTGGAGCCCGCGCCCGAGCGCGACGAGGTGGTCGGAGAGGCACCAGCCGTAGATCATTCCTCGGGCCCGGTTGCCCCCGAGCGCTTCGCGCTCTTACAGGCTCTACTCGCCCATCTCCTGACCGCCTGCGGCGAGGAAAACGAAACCGAGATACCCGCAAGCGAGATCGTCGAGAGCCTGCGCATCCCGCTCGAGGATCTCGAGGAGCATCTCTCGATGCTCAACCTGGTCAACTTCGGCGGCGGCTGCTACACGGTCTATGCGGAGCTCGACGGCGACACGGTTCGTATCGACAAGGAGCTTTTCGGCGACACCTTCCGCGCATCGCCTAGGCTGACGCCGCTCGAGGCGCGGGCGATCCGGCTGGCGCTGGAGTTCGTCGGTCCGATGATCGCGGCCGACGCGCACACGCCGCTCGAGCGAGTGCGCGGCAAGCTGGAAGAGACCTTCGGGCAGTTCGAGCTCCTGCAAACACCGGAGCCTCAGGCGCGCCCGGCCGAGGAGGATCTGATCGCTCGCCTGGCGGAAGGCATCCGCTTACGTGAGCTGGTCGAGTTGGAGTATCTGAAGGAAGGCGACGAGGAGGCCTCGCGGCGCCTTACCGAGCCCTACGCGCTCGAGCGCAAGCTGCCCTTCTGGTACGTGCACACCTGGGATCGCACCACCGGCGGCGAGCGCAGCTTCCGCCTCGACCGGATGCGCAGCGCCAAGCTCACCGGCGAGAAGTTCGAGCAACGGCCCGGGTTCGAGCCGCGCGGACTTCTCCATGCGCGTCAGGCGCGTGTCTGGTACTCGCCGAAGGTAGCCCGCTGGCGCCTGGAGCGAGGAGGCGCACACGAGCTGGTCGATGGGGCTGCCCTGGCCGAGACGGCGGTCGGAAGCCCGGAGTGGCTGGCCGGAGAGATCCTGTCTCACCGCGGTGAGGCGATCGTGCTCGAGCCGGACGACTTGCGCGCGCTCATGGCCACCCGAGCGCACGAGCTGGCCGCCGCTTTCGCAGCCTCGCGCTAGACCCGGTCGAGACGTTCGCGCAGGCGACTCAGCGCCCAGCGGGCGTGCTCGGCCAGCAGCTCGTCTCCGCCGAGCGCGTAGCGCTCGAGTAGCGGCTCGTGCTCTCGCGCGCCGCTGGAGGCTAAAGCGACGAGAGCATTCCGGCGCAAGAAGCGGGGATCCCGGCGCGGGACATAGAGCCGCCGGTAGCGCAGCCCAAGCTCCTCGTCGTCGGCGGTCAGCCAGTCCTCAAGCGAGACGTTCGGCTCCGCCGTGCCGAGAGCGAGGAGATCGCTCCGCTTTTCGACTCCCCGGTTCCAGGGACAGACACGTTGGCATATGTCGCAGCCGTAGACGCTCGTACCCATCTGCTCGCGCATCGAGTCGGGTAGCGCCGTACGGGCCTGTGTCCAGTACGACAAGCACAGGCGCGCGTCCAGCACCCCATCCCGTACGAGCGCACCGGTCGGGCAAGCTCGGGCACACAAGCGGCAGCTGCCGCAATTCTGGGTGAGCGGCTTCCCTGGCTCGATCGCGATATCGCTCACGAGCGTTCCGAGCACTATCCACGAACCGAGCCGTGGAGCTATCACGAGCCCGTTCTTACCGAAGAAGCCGAGCCCGGCGCGCACCGCCGCCTCGCGATCGACGTGCTCGCTGGAGTCGACCAGCACGCGATAGGCGCCGCCGAGACGCTCGCCCAGCACAGCGAGCCTGAGCCGGAGCTCGGCATAGTGATCGCGCCAGGCATGGCGCGCCAGGCGCCCCTCCCCCGCGCTCGGCTCGGGTCCCGGCAGGTAGTAGGAAAGCGCCGCGGAGACGACGCTGCGAGCGCCCTCGAGCAGGCGCTCGGGGTGGCAGGAAAGCTCGGGGTGCGCGACCGTGAAGCTCATGCCCGCGAACAACCCCTCCGCCCGGCGCTCCGCGATCGCATGCTCCGCCCTGTCGTAGGGCTCGGCAGGCGCGGCGGCCACGGCGTCCAGACCCAGCTCCACGCCGATCTCCTTGAGCCGAACGGCGTTCATGAACGTATTGTGACGCCCGGATCGCGATCGCTGCACCAGCGAGATAGCGACTCGGTGGAAAACTCGGCACACCTCCGTAACCATGCCTGGCACCGAGTCATGTCCAGGGCGGACGCCCCCTTTGAGCGAGCCACGACGATTCCAAGCCGGGAGCCATTCTCGAAGTCACGCTTCCGTAACGGTGCCTGGCACCAGGACATGTCCGGAGCGGACCGGAAGGGAACGACAGGCGTGACTCAGTAGCCGAAGCCGAGCAGGAGCTTGGCGTCCTCGGACATCCGCTCCGGTGTCCAGGGGGGATCCCAGGTCAGCTCCAGCGCCACCTTCTCGACTCCCGGCAGCTCGCGCATCGCCTCGAGAATCTGCTCGTGGATGAGCGGCCCGGCCGGACAGCCGATCGAGGTCAGGCTGTAGAAGACCGTCACCGCGTTGTCCACTATCTGAACGTCGTAAAGGAGGCCGAGCTCGACGATATCGAGTCCCAGCTCCGGGTCGAAAACCTGGCGCAGAACCTCTGTGACGTCCTCGACGGTGAGCACCGTCCCATCTTATCCAGTGCCAGACTTAAGTCTGGCACTGGCGCGCAATTCGGAAGAAAGAGGCGGCCCCTGACAAGAAGCGTGGCACTGGCGTGCAATTTGGAAGAAAGAGGCGGCCGCGACCGGCATTACGGGCGCGGCTCACCCGGCGCTCGTCCCAACACAAACCGAACACCGGAAGGCGAAAACGGCAAGACGAGAACGCTTATAGGAGCAGACGAGGCACGAGCGCCGCAGGCGCTATGACTCGTTCGACCGGCCTCGCCGAAGAAAGTCGCCAGACTTTCTTCGGACGCTAGGCGCTGCCCAGCAGGCGCACCTCTTCACGCCGCTCGCGGGCGAAGAAGTGGATGCTGTCGATGAAACGCACCCAGTTGCAGCGTGTGCACATGACTAGCGTGTGAGTACGCGCGCTGTCGGCGAGAAAACGGACGCCGCGGAGGAGGTCTCCGCCGGAGACGCCGGTCGCGGCGAAGATGATCTCGCCCGGCACCAGGTCGGTGGTGCTGAAGATGCGCTCGATGTCGTCGATGCCGGTTGCCTTGGCCTGCTCGATCTCGCGCCTGGATACGGGCCAGAGCTGAGCCTGGAGCTCGCCGCCCAGGCAGCGAAGAGCCGCCGCGGTCAGCACGGCCTGGCGAGTTCCGCCGATGCCGATCGCCAGATGATCGTTGGTGCCTCGGATCGCGGCCGAGATCGAAGCCGTCACGTCTCCATCCGAGATCAACTTGATACGTGCACCCGCATTCCTGATCTCATCGATCAGATCGTGGTGGCGCGGACGGTCGAGCACGATCGTGGTGATGTCGTTCGCGTTACGCCCGAAGGCTTTGGCGATCGCCGCGATGTTCTCGCCGACGGGCTTGCGCAGATCGATCTGGCCACGGGCGCGCGGCCCGACGGCCATGCGCCTCATGTACATGTCGGGAAGGGTCACGAACGCGCCCGGCTCACCGACGGCGATCATCGACATGGCGCCTGGGCCTCCGCGGGCCACGACCTCGCGCCCTTCTAGCGGATCTAGAGCCAGATCGACCGGCATTCCGCCCGCGCCGATCTGCTGCCCGGCGGCAAGCCCTCCCTCGTCAGAGGCGCCAACGACGATGCGCCCGTCGATCGGGAGACTGCCGAGCGTGTTCTGCATCGCGGCGAAGGCGGCCTCCTCGGCTCCATCGCGATCGGCGCGACCCAACCAGCGGGCACTGGCCAGCGCAGCCGCATCGGTGGCCCGGGCGTAGTGGGCGCAGATACAGATCGACCCGGGCGGCTCCGGAACAGGAGCTTCCTTTTTCTTCCTCGCTGCCTTCGAAGTGCTCATTTCACCCCTTGTACGCGTTCAGCGCCCTCTAGTACCAGTTCGATCACCGCGCCGACAGTGCGATCGATGTTTTCATTCTCTATCACCGGCACGCCGGATTTGCGAGCGCGCTTGAGCAGAAAGTCTTGAACCTGGCGGATCTCGCCGAGGCTGTGTAAATACTTCTCCACCGGTCGGACGCCCTCGGTGGCGAGGTCGCGCACGAAGAAGTTCGAGGCATGAACCTCCTCGTTGTACACCGCGAGCTGGCATTGGATGATCAGCGCTCCCTCGATCTCGAGCGGCAACATGCCCGGCACCAGGTGCACCCCCTCCAGCACCATCGACCAACCCTCCTCGAGCGCGCGCTCGATCGAGGCGCGCACGCCCACGAGCACGTTCTTCGTCTGCTGGAGGAAACCGCGAATCAGCGGATCGCCCTCCTCGCGCTCAGCCTCGGGTAGTGCTTCCCAGGCCTTGAAGCTGGAGTAGTGAATCGTGGGCATGAACTCCTCGGAGAAGAAGGCGCGAATCGTCTGGCGGATGAAGTCGGTCGAGGAGAGACGAGTGATGCCCAGGCGGTGCGCGACCTCCGCGGCGATCGTCGTCTTGCCGGTGCCGGTGGCGCCACCGATGAGGACGATCAACGGCATGTCGAGCTGATCGAGATCGTGATAGCGGCGTAGGCGCTCGACCGCTTCGTGACCCTCGACCGG
>Ga0209638_1001555_pt1 | contig 14521 bp, 7 predicted proteins | sample BarGraNGADG00211_FD_184490 | JGI IMG/M metagenome (GOLD analysis project Ga0209638, IMG submission 184490) | Arctic peat soil microbial communities from Barrow, Alaska - Barrow Graham LP Ref core NGADG0002-211 (SPAdes) (version 2) | ecosystem: Environmental > Terrestrial > Soil > Wetlands > Peat... | reverse complement strand
CCGCTTTCATGAACACGGCTTCATGCCGAAGCGCCATTACGTTCATCGACGGCGACAAGGGCATCCTGCGCTACCGGGGCTACCCTATCGATCAACTGGCGGAGAAGTGTACGTTCCTGGAGGTGGCCTATCTGATCTTAAACGGCGAGTTGCCGACGGAGGCCCAACTGAAGGAGTGGGTAAGCGGGATCACTTACCATACCATGCTCCACGAGACCACCAAGAACTTCCTGGAAGGCTTCCGCTACGACGCCCATCCGATGGGGATGATGGTCAGCACGATAGCGGCGCTCTCCACGATTTACCCCGAAGCCCGGCGCGTGCACGACCCGCAGTCGCGCAAATTGCAGATCATGCGACTGATCGGCAAGATGCCGACTATCGCGGCGTACACCTACCGGCACGGCTTGGGCTACCCCTACGTCTACCCGGACAACGACTTGGGCTATGCCGAGAATTTCATGAACATGCTGTGGAAAATGGTGGAGCCCAAGTATACCGCCAATCCCGTATTGGCGCGCGCGCTGGACATCCTGTTCATTCTGCACGCCGACCACGAGCAGAATTGCAGCGCCAACACCATGCGCGCGGTGGGCAGTTCCCAAGCCGATCCGTATCTCTCCACCGCCGCCGCGGCGGCCGCGCTGGCGGGCCCCCTGCATGGCGGCGCGAACGAAGAAGTCCTCAAGATGCTCGACGAGATCGGCTCCAAGGACAAGGTTCCGGCCTACATCGAGAAGGTCAAGACGGGCCAATTCAAGCTGATGGGCTTCGGACACCGGGTCTACAAGAACTACGATCCCCGCGCCAAGATTATCAAGCGGGCCGCGGACAGCGTCTTCGAAGTCACCGGCCGGAATTCGAAGCTCGAAATCGCGCTGGAGTTGGAGCGCATCGCCCTGGAAGACGATTACTTCGTCAAGCGCAAGCTCTACCCCAACGTGGATTTCTACTCCGGAATCATCTACCAGGCCATGGGCTTCAAACCTTCGATCTTTACGGCGCTGTTCGCCATTCCGCGTACCGCGGGCTGGCTCGCCCAATGGGAAGAACTGGTCGTGGATCCCGAGCAGAAGATCGCGCGCCCGCGCCAGATATACACCGGTGACGTCGAGCGGGAGTTTGTGCCCTTGGAGAAGCGGGGCGTCGCGGCAACCGCGGCGTAAGGGCAAACCGCCTTTACGGGGCCGCCAACTCCGCCCGGTAAGCGGCCCCGCGGCCCGCCTTCGACTTGCCGATGCGAGAACCGCTTTCCTTCAACTCCGGACTGCCTTCCTTGTAGGCGGCGATCCTGGCGCCGGCCACATGATCCGGCGCCGCCGGATCGTTGAGGGCCTTGGCGAAGGCAATGACGTGCGAAGTGCCGGTTCCGACGATGCCGAGTCACGGGCCGGCCGCGTGCAGTTGGCTGCACCAGCAGCTTCCGATGAGAAGAAGCTGTGAGGTTTTCATAAGAGGAAGCGGCGAATCCATTCCATGCCGAGCCAAGCCGCTTCCGGCGTAGGCGAATGACCCGTGTGGTGATTGTAGTAGCCGATCTTCGGCGCGGCCTGGAACAGCGCATAGACGGGCGACGCAGCGTTAAGGTAGCGCCAGCTTTCGGCCGTGTCGTACTGATCGCCGCCGATCAACAGAAACGGACGAGGCGCCAGCATTCCCAGCAATTCGTGCTGATCCGTGCCCGCCGGCGCCGCGGCCAGTCCGTCTCCGAAATACCAGAAGGAGTCGTAGTTCGATTGCTTGAATCCGATGCCGGGTTCGGACGCCACCGCGACTGCAATCCGTTCATCAAAAGCAGCCGCGTAGAGCGCCATCTTGGCGCCCAGGGAATGGCCGATGATCGCCACCCGCCTCCGGTCAACATCGGGCCGGGCGACGAGATAGTTGACCAGCGCCCGCGCGTCTGCTACCCACTTGCCAAGTCCTGTACAGCCCGGATGGCGCCGCGCGAGGTTCGCCACCGCCTCGGCATACGATTCGCCCTCAGTTTCGCCGAACCAGCGCACCGCGACCGCCAGATAACCCCGCTGCACCGCCATCAGCGCGAAACTGCGTGCGCCAGGCGGCACGTAGTCGCGTCCTCCGAGGTCCTGGCCGGCAGGAGTATCGACGTCATAGTAGGGCACGATGACCACGGGCATGGGCCGCTGCACCGGACTATCCGGCTGCATAAGGTAGATATGTACTGGGGCGCCGGGATCCACCTCGAGTTCCGCGAGAGTGCCGGTGTAGCCGGGCTCCTTCATACGACGGAAAACGCGCAGGGATGGCTCGCGAACCTCGGGTTGGCAGACACCGAGCATCGTGTTCCACTTCTTCTGTAGCTCGGGAACGTGGCGGCGCCACTCATCCGCCGTTTGAATCGGCCCGGCACTGGTTTGCAGCAGGTTCGTCAGAGTGCCGGTGCTGCTTTCAAAGCCCGGAGGTGGCCGGTGATAGACCTCCGTCCAAGACGCGGTGTCTTGCACCGGCGCGGCCTGGGGTTCCGGAACGTCGCGCCGGCAGACCCGGAAACCGGTGAATGGGCTTCGCGCGTCCGGATCCATCGAAGATCGGAAGCCTTTGGACCAGGACGGCGACGTGACATAGGAGCCGCCGCGGATCACGCGCGCGCGTCCCGGCGCCGGCCCATCGGAGTTGAGGGCCGGAGGGTACGATCGGACCGCGTCGAAGAAATCCTGGCACCACTCCCAGACGTTGCCGAGGATGTCATAGAGGCCGAACCGGTTGGGCGCGAGGCCGGCGACCGGCGCGGGTCCCAATTTCACGCGCGCCAGCAGGGGTTGGAGATGTGTGGTATCGCTCAGGCCCAATCGTGCAATCTGTGAGAGTTTCCCGGCCGGAGGAGACAGATGGTCGGCAGCCGCCACGACCCATTCGGCTTCGGTGGGCAGCCGGTAGCCGTTACGACTCGAGTCGCACCTTCCGGTTGTGAGGTCGTAGCAGGGCGCAAGATTTTCTCGCCGGCTGCGGGTGTTGCAGTAGCGGATGGCGTCCCACCAGGAGACACTCTCAACCGGCCGATTTGGCCCCTGCTGAATCGAAGGGTTCGCGCCGGTAATCGCTCGATACTCCTCCTGCGTCGTCTCCGTCGGCGCGATCCGAAAGGCGCCGAGGCGCACGTGCGTCTTCACGCCAGTGCGCTCATCGACGGTGTCATATTCCTGCGCGGGAATGCGGACCAGATCGCGGCCGGACAATCCCCACGAAGCGAGCAGTAACGCGCAACCGAGCCGGAGCTTCATCGGAAGACGATGCGCGCGGCAAGTTGGGAACACCGGGGATTCAGCGCCGTCGTTACCTGGCCGAAGGTTGCCAAGCCCATCGATCTGGATATGGAGAACCATTGGGTGTGGTTCATGAAGTTGAAGAATTCGCCGCGAAGCTGCACAGTCGCGCGCGGTCTTTGAGCTTGATCGAACGGCGAGCGAAGAGAATTTGCTGCGCATCGGATCAGTTCCTCAGTGGTGGCGTTCCAGCGCACAGAACGGCGCTGGCGATAACTATCCACGGCCATGCGGCACGCGATGGCGACGCGATGGCGGCATAGGGCCACAGGCGGCTCGGGAAAACCTAGCGAGGGCCGCGGGCAGGAGCCATAGCCACTGCCCGACAGCCCCTTGACTTAGAACTGCAACCGCAGAGACATCGCCATCTGACGAGGATTGCGGACGCCGCTCGGGCGGCCCAAAGTGGTGCCGGTCTGCGTGATCACGCCGTTCTGCCAGTTCGGGAAGTTCAGCGTGATGCCGGTATTGTATCCGGTGAACTGGGTGTGGTTGAAAACGTTGTACATCTCGGCCCGGAAGGTCAACTCGCGCTTTTCGCTCTTGAGCGGGATGCTCTTCGCGAAGGTCATGTCCCAGTTGCTCAAGTTAATCGGCATGGAGAGTATGCTGCCCGGCCCAGCATTCCCGTAGCAGGACATCGATTTCCCAATGCCCGCCTGCGGGGTCGCCATCGGAACCCAACTGCACGGCATAGGATTTATGAGCGCCGTCCAATCGAAGGTGTTGGTCTTGGTCCAGTCGCCCATGTCGAAATGCGAGGCGCTGCCATAGACGGCGGGATTGCGCAGGACGACCGCTCTTGCGCCTTCGGCGCCACCGGTAAAGTCCGGCGCGGCATTGGTATTCGTAGTTCCCGAGAAGCCCGGGGCTCCCGGCAAGCCGATCATGGCGCGGCCATAGACCTGGGTCACGCCGGAGATAGTCCAGTTGTCCGTGATCCACCCGAGCGGCCTAAAGTTCAGCCGTTTTCCGAGGTTTGGCGCCTGGTAGATGTAGTTGAATGTCAGCACCGTGGGGGCTCCCGAATAGGAAGGCCCACAGTCCCGGACTTTGTCCGGCCAGTACGGGCTGATAGAGGAGCTGCAGGACATGACCTTCGACTGGGTGAACGCCACGCCGTATGAGAAGCCGCGGCTCATGTTGCGCCGCACCGAGACTTGCAGAGCGTTGTAATTGTAGTTCCCGGACAGAGTGCCGGTGGTCACGCCGCTCAATCCAGGCAGTGGGCGGTAGAAATCGGCGCTCACGTTGCGCTTCGGATTGGTGGGACTCCACGGATTCTGATTGGCCGGATCGTAATTGGAGTACGGCGCGACGGCGTTCATCGGTTGTGTTTGCAGAATGTGGCGGCGGAAACTCCCGACATAGGAGGCTTCCACAACCGTCCCAAAGCCGACACTCTGCTGGATGCCGAAACTGGTGCCAAGTGTTTGTTCGTAGGGCTGGTTACCGACGATGCCGGTCGAGCTGATCGGACTGACGCCGGCGATGCTTTTCAGAGACGGAACCGTCGCGACGTTCGTGTTGTAGACCGTCCCGCTGTAGGTAACCGGCGGCACGCCGCCCCAAGTCATCACCACGGCGGTGTCGCTACGCTGGAAGGTCTGGCCGAAGCCCGTGCGGATGGCCGTTTTGCCGTTGCCGAACACGTCCCAGGCCAGTCCGACCCGGAGGGCGGGTGTGAGATATGGCTGGGTATATGCCGTAGACGGAATCACGGAGCTGGCTCCAGGAATCTCCATCCCGTTGAAATAATTCCCCGTGCCGGGGACGAAGGTGTCGACCAACGAGGAGAACGCAGTGGCGCCGGTCAGTGGGTCCACCGCGATCTGGTTAGCCGTGGGGCACTGCGTGGTGGCCGGGACAGCGATGCTGCAGCCGTTTCGGTACAGGCGTGCGGCGTTCGACGGCTTGTAGGCTGAAGCCACCCATACCGCCGAATTGTTGTTGTGGTTGTTCCGAACTCCCAGGTGGTAAAAACGAGCGCCTATGTCGAGAGTCAACCGCTTGCTGATTCGCCAGTTGTCCTGCACGAAGCTCTCGACGCCCGTGTACCACCAGTCGCCGACGATTCTGCCCCCCTCGCTATAGCTGGAAAGATTCCCCAGGAACATGTTGCCGTTCCCGTACCCGCTATCCAGGGTGCCGCCGCTAAAGCCGTAAACCCCGAGGTAGTTCGATCCCGCCCCGCCCTGCTGGATCTTCTCGGCTCTCTCCCAGAAAATGCCGGCTTTGAAGCTGTGCTTGCCCTTGACCCAACTGATGTTATCGGTGATGCTGTACACATAGTCCCAGTTCGTATAGGGCATGGTGTACCCTGGATTGGTCCCGGCCGACCCGCCGCTGACGCCCGGCACCCAGAACGCGAGGTTCTGGTTCCCCGGAGTCATCGTGGGCCGCGTGAGGTTGGCGGTATCCGCCGCGAACGCGCCGCTCTTCTCGTCGAACCAATGCGGCGGGTTGTTCATCAGGCCGCGGTCCAACTGGGCGGGATCGCTCGGATACTGGTCCCACGTGTTGAAGCTCCAGCCGACACTGGCCTCGTTCACCATCGACGGAGTAATGGTATAGGTGAGCCCGACTCCGTGGCCGTGGCCAGGGTTGGGGTTATAGATGCTATACGGCTGCCAGCATTCGGTGTGGGCAGCCCGGGCCGCCGCGGCTATGGACCCGCACCCGGAGAGGTCGGGCGAAAACAGGGGAATGCCAGGGCTGGTCTGATTCTTGTCGTAGTCGTTGACATAGCGCCACCAGCCGGTTAGTTTGTTGGTGACGTTGGCATCCATGCGGATCACGTCGTTGCGGCGCGGATGGGTGCCGGTGAACGTATAGCGGTAGTTCCGCGTGTAGTTCTGCGGATACCCGGAAGTGTCCGTGTCCGTCCAGCATCCCGCGGCATTGCCGCTCCAGGAGCACTCGTTCGGCAGGGGGAAGTAGTTCAGGATGGCTTGGCCGGCAGCCGCCGACGCCGGGCTGGTGACAAACTGCCCGAGGTTCGCCTGCTGACCGGCGGTGAGGATGGCCCTGGTGGTGGGGTTGTACATCACCAGCATCTTCTTGGTCCCATTGTCGATCACGCCGGAGAAGTCCCCCGCGCGCTGCGCCGCCGTCGGCACTTGGGCGTAGTTGGTGGTGCTCGTCGGCTTCTGCTTGGTGTACTCCTGCGAGACGAAGAAGAAGAGCCTGTTCTTCTGCTTGTTGAACAACTTGGGGATGTACGCCGGGCCGCCCACGCTGAAGCCACCAATAAAGTAGCGGTAGATGGGCTTCTGCTGGTTGTTGAAGTTGTTGAACCAACTCTTGGCGTTGAACATTTCATGCCGCTTGCTGGCCCATGCGCTGCCGTGGAACTGCTGGCCCCCGCCCTTGGTGATCACGGAGATCTGGGCGCCCGCCATGTGGCCGTACTCGGCCTGGTAGTTGGACGTCAGCACGCGAACTTCGGCCACCGAGTCCATGTTCGGCTCGTAGAGGGTGGTCCATTCACCCCCCGTATCCATGTTTCCGATTCCGTCCACCGTGACATTGTTCCGCCCGGCGCCGCCGGTACCCTGCGCGCCATTGATGTTGAGATAGTAGATGCCGTACTCGGTGGTGGTTTCACCCGGGCTGGTGTTGACGATGCCGGGGATCAGGCTGAGCATCGCGAACATGTCGCGGCCCTTAATGGCGATCTGGTTGAGTTGGGCCCCGTCCACCAGCGACGATTTCTCGCTCGATGCCGTCTGTACCGGAGTCGCGACCGCAGTTACCGACACCTGCTCCACCGCGGACCCCAGGGTTAACTGGAGACTCCCCAGATCGCGTGTCTCCTGGCTCGCGAGGTTCAGCGCCGATTGCTCGTATGTCTTGAATCCAGCGGCTTTCACGGTCAGGGTATAGGCCCCTGGCGCCAGATTGGTGATGCGGAAGACGCCCTCCGCGTTGGCAGTAGCCGTTCGGACGGCCCCCGTCGCCTGGGCCTTCACCTGGATTTCGGCCCCTGGAACGTTTGCGCCCGTCGGATCTGTCACAGTCCCAATGACGTTGCTGGTCACGGTCTGTGCATAGACGACACCACACAGAAGAACCAAGGCACAGAGCGCCTGTGCCATTCGTTTAGCTATCATAAGTTCTCTCCCGTTAGCAAAACTCCCACGTTGCCTTTACACACCCCCCGTTGGGTAAGCACCCAACGGACTTTCGCCCCTGTCTCTTGCCTAAGAATGCAGTAACTTGCCGCCCGATTTCGACTCCTCGCTGGCAAAGCCCGCCGCTCAGGTAAGCGACCAGCCTTTGCGGAACGTCGGCTTCAAGTACTTGTTGGCTTCCGGAACGTTCGTGACCAGCATCTTCGCGCTGTCCCACTCCAGCTTTCCCGGGAACCGGAGCGACAGCGAACCAAGCTGGATATACTCGGCGAACGGGCCGGAAACACTGAAATTCGAGCACGCCGGATCGCCCCCCTTGCAGGCCCGGATCCAGTCCCGGTAATGGCCCGGCGAGCGGGTCAGGATCGGGGGCGGGAACTTGTAGCCCCTCATCCGTTCCACTGGAACCAGCCGCGCGATTTCGCCGCGGGCCCCGCAGGTGATCATGCCCTTGTCGCCAATAAAAAGGCAACCGTTCGGAATAGCCCCCCGGCCCGAACGCTGCGCCGTCGGCAGGTAGTAGTCCGACCAGGTAAACACCTCCCCCTGGAATCCCGTTGGGGCCGGTGGAGGAGCCGCTTGGCCCTGAACCCGAGGAGGCCGGGGCAGATCGCCCAGCAATTCGCCATCCGGAACCCCTGGCAGCTTCGGCTGCTCTTTCAGTCCGTCGTACCAGAAGATTTTCACCGGCGGCATCACCCCCCGCGCCGGGAAATCGAAGCGGATGACCGCCTTCTTGGGGAACATGAAACCGCTCGTGCCTTCCTTCTGGATGCACTCCACACTGGTTGGCGCCCCAAGCCTCAGCGCCATGTGGGGAGCGCCCAAAAGATGGCACGCCATATCGCCCAGCGCGCCGCTGCCGAAGTCGTGGAATCCGCGCCAGTTGAACGGCTGGTAGAAGTTGCCGTCCGAAGTGGGGTAGCCAGGGCCGCCGACGGTGTACGGGCGCGCGTTAGCGATACCCAGCCACAAGTCCCAATCCAGGGTGGCCGGAACCGGGTCTTCGGGCGGTATCTTGGTCAGATCCTGCGGCCAGATGGGCCGGTCCGTATAGGCGTGGACCTCGGTGACATTCCCAATCTCTCCCGCCCAGATCATTTCGCAGCACTGCCGCGCGCCTTCGCAAGAGTAGCCCTGGTTGCCCATCTGCGTAGCGACCTTGTACTTCGCGGCCGTCTCCGCCAGCCAGCGGGCTTCCCAAACGGTTCGCGTGAGGGGCTTCTGGACGTAAACGTGCTTGCCGCGCTCCATGCACCACGTGGCTATGGTGGCATGCATGAAATCCGGAATGGTGACGATCACCGCGTCGATGTTCTTGTCCTCTTTGTCGAGCATCTTGCGGAAATCTTTGTACTTCACCGCGTTGGGGAACTGATTGAAAATCGACGCGGCGCGCTTGTCGTCCACGTCGCACAATGCCGTGATGTTCTCCCCGGGCGCGCAGGCCCGAATGTCAATCGCGGCCTCGCCGCCGGCGCCGACCGAGGCGATGTTCAGCTTCTCGTTCAGCGTCTTGTAACCGGCCGCCTTCAGGGAAGGCGTACTGGCGAACCCACCCGCCGGAACGGCGCCGGCCAGAAGGGGGCCCAAGAAAAAATGGCGTCTGGATAATCCGATACCTGACATAAGCACTCTCCCGATTCGGAAACTGCCCCCTCCCCTTGTGGAGAGGTTATCCGAGTGGACGCGAGATGTCAAGCCTAATCCGCCAGTTATCTAGACCACTGGGCTATGGTGTGCAAATGTACTATGCCCGGCCGGTCGAAACCGGCCGCCCGGCTTCCCGAAGCGCAATCGCCGCCGCGCCAAGGACTCCGCCGTAATAGCCCAGATCGGATATCTTCACTCGCAGCCCGCGCCGCTCCCAAGCGATCACCCGATGGCTCAGGGATTCCTCCAAACCACTGGCAAGCAACGGGTTGCCCTGGGCGAGACCACCCGACAGCAGGATTAAGCCGGGGTCGAGCAAGTGCACCAGGGAGGCACACCCCTCGGCCAGATAGGCCGCGCACTCCTGGATTGCATCGCGCGCCCCCGAGTGCCCCGCGTAGGCTGCGGCGATGACTTGTTGCGCCGTGGCCAGCGATCCGTCGTTCGCGGCCCGAACCAACGCGGCGGCGTTGGCATATGCTTCAAGGCAACCCTCCTGGCCGCAGGAACAAGGGCGCCCCCCGGGCCGGATCCTCACGTGGCCCAATGCGTTCGCCATGCAATGGTCGCCCTGAATGAGCTTTCCGTTCGCATAGCAGCCTCCCCCCACGCCGGTACCCAGAGTGATGCAGATGAAATTATCCAGGTTCGCGGCCCCGCCAAAGCGCTTCTCCGCGTGCGCCAGTGCGTTGGCGTCGTTCTCCACCGCCGCCGGCAGGCCGAATTCGGCCTCCAGTTCCTCCCGAACGTGCGTGCCGGTCCAGCCGGGCAGGTTCTGCGTGGCATAAACGATGCAGCCTGTCCGGGGATCGACCCATCCGGCGGTTGCAATTCCAATGGCGGAAACGGAGATGCCGAGGTCCCTGGCCCGCGCGATACCCGCCCGCACGGTGTTTTTCAGGTGGTCAAGAAGGGCGGCGCGCCCGCCCGTGGGCGTCGGAGACGAGTCCTCGGCCACGATCTGCCCCGAATTCGAGACCACTCCGGACTTGGTGTTGGTCCCCCCCAAATCCACGGCCAGAACATGCACGGGACAGGAGAAAGGCAGATCCATGCGCAACGCTTCGGCGAAGCGCCTGGCAATGTGGGCGGGCCTCGTGATGGCGCTGCCCACGATCACGGCGAACGCCCCGGCGGCGAAAGCCTCCCGCGCCTGCGCCGGCGTCTCGATTCGGCCCTCGGCGACCACCGGCGTATCGAGGCGGCTGACCAACCTGGCGACAAAATCCGGGTCGAACTCCATCACATGCGCCGTATCGTCGGTGTAGCCTCGCATGGTCGTCAGAATCATGCTCGCGCCGGCCCGAGCCGCGGCCTCCGCCTCCTCCTCCGTGGCGATGTCGGCAAGGACGGGCGCCCCAAGCTCGCAACGGATCCTGGCCAGCCGGTCGAGAGCCCCAAACTGCTGCCCGCGCCCGGTGCAGTCGAGGGCGATGAGGCCCGCGCCAGCCTCCAAAAGTTCCCGCGCGCCATCGACGGTCGGGGTAATCAGCACCTTTCCGTCGGACACGACTTGTTTGTCGATGCCGATGATCGGCTCCGCCACCACCTGCCGAATGGCCCGGATATTCCTCGCCCCGTTGGCCCGAATTCCAGCGGCGCCGCCCAGCACCGCCGCGCGAGCCATGCGGCTCAGGCCCTCGGGGTCGCCGAAGGGATCTCCTTCCGGCGCCTGGCACGAGACGATGAGTTTCCCGCGAAGCGATGCAAGAAGTTGGCCGGCCGGAACAGTTGGAATAATCATGGTTTCGCCTGAGAAGAACCCGCACAAAGGATAATCGCAACCAACAGCGCCACAAACCCCGCTCGCATCCAGCGCGCGGCCTGGACGCCCGCCCCGCGCCATTCTCCGAGAATGAGACCCATTGCGTTCGCCACCAGCAGAGCCACGGCCAGGCTCAGCGGCCACCCGATGGCCGGGCCGAGGTTGCCGAGCATGGGCGTAGCCGCCCCGTACAAGTAGATGCTTCCTCCCCAAAGGAAGCCCATCAGGATGCTGGGTAGCCAGGTCGCGTGGACCGCGGAGCCTCCGAATTCGCCAAAACTGCCGTTCTTCACCAGGAGCAGGCTGCAATAAGCCACGTTTGGGATGGCCCCCGCGCCCAGCATCAACAACCATATGCAACTGGTGGCGGCAAAGGGGGAATAGCCCATGTCCTCGCCGGTTTGAGCGACAGGCAGGGCCAGCGTATAGCCGATATTGAACACGGCCGACATGACGCCCGCGCCGATCGCGAAAAAGTAACCCGCGGGCGGCAGCTTGGTGGCCGGCCTTCCCGGATCCATGGCGCGATCGCGAATCCGGCCGGCCGTGCCGCAAAGCCCGACTCCGCACAGGAAACACGCGATGCCCGCCAGGAGCAATTGCTGCTGCGCTCCGAGATGGAAACCGCCCCGCAGGATCATCGGCGCCAGCGCGCCCAGCGCGGAACTGAGTCCAATCACGAGCGTGTTCGAGAGAGAGACTCCCAGACGGTGAACGCTCAACCCGAACAGGATTGCGCCGAAGCCCCAGGCAAACCCAAATGAGAGAGCGCCGGCCGTGGCCGCGCGGGGCGACCGCCGGATTACCTCATGCCAATCCGCGCCCGCCAGCGCCACCACGAGCGCAGGAATCAGGACACAAGAGGTCAGGATGAAGACGAGCCAGATGTTCTCCCACCGCCAGCGCGGGATGGTCTTCATCGGCGTGGTAAAGAGTCCGTTGAAGATGCCCGAGAGCGCGGCCAGCAGGATTCCAGCGCCAATCAAAGTAAGACCCGGCCTCTCTTTCGCAGATTTGACAGCCGCTCGTATTTCTCGTATTTATAGTAGAGATATCTGTACGACGTGTCTAGACTAAAAGTAACTCCATGATAAAACTCGACGAATCGCTCCGGGGCCTCCTGAAGGCTCGGATCGACCGGTCGTCTCCCCTCCCGATTTACAGCCAGATCGCTCAATCGCTCCGCTCCCTCATCCAGAGCGGCGCCCTTGCGGCCGGCGCACTGCTGCCACCCGAGCGGGTATTATGCGAGATCTTCGAGGTGAGCCGCATGACCCTTCGCCAGGCTTACGACATCTTAGAGCGGGACGATCTCATCCAGAGCCATCGGGGCCGGGGAACGCAGGTGGCGCCTCCGCGGATGCGCAAAGAGCAGCAGGAAATGCGGAGCTTCTCGGAGGAGATACGCGCGCGCGGCGGCACTCCCCGGTCGCAGCTCTTGCGCTTTGAGGCCATCGAACCAGGACCCTCTACCCGCGAGGCGCTGAGGTTGCCAGTAGGGCAGCAGGTATACCGGATCGAGCGAATTCGCTTCAGCGACGCGACGCCGTTAGCCATCGAGAAGGTGGATATCCCCGTCTACCTCTGCCCAAACCTGCAACGGTTCGACCTGGCGCGGCAGTCCCTCTATGAGATTCTGCGGGAACACTTCGATTTGCGGCTGGAGCACTGCATCGAAACGATCTCCGCGATCCAACCCGACCGGTCTCACCGGCAACTCCTGCTACTGCCTCGCGGAGTCGCGATCCTGAGGATCGAACGCAAGACGTTTACGGTGAACGACACGCCCGTGGAGTTGGCCGTCAGCGCCTGCCGTGGGGACCTCTACCAGGCGATCGTCCATTCCATCCGGCCGAAGGCGCAGCAGTCTTAAACAGCGAGACGCCCGCGGACTGATGGTACAATTGCGTCGATAGAGTCGCCACGAGAGTGAACAGATCAAGACGTCAATCCGCGCGGTCCGGCGCGCCCCGTGGGCGCCGCTGCTACGGACTTTTGCCACGGACCGGCCAGGGATCCCGTGAACGGGAGCAGGATGGACCGCTCCTTTAGGAGCATCGAGTTGCGGGTGCCCCCGCAGCGGTTCGCGAACTGGGCGCAGTTCCTTGCCGAAGCTCCGGAATACTCGATCGGGCTTGAGGTGATTGACGACACGCCGGGGCATCGCGGGCACTACGTACACTTCGACCACCATATGGGCGTGATCCGCGAGGCCACCATGAGCGCGGCCATGCAGGCATACATCGCGGTGCGCCAGGGACGCCTCATGGAGCGATGGCTCCAGCGGGTGCGCCCGGTTCCGGTTTACGTATGGAACGCCGATCAGGACGTTTCCCTGGCGTGCTTCATCCTGGAATACCACGAACTGCTCGAACAGAAAGGCTCGCCCAAGCTTCGGCAGGTGGTCCAGTTCAACAACAAGATCGACGTCTGCGGGGGCCTCTATCCAGTGGATCTCGAGGAGATTGTGAACAACCACTTCACCTGGATTTTCGAGCCGTATTTGCGCCAGCGGACGCTGGGAAAAACGCAGGGCGACGACTTGCTCATCAAGAGTACGATCCGGGGGGTCTGCGACCGCGTGCTGGATCTGCTCGACGGCAAAGCGGACGTCGCTCCCATTACGGCCCAACCCGAGGCGCTCTACGTCTCGCCCTATAACTACATCATCGCGGACGAGAAGGGCGACCCGAATTCCAGGCTGGTGCTGGCCGCGCGGGGCCACCGGAATTTCATCAGCCTGGTGGCCACCCGTCCCAACGGCAGATACACGTACAGCGTGATCCGCGGCTCGCCCTACGATGACGACACGTTCGAAGTGCCGAAGCTCCTGGAAGCCTTCCAGGCGGCGGAGGACCTGCCGAACGTCAAACTATGGGGCGGATCCAATATGGCCGCCGGTTCGGATAGCGAGCTGGGGAGCAGTCTCCATTGGACCAGGCTGAGGGACATTGCCGAGCCGATCGTCCGGGAAGCCTACCTCAAGAGCGTCGCGCCAAGCCAGGGTCCGCCCCCGGTAAGGGCCTGACGAACCGCCGAGCCGGCTCATGCAAGCACCGAACGCGAATCCGCTTCTCTCGATCCAGTTCCGGGTCCCTTTCGACCGCATCCACGCAGCCGAGGTGGAACCCGCCATCGGCGAGCTGCTGGCGCGGGCACGGGCCCGCCTGGCAGCCATCGCCGCCGAACCGGGCGAGCGTACCTTCGCCAACACCATGCTGGCGCTGGACGTAATGACCGAGCCTCTCGACTACGCCATGGGCGTGGCGCGGCATCTGGAAACCGTGGCGACCACCCCGGAACTGCGCGCGGCATTCAACGCCGTGCAGCCCTCCGTGAGCGCCTTCTATTCCGGCATTCCGCTCGACGCGGGCTTGTGGCAGGGCATCAAGGCGTTCGCCGGCACGGCGGAGAGCGCCCAGCTTACGGGGGAGCGGCGGCGTTTCCTGGAGAAAACCGTGGAGACCTTCCGGCGGCACGGCGCCGACCTGGAACCCGCCGGCAAGAAGCGCCTGGAAGAGTTGGATGTGGAGCTGACCCAGATCACCACCAAGTTTGCGGAAAACGTGTTGGACTCCACCAACGCGTTCGAACTGACGATCGAAGACGAAGCCGCCCTGGCGGGACTGCCGCCCACCGCCGTGGCTTCCGCGCGGGAGAGCGCCGCGCGGAAAGGACGGGAG
>Ga0209638_1001553_pt1 | contig 14537 bp, 11 predicted proteins | sample BarGraNGADG00211_FD_184490 | JGI IMG/M metagenome (GOLD analysis project Ga0209638, IMG submission 184490) | Arctic peat soil microbial communities from Barrow, Alaska - Barrow Graham LP Ref core NGADG0002-211 (SPAdes) (version 2) | ecosystem: Environmental > Terrestrial > Soil > Wetlands > Peat... | reverse complement strand
ATGTGCCGCCCGCGAGGCGCCGCGCCGTCTTGCGCGCCATCCGCTCGGGCGAGCTCCTGCGCGACCCGGCAGATGCCGAGCTTCTCCTCCGGTACACGCCGTCGATGCGGCGCGCGTCGGCCAGGCGGCGCCACCCGGCTCGGCTTCTCGTTCGGCTCGCGACCGTCCTCTGGCTGGCCTGGGAGGTCGCGCACGCGCTGTTCGCGAACGGCCACGGTCGAACGGTCCCTGTTGTCCTCGTCGTCCCTGTCCTGTACCTGATGTTCGACGTCTACGTGTTGGTGCAGATGCGTCGAGCACTCCCGCGCGTCGAGCGCACGGAGGTGCGCCACCGCGACTACCTGCTCGCAATGGGCCACTCGCTCCCGGCCGAAGCCGCCGACGCGGAAGCCGCGCGTCAGCCTGTGCGCCCGGAGCTGATCGTCGCGTTCGCGCTGTGCGCGGTAAGCGTCGTGCTGTTCCTCGTGGTGCAGTTGCTACCCATGCTCCGAGACCATCACTCGAACCTACGGCTCGTCGTCTACGGGCTTTTCGGCTTCACGGCAATCATGCTCGGGCTCGGCGCCTCGGGCATCGCCGCACGGAGCTGGCGGCGGGCCAGGGGGTTCGAGCGGCGCTCCGAGCCTGCAGTCTTCGTGGTCGTCGGGCTCACTCTCGCCGCCTCGTGGGCGTTGGGCATGTTCAACGTCTTCTTCCACGGCGCCTGAGGCGCGGCTTTCGACCGTAGATCGGCTACGCCGTCGAGAGCAGAACCAGACGCGTGACGCCGAGGTGAGCTACCCGTCGATCGACTCGACGAGCAGCGTCGCAATGTCCGCGACCCGCAGCTCCGAGCCCACGCCCTTGACGCCGTCGTCGAGCATCACGGTGCAGAACGGGCACGCGACGGCGAGCGTCTCGGCTCCGGTTTCCGTCGCCTCTCGGGCGCGCTCCTCGCTGATCGGCCGGCCGCGCTCCTCCATCCACATGTGCGCGCCACCGGCACCGCAGCAGAACGTCTGCTTGCCGCTCCGCTTCATCTCGACCGGCTGCCCGATGACGTTGAGCAGCTTCCGTGGCTCCAGGCGCACGTCGTTGTGACGCGCCAGGTAACAGCTGTCGTGGTACGTGATCGACTGCGTTCCCGCCGTGGGCTGGAGCTTTCCCTCGTCGACGAGCTGCGCGAGCAGCTCAGTGTGGTGCATCACCTCGTAGTTGCCGCCGAAGTCTCCGTACTCGTTCGCAAGCGTGTTGAAGCAGTGCGGGCAGCTCGCGACGATCTTCGTCACGCCCGCCCCGTTCAGCGTCGAGACGTTCTGCTCGGCGAACGACTGGAACACGTACTCGTTCCCCATCCGCCGTGCCGGATCGCCCGTGCATGACTCTCGCGGGCCGAGGATCGCGAAGTCGACACCCGCCATTTGCAGGAGTTTTGCGGTCGACTCGGCCGACTTCTTCGCCCGCTCGTCGAACGACGCAGCGCACCCGACCCAGTACAGGACCTCCGGCGCCGGGTCGCCCGGCTCGAGCACTTTCACGCCGAGCTCCGCCGCCCACGCGGCGCGCTCGGTCTGCGGCTTGCCCCACGGATTCGATGCGCGCTCCACGTCGCGCAGCATTGGCTCCGCCTCCGCCGGGAATTGCGAATCGACCATCACCCGGCTCCTGCGCAGGTCGATGATGTGGTCGACGTGCTCGATCGACACGGGGCACGCCTCGACGCACGCGCCGCACGTCACGCAGTCCCAGATCATCTCCTCCGGCACGCCATTGCCGAGGATCGGCGCACCGTTCTGCGCGAGCACCTGGTCGCGGATGCCCATGATCAGCAGCTTCGGGTTGAGAATCTTTCCGGTCGCATGCGCCGGACACGCGTCCTGGCAGCGCCCGCACTCGGTGCACGAGAACCCGTCGAGCACTTCCTTCGACGTGAGGTCGAAGATCGTCGCGACGCCGAAGCGCAGCTCGTCGTCCGGCACGTCGAAGCGGAGGGGCTCGAGCCTCCCCCGCCCCCGGTCGCGGGTACGCGCGAACCACACGTTCACCGCAGCAGTTGCGATGTGCAGGTGCTTCGAGTGCGGCAGATACGTCAGGAAGCCGAGGACGAAGCAGAGATGCGCCCAGACGAGCATGCGCTCGAGCACGCCCGAGGACGGGAGCACGTGCGAGATCGGGTTCGCAAGGAACGAGTCGCCGCGCGGCCACTCGTTCAACCCCGCGGCGATCGCGCTCGCGTGCCAGAAGAGCAGCGTCAGCACGACGCCCGCGATCAGCGCGAGGATCACGTACGCCTCTGCGACGTGCGAGCCCGCGAAGCGCTTCGGTCGCACGACGGCGCGATTGACGACCGCTGCGCCGACGCCGACGAGAACGAGCACGACGAAGAGGTCGACGAGGAACGCGAACCAACCCTGTCGCGAGAGCCACGGGATGCCCTGGTGCTTGTCGACCGCGGCGATCATCGCCGTCACGATCGTCGGGAATAGGACGAGGAAGCCCCAGAAGATGAATGCGTGCATCAGCCCGGGTACGAGCCGCTTGAGCAGCTTGCGCTGCCCGAGCACGATCGTCGCCTCGTTCTTCACGCGGCCCGCGACGTCGCTCCGGCGGTCGACGGGCTTCCCGGCGAGCACGAGCCGAGTCAGGAACAAGGCGCGGCGCGCGAACAGCCCGCCGCTGACCGCGAGAAGCGCGACGAGCCCCAACGCGCCGGCGAGGATCGCTATTGCCCGCGCACCCTTCTCAGCTCCGCGCTGATCGCCGGCACGATCTCGTGCAGGTCGCCGACGACCGCGTAGTCGGCGCTGGCGAAGATCGGTGCCTCGGCGTCGTCGTTGATCGCGAGGATCTTCTTCGCGCCCTTCGCACCTGCGATGTGCTGCGTCGCGCCGCTGATGCCGCACGCGACGTACAGGTCGGCGGAGATCTTCGTTCCCGTCTGCCCCACCTGGTCGGCGTGCGGACGCCAGCCGGCGCTCGTGACGACGCGCGAGCAGCCGACCGCCCCTCCGAGGAGCTCCGCGAGCTCCTCGATGATTCCGAAGCCCTCGGCGGAGCCGACCCCACGACCGCCGCTGACGACGACCTTCGCGTCGCGGAGCGAGACGCCGCCGCTGGATTCCGCGACGGTCTCGAGGACGCGGACGGACGTATCGGCGTCGGCAGGGAGCTCGAGCCGCTCGACCGGCACGGCTTCCGCCGCGGGTTGCGTGTGCGGCGCGACGCTCAGGATTTTTGGCGAGCCGTGCAGGCGCGCCTGCTCGAGCAGGCTTCCGCCCCAGCGGATACGCGTGACGACGTCGCCTTCCACCGCGGTGACGTTCGCAGCGAACGGCTGGTCGAGGCGCGCCGCGACGTGGGCGAGCAGCTCATTCCCGCGGTCGGAGCCTGCTGCGACGATCGCATCAGAGTCCTGGGCCGCCTCGACGATCGCGGCCGCCCACGCAGCCGGCGCGTACGGGCCGTCGAGCGAGACCGCCCGGACCTCACCGAGTGAGCGCGCCACTGAGAGCGCCTGCAGCGACAGCTCGTCGCCCGGCTCGACGAAGACGAGGACGCTCATGCGACGCCCAGCTGTTGCATCAGCTCGACGACCTTCGGCGCTGCCTCCGGGCCGTTGCCGAGGATCTCCGCCTGCTTGCCCTGCCCGGGCGGCACGACGAGGCGCAGCTTCTCGAGCTTCTGCTCGGGCCGCGCGGGCTCGACGACCGCGAGCGGCTTCGACTTTGCGCGCAGCCGTCCAGGCACGGACGGATACCGAGGCAGGTTCAGGCCCTCGAGCACGCTCAGCACGGCGGGCAGCGGCACGACATAGACGTCGCGCGCACCTCCGGCGTCGCGCTCGCAGCGAACCTGCTCACCCTGGAGCTCGATCTTCTTCAGACCGTTCACGACCGGCAGCCCGAGCGCGTGCGCGACGCGGATGCCGACCTGGTAGTTGCCCGTGTCCGCCGACTCGTTGCCGACGAGGATCAGGTCGAACGCCTCTTCGGCGCGGATCGCGTCGACGATCGCGCTTGCCGTCGACTGCGCGTCCCAGTCGGCGCCGTCGGTCTTCAGCAGGATGCCGCGGTCGGCGCCGGTCGCCATGCAGTCGCGCAGCTGCTCCTCCGTCTCGGCCGGGCCGAGCGTGAGCACGACCGTCTCGCCCCCGTTGGCCTCGACCAGGCGCACGGCTTCCTCGACCGCGCACTCCTCGTGCGGGCTGATCGTGAAGCCGAGATGCCGCGTCTCGATCGCCTGCTCGTCGGCGGTGAGCACCATCTTCCCGCCCGTCATGGGCACGCGCTTCACGCAGACGAGGATTCTCACGAGCGAATCCTCTCGTTCTCGGGGTCGAACGGGGGCTTCGAGCCGACGATCGCAACCGTGACGGGGTACAGCTCGTGCATGTACTCGACGGCGAGCTTCGTGCCCTCCACGGCGTGCTCCGGCGGCAGGTACGCCAGCAGGATGTGCCGGCCGAGCGACGGGCCGGCGCCCGCGGAGGTCACGTACGAGCGGCGGCCGTGCGCATCGACGATCGGCGCGCCGTCCGGCGTGACGATCGGCTCCTTGCCGAGCGGGTAGCGCTTCACGCCGCTGCGCGAGACGTGATCGTCGATCGTCAGCGTGCAGAGCATCGCGGCGGGCTCGGCAGCGCGGTGCGCGACGTGCGCCTCCTTGCCGACGAAGTCCTCGTCCTTCACCTTCCACCACGCCATGTCGGCCTCGACGACGGTGTAATCGGCGTCGAGCTCGGCGCCGAAGGCGCGGTACGCCTTCTCGAGGCGGCCGGTCGTGCCGTAGACGCCGATCCCGGCCGGAACGATGCCGTGCGGCTGTCCGGCCGCCCAGATGGCATCCCACAGCTCGGCGCCGTCGCCCATCGGCACGTAGAGCTCCCAGCCGAGATCGCCCACGTACGAGATACGGGACGCGAGCACCTGGAGGCCGCCGACGTCGACGTTCTTCCAGGTGCTGAACGGGAAGCCGTCGTTCGAGACGTCGTCGCTCGTGAGGACCGAGAGGATATCGCGCGCCCGCGGCCCCCAGAGGCCGACGGTGCACCAGGTCGACGTCAAGTCCTCGATCGTCGCCGAGCCGTCGTCCGGCAGGTGGTCGGCGAACCACTTCTTGTCGGCCATGCCGTGCGCGCCGCCGGTGACGACGCGGAAGGTCTCGTCGTCCATCTTCATGATCGTGAGGTCGGACTTGAAACCGCCGCTCGGCGTCAGCACCGGCGTGTAGATGACGCGGCCGCTCGGCACGTTCATCTGCCGCGCGCAGACGTGCTGCACGACGTCAAGCGCAGCCGGGCCTTTCACGTCGAAGATCGAGAACGCGGTCAGATCGAACATCGCTGCGCGGTCGCGCATCGCGAGGTGCTCGGCGTTGATGATCGGCGACCACCAGCGCGCGTCCCACTCGTGCTCGCGCGGCTGGACACCGTACTCCTGGACGAGCTTCGCGTTCGACTCGTACCAGTGCGGCCGTTCCCACGCCGCGGCCTCGTAGAACACCGCACCGAGCTTCTGCTCGCGCTCGTAGAACGGCGAGACACGGACACTGCGGTTCGACGCCCACTGCTCCGACGGATGGACGATGCCGTACGTCTTGTTGAAGCCCTCGGATGCGCGAGCCTTGATGTTCTCCGGCGTCTTCTGCTCGTCGTAGAACCGCGCGATGTCGGATGACTGGAGGTCGATCTCCGACTCGCCGCGCGTCATCCATTCCGCGACGGCGCGGCCGACGCCGGGGCCTTCCTTCACCCAGACCGCGGCGGCCGACCAGAGGCCCTTCACCTCGGGCGTCTCGCCGAGCAACGGCAGTCCGTCCGGCGTGAGCGACAGGAGCCCGTTGATCGCGTACTTGATGCCCACCGACTCGTCGCCGAGGATCTCGGGCACGAGCTCGAGCGCGTGCTCGAGCTGCAGCTCGAAATCCTCCTGCGTGAACGGCAACTCCGTCGGCGTCAGCGACGCCTCCTCGAGCGACGGGATCTCGTCGGGCTCGTGGAGGATCGGCCGGTGCGCGTAGGAGCCGACCTCGAGGCCCTGCCCGTCCTGGCGCTCGTACATGTTCGTGTCCATGTCGCGCACGATCGGAAACTCGATCGCACTTCGCGACCCGAGAAATCGAGGGACAGGCCCGACGTCGATCATCTGGTGCACCGCGGGCGTGAGCGGGATGTTCGCGCCCGCCATGTGTGCGATGCGCGGGCTCCAGACGCCGCAGGCGATGACGACGACCCCCGCCTCGACATCGCCGCGCGATGTGCGCACGCGCTTGACCCGCCCGTTCTCGACGTCGATGCCGAGCACCTCGGTGTTCGGGAAGACCTGAACCGCGCCGAGTCCTTGCGCGCGCTCGCGCATGATCGTCCCGAAGCGGAGCGAGTCGACGACGGCGACGGACGGCGTGTAGAAGCCGCCGACGATCACGGATTCGTCGATGAACGGAACGAGCTCTTTCACCTCGGCAGGAGTGACGAGCCGCACGCCGTCGACGCCGAATGACTTCGCCGACGCCATCCGGCGTCGCAGCTCCTCCATCCGCTCCTCGGTGCGGGCGACCTCGATGCCGCCGCTCTCGATCAGCGTTCCCGCCTCCTTGTACTGGCGCATCGAGTCGAGCGTGAGCTGCGTCATCTCCTTCGAGTGGTCGACCGGGTAGATGAAGTTCGACGCGTGGCCCGTCGAGCCGCCCGGGTTCGGAAACGGACCCTTGTCGAGCTGGACGAGGTCGCGCCAGCCGAGCTCGGCGAGATGGCCGACGAGGCTGTTGCCGACGATGCCGCCGCCGATGACGACGCACTTCGCTGTTGCGGGGAAATCGCTCACGCCTTGTCTCGCTCCCTCACACGGTCAGGAGCATGCGACGCATCGCCTGCTCGAAGTTCTGGACATGGGCGCGCATCGTCTCGGCGGCGCGCTCGCCGTCGCCGTCGCGGATCGCCTCGAGCAGCGTGCGATGCGCGTCGACCGCCTCCTCGAGCTCCTCTTGCCGGTCGAGCGCCATCGACCAGATCCGCAGCGCAAGGACGTAGTACTGGCCGAGCGTCGCCTCGAGCAGGTCGTTGTGCGCGGCCCTGTAGACGGCGCCGTGGATCCGCTCGTCGAGCTCCATCAGCTCGCGGTCGTCGCGGCCGCCGGCGCCAAGCTCGTCGAGCAGCTCTGCGACGGCGGCCCGGTCGAGGTCGGTGGCCCGCTCGGCGGCGAGCCGCGCGGCCTCAGGCTCGAGCACGGTCCGCACCTCCGAGAGGCGCGCAAGCTCGCGGACGTCGACCCCGGTGACGAACATGCCGCGGCGCGGGTAGACCTCGACGAGCCGCTCGTGAGCGAGGCGGCGGAGCCCCTCCCGCACCGGCGTACGCCCGATTCCGAGCCGTTCCATCAGCTCCGGCTCGTCGATCACGGCCCCCGGCGCGAGCTCGAGTGAGACGATCAGCTCGCGGATCGCCTGGTATGCCTTGTCGGCCAGCGAGACGGGTTGGATCGTGCGAGGCACTCACATATACTAGTCATATTCACGACGTCGATCAGCGAAAGGATTGACCCTGTGGCGACCAAGATGCCGTCTTCGCTCGAGATCGCCCAAGAGGCGGAGCTCCGGCCGATCAGCCAGATCGCCGAGGCAGCGGGCCTCCTCCCGGAGGAGTACGAGCCGTACGGGCGCTACAAGGCGAAGATCGACCTCGGCGTGCTCAAGCGGCTCGCAGGCAAGGCGGACGGGAAGCTGATCAACGTCACCGCGATCACGCCGACGAAGGCCGGCGAGGGCAAGACGACGACGGCGGTGTCGCTCACGCAAGGTCTCGGGCACATCGGCAAGAGCCCGGTGCTCTGCCTGCGCGAGGCGTCGCTTGGGCCTGTCTTCGGGATCAAGGGAGGCGCCGCGGGCGCCGGCTACACACAGGTCGTCCCGATGGAGGACATGAACCTCCACTTCACGGGCGACATCCATGCGATCGGCGCGGCGAACAACCTCCTCGCGGCGATGCTCGAGGCAAGCATCCTGCACGGGAACAAGCTCGGCATCGACGCGCTCTCGATCAGCTGGCGCCGCTGCCTCGACATCAACGACCGAGCGCTGCGCGACGTCGCGGTCGGGCTCGGCGGCCGGGCGAACGGCTATGTGCGCCAGACCGGCTTCGACATCACGGCCGCATCGGAGGTGATGGCAATCGTCGCCGTCGCGTCCGATCTCCAGGATCTGCGGCGGCGGCTCGGCGCGATCACGGTTGCCCGCACGTTCGAGGGCGAGCCGGTGACCGCCGAACAGCTCAGGGCCGCGGGCGCGATGACCGTGCTGCTCAAGGACACGCTCAAGCCGAATCTCGTCCAGACGCTCGAGGGCCAGCCGGCATTTGTCCACTGTGGGCCGTTCGCGAACATCGCGCACGGCAACAACTCCCTCGTCGCCGACCGTGTGGCGCTGAAGCTCGGCGACTACGTCATCACCGAGAGCGGCTTCGGTTCCGACATGGGGATGGAGAAGTTCTTCGACATCGTCTGCCGCGCGGGTGGCCTGCGGCCGAGTGCGACTGTCCTCGTCGCGACCGTCAAGGCGCTCAAGCACCACGGCGGCGACCCCGACGGAGGCATCGAGGCGATGGAGGCGGGCATCCCGAACCTCGCGCGCCATCTCGGCATCGTGCGCGAGTTCGGCGTCAACCCGGTCGTCGCAGTCAACCGCTTCCCAGGCGACACCGACGAGGAGGTCGAGCGCCTCCGCGAGCTCGCGCTCGAGCACGGCGCGTTCGCGGCTGAGCTCAACGAGGGCTACTCGCAGGGCGGAGCCGGCGGAGCGGCCCTTGCCGAGGCCGTGGTTGCGGCCTCCGAGGCCCCGTCGACCTTCGACTTCATCTACCCGCTGGATGCGCCGATCGCCGACAAGATCGAGTCGATCGCGAAGCGTGTCTACGGCGCGGACGGCATCTATCTCCTCAAGACGGCAAAGGACAAGATCGCGCAGTGGGAAGGAACGGAGACCGAACGCCTGCCGATCTGCATGGCGAAGACCCACCTCTCGCTCTCCCACGATGCCGCCCTGATGAACGCTCCGACCGGCTTCACGGTGACCGTCCGCGATCTCCGCGCCTACACGGGCGCCGGCTGGATCGTGGCCCTCTGCGGCGACATGCAGACGATGCCCGGTTACGGCTCCAGTCCAGCCGCCTTCAACGTCGACATCGACGAGGACGGCACGACGGTGGGGCTCTTTTAGAGGCTTGGCGCGCGGGGATTACAGGGGTACGGTGGTGCGGTGACAGCGGTGGCCGACACGTCCGCTGCCCTCGGGCACGAGATCGACCGCAGCGGCGACCCGCTGATCCGCGTCGAGGGAGTCTGGAAGATCTTCGGGCGCCACGCCGACCGGGTGATGGGCACGCCCGACGCCGATCTCCCTCGCGCCGAGCTGCGCGAGAAGCACGGCTGCGTCGCCGCCGTGCGCAACGTCTCATTCGAGGTCTGGCCGCGCGAGGTCTTCGTCGTGATGGGCCTCTCGGGCTCCGGAAAGTCGACCCTCGTGCGCACGCTCATCCGGCTCATCGAGCCCACGGCGGGACGTATCGAGATCGCCGGGAAGGACGTGACGGCAGCCAGCCAGACCGAGCTGCGCGACCTCCGGCGTCACACGTCGTCCATGGTCTTCCAGCACTTCGGTCTGCTCGCGCACCGGCGCGTCGTCGACAACGTCGCGTTCGGGCTCGAGATCCAGGGCGTGTCGAAGGCGGAGCGGCTCGAACGGGCGGGGAAGATCCTGCGACTCGTCGGTCTCGAGGACTCCGGCAATCAGTTCCCCGACCAGCTCTCGGGCGGGATGCAGCAGCGCGTCGGGCTGGCGCGTGCGTTCGCCGTCGACCCGGCGGTGATGCTCTATGACGAGCCTTTCAGCGCGCTCGACCCGTTGATCCGCCGCGACATGCAGGACGAGGTGATCCGCCTGCAGCACGACACGGGCAAGACGATGGTGTTCATCACGCACGACCTGCCCGAGGCGCTGCGGCTCGGCGACCGGATCGCGATCATGCGTGACGGCGCGATCGTGCAGCTCGGCACGCCGGAGGAGCTCGTCGGCTCGCCCGCGGACGAATACGTCGAGAACTTCGTGCGCGACATCCCGCGCAGCCACGTGCTGACGCTGCGCTGGATCATGCGCGAGGCGCGTCCGGGCGAGGCGGACGGACCGCGGCTCGACGTACGCACGACGGTGCGGAACGCGATCCCCGTCATCGTCGCCAGCGAGCGCGCGATCTGTGCGGTCGAAGGCGACGTCGTCGTCGGCGTCGTCGACCGCGAGGCCGTGCTCACCGCGATCGCGGGCGAAAGCTGATGGCCGTCGCGCAGGCGGCCGGGACACTCGCGGCGTCTGCGCCTCGTCCCTGGTGGCGCGGCCGTCAGGGAGCCGTGCTGGCTGTCGCGGTCGGAATCGTGATCGCGTTCTTCGGCTGGAAGAGCCAGGTGCCGTGGCCGGCCTCGCTGACGTGGAACTCGCTCTCGCACGATCTCGACAACTTCCAGGCGTGGCTCAGCAACAACCGCAACGTCCCGCATCCAAGCGTGTTCTTCAGGGCGTTCAACGGGATCGCAACGTTCCTCGACGATCTCGTCGGCTGGCTCACCTCGTTCTTCTTCAAGCTCACGTGGGCAGGCACCACCGTGCTCGGCACGCTCATCGTGCTCCGCTTCGGCGGTCGGCGTGCGGCGCTCGGCGTGCTGACCGCGTTCCTGTTGTTCGCCACGATGGGCCTGTGGGATCCGGTCGTGCGCACGTTCGCACTGACGTTCGCGTCGGTCTCGCTGTCGCTCCTGATCGGACAGCCGCTCGGGATCCTCGCGGGCCGTTCTGACCGCTTTCAGCGGCTCGTGACGCCGGTGCTCGACGCGATGCAGATCGTGCCGGCATTTGCATATCTGATGCCGATCGTGATCCTCTTCTCCGTCGGCCCGGGCGCCGCGGTGGCGACGACGTTGATCTACGCGATTCCGCCCGCGATTCGCATCACGTCGCTCGGGATCCGCGGCGTTCCGACGAACACTGTCGAGGCGGCGGAGGCGCTCGGGGCGACGCGCGTGCAGACGCTCGTGAAGGTGCAGCTGCCGCTTGCGCGCAGGATGCTGCTGCTCTCGGTGAACCAGACGATTCTCTTCGCGCTCTCGATGGTCGTGATCGCGGGGCTCATCGGCGGCGAGGGCCTTGGGAGCGTCGTGACGAGTGGGCTGTACTCCGATCCGGCGCAGGCGCTGCTTGCGGGGGCCGCGATCGTCGTGATGGCGATCGCGCTCGACCGCGCCACCGAGGCGATGGCGATCCGTACGGATCCGGCGCAGCGCCATCTCACGGAGGGCAAGCGGCGGACGCTGCGGCTGTACACGGCGGCGTGCGCGGCAGCCGTCGGGCTCGCGGTCGGGCTCGGCTACGCGTTCGGCGCGGGCAGCGTCTGGTCGCGCTGGACGGCGTCGGACTGGCTGCTGGCGCGGATTCAGCGCGTGCTGGACTACGTGCAGAGCCCGACGACATTCATCTTCCACATCACGAGCCCCGTCGGGAACTTCCTCGTCCAGTACGGGCTCAGCCCGCTGCGCAGCTTCTTCGTCGAGACACCGTGGCCGGCGATGGCTTTCGGCCTCGGCGTGATCGCGTTTCTCCTCTCCGGGCTGCGGCCGGCCGTGACCACGCTCGTGATGCTCGCCGTGATCGGCCTGTCGAACGAGTGGGTCAATGCGATGGACACGCTCTCGCAAGTGCTCGTCGCTACGGTCTTCACACTGCTCGTGGGGATCCCACTCGGCGTCTGGGCAGCGGAGAGCACGCGTGCGCGCAAGACGATGCGACCGGTGCTCGACATCTTGCAGACGCTGCCGCAACTCGTCTACATCATCCCGTTCATCTACCTGATGCCCGTGTCGCTCGTGCCGGGCGTGCTCGCGTCGGTTCTGTACGCCGCGCCGGTGGTGATCAGGCTCGTCGAGGCCGGAGTCCGCGAGGTCTCGTCCCATCCGGTCGAGGCAGCCGACTCATTCGGAGCGACGCGCCTGCAAACGCTGTTGAAGGTGAAGATCCCGCTCGCGCGCGACGCCATCATGCTCGGCGTCAACCAGGGGATCATCATGGTGCTTGCCGTCGTCGTGATCGCCGGTCTTGTCGGGTCGGGCGCGCTCGGCTACGACGTCGCGCAGGGGCTCCAGCAGAGCCTGTTCGGCCAGGGTGTCCTCGCGTCGGTCGCCATCCTGGCCCTCGGTATCACCCTCGACCGGATCACGCAGGGCCGGCGACGCAAGCGCATCGAATTGACCTGACATACGTCTCAGTGAATGGAACTCGAAAAGGAGGCAGGATGAAGGTACGTGCAGGAGGGCTGGCCATTCTCGTGGCCATCGGGGTCGTCGCGCTCACGGCGGGCGGCGCAGGCGCGAAGCCGGCCGCGTGCGGCACGGTCACGCTCAACCAGCAGGCGTGGGCCGGCTCGGAGGCCAACACGTACGTCGCGAAGAACGTGCTCGAGAAGATCGGCTGCAGCGTCAAGATCACGACGATCACCGAGGTGCCGGTCTATCAGGCAATGGCCGACGGCAAGACGGACGCCGTCCTCGAGGACTGGGGACACGTGCCGCAGCAGCAGCAGTACGTGGCCAAGCAGAAGACCGTCGTGGACGAAGGCCCGAACGGCGTCACCGGTGTCATCGGCTGGTACATCCCGACGTACCTGATGAAGCAGCACCCGGAGTTCAAGACGTGGAAGGGCCTGAAGGGCAAGGAGTCGCTGTTCAAGAGCCCGGAGTCGGGCTCGCAGGGGATGTTCCTCGGCGGCGACCCGTCGTATCAGCAGAAGGACAAGACGCTGATCACGGCGCTCGGCCTCAACCTCAAGTTCGTCAGCGTCGGCGCGGAGCCGGCGCAGGTCGCACGGTGGACGCAGCTCTACAAGCAGAACAAGCCGGTGCTGTTCTACTGGTACGACCCGCAGTACCTGAACGCGCAGTACAAGCTGTCCCAGATTCAGCTGCCGGCGCGCTTCAAGGGCTGCAAGGACGATGAGAAGCAGGGCGGTAACCCGAAGCAGTACGCGTGCGCGTATCCGAGCTACACGCTCGAGAAGTTCTTCAGCGCGAAGTTCACGAAAAGCGGCTCGCCGGCCGTCGCGGTGTTGAAGCGCTTCAGCTGGTCGAACGCCGACCAGAACTCGGTCGCGGGCGCGATCGCCGGACAGCATGTCGACCCGGACAAGGCCGCACAGAAGTGGATCGCGGCGAACCAGGCCAAGGTCAACAAGTGGCTCGGTAAGTAGCGATCTCGCACCTGGTGTTACGAGGGGCGGCGCATGCGCCGCCCCTCGTATTTCCGGCGAGGGCTTTGGGGGCGGACGGCGAAAGTCCTTGCCGATGGAGGCTGCTGCGGACGGCTGGTTCATCGCGCACCTGCGCGCACGCCCGCGCAAGCACGGCCTCGAGGAGCTCCTGCTCGACCGGCGGCTGCGCGGGTCGGACGTGCACGCGCTCGCCGACCACCTCGACGAGCTCGAGGGAGAGCTCGCAGAGCTGAAGGCGCGGCTAGACGGCGCAGAGCACGAGCGACCGCCCGGGCACGTGCTCTTCCTCCCCACGCCGGCCGGCTACACGGTCGTCGAAGCGGACGAGCCTCCCCCTGCGGTCGGGCAGCTGCTGCTCCTCGAGGACGGCTGCTTCCGCGTTCAGCGTGTCGGCCGCTCGCCGTTTCCGCGCGATCGCCGGCCGTGCGCGTTTCTCGAGCCGGCGGCGAACGGAATCTGAGTAGCGGCAGCTCGCCGCACGTGGACTGTCAGGCGGCGTTGCGATGCGGCCGCGCGCGAAGCGTCCGTACGGCCCTCAGCAATCGATCCGGATCGGAGGGCTTGGCGAGGAAGTCGTTGGCCCCGGCGGCGAACGCGTCGTCGCGCGCTTCCTCGAGGGCGGTCACGAAGACGATCGGCAGCGTCGAGCTCTGCAGACGCAGGAAGCGGCACACGTCCAGGCCGTCGAGGCGCGGCATCTCGACGTCGAGGACCGCTGCGTCCGGCAGTCCGTCGTCTGCGATCGTCGTCAGCGCGCGCACTCCGTCCCTCGCCGTCCTGACCTCGTACCCGTCGGCTTCCAGCCAGGTGCGGTAGAGGAGCAGGAGCGACGGGTCGTCGTCGGCAACGAGCACGGACGCTGGGCCTCGATCCATGGCCATCATTCCCATGGTGATCATCCCATCAGCCCAACCTTCGGCGGATGCAAGGCACGCGTAAGCGCTGTGTAAGGCGACCGTCGGTGGGTTGTGTTGCGGTCTCTAGTGCTGCGTGACGGAGACCGTCCAGTGCTGGGTGCTGTCCAGGTTGGTGGCGCCCGTTCCGATGTTGAGCAAGCCGCCCAGGTTGCAGACGCGGATCGTAACCGTGTCGGCGGCGCTGACATACGCATTCCAAGAGAGGTCCGTTGCTTCGATCCCGAGAGCCGTTCCCTGCGTCGACTTGATCGGCGTCGCGGTGACGACGTCGCCGGTGTCGGTGGGTGCGACGCCGCTGACGGTCGCCGTGCCGAGGTTCGAGCAGGTGCCGCCGGCGATCGGTCCGG
>Ga0209638_1001549_pt1 | contig 14563 bp, 14 predicted proteins | sample BarGraNGADG00211_FD_184490 | JGI IMG/M metagenome (GOLD analysis project Ga0209638, IMG submission 184490) | Arctic peat soil microbial communities from Barrow, Alaska - Barrow Graham LP Ref core NGADG0002-211 (SPAdes) (version 2) | ecosystem: Environmental > Terrestrial > Soil > Wetlands > Peat... | reverse complement strand
CCCCCCCGCCGCAAGCGGACGGGGTATCCGCGCCGATTTTCAATGAAGACCTGACTAGCGGATGGAGTCAAGTCTTCTGATTTTGCGGTGAAGGCGGATGTTAAGTATGATCTACTTTCAGTTTTCCTTTTTCCTTGCGTGTGTTGACCAATACCTGGGTATAGGTTTTATTGTATGTGCAACAGCCGATTGGCTTTTGCTGGATAAGCAATTCAAGGCAGTTATCACAGGCTGTGCAATATTTTATCTCACCCTCCCGTCCTTCCCGGAACTTTATTGGTAGAAGCGGATCAGCCATGCTTTGGCGTCCAAGAGCGATCATATCAACAAAGCCCTTCATAATATTTTGGGCGCCATAAGCAAGCAATGCACTATCATTGGAGCTAACCGCTTGCAATTTGCTCTTTCCTTTGCCAAAAACAGAGTAGTTCGAACCAATTACAACGGTTTCTTTCTTCAGATTGTCTCTCAAAACCCTGGCAAAATATTGGTGCAGGTAGGCAAAATACGGATGGTTTTTATCCGCCTGGGTCAGGCTGATGGTAATCGATGGACTGCCCGCAGATTGGATGAAGTATTGGGCACCGCGTTCTTCCAGGCCTTTGACTAGATCAACTGGTTCGGTTAGGTCAATAACCGGGGTATCAGGTCCAGCTGTACCAAAACCACCGGGGAAACCTTCCCAAACCGAGATTTTTGAGCCGATCAGGAAGTTCTTGTCAGGGACGGCTTTTCGAATGCGTTCATACAAATCATAGGCGAACTGGCGTCGGTTCTCCCACGGTCCTCCATATTTCCACTTGCGGGTATTGTAAGGACGCAGGATCTGTGAACCCAGGTAGCCGTGGCAGAATTTCATGTCTATGCCATCCGCGCCCACATCATAGGTCATTTTGGCTGCCAGGACGAAATCAGCCATGATCTTTTCAAATTCATCTTCGGTGAATTCATCCGCGGTAAAGCCGGGCAGCGGCTTGACCGAGAGAGGTTTTGAAAACTCAGGGTTGCTCAATTCGCCTGAGTGTGTCAGCTGAAAAATAAAAATTGGTTTGGGGTTCACCTCCCGCATCCGCCGGACAAATTTAACAAGCGCAGACAGGTTCTTGGGCATGATAAACAACTGGTTCATGCGAGAGCGATTTTTATCCGTGATGGTGATCGCTTCGAGACTGATCATTCCGGCTTCGCCTTTGAATAAATTCTCATAGCGTTGATATGTGAGATCGGTCGGATTACCGTCCGTGTCTCCATCATTGCATTCCATTGCCTGGCTGAAGAATCGATTCAAACTGGTATGCGTGCCGATCTTGATGGGTGTAAGCAGGATATCTCTTTTGTCTGTCATGATTACCTCGTGGTAGTTATTGGTAGGTCCAAACGGATAAAACGAACACAGGTTATTTGGTGTTTCTTTCGCAAAATTCTATGACGGTACCATCGGGGTCCAGGAATAGCAACACGCGGGACTTGAGATTAGGCAAATCACGTGTTGTAAGAGTGATTGTTACTCCTTCCGCTATCAGGAGCCTCTCATGAGCCAATACATCTTCCACTTGAAAGGCTAAATGTCGCAATCCGCTGTCACTTTCTTTCCGCACAGGGTTTCGGCTCTTCCCGTGGTAATCAAACAGCTCCAGCCGCCCGCCCTTTGGGAGGGCAAAATAAATGATGTCGAAATCGTCGCATTCGACCGTCTGAAGCTGCTTGAATCCAAGAATGCGTCCGTAGAAATCGAGCGATTTATGGATATTTATACAGTTGATGGCAACGTGGTCGATTTTCCCGATAATCAATTCGTGTTCTCCATGGATGGACAAAAATTCAGCTTTTTTTGATGGGTTTACATTACTATTGCGATATTATTTCCCGTTTGGATATTTCGGGGGAGACGAAGATCTTAAAGAGATTGGGATCTTTGCGCAGTTCGTGCAATGACCATTCCAAATCCTCCAAAGGGACCTTCATCGAAAATAGCGGTTTCGGGTTGATGCGGCCATTGGCGATTAGGGTAATTGCATCCGGCCAGTCGTCGCCTATTCCCGCACATGAACCAGTAACCTTCTTTTCTCCCAATACAAATTCAAAGGGACGGATATGCATGATATCCTGCTCGCCCGTAATGCCGAAAGCAGAAAGCACCCCGCCTTTTCTCAGCATGGCGAATGCCTGTTCATAGGTCTTTGTACTTCCCACCGCTTCAATGGCGTAATCCACGCCACGCCCGTCTGTCAATTTCTTTACTTCCGCAACCGGGTCGACGACCTCATTGATATCGATCGTGTAATCGGCACCCATTTCCTTGGCAATGCGAAGCCTTTTTTGATTATCACCGATGATAATAACTGGTGCGCAAGCGCGCAATACAGCCATGCGGGCATGCAGTACACCCAAACCACATCCAACGATGGCTACACTGCCGCCAATGCGGGCATTCATGGCTTTTGCAGCGTGAATACAGCAGGATAAAGGCTCGATGAACGCACCTTCCTCAAAACTCAGATTATCCGGAAGGTGATGAACGAGCGATGCCGGAGCCTTTACATACTCGGCATAAGTCCCGTCGGTATGAATACCTAGTTGCGTAAAGTCGTTGCACAATAACTGCTCACCACGAATGCAGTAGTAGCAATTCCCGCAAGACATATTAATATCTGCGGTAACGCGGTCACCTTCTTTAATGTTTTTGGCATTTTTACCTGCCTTGGCGATTACTCCCGAGAATTCATGACCGGGGACCATAGGTAGTTTATCCACGGAGTACCAACCATTATAGATACTCCAGTCAGTACCGCAAATACCTGTATACTTTACCTTGATCAAGACATCATCCTCGCCAATTTCTGGAATGGGTATCTCCTTGACTTTGACGACTTTGACTGATTCGAAAACAGCCGCTTTCATTTTGTTGCCCATTAGTTTGCTCCTTATCTGAGAATCACTTGTTAATTGAACAGAACGTCGTGCCGGCCCTCATATGGTTTATCGATCATGAGGGGTTTCAAGTAGGCAATCGTCTTAGTTATGCCATCATGCCGGCTCATCGTTACATCTTCGTGTTCGTAACTCATCACATAGTCATAACCGATCATTGACAGTTCGGTAATCACTTTCTTCCAGGGGACGGAACCCCAGCCAGGGATGCGGAAGCGGAACCCACGGTCAAGACGCTGCCAGTCCCCTTGCGGGATCAATCCGGAACGGTGCACATTATGAGCCACAATTTCTCCGTCTTTTGCATGCACATGATAGATGTGTTTGTTCAGGGCATCAATGAAATTTTCCACTTCAATTCCGAGGTAAATCAGGTTGGCAGGATCGAAGTTAAATCCGAACTCCTTGCGTCCCCCCATCAATTCAACAGCTCGCAGAGCAGTTTCCACATTATATACAATTTCGTTGGGATGCGGTTCGTGTGCAAATTTGACGCCGTACTCGCCAAATTTATCGAAGATTTTACTCCAGCGTTCAACGAATTCCCCTTCCATATCCACCCAGCCCTTTGAATAAGGCCATGGGAAGAACCGGCCGAAGTTTTCGCAGCCTAAAAACCCGGTCACTACGGGTACTTCTAGGGCAGATGCAGCCTGGGCAGTTTTGATCATCCGTTCAGTGCCGAATTTGATCTTTTCCTCCTTGGTGCCTTTAAAAATTGCATCAGTATCTTTTCCATAGGGGCCAAGGACGATCTGACCTTCCGGATGATTAGCCAGGGCAGAAATGATCAACCCGTAGGATTTAACCATTTTCTTTAATTCGGAAGCTTTATTCCCTTTAGTGATTTCTTCGATATCTAGGTGAGGGTTACCAGCGAAGGCGGGCATCTCCACTGCTTCGTAACCCAGGCTGGATGCCAGCTTAAAAACTTCCTCCAATTGTATATCCAGAAATGTGGCCGTAAATAATCCGATTTTCATTTTGTTTGACCCTTTCGTTAGATGGATTTTTAATGATTATTAAAGCTCAATTTCTAGAAGCATGTCACTTATCCTTGCCTGTTGTTCGGCAGCCATTTCAAAAACCGGAAGGAGTTTTTCATATTTGCGATTGTTTTCTTTGTTCGGCTCAACCACCTCGACAATTTTATGGATTTCATCGATTTGATCGAAACTCGGCCAAAGTCCGCATCCCTTGGCTGCAAGCGCGGCGGCTCCCAGTGCGGCTGCATCCTGGTCAATATTAGTTTTAATAATGGGAGTGTTAAAAACATCTGCAAAGATCCCTAGATAGAAACGACTTTTTGCTCCCCCACCCACAAAGAGGACCTCATTTTCAAGCTGTGCATATTTCCGCAAGATGTCAAGACGCAGGCGAAGGTTCATGGCAATCCCTTCCAGGGCTGCTCGGATTAATTCTGGCTTCCCGTGTTTTAAGTCCAATCCAATGTATGCTCCACGAATATGAACACTGGCATCCTGCGAAGTTCCTCCCGCAAGGCTTGGATTGAAAAGCAATTTATTCGAACCGATTGGAGCTTTTCCGGCTATCTCGTCCATCAATGCGTATATGTCCTGGTTCGTGGATTTTGCTGCGGCAGCTAACTCACTGCAAATATTATCCTTTATCCAGGCAAAAGATGTGCCTGCAGAAAAAATGCTAACTGCAGATGTGAATAGGTTAGGAATTACATGTGCGAAGACATAGGGTCGATATTTGCTGTCAAGCACTGGATGTTCTGCTGAAACGGCGATCCAGGCTGAAGAACCCAGAGAAGTATACACTCGTCCAGCGCGGGTGTTTTTAGCACCCAACGCCATGCAGGAGTTGTCCACCCCTCCGCAAACAACCTGGACATCATTGCCAAGTCCCAGTAATTTGGCGATATCAGGTTTGATATTTCCGAGGACGTGCGTAGATGGAACGATTTCCGGCCAAATATGAGATGGAATGCCGCTGGCAGTGATGAATTTTTGGCAGTATTCCCAACCTTTGAGGTCATAAATCCCCGTCCCCGAGGCATAGGAGTAGTCAGTCTTTATAAGGCCGGTCAGCCTGTAATTTATGTAGTCTTTCGTACCCAGAATTTTATCAACCTTATTCCATATCTCTGGCTCGTGGTTTTTGTACCACATGACTTTAAAAACAGTGTAACAAGCAGCGGGAAATCCATTTCCAGTAGTTAAGTACCATTCATCTGGATCAATCCTCGAGAAGAAATCCTCGACCTCTTCCTGGGCGCGAATATCGGACCAGATCGGAGTTTCCTCTCTCAAGAGGTTGCCATCCTGATCCAGCGGGACGGCGCCGAGACTGTGCCCGGAAATGCCCACGCAGGCAATATCATTTTTTTCCACTCCGCTGGACTTCAGTAGTTCCCAGGTACTTGTTACAACTGCATTCCACCAATCCAGGGGACGTTGCTCATGCCTTCCTACCTGTGGATATTGGGTTGTGTAGGGAACAAATGCACTTGCCAGGCAGTTCCCGTCCTTATCATAAAGGAGGGCTTTATTGCCTGCAGTCCCTAAATCGAAAGAGATGATTTTTTTATCCATTATTATCTCGTTGGGTATTCTTCCATTGGTTACACCTCGACCCCTTTCCCCTGAGACAAACACTCTTCCACGATTTTAATACCGCTTGCAAGGTTCACCCCGAAGCGCCTTGCTCCAGCGCCGTAGAGTCTTACCAGCATATCCAAGGAACGAATACCACCGGATGCTTTTATCTTTATGCGATCATCTACAAATGACTTGATCAGGCGGACATCGTCCTCGGTTGTACCGCGGTCAGCCCAGCCGGTTCCCGTCTTTACAAATGTGGCACCAGCGCGGATACAAATATCACACGCACGTCCTGTTTGCTCCGCGGTAAGATACATGACCTCGATAATCACCTTCAATGGGATAGGTCGAACTGTGTCAACCACAGCCCTGACATCTGTTTCCACTTCGGTCAAGTCATTCGAGCGCAATTTACCAATATTCATGACCATATCGATCTCATCACAACCAGCTGCAAGCATTTCCTGGGCTTGCAAGACCTTTAGCGAGGTGGAATCGGAACCGGAGGGGAAGCTCACATTCCCAACAACGTGGATGTCGGATATGCTTTCTAAAAGCTGTCGGGTGTAAGGAATGAAGGATTGCAAAACTGAAACTTGCCCAAATCCATACTTCTTCGCAGCCGCCACCATTGCCTCGATATCAGTTTTATCGGATGTTGTTCGGACACACGAAAGATCGATCATTTTTGCGATAGCATTTGCTGTAAGAAGCATTTCCTGCCAGCCTTTTTCCCAAAGGGTTTGTAGTAGGGTTTATTTTCCACGGACAGTGGACGCAGCCTCGTTTAACCGGTCAAACAACTTAGGGGTCAGGTCAAAATGCAGAACCTGGGCAACCACCTGTGTCCACCCGTGAACGAAATATAACCAACCGTCTTCAACTTTAATATTCCGACTTTCTACTTGAGCCAGGGACTGATGTAGAAAATCCAGTTCTCCCCGGTAATTGAATTCCCACGAGACGCTGTTCAACGGGAATTTCCCTTTCCAGGTGATTGGCGAACCTGGTGTGTCTTTACCCATACCTGTGGCATTGATAATAATGCTGCATGGCGGAAATTTCTCAATGATTTTGTCATTGATAAGGGGATCCGAGTTGCAAATGTATTCGATCTTGATGTCGGTTTTTAATCCCCCCACCATCTCCCGCGCGTGGTCCAGCCGGCCTTGGGAACGGTTTACGAATGTGAACTTTTTGGGGCGATCTTCCTTGTCTTTTTTGTTGATCAGGTGCAGCAGGGTAGCCACCCCGGATCCGCCGGCTCCAAAACACAGTACATCACCGTGCGTTTTTCCAAAGTAACCTTTATCGATGATGGCATCCAGGCTTGCACCCGAAGTTAGTGGGTCTTTGGCATGCCCCTCGAGACGACCATCCAACTTCGAAATGCTGGAGACTTCCCCAGTGATCGAGGCGTATGGATCGAGATACTCAAACATGTCGCGTGCCGCGTCGAGAAGATCGATCTTATGAGTGGTAACAAGTGAGCCTAGCGATAGAGGATCATATTTGATTTGGGCAACTGCTTTTCGGTAAACCTCAGGGTCATCGTGGATTTTGCAGTCCACTCCTTCCATCACGACTTTTTCGCGGCCCAGTACCTTCATCCATAAAGGAAAAACTTTCATGATAGAGGATTTCCCAGTGGTCACACCGATAAAATAAAACGTGGGGACAGTTTTTTTTTCAACAGGATAATTTTCCTTGTTCATCTATGCAATCTCCTTCTCCCTGGTACTTAAACCCTGGCGGATTTTACCACTTGCACGAATTCTGCAGCCCGCCTAGAAATTTCATCGAATTTTCCATCCTTTGCCAGCTGCGGTGGACAAAGCTCGCTTCCGGCTCCTACAGCCACAACTCCAGTTGCAAACCATTCCGCCACATTCCCAGAGCTTACCCCACCGGTGGGCATCATTGGAATATACGGGAAGGGACCTTTTAGGGCTTTAATATATGCAGGACCTCCAAGGGACCCCGGGAAGATCTTTATGACATCTGCACCCAGGTTATACGCTTGGAAGACTTCGGTGGGAGTTAAAGCCCCGGCCATGGTCATTAATCCGCTGGCTATCATCGCTTTCAATAGGTTGGTTTCACAAATTGGACTGACCAGGAATGTCGCACCTGCTTCTTTTGCTGAAAGAGCTTGTTCAGGTTTGGTGAGAGTTCCCATTCCAAGGAGGATGCTACTGCCAAATTTCCCTGTGAGAGTGCGGACAACTTCTTCTGCCTGCGGAGTGCTGTAAGTTATTTCAATGCCTAATACTCCTCCTGCGACCAGCGCTTCCACCATTTTGACAGTCAATTCAAAAGAGGGACCGCGGATGACTGCCAGAAGGCCCAGTTCCTTTACTTTATCCAAGATTTCTACTTTATTCATTTTTCCTCCGAAAAAGATTAATTAGTTCGATAGTTGCCTGAATCTATCCTTCAGGTGGAGTTGCGGGATATATAATTAGATCTCCCTATACAACCCTGAATGTCGCCTTATCGTTATTTAATACTGCCAGGCAATCCCGCATTGCAAGCCACCCCATATTACTGGTGGCTCCATCTGTTTGAGCACCCAGGTGGGGAGTAGCAATTACCTGTGGCAAGGTTAGAAGTTGATTCATGGGGTCAGGAGGTTCAGTAATGAAAGCATCCAGCCCTGCCCCTTTGATGTGCCCACTTTGGATTGCATGCAATAAAGCATCTTCATCCACCACCTCTCCACGCGAAGTGTTAATCAGGAACGATCCTTTTTTCATTTTGCTTAAAAAGTTCCCGTTTACAATTCCGCGTGTTTCGGGCAGCAAAGGCACGTGTAGACTGAGAAAATCTGACTGGGCGCTTACATCATCCAAGGGAGCAAGCTCAATATGGTTTTCTTTCGCAAAAAGTGCATCTGCAAACGGATCGAATGCCATGATTTTGCAGTCAAAACCACTCAGCCGGCGCGCAAGCTGTTTGCCGATTGCTCCCAGTCCTAAAATCCCGATAGTTTTCCCTTCTAGGCTGGTACCAGAATAACGTGGCCATTTTCCTTGGTGCACCGCTTCGACCGCCTCGGGGATTTGTCGCGCTAATGCCAATATTAACCCAAGGGCAAGTTCGGCCACCGAAACAGAATTAGCCCCTGGGGTATTGGTTACTACGATTCCTTTTTTTTGTGCCTCAGCTAGGTCTACATTGTCAACACCAACCCCATAACGCGCGATTACCTTCAGCTTGTCAGCAGATTTTAAGGCGTTCGCATCAATTCCATCCAATCCTGCGATATACCCATCAATTCCGGGAAGTAATTGCCCAACCTCGGCAGAGGTAAGGGGTTTTCCGGTCGGATTGTATATGACTTCACCTACCTGCATCTCCAATTCTGTTTTAAGGCGGGCATCATTCTTGCCATATGAGGTGGGTGTTACCAGCAAGCGACAATGTTTCAGGTTCATGAATGCACCGGCTTATTGGGAGCGCGGATTATCGACAATTTCAGGGCCATTTACCCCCTCCAATACCAATTTTCGAAAGCCGTGCAGTTCGATGGTGCCGTAATCATGACCTGCGTTACCGGGATAAGCAAAGAAAGTAACCAGGTCCTCCAGCCGGGATGTACAAACAGACCTGTGCCCCCAGCGAGGTGGAACATAAAGCACTTTTCCTGGGGAAAGGACTTCAACCGACGTGGCTCCTTCGGGCGTTTCCATCACCATGTACCCTTCACCGCGCAGGCAGTAATAAACCTCCGAGGTCTCGAGGACGGAGTGGAAATGACCCTTCGTCATAAAAAATTCCTTTCCCACTTTTCCGGGATGGACAATCGAAATTCCCATCAATAACTCGCCTTCCACTTCGGGTCGTTTAATTTCGTACACTTCGTATATCAATCGATCTTCAGTGGCAAGCATTTTGGTATAGGTATCTTGATCCAAAAATTGACCACGCAAAGCTGATAATCGCCTTTCTATGTGGTTATCCACTTTCGATGGAATGACCTGGGGCATGGGGAGTGTGAAGGTAAAAGGCAGATCAATCATTTTATTCTCCAAATTCGGTTTATTTAATCCCGGCAAGCCGGTGAGCAATATTCCCGCCCAGCATTTGCGTGCGAGCGGTTTCCGGGAAATTTTTATCTATTAGATTCTTCTGGATCTCACCTGGCAGGCTCGATAAGCCAGCGCCTCCTCCAATAAAGTGATAATGTTCCGCTTCTGCCATATCGGTTGCAAGGGTAACATGGTCGGATAACCCTGCGCCTACCATTTGTTCGATCAATGGCCATAGGTTGCCAGCTGGGTTGTATTTGGGTCTATAAAATGTGTCATATTCAAGCAGCACGCCCTGGCTGGCCAGCTCCTTGTGGAGACTCGCATCTGGCCTTTTATCCATGTGGCAAAAGACCAACTGCTCGGGTATAAGTCCCAAATCTATAAAATAGACGTAGGCTTTCTCTGCCAGGCAACCCTTTTCTGTATGGATCTCAAGGAGTGTTTTCAATTTTAACGCGGCAGAGGCAGCCCCTTCGAGGGCTGGCTTGGGGCAGGCAGCCCAGGTGGATTCGAGGGCAATCTTGATGAAACCAGCCTTTACGGGGATGGGGGTGTTTAAGGTCTCGTATAAACCCTGCTCCAATTCTGAACACAGGAAATCACTAATCTTTTGCGGATTTGCTTTCCAAAACCAATGATCGGGAGAATAATACTTTTTTCGATGAAAACCCGTGCAGGCAATTAAATTGACTCCGGATTCCTTTGATAGCGCAAGCAATTTGTTACCATCCCTGCCACTTCCTTCAGGTTGACAATCCAGCAGTGTTTCTCCACCTGTTTCACGGTACTCGACCAACTCTTTGCAGATAAGGTTGAATTGGTTTAATACCGGCGATCCAGGATCGGCACCGTGTTCAGGCTTAATCCACATATGATTATGCGCGTCAGTAATTCCAAGCTCTTGATATGGAAGAAGGCCTTGGACGGTCATGACCTGGCGCGGTGTGGAGGTTGAAGTAAAAATGGTCATCTTGTTATGGTTCCAAAACGATTTTTAACGATTTTCGATCTTCAGCAGCAGCAAAAGCACGCAGAGCGTTTTTTAATGGAAAACGCCGGGAGACAAGATCTGAGAGATCTACCAGGCCAGAATTGACAATTTTCGCGGCCTGCCAGCAATCGGCAGTGCTGCAAGCCGTGGTTGCTGTAATTACCAATTCCTTATAATGCACCAGATTTGAATCAAAATTGATGGTGGGGCGGTCTTTTGGGAGGCCACCAAAAAAGTTAATCCTTCCACTGATGGCTGCCAGCTCAAGCGCGCTTTCCTGGGCAGCGTGAACAGGTGCAGCCACCACGATACAATCCGCACCGCGTCCCTCGCTTTCCTCGTTCAGAACCTGTTTCAGATTTTCCGATGTAGGATCAACCACCCGGTCAGCACCCATCCGAAGGGCATGAGCAGCACGATCATTAACGGGTTCACTGACGATTACCCGCCCTGCGCCACGTGCCTTGGCAAGCTTGGTGTGCATCACACCGATGGGGCCCGCGCCAAGGATCAACACCACGTCTCCGGCTTTTATGTGCAGTGCGTTCTGTCCCCTGAGAACGCATGCAAAAGGTTCTATCAAGGTAGCCACTGCCGGATCAATGGATTCACTGACAGGGATCAGATTACCTTGCTGCACAGATCTCGCAGGGATGCGAACATATTCAGCAAAGCCGCCATCGGAAGTGACCCCGATGGCCTCATAGTTAGCGCATAAATTATTGTTACCGGTGATGCATTGGAGGCAATGCCCGCAACCCGTGTTGGGGGAGCAAAAAACGAGCTGGCCAATGGAAATGTTATTTATTTCCTCCCCAACTTCTGCGATCGTCCCGACGACTTCGTGCCCCGGAATTCGAATTGTTCCAGGCAAATACATGCGATGATTGCCGTGGAAAATGCGCAAATCAGTTCCGCAAATACTTGCGCTAATTACCTTGACCAGGATTTCCCCTTTACCTATTGTTGGAATGGGAACTTTCTCGACGCGCAGGTCATTTGGACCATGATATACAGCTGCCAGCATATTGCCTCGATCCCCAGAAACTTCATTCACCGGTAATCTCCTTAAGATTAACAGGACGCTGTTCCAGGAATGATTTTGTCCCTGCCAAAACACCTGCCACTGCCCACCTGCCATCCATTCCGGTAGCGCGCGGGGTGGTCTGATTTTGAATGCAATCTACAAAGTGGGCCAGTTCATTGATATATGCCCATTCGAATCGTTCTGGCCACGTTCTGAAAATTGGGGAGATTAATCCCTGATCTCGGTTTGTACAAACGACAATCGATTGACCTTGGAGCTCGCCGATCTGCATGATTCCTTTTTCACCGATGATCTCAACTCGAGCGTCGTAACCATAACCGCACGGGCATACCCCTGAAATCAACCCCAAGCCGCCGCTCTCAAATTTGATGTTGACGAGCACGTTATCATAGAAATTCGGTGTATCAATGTTATTTGCGGCCCCTTTGAAGTTGGCAACTTCTGTATAGACTCTCTCCAAGTTGGATCCCATAAACCAGCGCGCTGTATCCCAATCATGGCTGTTTACTTCTGCCAGCATGCCGTTGGATGTGCGCAGATCGCGAGCCCAGGGTGGGGGCAAGCCAGGACCGTGAGTGTTCGTTTTGATCATCATGGGTTGGCCAATTTCCCCACCAGCGATGCGCTTTGCCGCCTCAACGAACTCTGGATCAAATCGACGCATAAACCCTAGTTGTAAGATCACCGAGTTTTGCTGGGTGACGTGCATGATTGCATCGCATTCATGCAAATTCAGTGCCATGGGCTTTTCCAGGAATATATGCTTTTTATTTTCAGCAGCCAGGGCAGAAATCGGTAGGTGAGTGGGGGTCGGTGTTGTAATGACCACGGCATCAAAATCCACCTTTTGTAAAGCTGCCTCAAGAGTTTCAAATTGATTTTCGATCCCAAATTCACGGGCGGTTTCATCACGCACCTGGGCAACCGATTCAACGACTGCAACAATTCTTCCACCTGCAATATGCTGGCAAATTGCTCGGGAATGGTTTTTTCCTACTCTTCCGGCTCCCACCATGCAAATACGAATTTGTGTTTTCATTAATCAAGCCTCAACTATTTATTGGTTTTTTTACTTCATTAAAATATTACCTGGTGAAGAAATCGTTCAAAGACTGTTCCAACTGGATATATTTATCGATGAGGGGGGAATAGATCTTATGGTTTTCCTTGGATGGGTAATATGGGTTCCCATTAACCAAAGCAGTTTTCTCTGCGTGGGAGGCCAGGTCGTCGATTAGTCCCACGGCTTTTCCCGCGATCATGGCAGCTCCCCAGGTGCCACACTCATTGCCCTGCAACCTTTGATAAGGGACATCAAGAATATCCGCCTTAATTTGATTCCAAATTTCACTCCGCGCTCCGCCTCCAACCACCCGGGCTTCCACCAATTCCAATTTGGGCAGCAGTTCCTTTAAGATCTTCAAATAATAGGCATATTCATACGCGATGCTTTCCAGAATGGCCCGGGCAAAATGAGCTTGCGTGTGAGTCCAAGAGACCCCTACCCATGCTCCCCGCATTTCCGGGCTGGATGGACAGATACGGCCTCCAAGGTGTGGAGAAAAGAATAACCCATCGGAACCTGGCTGGATTGTTTCGGCCAATGAAATCATTTGTGGATATAGATCTTCTGAATTGGGAAGGATCTCTCCGTGAGAAGTATTAAAGAATTGATCCCGGAACCAACGCAGCGCCAGGCCTCCGCCTCCAATATACGCTAGTGGATTCCACAACCCAGGGATGACGGAGCGCATCGTTAGCAAAGCGCGATTTTTGGTATCTGCTGCGAATTCATCCGTGCATCCCGCCAACACGGCGGCAGTGCCAGATACGTCAAATAGCATCCCGGGGCGGACAATGCCTGCACCAAGGGCATTTGCAGCGGTGTCACCCGCCCCCGCTGCAATCGGTGTACCGGAAGGCAGGCCAAATTCCATTGCGGATCGTTCTGACACTTCTCCGACGAGGTCACAGGGTTCGATTATCTTGGGGAGTTTGTCCTGGTCCAGTCCAAAGAGGTCGCATAGTTCAGTGGACCAGGTCGTATGTTGGGCGTCTGAAAACCCGGAAAAATGGATATATGTGTGGTCGATGAATGCTCGGTCTGCTTTAAGACCCGCAATTCTACCTGCCACATACGTTCCCGGCATGACAAATTTAGCGGTACGCCTATAAATTTCTGGTTTTTCATTCTTCCACCAGAGCATCTTTGGACCGTGATCACAGGTGGGAGGGCACCCGGTTAACCTGGTGATACGTTCGCCCGCATCCTTATTCATCAACTCGATGAATGGTTGACAGCGCATATCCAACCAGGAGTCAAACCTGGCCACGGGATTAAAATCTTCATCGATCAATCCAACGCCCGCCATTTGCGAATCAAAAGCTATGGCGGCAATCGCTGTTGGTTCAATGCCGCTTGATTCAATACACTTATGCACGGTCTGGGCTGCCGAAGTGTAGAAATCCTCATTTTCCTGTTCCACCACTCCCGGTTTTGGATAAAAAAGCGGGACTTCAACAGAAGCCTCTGAGATGAGTTTTCCGTCAATCTGATAAAGCGCTGCCTTGGTTGCGCTTGTTCCAAGGTCAACGCCGATCAGGTATTTCTTTTGCATTCGAATCTCCGAGGCGAGTATGTTCAAAAATCGGGTTGAATATCAGGATGAATAATTCCAAAGACTTTTTCGCTAAGAAAGGATCTTTGGCGCACCAGAAAAGTTTGGACCAAGCTCAACGGTTTGGGTTTCAGACTCTCGCAGTCTCAGCAACTCGACTTCAAACCGCGATCGGTCTCCACGATGCAGGGCATGGTAATACTCTACAGGACGATCATTGTCTGAAAAACTTATGCTATCGAGCATCAACAAGGGGGCTCCACGATCAATGCCGAGAAGTTCAGCTTCATAATCGTTTGCAAGGACGGCTTCAATGTACCTGCGGCCTTTTGCAATAAATACACCGCATTCATTTTCCAAATATTCATATA
>Ga0209638_1001548_pt1 | contig 14564 bp, 11 predicted proteins | sample BarGraNGADG00211_FD_184490 | JGI IMG/M metagenome (GOLD analysis project Ga0209638, IMG submission 184490) | Arctic peat soil microbial communities from Barrow, Alaska - Barrow Graham LP Ref core NGADG0002-211 (SPAdes) (version 2) | ecosystem: Environmental > Terrestrial > Soil > Wetlands > Peat... | reverse complement strand
ACAGGCGAAACAGTCGGAGATCCGCTTACGCCAGTTGCAGAATCAGGCGCGCCTGGAAGTGGAAGACGCTCTGATCGCCATGCGCCGCGCCCGCTCCAGCTACGAGGCGGCCTCCGAGGCAAGCCGTTTGCAGGTAGAATCGCTCTCCGCCGAGCAGGCCAAGTTCGAAGTCGGATCTTCCACCAGTTTCTTCGTGATCCAATACGAGAGCCTGCTGGCGCAAGCCCGTTCCACCGAAGTCGCGGCGCGCAGTTCCTACGTGAAAGCGAAGGCGGCGTTACAGAGGGCCATGGGCACGATCCTGGACGAGAACCACATCAGCGTGGAAGCGGCCATTAAGGGGAAGTAGATTTCCGTGGGACATCGAGCTTCCCAGAGCGGGATTCCGGCGCGCGGGAACTGGCAATAAAACGTGCGGACGCGGCTGCACCGGACGTTATAATCGAAAATCGTGATCCCCTTTCTCCCCCAACCCCACATCACCATTCGGGGGACGACGTTTTACGCGTTCGGCTTCCTGGTGGCTTTGGCCATCGAAGTAGGTTGGTGCATGATGGTCCGCTGGGCTCCCCGATTCCGGCTGGAGCGCGGAGAGGTGCGCCGCCTCACCGTCCACATGCTGGGGTGGGGCTATCTCGGCTCCCACGTCTCGTATTGGCTGCTCGTCGATCGTGCCGGACTGGCGCTGCGCCCGTGGCGTCTCCTCAATCCGCTCGACGGCATCTACTCGTTCGGCGGCATCGTCTGCGGCGTGCTCGCGGTGCTCTGGTTCGCCCACCGCTACAAGTTCACGGGAATGCAGTTCTGGCGCTACCTTGACCTCGCTGGCTTCGTGTTTCCGTTCAGTTGGACGATTGCGCGCACGGGATGCGCGCTGGCGCACGATCACGTAGGTGCGCCGAACACAAGTTGGATTGCGGTGCGCTTTCCAGAAGGACCGCGCCTGGACCTGGGAGTGATCGAGATGCTGTTCACCGCGGGCCTCGTGGTGTGCTTCTTGCTGCTCCACCGCCGGGCCTGGCCGGCGCCGTTCTTCTTCGGGCTGTTTTTCTTCCTCTACGGTCCGTTCCGCCTTTGGCTGGACAGGTTTCGTTATCCGCCTTCGGCGCCGGATCGCTTATTCGGCTGGACTTCGCTCGTCGTGGGCTGCGTCATGTTGATGCTGGCGTGGCGCCATCGCGAGCGGCGCAGCAATGGTACTTGAAGTGTCGTCCGCCCCGCCGGCGCTAGTTCCGCGGGAACGCGTGGCCGCAGTTCTGATTGTCGGTCCATGCCACCGTATTGCCCGACAGCGGGCTGACGGCGGTACCCGAGACGCACACCTTGAACTGTGTCACGGTGGTTGGCATGGTAGCGTCGAGCGTCAGCGAACTGCCCACCGTGCCACCCGCAAGGTTGCCGACGGTGATCGGCAGCACGGTGGTATCCGGGATGGCGCCGGTTCCGGCCGCCGCCGTCCACACTACCTGATTAATCTTGATGTTGTTGTAATCCGCTCCGTTGTTCCCCACCTTGCCGACCATCTGATACGTGGAGCCGGATGCGTAACCCCAGTTGGCGCCGCCAAAGTTAAGATTGGGCGCCGGGTATAAGGTGAAGTTAGCCGTCACTGCCGAGGGTCCATTCATCACCACGGCTCGAGTGGTGAAACCGGTGCCCGCGCCCGACCAGGAACCGAAGATATAGTCCTGGGCCGCCGTCCCGGTGGCCGTCAGTGTCACGGTGGTGCCCGGCGCGTAGCAGTTCGTGGGCAAGCCGGCCAGACCGCCCGAAGCGGGACTGGCCGCAACCGTGCCGCTGCCAGCGGGCGTCACTACAACCGTGAGCGCGTAGCAGGCGACACTGAAGTTCGCCGTCGCCGTGAAGTTGGTCGAGGGCTGCACCGTGGTAGTCGCCGTCGACCCGCCGGTGGACCAACCGGCGAAGCGGTAGCCGGTGCCGGCGGCAGTGACGAACTGCGGATCCGTCACGCTGATGGTCTGGGTTTGGTTCGCGGGCACCTGCTGCGAGATCGGGGCCGCGGCGTAGGCGGCGCTGGTACCGATCCGCGCTTGCAGGCCGGTGGGGTTCGTCGCCACCGTCAGCGTCACATTCGCCGGAGCGCCGAAGTTCGCAGTCACCGTGGTGGGCGCGTTGACCGTCACCGAGGTAGTCGCGTTCGTGCCTGGGGCACCGGTCCAACTCTGCAGCACATTGCCGAGGGCGCCCGCTGCCGTGAGAGTGACGACGGTTCCCGGGGCGTAGCAGTTCGCGGGCAAGCCGGCGAGACCGCCCGAAGCGGGACTAAGCGTGACGCTACCACTCGCCGGAGGACTCACGTTCAACGTGAGGAGATAACACGACAGAGCGAAGTTCGCGGTCACGGTTGTGTTCGCGGTCGCCGTCACCGTGGTGCTGGCGTTGGCAGGGTTTGCCACGGCCCCGGTCCAGTTACTAAACGTGTATCCTGAGCCGTTCACCACCTGGGGAGTAGTCACGCTGACCGGAGTCGCCACGCCGCTGGCCACGCCCTGCGAAACGGGCGCGGTGCCGCCGATGCCGTTGACGGAGGCGGCCAAACCGGTGGGACTTGTGTTCACGGTGATGCTGACGTTCTGGGCGGCCTTGCACTTGCCCAGCGAGTCGGCGGCCATCAGCGGTTGCAGGTCGGCGGCGGTGATCACCCGGTTGAACAATTCGACTTCATCGATGCCGCCGGTGAAGGCAAACGCCGGCGCAGAGCCGGGATTTCTCCCCACGGTCAGCGGCGCGGACCCCGATACGTTGATAGCAGCAGTCTGGGTCTGACTATACGCGGCGCTGTTGTACAACTGAGTGGGGACAAGGGCCCCATCGACGTAAAATACAGCGCGGTTATCAAGGAGTTTGGTGGGGTCGTAGCTGAATGCCACCAGATGCCACAGTCCGTCGGAGGGCAGGGCCAGCGGAATCGTGTCCCATTCCGCCACCCCGCCATGAACCGAACCCGAACCATCGTCAATCCGCAGCGTCAGCTTTGCCCCGGGAGGCTGAACGTCACTGGTCAAAGCCAATTCAAAACCATTTAAGGTGCCATTGTATTTGTCCAACAGAATATTATCGAGTGTATTGACGTAGGGATCGGACCAGCGGACCCACAGATCGGCGGAAAAAGGCCCAGTGCCGAAGTTCAAGCTGTTACTCGAAGGCACTTGCAGATACGCGCTTCCGCTGGCGAGGAAGCTCTGCACTTTGCCGCCGCTTTGCGTCACGCCACCCGTCACCGCGCCGTTATTGCCGTTGCCGGAGAGATCGCTGATGCTGCCGGCGGCGGCGCCAGCGCCAGTGGGTTCGAACCCCCACCATCCGACCAAGCCGGCCGGAGGCGGCACGCACGCGCTGGTCTTCGGAATGACACACGGGACCCAGATGGAAACCGGCCGGGAAAGCGTGAAAGTCACCGGGAACGACGTGTACGTCGTCCAGGCGCCGCCGCCCTGGAGGAACACTTCGACCGCCGGCAGTGTGGAATTGATCGTGATCGGAGCATTCGCCGGATACGATAGGGGACTGGTGGAAACCGGAGCGGCCGTGGAAGTGATGGTCACCGGGCAGCCATAGGCATCGACCTGATACGCGGTCCCGAACGTGGCGGTGACGTTCTTGTTGGCATTCAGCGTCAGGGACGCGGGATTGGTGGCGCCGGTCAGATCGACCGACCATCCAAAGAACGATTGACCCGTCCCGGGGACCGCCTTCAGCGTCACCGTGGTGCCACAGGGATAGCTGCCGCCAGTGCCGGCTGGATTCACCGTCACGGTGCCGTTTCCTACCGTGGTCACGGTGAGCTTGCACTGTGGCTGCGTGGGGATGGACGGGTTGCGATTGATTGCGCGGACCACCGTCACCGAAGTCGGCGCCACCCCGACTTTCAAATCGGTCAAGCTGGTGAAATTGCCGAGGTACTCTGTCACCTTGTTGGCATTCTCCGACGCCGCCAGGTACGAGTATTTGGAGGACGAGGAGTTGTAGATCGCCGTCAGAAAGAACGCATTCCCCGGGGTGGCGTTGGCCGAGGTGGTCGCGGTGAGCGTCGAGGTGGCATAGGATGAGATCGAGCCGGGACCGCTCGGGGCCGCGGCCTGCCCGGCCAAAAGCGAGACGCCGGATCCACTCACCGCCACGGCGAGGGTATTGGGCAGCCCGGTAATGGTGGCCGAGACCGTGTCGGTCAGGACGTCGATCACGCTCACAGTGCCGCTCCCCGAATTGGAGACGTATACCTCGTGACCTGACGGGGCAACGGCCAGGCGGTTCGGCTGGTTGCCCACGGTGATGGAACCGGTGACAGCCCGGGCTATGGTGTCGATGACGCTGACGCGATTCGTGCCGGCGGCGGCCACGTAGAGCTTCTTGCCGTCCGGGGTCAGGACGACGCCGCGCGGTTGGCTACCCGCAGGCAGCGCGATGGTGGCGGCGGCCTGGTATGCGTTCAGGTCCACCACCGTCACGGAGTTGCTTCCGCCGTTGCTCACGTACGCAAAATCGGCGTTGGCGTCGATGTCGCATGCAAAAGCGCCCGTACCCACGGGCACCGTCGCGACGGTTTGAAAGCTCGCGCCTACCTTGTCCAGGACTATCAGATTGCTCGACGTTAGCGCGTACAGCCAGTCGGAGGTCCCGGTGAAACTCAGTGCCACCACCTGGTTGACCGAACTGCCCGGCGGCAGCGCGGCGATGGTAAGGGGCACCGGAACACTGGGCGCGGAACGGTACCAGATGGCGCTGGGATCCTGGACGTGCGAGATGTAGAAGTCGGGCTCCGCCGGGTTCGACACTCCCCCGCCGCAGCCGCTCATCAGGGCCATGGCCACGGGGAAAGCCAGGACCGCCAGTCCGGCAAGGCCGCGGATGCAAGCCATTCTCGAAGGGATGTGCATAGGATTCACCGGATCGACTGGATAGGCACGGCCGAGACGTCCTGGCGCGCGGCAAAGATGGTGACCTGGTCCGGGGTCACGGTCCGGGTCATGCTGGGCAGAGCGCCGAAGAACAGATGGGTCTCGCTCTGGCTCTTGGAAGCGCGTGTCGGCGGCAGGGCCGCAAGCACGTAATCGGGAATCTGCATGCTGGATGCTCCCGCGGCGGAGACGCACTCAAACAACGCCGAGGAATTCGAGGGCGCGTCGTACACCGCGCCCGTGGCCAGGGCGGACACCCCCGCCTGGGCGGTCCAGCCGACAGTCACCCCCGCGGAGCGGACGATGTTGGCGAATGGAGTGAGGTCGGCGCCCTGCAAGGTGGCGCCGCCGGAGACCGGCACGCTGAAGGGTTTCCCGTCCACGCCGCCCGAAGCGGCCAGTGACAACGACCCCTTGTCGAAGAAAGCCGGTTGCGGCGGAAAGCCTCCGCCCAAGGTCGCGTCATACAAGCCGCTACCGATGGAGGGCAGCGGCAACGAGGTTGTGCCGGCGGTCACCGAGAGGTTTCCCAGGTCCAGCGCGCGGCCGGCGCCCGCGGCCAGAAAGCCGCTCTCCACGGCGTTGCCCGGCAGCGTGTAACTGGTGCAGGTTCCGCGCGGCGGCAAAGACAGGAAAGGATCGAAAGCGAACTGGCCGGTGCGCTCTTCCATGGCCCGCACGCTGGCCTCATCGGCCGTGATATCCAGGCTCACGCCGAGGAACTGGCCGCCGGCGATGGCGCCTCGGGACAACATCGCGTCCACCACTTTGCCGCCCGCGACCAGCGCTGCGCTGATGGGGTTGTGCGCGTCCGCGCAGCTTCCGGCTTGCGGCATGATCGCCATCGTCGTGGCGTTGCTCACGGCGCCATTCACGCGCACGTACACCGGCACGAAACAGCCGGTGGGGACATCGTTGGGGAGGGCGAACACGAACTGGTCGAGGCCGGAAATGCCCGGCGCCCGACCGGCGTACAGCCGTTGGGTCACCGGGCGGCCGCCCACCAGAATGTCGATCTGGTACGGCAGGTCACCCACCGGCGGCGTGTCGCCATCGGCACCAGAGATCGCGCCAGTGCCGGTGAGCCAGAGGGTGCCCACCTGTCCAGGAGTGGCCGAGACTGTTCCCGAATTGAGAGGCTGATTCGTGGCCGAGAGGAAGTTCTGGAAGATCGTCCATCCCCGGCCGAGCCCGGTTGCGGTGAAAACGCCCGGCGCATGGTCCACCACATTCACCGGGACCCAGTTGCTGGCCTGCCCGTTGTAGGAAACCTGCAAGGAAACGGCGCCGAGCGGCGTGGCCGATGGCAGAATCGCGTTGATCTGACCGGCGACCACGAAGAGCGGAATGGCCGAAAGCTGCTTCGATCCCTGGCGCAGATTAATCGAGACTCCCGCCAACTGAGGCCCCAAAGGAAAGCTCGACACCTGCACGGGCGCGGCGGGCCCGATGGCGCGGCCGAAGATGGTAAAGATCGATCCTTGTGCAATGCCGCCGCCCGGCAGATCGTTGGCGACGTAGCTGGCGGCGTTCGCCACGCCTCCCCGGAAAATGAAAGGCGCTTCCTGGGCCAACGCCGGCAGCGCGGCAAGCAGAATGAAAACCATGTGACTGGCCGTTAACATAATCAGATCTCTTTAACCCAAAATCTTCCACGAAGAGCCGTGCTTCTGTGGCCCGACTGGCTACGTAGTATACCGCTTATTGACGGTGATCCGGAGTTACTGCTTCGCCACCTCCGCCGCCACCCCCTTCAGCGTGTAGCTGAAACTCCGCTCCTCCCCTGACGGAAGCCGGTACGGCGTCATCGGGTACGCGTTCGGACTCCAGCTATCGATGCCGCCGGCGCCCATCTGCGCGCCGTCCAGATTCAAATACGTCTCGGGATGCCGCTTCATCTGGAACGTGTACCCGGCGCGCTCCATATCGGTCTTCGTGTAGTGCCGCGCCGTGACGTTCAGCGGCGCGCCGCCCGTCGCCACGATCCCGACTCCCGCCGCGTTGGTCAGCTTCACCCAGCGGACATCGGTCTTATTCCCGTTCTCCTGCGGGCGCATGTACTCCACCCACTCCTTGTCCACCGTGCTCTGGTACACACCGATGCGTTCGAACGCGCGGTCGATCAGCGTCTCTTTCGGACCGCGCCCGTACCACGCCAGATTCTCGAACCCCGGCGCCACCACCAACTCCGTCCCGAACCGCGGCATCATGGAGAGCTTCTCCGCGCCCGGCTTATAACTGCACTCTACTTGGACGGTGCCATCTCCGTGGATGGTGTACGTCATGACGTACGCCGCGCCCACCAGCGGCAAACCGGCGCGCACCGCGACCTTCACCGTGGACCCATCCACCTTTTCGACTGTCACTTCCTTTACGTCCCAGCGGGGCCCCGCCTCGCGCCACAGTTCGATGTCCAGGCTCTTGTTAGTGGCTGCTTGCGCGCGGAATACTTTCCATGCGCCGCGATCGTTGTTGGTCGGCGCGCGCCAGAAGTCGGGCACCGGACCGCGCTCCAGCACGGTCACACCCTGATAGCGATACTCCGTGAGCACCCCGGCTTTCTTGTCGAAGCGCACGGAGAACCCCTTGCCGCTGATGGTCGCGGTCTCGTCGCCATCCTTCACCTCCAGCGCCGCCGTCGAAGGCTTGGCTTCCGCTTTCGCTTTGGAGACCGGCAGCGCGAACTGGTCCCACGCGATCTCGTGCCCCAGCGGCGCCCACGACGTCTCGTGCTTGAGCGTGAAGCTGATATTCAGCCAGTACTCCACCCCCGGCTGCGCGTCGATCTTCGGCATCGGGATGGTGAACTCCTTCTCCTCGCGCGGCCCGATGTCGAGCGCCGGCAGCTTGCCGCTAGCCACGGTACGCCCTTCCGCCTTGACTTCCCACGTGCCCTGTGCGAGCTCCTTGGGATTGGTGAAATCGAACCAGTTCTTCACCTTGATCCGCCCGTCCGCCAGGTCCACCGCCGAAACATGCAGATTCCGGTAGACGTACTTGATCGCGTACAGCCCGGGATGAGGCACGCGGTCCGCCGACACCAGCCCGTTGTTGTTGAAGTCGTTGTCGTTGCGGATGCCGGTCTTGTCTTCCCACCATCCGCCATACGCCAGGAACGTGCTCGCCGAAGTATTGGACTTGTACTCGCCCGGAATCGGCAGCCGGATCCCCTGATCCACCCAATCCCACACGAAGGCTCCCTGCGCGTTGGTGCCCGAATAGAAGATATCCCAGTATTCCTTGAGCCCGCCGCTGGAATTCCCCATGGCGTGCGAGTACTCGCAGAGAATCAGCGGCATCTCGGGACGCTCCGCGGCGATTCGTTTCACAGACTCCGGCGTGGGGTACATAAAGGAATTGATATCGGCGTTGCTGCCGCCATGCCTGGTCGTACCCTCGGAGTGGAACGGGCGCGAAGGGTCGCGCTGCTTGGTCCACTGGTAGGCCGCGGCGGCGTTGGGCCCGTCGCCGCTCTCATTGCCCATCGACCAGATCACCACGCTCGCATGATTCTTGTCGCGCTCCACCATACGCTCCACGCGGTCCAGGTACGCGGTCTTCCATTCCGGGTCGTTGGTCAGGCGATTGCGAATGTCGTTGCCGTAATGGTGGCATTCGATGTTGGCCTCGTCCAAGACGTAGATTCCGTAGCGGTCGCACAGATCGTACCACTCCGGCGAATTCGGATAGTGCGACGTGCGCACCGCGTTCACATTAAACTGCTTCATGATCCGGATGTCTTTGATCATGGATTCCACGGGTACGAACTTGGCGGTGAGCTCGCTGTGCTCGTGCCGGTTGACGCCTTTCACCAGGATGGCGCGCCCGTTGATCAGGAAGCGCCCGCCCTTGATCTCCACGCGGCGGAAGCCCACAGACTGCGGGATCACTTCGAGCACATTGCCCGCCGGACCCTTGACGGTCAGCAGCAGCTTATAGAGATACGGATCCTCGGCCGACCACTTCCGCGGATTGGCCGCGGGCACGGCGATCTCCGTAACGGTCTCGCCCTTGCCGCCGATCTCCACCGTGCTGGTCGCTGGCAAACCGTACGCCGCGCCCGCCGCATCGAATAGCGCCGCGGTCACCGTGACCTTCGCCAGCTTTTCCGACGCGTTAGAGAGCGCGCCCTTCACCACCAGCGTGGCGTCGCGATACGCGTCGTCCAGGTTGGTCTTCACCTCGAAATCGCGCAAGTGCTGTTCCGGCGTGGCCCATAGGTAGACGTCGCGGAAGATGCCGCTCATGCGCCACATGTCCTGATCTTCCAGGTAGGCGCCGTCGCCGAAGCGGTACACCTCCACCGCCAGCAGATTGCTCCCCGCCTTCAGGTGCGCAGTGATGTCAAACTCCGCGGGCGTGCGGCTGTCCTCGCTGTAGCCGATCTTGTGGCCGTTGACCCATGCGTAGAAGGCCGAATCCACGCCATCGAAATGCAGCAGGATCTGCCGGCCCTTCCACGCGGGCGGCACCGTGAAGTGCAGGCGGTAGCTGCCCACCGGATTGAACTCGTATGGCGGGGCGGGCGCCTTGGACGCATCCTGCGGAAACGGATAAATGATGTTGGTGTAGATGGGGACGTCGAACCCGTGCATCTGCCAGCTCGCCGGCACCGGCATGTTGCCCCAGGCGGCATCGCTATAGTCCGTCCGGTAAAAATCGATCGGGCGCTCCGACGGGCGCAACGAGCCGTGGAACTTCCAGGTTCCATTCAGAAGCTGGAACCACGGCGATTTGGCGCGATCGGCTGTCCGCGCGAGCTCACTCGTGGGGTACGCCATCATGGTGGCGTGCGGCTTCTCGGTGCCCACATGTACTACGCCCGGGTTGTCCCACTCGGGCCGGACCTGCGCCAACGCTGCCGCGCTAAGCGCGAGGGAGAGAATTGCTATTCGCATACGATTATCCGCAGAATAACAGAGTGACGTGGAGCGAAGGGCGGCCGATCACCCGCCGCCAGGACAGCCTCGCGCCAAAAACTGGCAGCCAAGGTTAGCTTCAGTTTTGCAGGCTCGTCGCGGCGTGTCACCGCCCGCGGCTCAACCGTCCACATCGCCCGGCATGACGTTATCGACATAGCACCAGATCCAAGCCTCGCCTGGTTCGATGGAGCGGACCAGGGGGTGTTTCGTCGCGTGGAAGTGCTTGGTGGCGTGCTTGTTCTTGGAGGAGTCACAACATCCCACATGCCCGCACGATAGACAGAGTCGGAGGTGCACCCAGGTGTCGCCCGTTTTAAGGCAGTCCTCGCAGCCCTTCTTAGCGGTATGCCTTATCTTGATCTGATCGAGATGCGTGCAGGGTTCGGGCATGTTCAGGTCTCCAACTTCGCGCGGTCCCATTTAGCAAGACGCGCTCCCACATCATACGTGCTCTCCAAGAACTCGTATAGAGTTTCCTCTGGCGATTCCGCACCGCGGACGTCATCGTACCGCAGAATGAACTCAGAGAACTGCCTGTTCCAACTCGCGCTCTTGGGGTGTACAGGCTGCGTTTCCATGCCTGGAGGTTGAGGCACCGTATACGAATAAAATGCCGGATCCACGCCGCCTCCGCCAGGCCAAAAGCCGGCGCTCGATACTTCGTCCGAATAAGCCGGGCCGCTGATTACACCTTTGCGCGCCGGCGCGGGCCGCCCGGAAAAACGTGTACACGCCAGGTCAAAACTGCCCCAGAAAAAGTGAACCGGACTGCATTTCCCCGTGAACTTCGCGCGGAACCGCTCGAGCACCTTGGCGCTGGAGACGAGAATTTTCCAAAAACGACTCGCGTACTGGGGGTCGTAGGAGCAGTTGGCGAAGTCCCGGTCGAACGGAACGCCGTCCGCAACCTCCTGCGGCTTGAGATTGATCCGCACCGCGATGCCCAGCGATTCCAGCGCCTCGAATATTCCGCTGTGAAAGCCGGCAACTGACTCGGCTCGCAATGGCCGCGATGCGCTGGGGCCTTCGCTGGTGGAGATGTTCAGCTCATGCTTCTGAAAGTCAAACTGAATTTCGAAGACGCCTGGCGCGTACGGTATCGGTCCCGTTGTCAGCCCACGGGAGTTGACATATAGCGCGACGTGCCACCAATGATTCATGGGCGGAGAGAGGGCCATGCGGACCTTGCCGACGATCTGCGTCCACATGTGCAGGGTGCGGTAGGTATCCTGCCATTCGTTTAGCGGCAGGGCTGGCCAGCGCTCCGAGTGACTCATACGTTCCGTGTCGCCAGTTTACCTCAAGAGTAGTTAACCTCGCCGTTGCACCCGTGCGTTGTGGTACTTAATCATACGGTCCGTCCGCGACGAACGCCCGCGGTAGCAGTAGCGGCTTGGTATATACTGATGGGAACCTGGGATGCGCAAATGAATCCTGAGTAATGTCACCTGATGGCGGTCCTGGTCGAGTTTCGCGGTGTAACTTACCAAATCGGCGGCCGTGAGATTCTCCACGGAATCGATCTGTGCGTCGAAGAGAGCGAAACGGTGGCGCTGCTGGGGCGGAGCGGCTCGGGGAAGACCACTTTGCTCAAGATGGTAAACCGGCTGGTCGAGCCCACGGGTGGCGAAGTGCGGTTCGAAGGCAAGCCCGTCACAGACTGGGACCCGATTCGCCTGCGGCGACGTATAGGCTATGTGATCCAGGAGGGCGGGCTTTTCCCGCACGCGACCGTGGCTGAGAACGTCGGGCTTGTTCCTAAGCTGGAAGGCTGGCCGAAGGAACGAATACGAGCCCGCACGATGGAGCTGCTTGACGCCATGGGCCTGCCCGCGCCGGTATATGGATCGCGCCATCCAAGACAGCTTTCCGGCGGCGAAAAGCAGAGGGTTGGCATCGCACGCGCGCTGGCGGCGGATCCGCCGCTGCTGTTGCTCGACGAGCCGTTCGCGGCGCTCGACCCGGTGACGCGGTTTGAGATGCAGCAGCGCTTCGCGCGGTTGCGGCGCTCCTTCGGTAAGACCGCGCTTTTCGTGACCCACGACATTCGCGAAGCGCTCATGCTCGGAACCCGGATCGCGCTGTTGAAGGAAGGGCGGCTCGAAGTTGTGGCGCCGGCGGATGAGTTTGTTCAGGCGCGAACGCCAGAGGCGACGGCGTTCCTGGCGACACTGGGAGAAGGGACACTCGACGAATCCCATGCTGCCGGCTGAGATCGTCAGATTGTCGGCCGAACATCTGTGGCTCGTCGCCATAGCGGTGTTCGCCGCGGTGGTCATCGCCGCGCCCTCGGCGGTGATCCTGACGCGGCGCGCGCGGCTGCGCCGCTGGACCCTGGGCGTGGTGAACGTCGTCCAAACCGTGCCAAGCCTGGCGGTTTTTGGTTTTCTCCTGCCGCTCCCGTTTCTAGGCGTAGGGAAGTCGACGGCGATTGTCGCGCTCATCTTGTACGCTCTTCTGCCGATTCTCCGAAATATGGTAGTCGGCATTCTGGGCGTAGACGCAGGGATACGCGAATCGGCCGTCGCCATGGGGATGACGGGCCGTCAGATTCTGTGGGGGGTGGAACTGCCGCTGGCATTTCCGACTATCCTCGCCGGGATTCGCATTGCGACCGTGACCACGATTGGAACGGCCACCATCGCGGCCGCGATCGGCGGCGGTGGGTTGGGGACCTTCGTTTTCCGCGGCATCGCAATGGCCGACACGAAGACGATTCTGGCCGGCGCCGTGCCGGCCGCGCTGATGGCGATCGCGGCAGACGAGGCGCTCGGATGGATCGAACGGCGATTCTCGTCCTGATTGCCTCGCTCGCGGCCGGATGTTCGTCCCAGCCGCGCGTGGTAGTCGGGTCGAAGAATTTCACGGAACAGGTGCTGCTCGGGGAGATCGTGGCGCGCCATATCGAACGGCGTCTCGGCTTCGAAGTGGACCGAAAACTCAACCTCGGAGGTACGCTGCTGGCTCACGAATCGTTAAAAGGTGGTTCCATCGACCTGTATCCCGAATACACAGGGACCGCGCTCACGGCCGTGTTGAAGCAGCAGGCCGTCAAGGACGCAAAGGCTGCGCTCGAGCGCGTCCGGGAGGGCTATCGGCCATGGGGGATCGAGTGGCTCCCTCCGCTCGGGTTCAACAACAGCTTTGCGATGGTGGTACGTGCCGACAGCGCCCGCGAGCAAGGCTTGCGCACACTGAGCGACGCGGCACGGCGGCCCAGGCCGTGGCGGCTGGGCGTCGGATATGAGTTCACCCAGCGGCCCGACGGCCTGAGCGGGCTGGTCCAAACCTACGGGTTGCGCCTAGACGGGCAACCGGTGGCGATGGATCTGGGACTGCTCTACCCGGCCCTTCAGGCGAACAGGATCGAGATGGGCGCCGCGAATGCAACGGATGGAATGCTGGCGCGTCCCGAGTTCGTCGTCCTCGAGGATGACAAACGCTATTTCCCGCCGTACGAGTGCGCCATCGTCGTTCGACAGGATACCCTCGCACGATATCCCCGGTTAAGGGCGGTGCTGGCAGAGCTCTCGGGCCGCATTTCGGACTCGACTATGCGCCGCATGAACGGAGCGGTGGACGTCGGCCACCGGCCCGAGACGGAGGTTGCCCGCGATTTTCTGAACGAGTGGAAGTGAGTGAATCACCATGGCGACACAAGCGCTTCCCATCGAAGAACTGGGCCGAGTACCCGGGGTAGCACGCAAAGGGCCGGAATCCGGCAAACGGCGCGAACTCTCCGGGTCGATGCCGACCGCGAAAAAGTTGTCCACGCCGGCGCGAGGCACCTCCTTCTTGCACATGTCCACCACGTGCGCATACTCTGCCGTCCTGCGAGGGCCGGCGTGACCCCGGAAAACCTTGCACGGCCCGCACGATTCCTGCCTGCGTGGCATGATTTCAAATCTGATTCGAGTCTCTGGTACCCACGGGACCGGAGGTGACTGCACCGCGGAAGCGCGCGGAACGCATCCCCGGTGGGTCAGTGTATCCGCACCGTGGCCAGCACGAAATCGCGCAGGTGTGACGCTGCTGTCATGGCCTCCGCGGCTTCTTCTGGCCGGACCTCTTGTGGGAGGTCGTCAGGGTACCGGCTCTCGATGTAGTATCGTTTGAGGAACACGGCGTCATCCACGAGCCGTTGGAAGGAATCGTCGAGTGCAATGCAGTCTTCGAGCAGCACGTCGAGGTGATGAATTCGCTTCGGTGGTTGCCTGCAAAGCAGAAGATATCCCTTCAAATACTTCTCAGCCACTTGCTGGCAAAGGAAACAGATGGTGGCCGCCGGACCTCCGTGTTCAGTAAGGATCGATGCAGCGGTGAGGTCCTCTTCAGCCTTCAGGCGCCACGTCTCGAACGTTGTCACATCGTAATCTGGCGTCATGGGCGCTGATAGACAACCTGACCAGTCGACAAAATCTCCCGGATGAAAGGACCGTTGCGACGCAGCCGCTCCTCCACTTCCTCAGGGGTCAACACTAACAAATCGTACGGCACGCCAGAGCCGAACAGTTGCCGGGTAAGGCGAACCTCGCGCTCTCGGCGCGGGAGCGTCGAGCGGCTGATCACCAGCAGATCGATGTCGCTGCTTTCTGTAGCCGTTCCGCTGGCGTAAGAACCGAAAAGAATAATCTTCTCCGGCCGTTCCGCCTCCACGATCCGGGCTGTTAACTGCGCGATCTCTTCGTGATACATGTTGCCGCGCGAAATTCTCACGCGTGCC
>Ga0209638_1001547_pt1 | contig 14568 bp, 9 predicted proteins | sample BarGraNGADG00211_FD_184490 | JGI IMG/M metagenome (GOLD analysis project Ga0209638, IMG submission 184490) | Arctic peat soil microbial communities from Barrow, Alaska - Barrow Graham LP Ref core NGADG0002-211 (SPAdes) (version 2) | ecosystem: Environmental > Terrestrial > Soil > Wetlands > Peat... | reverse complement strand
ATATTGAAGGTGAGTTCCTACCATTTCCCTGATATGAGGATCATTTTCGCCAATACCACCAGTAAAGACTATCATGTCAACGCCATTCATCACTGCGGTATATGCACCAATATATTTTAAAACCCTGTAATACAATAAGTTTAACGCAAGTTTCGCTCTTAGATCGCCCTTTGATGCAGCTTTTTCAATATCTCTGGCATCTGAGGATAGTCCGTATACTCCTAAGAATCCACTCTTCTTATTTAAAATTGCATTAATTTCTGCAGCATTGAGTCCTTCTTTCTCCTGAATGTAAGTGACGATACCGGCATCAATATCTCCGCTCCTGGTACCCATGATTATACCTTCTAATGGTGTGAATCCCATGGAAGTATCTATTGATTTACCGTCTTTGATTGCGGTAATTGATCCACCGTTCCCCAGGTGACATGTTATAATCTTGGATTTTTCGAAATCCAATCCTGCCAGATCACAGGCTTTCTTGGCGACAAACTTGTGGCTTGTGCCGTGAAAACCATATCTGCGGATTTTGTACTTTGTATAATACTCATATGGTATTGCATACATATATGCATAATTTGGCATAGTCTGGTGGAATGAGGTGTCAAAAACAGCTACCTGAACAGTTCCGGGAAGGAGTTTCTCGATAGCTTTTATACCGAGAAGATTTGCAGGATTATGAAGCGGTGCCAACTCACACAACTTTTCGATACCATCAACAACTTCTTTATCAATCAATCTACTACTGTTAAAAAATTCTCCTCCATGCGCTACTCTATGACCGACAGCTTGAATTTCCGAAAGGGATTTTAAGACTCCAAGCTTAGGGTCAACTAAGATATCCAACACTTTTTTTATGCCAATTGTATGGTTTTGGATTGGACTTTCTATTTCATACTTATCTTTTCCATCTGCTCTGTGTGACAATACTCCAATTTCCAATCCGATTCTTTCAACTAAACCCTTTGCTAAGACATTATAATCCGAATTTGTCCTCATATCCAATACCTGATACTTGATAGAGGAGCTCCCGCAATTCAATACTAAAATTATCATATATATGTTTATTTATAATTGCAACAAAAAATAGAGAAAAAGATGCGCAAAAGTACTAAAAAAAGAGCTTTCCTGTGATAATTTTAAATAATATTTATAATTTTACGGGAAAGTGAGTGGAGATGGAGAAAGTGCAGAGAGAAATCACATTTCGTAGTGTCAGTTTTGGCAATTCTCCGCTATTAAAATATACTGTCGCATACCTTTCCGGGATTCTGATCGGCAGCAAATACACACTATCGCCACTCTCTTTGCTCATGTTCACAGGAGGCATATCAATCCTGTCTTTTCTGATATACTACTTTTGCTTTAAAATTAAATCATCCTTTTTAGAGCACTCTCTCTCCTTACTTATTGTCGTATCTTTTATTTCATCAGGATGGCTGAATATCTGCTCTTCTAATTATGCTGGTCTTAAGATTGAGAACTCCAGACTTTCGGAAAAATCTGAAATATGGACTGAATGTGTAATCAGGGAGAGACCGGTGAAAAAAGAAAGGAGCACGAAGGTTGAGGTTTTTCTTCCAGGACCAGGCGAGGGAATGATACTTTACTTAGATAAAAATTATCCCTATTCCTTATTGGAAGTCGGTGACACAATCCATGCCAAATTGACACCGAAAAGGGTGACCAACTACGCCGGATCTAGGTTTGACTATTCTAAATATCTGGAGAAAAGAGGAATATACTCTACATCTTATGTGAGGTCAGGTGAGATTACACTTCATAAGTTAAAAGTGCACTCAATAAAGGACCGAATATACATAATGCGGGAAAGATACATCAGCAAAATCATAAAGCTGATAGGTAGCGAATATGAGGCAGCAACACTCGTCGCAATTACGATAGGAGACAAGAGCTATCTGGATTCTGAGGTTAAAAATGCTTACACAAAATCAGGGACCATGCATCTTTTAGCAGTATCCGGCCTTCACGTGGGATTTATATACTCCTTTCTCTCATTTTTTCTATTGGTACTTGGTAACAGCAGGTATTCAAAATTTGCGAGATTAACAATAATTACTGCATTCTTGTGGTTTTATGCCACAATCGTAGGGTTTGCCCCCTCTATTACAAGGGCAGTAATTATGGCTACTCTGTATGAAATATGTAAAATCATCGAAAGAAAGAGAATCGGGTTGAACACATTGTCTTTTAGCGCATTAATGATTACCATAATTGAACCTCAGGCAATTTTTGATGTGGGATTTCAATTGTCATACGCCGCTCTTCTATCAATTATCACCATACATCCAAAGATAAATCAATATTACTTGCCAAAAACCCGTATTGGGAATTACATTTGGTCTACAATATCCATCTCGCTTGCCTGTCAGATTGGAACTTCAATAATTTCTATTTCCTATTTTGGATTTTTCCCGACATATTTTTTACTTTCTAACATGCTGGCAATTCCCTTGTCTGCAATAATCCTATATCTTGCATTAGGGCAACTCTTATTTATGGAATATTATACAGTGGCAGAAATTATAACTAATGTTTTGAGGTTTTCGTTAAATCTTTTAAACAGTACAGTTGCCAGAATTGAATCGCTTCCATACTCTACAATTGCCATATCCTTCAATAACGGCCAGATTATTTCATTATTAATGCTTGTAATTGTCTACACATTTGATATCATCGAAGACAACTTGCATAAGAAATATATCTGTTTTGGGTTGATTGCAAATTTTATAGCGTGCTCGCTATGAGTGCTACTGAGAGTACAGCTAAAGCGAATAAGATATGGATCATTAGGTAAATAATATTTTGCATAAATTTTTGTTGAAAAATTAAAACGAAGTTAATCGAAAATTTCGTTAATGTATCAATTGTCGAGCTTAAAGTTCAACAGTGTAGAGACTTTGGTTAAGGCTATGGGCCTTCCTAAAGAGTCAATTTGTACACACTGTTTCGACGACACAAGCTACGGAGGATAAATATTTTGAAAAAGAGGTCATAAAATTTTTATGTTTAATATTTTTCTATAACTTTGTATTACTAATTAAACATTTACTAAACTTTATTTATTACCGTTCCTATGAACATTTTTGTTTCAAGTTTAAGTTTCCGTGCTAAGAAAGAAGACTTAGCCGAACTATTCACACCTTATGGCGAAGTTGCTTCTGCCAGAATTATTATCAACAGAGACACCCGCCGCTCAAAAGGCTACGGCTTTGTTGAGATGCCTAACGATAACGAGGGTATCGCTGCTATTACAGCACTTAACGGAGCTGAACACATGGACCGTACTATTAATGTTGCTCAAGCTAACGAACGTCCGGCTAGAGAAGAATCTAGAGAAGAATCTAGAGAAGAATCTAGAGAAGAATAAGAGATTACATTTTATGGTATAAATTAAGAGAGCCTCAATATAGGGGCTCTCTTAATTTATACCTATCAGTGCTGTGAGTAAAAACAATAATATTTTGATAATTACTGCAAACTTACAAAAATTTCTTACTTTTGAGTACTAAACTGAACTACACATGAACCAATTGGCTAAGTATATAGTTGGGATTGCCATAGCATTGGTTATTGCTTTTTTAGCTTGGTTTTTTAGTAATATCCTGATATACATAATAGTCTCGGCAGTTCTCTCATTAATCGGGAAACCTCTCAAGAGTAAATTACTGAGTATCAAATTGGGTAAATATTCCATCCCAAACGGTCTGGCCGCAGCAATATCTCTGATTTTTCTTTTAACAATTTTCTTCTGTATATTTTTCTTTGTCACTCCTCTTATCGGACAACTTTTATCAAATTTAAGTAAAATTAACTTTGTGTCACTGGGAGAGCAGATATCATCACCTCTTACGAATTACAATTTATTACTTCATAAATGGTTTCCTGCGTTAGATCCATCATTTAAAATTGAGAATGTATTTATCAATCAGTTTCAAGAGATACTTAATGTCTCTTTTATCTCAGCTTTCTTCAACTCTATTGCAAGTATAATAATTGATTTTGGGGTTGCAGTGTTCGTGATCATTTTTATCACATATTTTTTTCTTAAGGAAGAAAACATGTTTAACAATATGGTTTTAGCACTTTTCCCAGACAAATATGTAGAGAATGTAACTCGTGCACTTAGTTCAATTAATCGGTTGCTTGCAAGATACTTTATTGGAATAAGTATTGAAGCTATCGCTATAACAATCATAAATAGTCTGTCTCTCTATTTTATTGCCGGCGTAGATCTTTCTCTTGCAATAGTTATCTCATTTTTCTCAGGTATACTGAATGTAATTCCATACATCGGACCTATCACAGGAGGTGTTTTCGGCACAATCATGAGTCTGGTAGATTATGGTATAGAGAGACCGGAAGCTGGTATGTTCATCTTCACAGTCGGAGGAATATTTCTTGCCACTCATATCATAGATATCTTTGTTTTCCAGCCTTATATATATTCAAACAGTGTAAAGGCACATCCTCTGGAAATCTTTTTGGTTATTTTGATTGCAGGAAGTATTGGAGGTATTATCGGTATGTTGGTCGCAATTCCTGCATACACAGTGATCAGAGTTTTTGCCAGAGAGTTTCTCTCAAACTTAAAATTGGTTCAAAAACTTACGGACAACTTCTAAAAGAAAAAGAGCTGCAATATCTGCAACTCTTTTTAATACATATTATCGTTTTTTCCCTATTTAGCTGTTCCAACATAGCTGTTGTATTTTTCATATCCAGCCTTATATACATCGCTCTTTTCACGGAAACGGAAGTAGATATTTTTAAGGTACTCTGCAACCACTTTTTTTACCTCGTTATCGATTGTTGTTGCAAAACATGACTCAAAAGGTTGGATGGCTGCTTCCAGATTCCATTCCAATTGCTTTACAAGAACCTCATATTTAGCATCATCCACCTCTTCAGATGCTTTGGCTTGAATTTCAACAGCTCTGTCGTAATAAGCAGCACCCACTGCAAATGTTCCAAAGTAATAGTTTGGATCAATCTCAACTGCCTTTTTGTAGCACTCAATAGCTTTGTCCACATCTTTCAGATTTTTCCAAACATTACCTTCTGCGTAATAGAGACTTGCATTTTTCGGCTCATTTTCCTGTGCTTTTTTAATAAGTTCCAGAACCTTTTTAGGATCATCGTTAGACTGTAAATAAGTGTTGATTAATGAAACAAGAATACTCTGATTTGAAGGGTATTTGGTGAAACCGGCAATTAATACTTCCTTTGCTTTCTCTACATCATTAAGGCCTTTATAGGCTTCAGCCAAGTAAGAGTATGCATCGCCTTTCGCATCATAACCATTATCGATGGCCATTTGAAAATATTTTTTTGCTCTGTTGTAATCCTTAGACATATTTGCAGTTAACCCTGTGTAGTACATAATTACTGTGTCTATTTGCTTAACCAGTTTGTGAGAACTTGATTTGAAAGAAGCTTCAAAATTATCGGTAGCTTTTTGATAATTTCCCAATGCATATGCGGACATTGCTTCATTTTGATAGCGAGTCTTTAGGGCTATAAACTGATCTGAAATATCTTTTGATTTTGCAGCTTGTGTATCCAGTTCAGTTGCTTTATCGAGTGCTAAAAATGCTTCATTCAAAAGATCCCCTTCCATGTACTGTTTTGTAACAATCCAAGCAGCCAGTATTCCATCTCCTCCATAATAGAGTTCTTTATCTTCGTATGAGTCCACTGTAAAAGATTGGTCTTGAATTTTCTTAGTCTCAGTGTTAATAATTCTTTGATCTTTTAGCAGAACCTTGAGTTCCATTCTTGAAGCGCCCAACCATAATGATTTGATAGGAGCATCGTAAATTGCGGTATACGCTCCGGCCAATTTTATCCAAGTGGCAGGAATTGTTGCTTTTTTAGTATCCACAGACTCCTTCTGAGCCTTTTCAAATGCCTTGAGGGCATCTGTCACATCTTTTGGTTGAGCAACTAGCTGTACTGAAAAGAATAGTGCTAGTGCGATTAATAGATTTTTCATTGTTGTTTTTAAAAATTAAAGATTATTTAATATTCTACAGGTTTTTCCTCACTTTTATTAACTCTGCAAACCGCCGCAATCATATCCCCTTCCCTAATATTAATCAACCTTACACCTTGCGTTGCCCTCCCCACTACTCTGATTTCTGATACCGCCATACGAATTGTTATTCCGGATTTATTGATTATCATAAGGTCATTCTCATCGGTTACATCCTTTAATGCAATAAGTGAGCCAGTTTTTTCTGTTATGTTCAAGGTCTTCACTCCTTTGCCCCCTCGATTTGTAACTCTATAGTCCTCTAAATCTGATCTTTTTCCATATCCATTTTCGCTAACAACAAGAATATGACTAGAATCCATATTATCTGTTTTAGGATCCACACAAAGCATGCCAACCACTTCATCTTTATCACTAATATTTATTCCTCGCACACCTGCACCCGTCCTTCCAATTGCTCTAACGTTCTTCTCATTAAATCGAACACATTTTCCATTTCTCCCGGCAAGGAGAATTTCACTGTGCCCATTTGTGAGAACCGCTTCGATAAGTTCATCATTTTCTCTGATGGTTATGGCATTAACTCCATTTGCTCTCGGACGCGAGTAGGCCTCCAAATATGTCTTTTTAACTGTTCCCCTTTTTGTAGCCAGAACAATATAGTTGTTGTTAATATACTCCTGGTCATTCAGGTTCTTGACATTTATGTAAGCACAAACTTTGTCTTCTTGTTCTATGTTCAACACATTCTGAATGGCTCTGCCTTTAGATGCTTTTGACCCCTCCGGAACTTCATATACCTTTAACCAGAAGCATTTTCCTTTTTGGGTAAAGAAAAGCATTGTGCTATGCATGTTTGCAACATAGATATGCTCAATGAAGTCTTCATCTCTGGTTGTACTGCCTTTGGCTCCTACCCCTCCCCTGTTCTGAGTTCTATACTCGTTAAGCGGGGTTCTCTTCATATAACCCAAGTGAGATATTGTAATAACAACATCTTCGTCCGGATAAAAATCTTCCGGATTAAAATCCTCTGCAGAGAGTTCAATCATTGTGCGCCTCTCATCTCCATATTTTTCTCTCAAATCTATGAGTTCCTCTTTTATAATTTTCATTTGAAGAGACAGATCTGCCAACACCTCTTTAAGGTGAGCAATTTGGTTCATAAGATCGTCATACTCTGCCTGAAGTTTAGCTCTCTCCAATCCAGTTAACTGGCGAAGCCTCATTTCGACAATAGCACTTGCTTGTATCTCGGAAAAATCAAATCTTTCCATCAGATTTGTCTTGGCTTCATCAACAGTTTTGGACCCTCTGATAATTGCAATCACTTCATCTATAAAATCGAGAGCTTTAAGAAGAGCTTCCAAAATATGGGCTCTCTTTTCTGCCTGATCCAGTTCAAAGCGGGCTCTGCGGATAATCACGTCATGTCTGTGACGAACAAAATATTTTATCAGTTGCTTAAGATTGAGCAATCTGGGTCTTCCATCTACAAGAGCAATGTTGTTTACAGAGAAACTTGACTGTAGTTGTGTATATTTGTAGAGCATATTAAGAACCACATTTGCTACAGCACTCATCTTCAGCCTTATTACAATGCGCATTCCGGTGCGATCACTCTCGTCGTTTATGTAAGCAATTCCCTCAACTTTTTTCTCCTCAACCAATTCGGCTATCTTTTCGATAAGTTCACGCTTGTTTACCATATAAGGAATCTCGGTGACAACTATTGTCTCCCTTCCGCTGTCACTCACCTCAATATCTGTCTTGGAACGGACAACTATCCTTCCTTTTCCTGTTTCAAAGGAGTCCTTTATACCTTGTATTCCCTGTATGGTTCCGCCTGTCGGAAAATCCGGTCCTTTGATAAAGCGGAGGAGCTCTTCTGTTGAGATATTATTATCATCTATGTAAGCACAAATTGCATCCACAACCTCCCTCAGATTGTGAGGAGGCATATTGGTAGCCATACCTACAGCTATCCCGGAAGCACCATTAAGCAATAAAAGAGGAGCTTTCGCCGGAAGAACAGTGGGTTCAGTCAAAGAATCATCAAAGTTTGGCTTAAAATCTACGGTGTTTTTGTCCAAATCTGCCAGAACATCCTCTGCTATTTTTCTAAAACGCGCCTCTGTATAACGCATCGCTGCTGCAGAGTCACCATCGATTGAGCCGAAGTTTCCCTGCCCGTCAACCAACATATATCTGAGGCTCCAATCCTGAGCCATCCGTACCATAGCTTCGTAAACGCTTGAATCTCCGTGAGGATGGTATTTACCTAAAACCTCTCCAACTATACGAGCAGATTTTTTAAAACCTGCACCGGCGGTTAACCCCAATTCAGACATACCATAGAGTACCCTTCTATGCACAGGTTTTAGCCCATCCCTAACATCCGGTAGTGCACGTGAAACAATGACAGACATCGAATAGTCGATGTAGGCACTTTTCATCTCATCCTCTATGTTAATTTTGATTATTCTTCCGTTATTATCAGCTTCTTGAATCATTTTATAACTTACTTTTTGTTTTAAAAAAGAGGGGCTAAATTACGAATAAAATATCTTATGAACAAATTGTATTGCTGATTGTCTTTAATTAGATTTGCAACAAATTTAAAAACACGGATGAACTTACAATTATCAAATGAACTAAATGAGATTATCTCATACAGCAGAGAAGAGGCGATGAGGATGGGTAGTTATACTATTGGATCTGATCACCTTGTATTAGGTATTATCAGGCACCAGGATAATTCTGCTTTTGAGGCACTTATGAGCTTTGGAATAGATTATAAGGTGTTGAAAGCAAAAATTGAAGAACAACTAAAAGTGGGAGAAATTGTCCCTTTTGAACAGGCAGACAAGTTAAACTTATCCAAAGGAGCAGAAAATTCACTGAAAGTTATGTATCTGGAGGCACGATCTCTAAAAGAGGCAAAGCCCGGTCCTGTTCATCTTTTGCTGGCAATTTTACGAGGAGAAGAGGGTGTTGCTGTTTCAATTCTAAAAGACAATAAAATTACCTATGACAGTATAAGAGCAACTTTCAAAGGAAAAGAGATATCTAAACCATTGAACAGCTCTACTTTTGATGATGAAATGGATAGCAGCGCAAAGTCACTAGGTGGTGATGGTTCGGTCAGAAGTACCAAAAGTGCACGAATATCCAGTGATACACCTGTAATTGACAGTTTTGGTTTCGATTTGACAAATGCAGCCCATGAAGGCAAGCTGGATCCTGTTGTGGGAAGGGAAAAAGAAATTGAAAGATTAGCTCAGATTCTTGGACGAAGAAAGAAAAACAATCCGGTAATAATTGGCGAACCAGGTGTTGGCAAATCTGCTATTGCAGAGGGTCTTGCTATAAGAATTGCACAAAAAAAAATATCCAGGGTTCTTTTAAACAAAAGAGTAATTTCCCTTGACATTGGTTCAATTGTTGCCGGCACTAAGTACAGGGGACAGTTTGAGGAGAGGATGAAAGCTATACTTAATGAACTTACCAAAAACCCAAATATAATTCTGTTTATAGATGAGCTTCATACCTTGGTCGGAGCCGGCGGAGCATCCGGATCGTTGGATGCTGCCAACATGTTAAAGCCAGCCTTGGCCAGAGGGGAAATACAGTGCATAGGGGCAACAACACTTGATGAATACAGAGAGTACATAGAGAAAGATGGGGCATTGGAAAGAAGGTTTCAGAAGATTATGGTAGAACCTACAAGCTACGATGAGACTCTGAATATACTTAGGAATATAAAAGACAGGTATGAAAAGCACCACAATGTGGTATATACAGACGATGCATTGGTTGCTTGCATCAGGTTGTCTCAAAGATATATTACAGACAGATGTCTTCCGGATAAAGCCATTGATGCTTTGGATGAAGCGGGATCAAGAGTGCATCTTAAACATTTAAAGGTTCCGGATTCAATATTAAGCATCGAAGCAGAAATTGAACCATTGAAGAACGAGAAAAGACTCGCCGTAAGCAGTAATCAATTTGAAAAGGCAGCTGAACTCAGAGACTTGGAAAAACAAAAAATTGAGGAGCTGGAATTAGCTCAACAACGTTGGGACGAGGAACAGAATCTTAACCCTCAGGAGGTAAATTCAGATGATGTGGCAGAAGTTCTTTCTATGATTACAAGTGTCCCGATATATAGACTTGCAGAGAAAGAAGGTGATAGGCTTGCAAAAATGGGTGATACTATCAGAAAAAAAATTATCGGTCAGGATGAGGCTGTAGACAAAGTAGTCCGAGCAATACAAAGGAACAGGGCAGGTTTAAAAGATCCAAATAAACCAATCGGAACATTCATATTTTTGGGCCCTACAGGTGTAGGAAAAACCCACCTGGCAAAAATCCTTACGGAATATCTTTTCGATTCTGTAGATAATTTGATAAGGATAGATATGAGTGAGTATATGGAGAAGTTTGCTCTAAGCAGATTAATTGGAGCTCCTCCGGGATATGTGGGGTATGAAGAGGGTGGACAAATGAGCGAAAAGGTCAGAAGAAAACCATACTCTGTGATTCTCCTGGACGAAATTGAAAAGGCTCATCCGGACATATTTAACCTTCTTCTTCAGGTTCTGGACGAGGGGAGACTTACAGACAGTAACGGCAGAAATATAGATTTCAGAAACACTCTGCTTATTATGACATCTAACATCGGAAGCAGAGAGATTAAGGAGTATGGAACCGGTTTGGGATTTTCCAATGTTACCAAGCGCAATATAAGTGACAATACAAGACATATTATTGAGAAGTCTCTTAAGAAAACCTTTACGCCTGAGTTTCTTAACCGCCTGGATGAGCAGATTCTTTTCAATGCATTAACCAAAGATGATATTTGTAAAATAATTGATATTGAGCTTGATGATTTGTACAAGAGGATAGAAAATGCGGGATACAAGCTTTCAATTGATGAGAAGGCCAAGATGTTTGTTGCAGACCAAGGATACGATCCTCAATTTGGTGCCCGGCCTCTAAAAAGAGCAATCCAAAGGTTAATAGAAGATCCTTTGGCAGAGGCTATTGTCACAGGAAAATTTAAGTTGGGAGATGAACTTCATGTAGAGATTGACAGTGATTCACTTGTTGAGGGGGGAACTCCAGAGAAACTTAAGGTTACCTTGGTTTCTTAAGTGGATAAAATCATTAGCATCAGGCTCCAGAGTGTCATATTTTCGATCATTCCGGAGCTTTTTTATTGAAATCCTTTCGAGAGATAATCTGTTTACATAAAACTCTATTGGTTCTGTCTCGCTTTGATAAACAAAACCGAGTTTTTTGTATACATCTCCATCGCTCCAGTCCTTGTCTGCATAAGACATTATTTCATCGGGAGAGAGTTTTCCGATAAAAAAACTCATCAGCTTACCCATTCCCCCAACTACTCTGTAATTGCCTATGCTTGCATACCTGACCCATTCGTAAGACTGAACCACCTTACTCCCTCTTTCCATCGGGCGCGGAGCAGAGAATATTGCTACTGCTACCAAAGCCCCCTCAGCGATGTCTTCTACCCTTTTCATAGTGAAAAGTCCATATTTATATCTGCCTTTTGTAAATCCCAAAACATGATTTCTATTTAAGAAAAATTTAGCTTCCTCCGTTGAAACAGACCGGACCGTGCAATTTCTTGCAAAAACGGAATTTTGCCTCCCCAAATTGGCTAAAAGTCTGTTGGAAATAAGCGAAAATTTTGTATACCATTCATCTTCATACAAGGTTATGTTTGCTCGTTCCGATTGAAAAGCCGAAGATTCGTCCAATATTGCAAGTCTGATTGTTATTGCCGGTTTAGAAATGTAAATGAGTGAACCATTTTCAGAAAAGTCAATTTTTTGACTTTCCAGAAAACTCCGGAATTCAGCTGAAAAGTTGCGAACCATTTTGGGTTAATTGTCAATTAATGAGTATAGATTTACAAATATAGAGCATTTTGTTTCAAATAAAAAGGAAAGAAATTTGGAAATAAAGTATTGTTGCCATATCTTTGCGCTCCCTTTAACGAAGATTCAGTAGCTCAGCAGGTAGAGCACAACACTTTTAATGTTGGGGTCCTGGGTTCGAGCCCCAGCTGGATCACAAAAGCAAAAAGCCAAGCAACAGTTTGGCTTTTTGCTTTTTGAACCCACGATGGAGCAGATGTCAATATTGACCAAGGAGTGCCATTTTAGACAATCAATTTTTATATCCTTAATATATAATTCTTTATTGGAAATATAAAATAGAGAAGGCGAGGAAAAAAGCAGGTGATTTTGGTTTTGTAAATATTAGAGTACCTTTATCGAATGAGAAAAGTAATTATTTATCTTATTTTTATCTTTATTCCGGTGATTAACAATGCCCGTGTTACAGAAACTGTTTCTGATGGAATAGTGAATGAAGACATTTATGCCACCGTGAGTTTAGCTGATTCAGGATTGTCCAGGGATATATTCAACTTGGCAATCAAAGGTTTAAAGAAGCTCGATAGCGATGGAAAATTGAATAATCCAAATATTGTTACCATTGTTGACTACTCCCAATCGAGCAACAAGAAACGATTGTATGTGATTGATCTTAAGAACAAAAAACTACTTTTTAATACATTTGTGGCTCATGGACGAAATACCGGTGAAGAGTATGCGAAGTCTTTTTCCAACGATGAAGGCTCTAATAAAAGCAGTCTGGGTTTTTACATTACCGAACATCCGATTATTGGATCGCATACTGGTTTTTCGCTGCTGATTGATGGCGTTGAAAAAGGATTTAATGATCATGCTGTTCAGCGTGCGATTATTATTCATGCGGCTGAATATGCTACTGAAAATTTCATTAAAAAATACGGAAGGCTGGGCAGAAGTTATGGTTGTCCTTCGCTTCCACCTGAAATGAATAAACCAATAATAGATGCCATTAAAGGAGGAACATGTCTGTTTCTTTATAATCCAAACAAAGATTACATAAGCAAATCAGCCTTACTTAACTAAGTCGTAAATATCTTCCAGAAAAGTTACTTTCTGACCATCAACTGTTACCGGCATATAAACAATGAAAACCTGAACTTTTCTATCTAACTTGATTGTTTTTGATTCAGTGTCTTTCTTTCCTGTCTTTAGTTCCCAGTCATCAATATTTCCTCTCGTCAGTAAGTCTGCAAGTTCTATCGGTTTTTCCAGACGAATGCAACCGTGACTCAAAAACCGGTAATCTTTTGCAAATGCCCCTTTCAAATTGGTATCGTGCAAGTAAATGTTGAATGGATTTTGCAGGTTAAACTTTAAAACACCCAGTGAATTGTTGGGGCCGGTTGACTCGCGAAAGAAATAAGGAAAGTTTTTTTCAGTATAACTGTCCCAGTTCAAGTCCGAGTCGTCAACAACATTGCCTTTTGCATCAACTACCTCAAAGTTATTTCGTTCCAGGTAACTCTCGTCTTTTTGTACTTTAGGGAAAAGCTCTTTTGATGCAATCGAGAATGGTACGTTCCAGTATGGGAAAGTCACTATATCGGTGACGTATGAGGCAATTGTAGGAGTGGGATTTTTCTTCTTGCCAGCCACTATTTTCATTTTCAACGTTAATTGGTCTTTTTGGTAATATCTGGCTTCTGTTTCAGGAATATTAACGACGATGTATTCAGATTGTTTATAAACAGAGAGATACCTTAGGTAATTCATGGCCATAGCTACTTTTTTATACTTTAACGAATCAGTTCCCTTTATGGAATCTTTCAGAAATTTTTTTAATATCTGATAATCATGATCCTGGCAATCAAGTTCTGAAACAATTTTCGATACCGGACCTTTGTCTTTTGAGTTCATTAACTGATGAATGTATACTGAATCAGACAGATGAGAACTTAATCCATCATATTCGAAATGGGCATTGACTTCTTGCAGCTCTTTAATGAAATATAAAACCAAGCTGGTAATTTGCTTATCTGTATTGACTTTCAAAACTCTGTCCCGAATATTTTTAGCTAACATCGCGGTGCGAATCTGGCTTGTCATAAGTTTTCTCGAAACTATGCCAGATTTTTTCGCAGTCTCAATTGCCGTTAGCCATTCTGTTGCTCTTTTTGCATCTTTACGCGATGACAACCAATACAAAGGTTCGTGATTAATGGCATAAAATTTCTGTGTCAAAGAGTCTGTCTTTACCACAGAATCTATTTTTATTGTTGGTTGCTGACAAGTCACGAAACAATATGTTAGTAAGAATAAAAGAAAGCTCTTAAATAAGGAAATGCCTTTTTTATTAGAAGAGTAAAGCATATTGAAGGAGTATAAATTGATTTTAAAACAAAGATGGTTCCTTTCAAGCTGGAAAGTTTTATACAATTTCGGGAAATAGTTACATGATTCATACATTGTGCGTATTAATACAAATTGCTAAAATGCGTAAACGTAAATTAATCAAACTGCATCCTTTTATTATTCCATGCAATAACCTCTCCTTGGGAAGTTTTCATTGACTTATCTCCAGCGTAGATAGCAAAACATTGTTCGGGTGTAGCACCTGATAATTTCGCCCATTTGCTTATTCCTTTA
>Ga0209638_1001545_pt1 | contig 14587 bp, 12 predicted proteins | sample BarGraNGADG00211_FD_184490 | JGI IMG/M metagenome (GOLD analysis project Ga0209638, IMG submission 184490) | Arctic peat soil microbial communities from Barrow, Alaska - Barrow Graham LP Ref core NGADG0002-211 (SPAdes) (version 2) | ecosystem: Environmental > Terrestrial > Soil > Wetlands > Peat... | reverse complement strand
GGGGGCCGGGGGCCGGGGGCCGGGGGTCAGAGGCATGGGCATACTGCCTCCCCGCTAAAGCGGCTCATCGACTTCCTCTGTCCGGGGATGGTTCTGCTTTCCTTGGTCTTTTCCCTGGGCGCGGCGTACCAGCTTTGGCAACTTCCGAACCGGGTACATGAGGTGATCCAGTTCACCTGGATCGCGGGGCTGCCGTTCCACATGGCCAACGGGCATCTGGCCACCTTCCAGGCCGATTGGGGGTTCCTGCTCGACCCGCTCAGCGCGGTGATGATCCTGGTGGTGACCGGCGTCGGTTTTCTGATCCACGTGTACTCCATCGGATACATGGCCCACGATGGCGGCTACTACCGTTTTTTCGGATACCTCAACCTGTTCGTCTTTTTCATGCTGATGCTGGTGCTGGCGAACAACTACATCCTGCTGTTCGTCGGCTGGGAGGGCGTGGGCCTGTGCAGCTACCTGCTGATCGGCTTCTACTTCCATAAGAAATCGGCCGGCGACGCGGGCAAGAAGGCTTTCGTGGTGAACCGGGTGGGCGACGCGGGCTTCATCCTCGGAATGCTGCTCATGATGTCGGTACTCGGAACCGTGAAGTTCACCGACGTCAACGCGATCCTGCGCAGCGGCCAGTTCCCGATGGAGACGGCGGGCTTCGGCGTGCTGAGCGCGATGGCGATTCTGATGTTCTTCGGGGCCACCGGCAAGTCGGCGCAGGTCCCGCTCTACATCTGGCTGCCCGACGCCATGGAAGGCCCCACGCCCGTATCCGCCCTGATCCACGCCGCCACCATGGTGACCGCGGGCGTCTATATGGTCGCGCGCTCCTCCGCGCTGTTCCACCTGACGCCGCATGCGTCCATGGTGGTGGCCGTGGTGGGCGCCTTCACCGCCATCCTGGCCGCGACCATCGCGCTGGTACAGAACGATATCAAGCGCGTGCTGGCCTACTCCACCGTGAGCCAGCTCGGTTACATGTTCCTGGCTTTGGGCGTGGGGGCCTATTGGGTGGCCATTTTCCACCTGTTCACCCACGCGTTCTTTAAGGCCCTGCTCTTTCTCGGCTCCGGCTCGGTGATCCACGCCGTGGGCGGTGAGCAGGATATGCGCCGCATGGGCGCGCTGAAGGACAAGATCCCGATTACCCACTGGACCATGTTCGTGGGATCGGTGGCCATCGCCGGCATTCCGGGCTTCGCGGGTTTCTTCTCCAAGGACGAAATCCTGTGGCAGGCGTACAGTTCGCCGCTGGGGTCCAAGCTGCTGTGGTTCGTGGGTCTGGCCACCGCCGGCCTGACGGCGTTCTACATGTGGCGGCTGATGAACCTGACGTTCTACGGGAAGTCGCGCGTGGCGCCGGAGACGGCCAAGCATATCCATGAATCGCCCGCCTCCATGACTGTGCCGCTCACCCTGCTGGCCGCCGGCAGCGTGCTGGCAGGCTGGCTGGGAACGCCCAAGCTGTGGAACCTCGGCGAACACTTCCGCGCGTTCGAGCACTGGCTGGAGCCGGTATTCCCCGCAGCCGCGGTGGAAGCGGTGAAGGAAGGCGAGCATTCCTCGTCCACCGAATGGGCCCTGATGGCGCTCTCGGTGGCGGTCGCGATTATCGGGATCGCCATCGCGCGCTACTTCTACCATCGCAAGCCGGAGATTCCGGATTCCATGGAGCGGTCCCTGAAGCCGCTCCACACGCTGCTCTACAACAAGTGGTACGTGGATGAGATCTACGACTTCCTTTTCGTCAACGGCCTCTGCAAAGGTGGCGGCCTCGTGCTGGGGTCGTTCGACCGCAACGTGGTGGATGGCGGCGTGAACGGCGCCGGCTGGCTCACGCGCTTCAGCTCCAAGGTCTCCATCTGGTGGGATACCTGGATCGTGGATGGCGCGGTGCGCTTCACGGCCTTCTTTGTGAAGATGCTTTCCTACCCGGTGTGCCTGCTGCAAACCGGCCGCGTGCAGACATACGCCTTTTTCGTGGTGTTGGGAGTGTTGGCGTTCTTCGGGTATTACATCGCGCGGTGACCATATGGACCAGCATCTACTCAGCATCGTTCTCCTGACTCCGCTGGCCGGCCTCGCGGTCCTGCTCCTGATTCCTGCGAAGAGCAAGGGTCTCATTCGCATCTGGGCGAATCTGGCGGGACTGGCGGGGTTCCTGGTTTCTCTGCCTCTGGTTCAGCGCTTCCGCACGGACCTCTCCGGTTTTCAGTTCGAAGAGAAGGCGGATTGGATCCCTTCCCTCGGCGCGCACTACCACCTGGGGATGGACGGCATCAGCCTGCTGCTGGTGATGCTCACCACGCTGATGGGCTTCCTGGCCATCCTCTCTTCCTGGAATTCGGTGCAGGACCGCGTGAAGGAATACTACGCCATGTTCCTGATCCTGCAGACGGGCATGATCGGGGTTTTCATATCCCTCGATTTTTTCCTGTTCTACATCTTCTGGGAGCTGGTGCTGGTCCCCATGTATTTCATCATCGGGGTGTGGGGCGGGCCGCGGAAGCTGTACGCCGCGATCAAGTTCTTTCTCTACACGCTGGCCGGGTCGGTGCTGATGCTGTTGGGCATTTTGACGCTCTACTTCCAGCATTTTCAGCAGTTCGGCTTCTATACGTTCGAGATTGCGGACCTGATGAAGGTCTCGATGCCGCTGGGCATGCAGCAGTGGGTCTTCTGGGCTTTCTTCCTGGGGTTCGCCATCAAGGTACCCATGTTCCCCTTCCATACCTGGCTGCCCGACGCGCACGTGGAGGCGCCCACGGCGGGGTCCGTGATTCTGGCGGCCGTTCTTCTGAAGATGGGGACCTACGGCTTCCTGCGGTTCTCGCTGACGCTGCTGCCCAAGGCCTCCATGGATAAGACCATCGTGGAGATCCTGGCGGTGCTCTCGATCGTCGGCATTATTTACGGCGCGCTGGTAAGCCTGATGCAGCAGGATTGGAAGAAGCTGGTGGCGTACTCGTCGGTGAGCCACCTGGGTTTCTGCACACTGGGGATTTTCGCGATGAACCCGAACGGGATCGCGGGCAGCGTGATCCAGCAGATCAACCACGGCATCTCGACGGGCATGCTCTTCCTGATCGTCGGCGTGATTTACGAGCGCCGCCACACGCGCGAGATTTCCGAATACGGGGGCCTCGCGCACGTGATGCCGAAGTTCGCCACGGTCTTCGCCATCGCCATGCTGAGCTCCGCCGGGTTGCCGCTGCTGAACGGGTTTGTGGGCGAGTTCACCATCCTGCAAGGCGCTTTCGAAGCCAACCGGGTGTGGGCCGCGTTCGCCGTTACGGGCGTGGTTTTGGGCGCGGCGTACCTGCTGTGGCTTTACCAGCGAACCATGCTGGGCCAGGTGACCAACGCCAAGAACCTGGGGATTCCGGACATGAGCCTCCGCGAAATCGCGATATTCGTACCCCTGATCGCGTGGTCGGTTTGGATCGGCGTGTATCCGAAACCGTACTTCGACGTGCTGCGCAGGCCGGTAGCGGAGATCGTGCAGAGGGTCAGGCCGGAATATTACGCGGGACGCAATGGTGGGGCGGACCCCCTGGTCCGCGCCGGGTCCCCTGACCCGGCCTTGGCGCTGGCGGGACCAGGGGGTCCCGCGCAGACCAGGGGGTCTGCCCCACAAGCGGGAGGCGCCCAGTGAACCCGTTCAGCCAGTACTACACATCCATGGACCACTTCACCATCATCCCCGCGGTGATGCTGGCCCTGTTCGGCTGCGCCGTTCTGCTTTTCGATTTTCTGATCTTCCCCGATCCCCGCCAGCGCAAGTGGCTGCTGATCTTCGTGGCGCTGGCGGAAGGATTCACCGGGTTCGGCCTGTACCGGCAACAGGCCTGGCTGAGCGCCAATGGCATGACGCAACTGGCGGGGTTCGGCGGCTCCGTCACCGTGGATGGCTTCGGCATTTTCTTCAACTGGATCTTCGTCGCGGCGGCCATCCTCGTCGCGGTGGCGTCGTATCGGTACCTGGAGATCGCCGGCGAGCATCACGGCGAATATTACGGGCTGATCCTGTTCGCCCAGTGCGGCATGTACTTCCTGGCCACGGGCACGGACCTGATCACGCTGTTCATCGGCCTGGAATTGATGGCGCTGTGCTTCTACGTGATGGTCGGTTTCCTGCGCGGCGACAAGCGGTCCAACGAGGCGGCCATGAAGTACTTGCTGCTCGGCGCGTTCTCCTCGGGCTTCCTGGTGTACGGATTCTCGGTGATGTACGGGCTGGCGGGGTCCACCAAGCTGGCGGATATCACCATGGCGATCGAGGCGCGGCCGGCGTGGGATCCGGTGGTGTTCCTGGCGCTCGCCACCACGGCGGTGGGCCTGCTGTTCAAGATCGCGGCGGTCCCCTTCCACATGTGGGCGCCGGACGCCTATGAGGGCGCGCCCACCACGGTCACCGCCTACCTGTCGGTGGCCTCGAAGGCCGCGTCCATCGCCTTTCTTCTGCGCATCTTTCTGGGCCCGCTGGCCTCCGCGCGCCAGGTTTGGGAGCCGTTGCTGGCCGTGGTGGCGGTGGCCACCCTGACCATCGGTAATCTGGCCGCCATCAACCAGACCAATGTCAAGCGCCTGCTGGCCTACAGCTCCATCTCCCACGCGGGCTACATGCTACTGGGCCTGGTAGCCGGCAACCAGACCGGCATCAATGGCATCGCGGTCTACGTCATGGTCTATACGTTCATGACGTTGGGCGCCTTTCTGGTGGTGGTGGCGCTGCGGCGCAAGCACATTCTCGGCGAGGACCTGGACGATTTCGCCGGCCTGATGCACAAGAGCCCCGGCTACGCGGTGCTGATGCTGATCTTCCTGCTCTCGCTCGCCGGCATCCCGCCCACCGCCGGCTTTCTGGGGAAATACTACATCTTCCTCGCTCTGATCCAGACGGGGCACTACGCGCTGGCGGTGGTGGCCACCTTGTACGTGGCCGTGGCGATTTATTACTACTTCAAGATCGTGAAAAGCATGTTTACCCGCGAAGCGCTCGAGGAATCCCCGGTGGCATCGAGCTTCGGCCTGCGGCTGGCGCTGGGCGTGAGCGGCTTTCTGACGCTCTTCATCGGCATCTATCCGGAGCCGTTCCTGAAGCTGGCGCAGACCTCGCTGATGCGGTAAGGACAATATGCACGCCATCGTTTCCAACCCCTTATTCGCGCCGATACTGATCACGCTCGTGATCATCGGGGCCTTTCCCCTGGTGGCCGGCTATATCGTGCTGGTGGAGCGCAAGGTGCTGGCGGATTTCCAGGTGCGCCTGGGCCCCATGCGCGTGGGCCCGCACGGGCTTCTCCAGCCTATCGCCGACGCTCTCAAGCTGCTGCTCAAGGAAGATATCATCCCGGCGGATTCGGATAAGGCCCTGTTCTGGTTCGCCCCGTGCATTTCCACGTTTACGGCGCTCACGGCGTTTTCGGTGCTGCCGTTCGCGAAGAATATCGCCGTGGCGGACGTCAACGTGGGACTGCTGGTGGTCTCGTCGATGTCGGCCGTGGGAATCCTGGGCATTATTCTGGGCGGCTGGTCCTCCAACAGCCATTACTCGCTGCTGGGCGCGCTGCGCAGCGCGGCGCAGCTCGTCAGCTACGAGGTGGCGCTGGCCTTCGCGCTGCTCTCGGGGGTGATGCTGGCGGGCACTCTCAGCATGCAGGGCATCGTTAAGGCGCAGTTGGACCACAACGTCTGGGGCGCGTTCGCCAACTACGGCTTCATGCTCGTGCCGTTCGCCGTCTACGTCATCGCCGCCACCGCGGAAACCAATCGCGCGCCTTTCGATCTTCCGGAAGCCGAATCGGAGTTGGTGGCCGGCTTCCACACGGAATACAGCGGCTTCCGCTGGGCGCTCTACTTTTTGGCCGAATACGCCAACGTGTTCGTGGTGTCCGCCGTGGCGGTGACCCTCTTCCTGGGCGGCTGGCTGCGGCCCTTCCCCAACGTGAGCTGGCTGGCCTTGCCCTTCAACTTCGCCTTCCCGGCGATCCTATTCGCCGGTTCCGGCGTGATGACGCTGCCGATGGTCAAGAAACTGAAGGACCCGTTGCAGCAGAAGGTGCTCGTGCTGGTGGCCGTAACCCTGATTATCGTCGGCGCCGCCTTCCTGGTTCCGGCGGTGAGCCACGCGGTGAGCGGCCTTTTCTGGTTCCTGTTCAAGGTCTCGGGCCTCATTTACCTGCTCATCTGGTTCCGTGGCACCTTCCCGCGCTTCCGCTACGACCAACTGATGAACATCGGCTGGAAGCTCGCGATACCGGTGGGCATGGCAGCCGTTTTGATCAACGCTCTCCTGGGCATGATCCCCTGACAACCTGCGACAATAGGGTGGATCGATGATCGCTGGAAGGCTTCAGGTTCCGCGCCCGCTGTGGCTCTTTAGGGCCATTGCCGGGAGACGCGCGCCTGCAGCTTGGCCTTGCCTTTTCCCACGCAGCTTTGTAACCTGCTTGTTCGCCGCTACGCCTATCCAAACGATAGTGAAGTCTCCGGGCGCCGGCGCATCTGGGTCGGCATGCTGGTAGATTTCGAGGTAATTAAGCGCGCGCAAGCCGGTGATAGCGCGGCATTTAACGAAGTCGTCCTAGCCTACCGGAGACGTGTTTTGGGGACCATCGCCCGGTCGATCGCCCGTCCTGAGGATGTCGAGGATGTCGCTCAGGAAGTTTTTTTGCGGTTGTATTTTTCGCTCGAGCAACTCCGGACACCGGAGGTTTTCGAACCTTGGCTGTATCGCTTGACGGTGAACGCGGCTTACGATTACCTGCGCAAGCAGCGGCGCCGCATGGAATTTCGGATGTCCGATCTGTCGGAGCAGCAGGTCGTCATGGCCGACGCCGTGGCGGGCGGCAAGATCGAACGGGATTTGCAGTATCACAAGAAGATCCGGGAATCCGTGGATTCGCTCCTCGGAGCGGTCTCGGAGGCCGACCGAATTCTGCTGATGCTGAAAGAAGTTGACGGTCTTTCGTTGAAAGAGCTTGAAAAGATTTACAAGGTCAACGAAAATGCTCTTAAGGTCCGATTATTCAGGGCCCGGCAGCGGGTTCTAAAGGCCTTTGGAGCCGCGGGAAAAGGCAAGGCGCCGGGGAGTGCCGGCTAGCGGAGGAGTTATGGACGCAATGCGTGGCAGCGACGAGGAGAGACTCGATGCTTTGTTCCGGGCGTTTCGCGATTGCCCTACGCCGGAACCTGGCGTGAATTTCATGCCCACTTTGTGGGCCAGGATCGAATCGCGTCAACGGTTTGCCTTCTCATTCCGACGGGTGGCCGGCGCTTTTGTCACGGCGGCTTTGGCGCTTTCGGTTGCGCTGGGAGTGTACCTGGCGGTTCCTCACTCCAATCAAGCCTATTACTCCCAGACCTACATTGAGGCCGTGGCGGCAAACAGCAGCCTGGATACCGCGGATATCGTTGGCCCGGTGCTTTTGGATCGTTCCGATCCAGGCCGGTGACCTGACGATGTTGAAAACAAAGACGTCCGCGGTACTTTCATTGGGGCTGGTATTCGTCAGCGGCGCGCTCGTGGGAGCCTTGGCCCACCGGGCTTACGTTGTGCGCGCGGCATCCACAAACCCCGAACCCGCCCGCAAGCTTGGCCCGGTCGACTGGCGCAAGCATGTCCTGGGCGACATGCAAACTAAGCTCAAACTGGATGCCGCGCAGGCAAAACAGTTGAACCAGATCTACGACCAGATGGATGTCGAGGTCCACGAACTCCGAACCAAGCGGGACAGCCAGAACCAAGCCCTTCAGAGCGCCCTGGTGGAGAAGATCGACGGCATGCTGCGGCCCGATCAGCTCGAACTCTATAAGCAGTACAGAGAAGAGCGCGAGAAGGAACGGGAGCGCCGCCGGATGCAAGGCCCGCAGGGTGGCCCGGGCGGACCGCCGCCGCCGGAACGCAGATAAGGCAAGCCTTAGGCTTACCTCGCCTACGCCGTGGGCTGGGTTGCCTTCGCGCCTCGCGTCGCCTTGTACTTCCTCTCAAACCGCTCGACGCGGCCAGCCGTATCGATCAGTTTCTGCTTCCCCGTAAAGAACGGGTGACAGGAGGAGCAGATTTCCACGCGGATATCGCCCTTGTGCGTGGAGCGCGTCTTGAACGTGTGGGCACAGGCGCAAGTGACGTTGATCTCGTTATAAGCGGGGTGAATACCGACCTTCACGGGGGAATCCTTTCGAGAATACTCAGTATACCAAACACGGAAACCCCCGTGGGCCGGGAAGACCCACGGGGGCGGTAGCCTTCGAAGTAAACCTGAGGCTTAGCTGACGCTAGAGAGGCAGCCGGTCCACAGGAACCTGATTCCGCGACTGAACGGAATCGCTACGTTAGAAGGTCGACTTCAACAGTCGGCCACCTCTCGCGGTCGTATATTACTATCCATGTCTTTGGACCACCTCCTTCTTCAGTTCCCCTTTATGCTCTCACGCAAGGAAAAAGTTGTCAAACCCGTACCGCCGCCCGTAATCCGTCCGTAAGGCAAGACCGATCTGACCGCCGAGGCGCCGAGACGCCGAGAAAAGCCAATGTGGAAATGCGCCGCGCCCTCTGCCGGCTCGGCGCGCGCATCGGGGAATGCGATTGGCCGCGAAAAACGCGCAGGGCGTTCTTGGCGAGTTTTTCTCACCCATGAGGTTCGCCCGCCGAGGAAGCAGAGAGCGCGGAGAAGTCAGGAAAACTCGGCGTCTCTGCGACTCGGCGGTGGATTCATTGTGGCGCTACGGACGGATCAGGGGCAGCGGCCCACCCTTGACAGCGACGCTGAAACGGCGTAGGAGGTTAGTGGACACCCTCTATGCGATACCTTGCAATTACGCTCCTGGCCCTGGCGCCCTTCGCCGGACTGGCAACTCCCTACGCGAACGACTACGACGCCTATGGAGGCTGGCAGAAGTTGAAGGGGGAAAAGACCGGCTTCTTCCACACCCAGCGGATCGATGGCCGGTGGTGGCTGGTCACTCCCGATGGATATGTCTTCTTCTCCAAGGGCGTGGATAACGTGAGCTACGCGCCGGAAGCCGATTCGTCGCCGAAGGCGCCGGACGACCTCGCCGCATGGGCCGCGATGGCCTCCCGCCAACTGCACGGCTGGAACTTCAACACGGCCGGGGCATGGTCGGCCAGCCAGCTCTATACTGCCGGAATCGCCTACGCTCCGGTCATCAACATCGCGTCTTCGGTTGGGCGCGATGTCTGGTTGAAGGGCGGCGTGGTCGATTACTTCAGCCCGGAGTTTCACGACGCGGCGGACCGGGTGGCCCAGAGACTGTGCGCTCCCCACGCCAAGGATCCGTGGCTGATCGGTTACTTCACGGATAACGAGCTGCGCTGGGGCCGGGACTGGCGGTCGCAGGAAAGCCTCCTGGAAGGCTACCTCAAGATGGCGGAGACGTCCGCGGGATTCCTGAAGGCGTCGGAGTTCATCAAAGGGCGGGGCCACTCGCCGGCCAGCCTGACCGACGACGACAGGAACGAATTCCTCGGAATGGCCGCCAAGGAGTATGCCCGCGTCACGCACGATGCGATTCGCCGTCAAGACCCCAACCACATGGTTCTCGGCTGCCGTTTCGCCGGCTATCCCGGGGACTCCGTGATTCAGGCGGTGGGCGAGTATTTCGACGTCGTCTCATTCCACAGCTACAATCCCATGCCGCCCGCCGACCGGCTGGAGCTGATTACCCGGCTGACCGGGAAGCCGGCCATGATTACCGAGTTCAGCTTCAAAGCGATGGACAGCGGACTGCCGAACACCAAAGGGGCGGCCAAGCCCGTCGCCACGCAAGAGGACCGCGCCGCCGGGTTCCAGGCATACGTGGAGGCGCTGGCCGCGCTGCCGGGCTGCGTGGGCTTCCACTGGTTCGAATACCGCGACGAGCCCAAAGAGGGCCGCCGCCTCGACGGCGAGAACAGCAATTACGGTGTGGTGAGAATCGATTTCGCTCCCTGGGAAGCACTAACGAAGCGCATGGAGCAGGTCAACGCCAGCATCGAGAGCCTGCACGCCAAGGCCGCCAGCCGGTAAATCGGGCGGGCCCGGGCGGGCGCTTTCGCCCGCCTTGCAGGGGTCGGGCATGCCCGACCCATTTTGGTGCGGTGGCGATCGACTGCCGCGGATCTGCCGAACGGCAGCTAGCCGAATCTTCCCGTGATGTAATCTTCGGTTTCCTTGCGGGCGGGAGTCTTGAAGATTACGTCCGTGCTGTTGTACTCGATCATGCGGCCCAACAGGAAGAAGCCCGTGTAGTCCGCGACGCGGGCGGCCTGTTGCATGTTGTGAGTGACAATGACCATGGTGCACTGGTCTTTGAGGTTGAACATCAACTCCTCGATCTTGGCCGTGGCGATCGGGTCCAACGCGGAGCAGGGCTCGTCGAGCAGGAGGACTTCCGGGTTCACCGCCAGGGCCCGGGCGATGCAAAGCCGCTGCTGCTGGCCGCCCGATAGCGCGTAGGCGGATTCGTGCAGCTTGTCCTTGACCTCGTCCCAAAGAGCGGCCCGCCGCAGGCTCTGTTCGACCTTGTCCGGCATTTCCTTGCGCGTGGCCATGCCGTTGATCCGCAGACCGTAGGCGATGTTGTCCGCGATCGACTTCGGGAAGGGGTTGGACCGCTGGAAGACCATGCCGACGCGGCGGCGGAGGCTCGTGACGTCCAGGCCGCGCACGTCCTCGCCGTCCAGCAGGACTTGGCCCTCCAGACGGTAGTTGCGGATCGTCTCATGGATGCGATTCAGGATGCGCAGGAACGTGGACTTGCCGCAGCCGGAAGGGCCGATCAGCGCGGTGATCCGGTTGGCGCGCATGTCCAGCGAGACATCGTGCAGGGCCTGAAAGGAACCGTAGTAGAAGTCGATGTTGCTGGCCTTCACCTTGGGATTGGCGTTGGACGCCGGGTCCGGCGCCGCTTCCCGGCTCTCCGGCGCGGCTAACTTCCGTGGCGATTTGGATTCGCGTGCTGGGATCGTAAGAACCATCATTACTCTAATCGCGCGGAACGGATATCCCCCGCGCCAAAACGAATCGGGCCGAGATATTGGCGACCAACACGAGCGCGATCAGCACCAGGCCGGCGGCCCAGGCTTGACGATGCCAGTCGTCAAACGGAGAGATCGCGTGCGTGTAGATCATGACCGGCAAGGAAGCCGTGGGCTGCGCGAGGCCTCCCCCCCAGAACTGATTGTTGAGGCTGGTAAAGAGGAGCGGCGCCGATTCCCCGGAGATACGCGCGATGCCCAGGATCATGCCGGTCATGATCCCTTTGCTGCCCGCGGGAACCACCACGGTCACGATCATCTTCCATTTGCTTGCTCCGAGAGCCAGCGCGCCCTCCCGAAGCGACTGGGGCACTTCCCGAAGAAACTGCTCGGTCTGGCGCGTCACGATGGGGATCAGCATGACGCTGAGCGCGACGGACCCGGCGATGGCGGAGAAGGTCTTCATGGAGACCACCAGCAGGGACCAGGCCAGCAGTCCGACGACGATGGATGGTATCCCATTCAACAAGTCCGCGACAAACCGGACCGTGGAGGCGAAATACCGGTCTTCGAACTCGGAGAGATAGATGCCCGCCACAAACCCCACCGGAAGGCCGATCAGGGCCGCCATCCCGACGATTTCCAGGCTGCCGACGATGGCGTTGGCCATGCCGCTGCCCGCCTCTCCCGGAGAAAGCGGCAGCTTGGTGAAGAAGTTCCAGTCCAGCGCGGAGGCCCCGTTGTAGAGGAGGCGTCCCAGGATCAGGAGCAGCACCGAAACGGCGATCAGCGTAAAGAGGCCGGTCAGCGTGAGCATCACGGCGTTGACGGACTTGCGCCAGATCAGCCGCCTGGTCGTCATGCTCTCTTCGAGCCCTTTCTCGTGGTGGCGGCAATCAACAGGCGCGCCACACCGTTGATCACGATGGTGAGGCAGAACAGAACCAGCCCAAGCTCCACCAACGCTCCCAGGTAGACCTTGCCGGTGGCCTCGGTGAATTCATTGGCGATCACGGCGGCGATGGTGTAGCCCGGCGCGAGAAGCGACGCATGAATGCTCGGATCGTTACCAATGACCATGGTGACCGCCATGGTCTCTCCTAAGGCGCGGGCGAGGCCCAGGAAAACCGACCCGAGGATGCCGAGCTTGGCATACGGCACCACCACCTGCCAGGTGCTCTCCCAGTGCGTCGCGCCCAAGGCGAGGGCCGCTTCGCGCTGCTCGCGCGGCACCGCCAGCAGCGACTCGCGCGAGACCGAGATCACGAACGGTATGGTCATGACCGCGAGGACCAGGGCAGCGGTGAGGTAGTCCACGCCATACGCCACGCCCTTGAACAGCGGCAGGTACCCGAGCGACCTTTTCAGGAAGGGCTCGACGGTGGAGCGCATGAGCGGAACCAGAGTGAAGATCGCGAGCAGGCCGTAGATGACGCTCGGGATCGCGGCCAGAAGCTCAATCAGAAACGTGAGGGCGCTCGACATGCGGGCCGGCGCCAGCTCCGATAGAAATATGGCGGCCCCCAACCCCAACGGCACGGAAACGATCAGGGCAAGAAACGACGTGACCACCGTTCCGTAGATGAACGGCAACGCCCCGAATTCCTCCGTGACCGGATTCCATTTGGAGGAGGTAAGGAATCCCCAGCCGAACTTATGGCGGGCTCCCGCGGAGCCCGCCCAAAGCTCGTGTACCAGTAGCGCGGCCAGGACCAGGATGCTCGCGGCGAACGCCAGAGCGACCCAACGGGCGATCGCGTCGCCCGTTTGAACGCGCCTGCCCGTCGCCGAAGCTGGTACAGCCGCTACCGTGGCCATGCCATACTGCTATTGAACCGCCGCGATCTGCTTCAGCTCCATGGCCACCACTTCCTTCGGAAGCGGAGCGTAGTAAAGAGCGGCGGCCTCTTTCTGGCCATCGGCGAGCATCCATTGGAGAAAGCCCTTGAGCGCCTTGCCCTTGGCCGCATCGGAGAACTTGCTGGGAATCAGGAGCCAGGTGAAGCTCGAGATCGGATAGGCGCCTTTCCCCGGAGCGTTGGTGATGGAGACGCGGAAGTCCGCCGGCATGCTCTTCGCGGCGCCGGCCGCGGCTTCGCTCACGGAGGCCGCGTCGGCCGTGACGAAGTTCCCCGCCAGGTTCTTGACCGACCCGTAGCCCATCTTGTTGTTGGCCGCGTAAATGAGTTCCACATAGCCGATGGAGTTGGGGGTCTGCTTCACCAGCCCCGCAACGCCCTCGTTGCCTTTTCCGCCCAAGCCGACGGGCCAGCTCACGGAGGTGTTGGCGCCCACCTTGCTCTTCCATTCCGGGCTGACCTTGGAGAGGTAGTCGGTCCAGACAAAAGTCGTGCCGCTGCCGTCCGAGCGATGTACGACGACGATATCCGCATTGGGAAGCTGAACCCCCGCGTTGTCTTTCTTCAGCCGCGCATCGCTCCATTTCGTAATGGAACCGAGGAAGATACCGGCCAGCGTCTCCGGGCTGAACTTGAGGGCCTGGGACACGCCCGGGAGATTGTAGGTCGGCGCCACGGCGCCCAGAACCGTGGGAAAGTGAAACGCCTTCACGGTCAGCTTGGAGATCTGGTCGTCCGTCATGGGCATGTCCGACGCGCCGAAATCCACCGTTCCCGCAGTGAGCTGCTGGATGCCCGCCCCGGACCCGAGCGACTGGTAGTTGATGGCGATGGCGGGGTGCGCGTTGTGATACTCGCCGAACCACTTTTGGTAGATCGGCGCGGGAAAAGTCGCGCCGGCTCCGTTGATGTGCTGCGCGGCCGCGATGGAAGCGCCTGCAAGCAGAATAGCCGCAAGCGCCGACAATGATTTCGTCATGTGTAGTCTCCTAAATTCTCTCATTGGTTTGTTACAGTCCCGTTACTAAGAACGGACTACTTGATGGCCGGCGCGGAGCCCGGGAGGGCGTAGCGCAAGTTCAAGAAAACAGTGCTGTTGTGCGCGCTCTTGGGCGAGTTGGCGGCGACATACCAGGGATCGCGGTTGTAGTACGCGTACTGAGCCATGAATTGCAGGGCGCCGTAACTGGCGTTCTTCCAAAGCGTCTGGATCAGTCCGACGGTCCCTTCCTGGATGTTGCGGTTTTGGCTGTTGGGAGATCCGGTATAGCCATAGCCAACCAGCTTCCCGAGGCCGTCGATGGCCACGTTCTTTGCGAAGTAGGCGTCGCCGAAGTAGGTGTAGAGCAGCGTGTTGGCGCCGGCGTTGACCTCGAAGCCGGACACGGTGGAATAGGAACGGATCGGCGAGAGGCTGCCGTCGCCGCGCACGATCAAATCCGGACCCGTGCCGAACAGGTACCGCCCGCCGCCATCGCCATAGAAGTTGTTCGTCATCACGTGGAAGTTCTTGGTTAGCGCGAAGTTCAGATTCAAGGCGACGCCCGCGCCCGTGCTGCTGTACTTGGTGCTGTTGACGGGGTTGAAGACCCTGAATTCCCGGACGAGGCCGACCAACTCGATGTGCTGAGAGACGCTGCCGGTCTTGGGATCGAACGCCAGTTTGGCTATGACATCGGGCATTACGTTGGGCGTGTTGGTAGGGCCGAGGCCGCCATTGTCCAACTGGCTCGCATAGTTGGTGGCAATG
>Ga0209638_1001544_pt1 | contig 14590 bp, 10 predicted proteins | sample BarGraNGADG00211_FD_184490 | JGI IMG/M metagenome (GOLD analysis project Ga0209638, IMG submission 184490) | Arctic peat soil microbial communities from Barrow, Alaska - Barrow Graham LP Ref core NGADG0002-211 (SPAdes) (version 2) | ecosystem: Environmental > Terrestrial > Soil > Wetlands > Peat... | reverse complement strand
AAGCCTCTCTTCGATTTCAGAGTAGCAGGGGCGGAATGGGAGGCAGGGCTGTAGACGGGTCGAACTGCTTGAAAACATGGGGTGAAGATTTTTTCAAGAGCCGGTGACCGGCAAACGGCGGCGGTGCGCTTCGCGAAAGGGCCAACGGGTCCGGCTTTCTCATTTTCGCGAAGGGCGTTTACCAGGACCAATCCTCGCGGGCCGCGGGCTCGCAAGCTCCCCGAAAATCCACGACGTGTGTTTTCTACGATCCCGTTTCTCGTCCACAACACCGTCTTTCGGGTGGCTGGTCGACCCTGCGTAGTCTAAGAACCCGCGCAGGCTGACAAACAACATGCACGAGAGCCGGGACACACGCCGTTGGGCGGCGCTTGATGGCTGGCACTAGCTGGCACAATCCGTCCCACCCATCCCGGATGCGGCTAGAGCGCGGCGGCGACCACAACATGTAAGGTTTATTACATGCCTTCCTTGCTATCCGCCGGGGGCCGGGATACTCTAAACTGAGCACTTATTGAGGGAATGAGCCGGCTTTGCTACGTAGCCTTTCTATTGGGCGTAGAATCTTCAGGCCCGGACATTTTCAATCAGACTCAATCTGACAATCTGGGAAGAGGGTCCGTGCCGCGGCTTGGCCGGGCGGTTGCGTGCGGCTCGCGCCTCAAGGAAGGGATATCGTCTATGAACGTTTTGATCGAAAACCGGAATTCTGAGCTTTCCCCTGTTGGTCCCCCTAAGAGGTCCGTCTCATGGATCGCCATCTGCTTGTTGGGATTGCCGATCACGGCCTTAGTGGCGCAAGCGGCGTCGGTCACCGTCGACCTCGGCCTGAGCGCGCAGAACTTTCCCATGGCTGGCAGCGGGCCAAACGGCGTCGGCCTCGGTCAGTACGTCGTGACCATGGGCGCTTGCAGCGCCGTGTCAGGCAATACAACCTGCACCATTTCCGGCGCTTTTACCGGCACCACTCCAGGGTTCACCGCGGGCACATATGTCCTCTCCAGTACCTATGTTGGCATGGGGCCTACTCCGTTCCTGGGCATCGAGCAAGCCGCGGGCTCCAACTTCTTCGCTTTCTCGTCGGTTCCGCTGACGGCAACCATGACATTAAGCTTGACTACTAGTAGTGGAACCGTGGTTGTGCCGATGTTAGCGGGAGGCCGGTTCGCCACCGGCAACTCGTTCGGCTTCACCTATAGCGGTTCTCCGACATGCGGCGGTACGCCGGTATCCAGTTGCTCCGTAGCGCAGGTGGGTGTCACCGCCGGATCCACCATCACGGGGCTGGTGACGGGTTCCGCCACATTTGTTTCGCCGTCGCAGACTTATTACTTTTCCCAACTCGCGTTCGGCGGCGGTTGGCAAACCACTCTCACCTATGTCAACTACTCCCTGCAGACGGTGACCTGTCAAACCAGTTTCTACGCCGACTCCGGAATCCCATTGTCGCTGCCCTTCAGCCAGGGAACCATCTCAATCCGCACCGACTCGCTACAACCTGGGCAGGTCGTCCATGACCAGACCGTGGCGGCTCTCCAGGGGACAAACGCGCAGGGGTGGGCGCAAGCCGACTGCAATGGCCCGGTGCAGGCGAGCATGCTGTATCGGTATTACCAAAACGGCACTCCCTCCGGAGAGGCCGGCGTGAACGCCGAAACGGCGCCTGCCACCAAATTCGTCACGTTCGCCCAGACCCAGACGGGAGTCGCCTACGGCAATCCCTCCACCAGTCAGACAGCCACGATTACGCTGACCGCGATTAGCTCGGCGGGAAATCTGCTGGGAAGTACAACCATAAACCTCGGGCCGCTAGCACACGGATCCGCCAATGTCGGACCTCTGCTCGGTCTGCAAAGCTTTACAGGATTCATGGAGCTCACCTCCACGGTCCCCATTATCAGCCTGTCGCTGAACGCCGAAGTGTTCCCGGTGTTCTCTTCGTTGCCGCCGGGCGATCTGCCCGCCGCCACGACGCTCGTGTCGCCGTAGAAGTGTCGTAGAGAGGCGTCGGCTTTTCGGACCCCAGCGTCGAGGCGGGAGTCGCGGACCCCGTGTGCGTAGTTTAGTTTCCAGGGAGTCCGGCTTTCGTCCACCATGCCTGGCCCAGGGGAGCCGCCGACACCCTCCTCCGATACTGCGGCGGCGTGGCTTCATCGGGGAACCCGCTGGACGGCCTCGTGACGGTCCCTAGCCCCGGCATTTGCCCCACGACATCGCGCAGGATGGCAGCGACCGTGACGCCGTGCCACGGACCGCGCAAATTCCAAACGGAGGGCTGCGGTGGCGTACGCAGTTCCCGCGCGATCGTCTCGATTCCCATGGACAAGTGAAAATCGCTCCCCAGCTTGGCAATGGTCCTCGGAGATCCGAATCCAGCGAGAGAATAATCCCCGACCACAGCGGAGAGCTTCGATTCGAGCGACTGATCCTGCGCCGGCTGGCCAAACACCGGCAGGGCCAGCGCCGCGGCAAGTATGAACGGAGCCTTCAAGGCTAAACCTCCTCTCATACAACAGAAACGGTCGGCTCAATTATAGATCAAGACCTAAGCCTGTGGTGTGGAAGGGTTGACTCTGGAAGGGTCCGTTGGTATTGAATTACATCGCGGATGTGAAGTGGGGTTGTCGGAAAAGTGGCAGCGAACGTTACTTCGCGATCAGGCGGATGGGGCCTAGCAGGCCCGAGGGCAGCGGCTGGAGGTTCGCCATGTCCTGGTCCTGGAAGCGGTCGCCGTACTTCTGGACCAAGGGCCGGGTATCGGGCGGCGGCTGGTTCGCCAGCGCGTTGATCGCCAGGTTCGCCACTACCACGCGAATGTTGTTTTCGCCCGCGCGCAGGAGTCCGGTCACGTCCACCTCGTAGGGCGGACGCCACACGGAGCCCGCCGGCTTGCCGTTCACGGTAACCACGGCGGCTTCGCGCACGGGGCTTTCCAGCATGGCGCGCATTCCGCTGCCGGAACGGCGCCCCTGGGCGGTCACCGGCGTTCCTTCGCCGAAGTCGATGCGGATAGCGCGGCCGGAGTTCGCCAGCGCGGCGTCCAGCGTCACGGTCTTCTCATACGTCGCTTGGCCCGAGAAGTACTTCCAGGCGTCCTGCCCGGTCCAGGAGACCAGACGATCCATCGCGACGGATTGCGGCGAGCCGGCGAAGGTCACCTTCCAACCGGCGCTGATGTCGATGGCGGGGGGCGGCGGACCGCTGGGTGCGCGGAGGGCTGCCGGGCGGTCCTTCGAAAACACCACGACGCGAGATTCGTAGGGCGCCAGATCCAGATCGATGCGATTGCCGCCGTCGGCCTTCGCGGCTTTTCCCGTGAATGGGTCCCACCATGCACCGTCCACGCCTTTGATGCGGAATTCGGCTTGGCCCCGGACCGGGTGGTTGCTGGTGTTGGCCAGAAAATAGACGTCGGCGAACGGCAACTTGCGGTGAACGAAGCCGATCTCCGGCGCTTTCGCCACGTCGGGGGCCAGCGCGGCGTGGAGCGCTTCACCCAACCTGGCTTCGTCGGTCACCAGCTTTTCGCGGGCTTCGAAGAGAGCGCGCGAAAGTTCGCGGATGGCGGGCGTATCCGTCGCCGCTTCGGCCAGGCCTGGAGCGAGCGAGGGCGTGCGGCGGGTGGCGATCAAGACCCCGCCTTTGCGCACGTAATCTTCGATCTTCCGGTACGTGGCGAGCGGAATCCGCTCCACGCCGGGCAGGACCAGAACGGGGTACGGAATGCCGCCGTGGGCGATCGCGCCATCGTCGATGAAGTCGAAGTTGTAGCCGGCGTCGAGGATTTGCGGAACGGTCTGGGGACCCAACAGCGCGCCCATCTGGCCGTTGACCGAAGCTTGCCCCAGGCTGAATCGTGCGTAGGCGTCGGCGGTGGGCAGATAGAGGGCGACGTCGATCGCGGACTGCCCCTGCCGCAGCAAATAGCTGACGCGCTGCAAGTAGCGGGTGATATCGGGCATCACCAGCCACCACGGGTTGTGACGGTTGAACACGGCCGCCGCGTAGAAATGCCATCCCGGCTCCGCGGCTTGCGGCGGCGAATAGGGCCAGCCGTGGCCGATGAGCTGGTTGACGCCCTGGAGGAAATGCAGGTCCGCCTCCGCCTTCATATCGAGCGGGGTGGCGCGGAAGACCGGCGAATGGAGCCATGTCCAGGTCTCCGAAGAGCTGATGGGCCGGCCGTAAAGATGGTTCGCCGAAGTGGCCCACCGCGTCGTCGAGAAGCTCCGCCACTGGGAGCCTTCGCCCTCCGGCAGATCGACCAGCGCGTTGCTCGACAGATTCACCGGCGGAGTCCCGTAGGTCTGCGAGCGGAAGAGCGTGCCGTGCCGCCGTGCCCACTCGCGGATGGGCGCGAGGTAATTCTCGTTAACGAGTTCCGTCAAGGTCTTGCCCCAATCGTGGCGAATGGCGCCGGTCTTCTCGCCCATGTCTCCGGCGAGTGCGGGCAGTTCGGGCGTCAGGTCGTAGCCGCGGCGGCGCTGGAATTCCTGAAGGAAATCCGCGCTCCAGTCCGAGGCGTTCACTTCCAGGCTGTCGCTGAAGACCGCGTACGGCGGGTTTTTGCCGAAGGCCTGCATCAGGAGGTCGCCCGTGGATTTGAGGTGTTCGTCGATGGCGGCGCGGCTGTAATGGTCGAGGACGAAGCCTTCCGCGCCGACGGCCGCGCGCTTCACCGCCATGCGGGTGCGGCTGGAAATGAAAAAGAGCGCTACGCGGCCGGGTTCGGCTTCCACCGGCACGCGCGCCACCGCGCTATCGATATCGGTCAGCCGGCGGATGCCTTCGGCGGAGAACTGGCGGGCGTCGCCCCGCGCCAGGAATGCGGCAATCGGCTTTTCTCCTTCCCGTATGGCGGGGATGGCGACCGAGGCCGCATTGGCCGGCACGGGCACGCGATCCACGCGCAGGCGCGGGGCGGCCAGATCGATGGACGTGTGCGGGCCGCCATAAGGCCAGCCGCTGCAGAGCGTCAGGTCCACGCGCATCCCCAGTTCGCGCGCTTTGCCGGCGGCGAACCGCAGGTCGTCGAGGAACTCGGGGGAGAGGTACGGGAAGTTGCGCAGGCCACGCGCGGGGTCGTCGAGGGTCACGGGATAGACGGGCTGAATTTCGACGCCGCCGATGCCGCCCTCCTTCATGGTTCGCAGCTCGCGCTCCAGTTCCGGCTTTTCGACCGCCGGACCGAACCACCACCAGCGCATCATGACGCGGGCGTCGTCGGGCGGACGCTCGAACGCGCGCTTCAGATCAGCCACGCTGGGCGGCGCGGCGGCCCACGCAGCGAGGATGCAAGCCACGAGGAAGAGAAAGAGGACGATGAGGCGGGACGCGGTGAAGCGGAACGGGGGCATGGGATTATAGTAAACCAAGTGGCGAACGTTTCTTTTGACGAGATTTGGCGCCGTATCGCCGAGGTGGGCCCGGGCTTACACAGTGCAGGCGCCTTTTCGGCACGGACGTTTGAAGCGATTGCGCGAGCCACCCACAAGCGGCAAATCCGCAACTCCGTTGAAACCGGTTCCGGTGCTACGACGCTGCTGTTCTCCCATCTGAGCGAGCGCCATACGGTGTTTGCGTTGGACGGCGGCAGCGGCAGCATCGCCAATGTACGCCGATCACCACTCTTGCGCCGGAACGTGGTCACCTTCGTGGAGGGTCCAACCCAGTCCACTTTGCCACAGTACCGCTTCACGGAAAAGCTGCAACTCGTTCTTATCGACGGACCACACGGCTACCCGTTTCCGGACCTCGAGTATTATTTTCTGTACCCCCACTTGGATACCGGCGCCTTATTGATCATTGACGATATTCATATTCCCACGGTCCACAACCTCTTTCAGTTTCTGCGGCGGGATGCGATGTTCAAACTGGATGAGACGGTTCAAACGACCGCATTTTTCACGCGCACCGGCGTGCCGGCCTTCGATCCCTTCGGGGATGGCTGGTGGCAGCAGAACTATAATACAAAGCCGCTCCTTCGCTACGTCTGGAAGGAGCGGATCGGAAGCCTGTTGCCCGCGTCGAAGCGTCGAACCTTAATGCGCTTCGCCCGCAACTTGACCGGTGGAGTTCCCCTGAAGATTCTTGCGCCTCGGAGCAGGGAGCCCGTGGCGGCGGATGGCACGGTTGAAGGCTCCGTGGTGTTGCCTCGCGGGTCGTACCTCTGGGTTCTGGTTCGCCGCAAGGATTTCGATGGTTGGTGGCCCCAAGGCGCGGGGGCGGTCTCCGTAGACCGGAACCAATGGAGAGTGCCTGTTACCTACGGCGGACCCGAAGACGCGGGCTATGAATTCGAAATCGCGGCACTCGTCGTCGGGCAACCGACGCACGAACTATGGATGGACTGGGTAGCACGGGTTCAGGAGACCGGTCTGTTCCCTCCGGTGCAACTGCCCTCCGCTGCTTTCGTACTCGGGGAGGCGCACCGGACCGTGAGAAAGGCGCGGTAGGGCGCTAGTCCGTGCGTGGCGCAGGCACTTTGCCTGCGGGGTCGAGACTCATCTCGACCCTCTTCTTCGCGCGACCGCCATGCGCCGGCATGAGTGCCGGCGCGGCAGACTGAGAGTCTGCGCCACATTTGCTTACTAAAACCGCGTTACTTCCGTGAAGTGAAAATCGCGGATTTTCATGGCGGGAACCACCATGTCGGGAGACTCCTCGCCGGAGGCGCGCACGGGTTGCGAGAGAGCTTCCACGTTGGACAGCATCTCCATGAGGCTCTGGTTGAAACGGAAATTGCGCAAACCGGCGGCGATGCGTCCGGCCTCCACCAGGAACGTTCCGTCGCGCGTCATGCCGGTGAAGACTTTCTGGTAGGGGTCCACTTCGCGGATGTACCACAGGCGCGTCACCAGGATGCCGCGCTCCGTGGATGCCACCATTTCCTCCACGGAGGAATCTCCGCCCGCGATCACGATGTTCAGCGGCGCTTCTCCCAACTCGTTGGGCAGGGGGAAGCCGTGGCCGGTGGGGGCGACGCCGGCCCGCGCCGCCGCCTGGCGCGAATAAGCGATCTCCTTTACCACGCCGCCTTCCACCAGGGTAAGCGGTTGGCGCGGCACGCCCTCGCCATCGAACGGCGCGCCCGACTGGAGCGGATGATAGGCGTCGTCGTAGATGTCGATATTCCCGCCAAAGACCTTCCGCCCGATGCGGTCGTTGAGGAAGCTGCGGCCGTCGCGGACGGCGGTGGCGCTGAAATCGCCAAACATCTGGCCGGCCAAGTCCAGCACGGCGGCCGGCTCCAGGATCACGGTGTAGCGGCCGGGCGGCAGTTCGCGCGGCGAGTGCGAGGCCGCGGCCTTATTCGAAGCCGCGGCGGCCGATTGCACGGGGTCCAGATCGCCGTGATAGCAGGCGCCGGCCTTGGCCCAACCGGAGCTGCCGGAGGCCATGGCGGTGATCGAGAACCGCGCCATGGTTTCGCGATGCCATGCCGAGAGACCGCGCGAGTTCAGCGCCGCGAAGAACGAGTCGCCCGTGGAGTAGATGCCGGCGGCGGTCTGGCCCGCTCCTTCCACCACGCGGATGGCCTCCGCCACCGCCAGCGCCCGTTCGCGCGGCGTGACCTGCGCCGTGGCTTCGAACCAGCGTTCCGCCGCCTGGTACTCCGCCGGGCCTGCCAGCGGCTGCAGATCCGGGTCGGGCGCCGTGAGCCGGGTTATGGCCACGGCTTCCGCGACCACGCTCCGGATGCCATCGGGATCGAGCCGGTTGGTGGTGGCGCGCGCCGTCCGGCCATCGATCACCGGACGCACCGAAAGATTGGTGTCGCGCGCCGCCACGTTCTGGTGGATCGCGTTATTGGCGAACCGCGTCAGCGCGTGCTCGCCACCGGCGACGATGGCTTCGACTTCGGCGACGCCGAGCGCGCGGGCGGCGTCCACCACCTGGGAGAAGATGCGCTCGCAAATGCCTGCGTTTTCATGCCCCATATGCGCTCCCGATGCGGATAGAGCGGAACCGCGCGGGGCTGGCGCCGTGGCCCGTTCCCATCACCTGTTCAGGCTGGCCCTTTCCGCAATTGGGGACGCCCCAGAGGGTCCAGTGCTCGGGCCCGGCGATGGCGGCGCAGCGGTTCCAGAACTCGGTGGTGATGCCGCTGTAGCTGGGGTTTTTCAGCATGCGGACGCGCTTGCCGTGGCGGATCTCCCACCCGATTTCGCATCCGAACTGAAAGTTGTAACGCTTGTCGTCGATGGACCAGCTCCGGTTGGTCTCCATGTAGATGCCGTGGTCCGCGCCGAGGACTTCTTCGAGCGACTGCGCGCCGGGCTCCAGGCTCACGTTGGTCATGCGGATCAGCGGTAGCCGCTCCCATCCGTCGGCGCGCATGCAGCCGTTGGAACGCTTCTGGCCCACGGCGGCGGCCGTCTCCCGCGACGTCATGAATCCCATGAAGACGCCGTTGCGGATGATATCGGCGCCCTGCGCCGGCACGCCTTCGTCGTCGAAGGCGAACGTTCCCAGGCCCGGACCGTGCTCCAGGCGCGCGTCGCAAACCACATTGACGATGTCCGATCCGTAGCGCAGCCGCCCCACCTGGTCCACCGTGAGGAAGCTCATGCCCGCGTAATTGGCCTCGCTGCCGAGCACGCGGTCCAGCTCGATGGGATGCCCGATGGATTCGTGAATCTGCAGGCCAAGCTGCGAGCTGTCGAGGATCAGGTCGAACTCGCCTTCGGGGCATTGGTCCGCCTGGTGCAGCGCCACCGCTTCCTCCGCCACCCGCGGGGCGTTTTCGAGCAGCCGCAGATCCTCCACCAACTCGTATCCCTTCAGTTGGTATTGGCCGCCGAAGGAGTTCGGATAGGAGCGCTTCTGGATGTCACCATCCTTGTAGCTGAGCGCCGAGAACCCGGCGCCACTGGCGTAGCGGGTCTGATCGATGAGGCTGCCCAGCGTGGAGGCGAACACCTGGCGTCGGCGCTCGAAAACCATCGAGGTTTCGGCCAGGCTCACGCCCGGTTGGCGCCGGATTTCCCGGTCCACGGCCAGCAGCGCGTCCAGGTTGCGGTCCACGGGAATCGAGAACGGGTCGATGCGGCAGGGCGAAGCCCACGTGGCCTCGTACTTCTCTTCCGGGGCCAGCAGAACCTCGCCCTTGCGCGCCTCGGCGCTGGCGCGGGCGACCTGGAGGGCCAGCGCGCCGGCGGCTTCGATGCCATCCTTCGAGAGATTGTCCGTAGCCGCGAATCCCCAGCAGCCCGAGGCCAGGACGCGAATTCCAACCCCCGCCGATTCGGAGCCGGAGACGTGGCCGGCCCGCCCGTTCTTGGTGGTAATCTCGCGCCCGCGGATATCCACGGCGCGCGCGTCGGCATACGAAACGCCGCGGCGCGTCACGGAATCCAGGGCCGCCAAAGCGAGGTCTTTCATCTGGGCGTGATCAGGCCGCCGAGCTTGTCCTGCTCGCCGGCGTCGGTTCGCGGAAAGCGCGTGGAGTACGCCTCCGGGTATTTCAGCCCCGATCCGGTGTTGTAGAGCACGATGCGGTCGCCGCTCCCCAGGAAGCCGGAGGCCAGCAGCTTTCCGAGCGCGGCCACGCACGCCGCGCCTTCCGGGGCGGCGTAGATTCCTTCTTGGGAGGCCAGCGCGGCGCCCGCGTCCATGATCTCCTCGTCGCTCACCGCCAGCGCCACGCCGTGGCTGGCGCGCACGGCCTGAAGCACCAGAAAATCGCCCAGCGGCTTGGGAACGCGCAGGCCCGCCGCCAGCGTGCGGGCGTCCTCCCAGAAGCGGCTGCGCGGCTCGTTTTCCTGGAAAGCGCGCACCACCGGCTGGCAGCCCTCGGCCTGCACCGCGATCATCTTGGGCCGCCGCGAGCCGATCCAGCCCAGCTTCTCCATCTCGTCGAAGGCCTTCCACATGCCGATCATGCCGACGCCGCCGCCGGTGGGGTAGAAGATGGCGTCGGGCAGCTCCCAATCCAGTTGTTCGGCCACTTCGTAGCCCATGGTCTTCTTGCCTTCGATGCGGTAGGGCTCCTTGAGCGTGCCGAGGTCGAACCAGCCTTCCGCCGCACAGATCGCGGCCGAGAGGCGGCCGCAGTCGCTGATAAGGCCATCCACCAGCGTGACGTCCGCGCCGTAGGCCCGGCACTCCAGATAATTCGATTGGGGCACGTCGCGCGGCATGAAGATGCGCGAGGCGATTCCGGCCGCCGCCGCGTATGCCGCCAGGGCGCTGGCCGCATTGCCGGCCGAGGGGATCGCCACCTTGCGGATGCCCAACTCCACGCACATCGAAATGGCGCACGCCAGGCCGCGCGCTTTGAAGGAACCGGTCGGGTTGACGCCTTCGTCCTTCACCCACAGCGATTCGGCGCCGAGCCGGGCCCCCAGCCGGCGCGCCCGGAGAAGCGGCGTCCAGCCTTCGCCGAGCGATACCACCGATTCCTCAGCGGGCGGCAGGACCGGCGCATAACGCCACATGCTTGCGGGGCCATGGCCAACTTCCCGTCTTCTCCAGCGATGCCGGATGGCATCCAGGTCGTAGCGCACAAGAAGCGGGCCGCCGCAATCGCAGAGGTTGGCAATCCGCCCCGCCTCCAGCCTTCGATTACACAGACTGCACTCCAAGTGCGTCGCTTTGGACATTAAGAAGAAAGTCTACCATCGGGCGCGGCTTGGCCGCCGTATTCCGCCGGGGCCGCCCGGTTGAAATGCGTCGGGGGTAGGCGGTCCGCCCGGCCCACTAAAACGCCGTTTTGGGTGACTTTTACGACAACCTCACTTATCGTTCCCGATGATCAGCCGTGGTCGGTTGCAGCATCCCTGCGTTGCCCGCCTCCGTTTGATCCGGCAAGATCGTTGTAGGATGCATTCGGATATTCGGGTTTCACAGTCCGATGGCGGTCTCCTATATTCCAACTATGCGGCGAAGAGGCGCTTGGCGTTCCGGTTCGCCGAAGGATTGTCCCACAGGATGGTTCTGCTTGAGGAGGTTAGACGATGAAACTCGGCATAGTGCGGCGTGTGTTTTGGCCCTTTCCGCTTCGTTGTTCGCGCAGGAATTCCGCGGAACGATTAACGGTATCGTTACCGACCCCACGGGCGCCGTGGTCGCGGGAGCGAAAGTAGCCATCACGGAAACTCACACCGGGACCAAGATCCGTACAGCGCCGTGAAGACCGGCAGCGTCATCAACCGGACGCCCTTTTCCAATAACAAGATTCCGCAGGTGGCGCCGTACCTGAGCCCCATCGCACAGGCCTATCTGAAGTTCGTTCCGCCGTCGAATGTCCCCGCGCAGAAGGCGGACGGTCTCAATAACTACTCCGTCTCCCCCAATACGCCGGACGGTTACAGCAACGAAATGGGCCGGATCGATTACAACATGACCGCCAGCAGCCGGATGTTCTTCGAGGTCCGCCACACCGACTACAGCCAGACCAAGAACAACTACTTCAACAACATCTCGACGGGCTCCACTCTTTTCCGCATGAACTCGGGCGTCCCGATCGATGAGGTGTACATTTTCAACCCCACCACGGTTCTCGCCGTGCGGGGGAACTTTACCCGGCTGAACGAAGGCCACGACGTTCCAAGTACGGGTTTCGACCCGACTGCGCTGGGCTTTCCGTCCTACATGACGACCAGCTCGCCGTACCTGCAAATGCCCATCGTCACGTTCGCCAGCTCCGGCTTCCAGCAGATCGGCTTTACCGGGACCGGAGCCGACAGGCTCCCGTCCCAGTCCATCCAGCTTTTCCCCACCCTGGTCAAGACGAAGGGCAACCACAGTCTGAAAGTCGGCGGCGACTTCCGCCAGTACCGCCTGAGCACCTTTTCCTCGAAGAACTCCACGGGCCAATTCTCGTTTAGCGGCAACACTTGGGTGCGCTCGTCCAGCAGCGCTTCGTCCACCGTGGCGGTCGGTCAGGATTTTGCTTCTTGAGCAACCCGTATGCGAACGGCTTTTTGACGGCCACGGGCTCTTCGTTGGGACTGGCGACCTTCGCCGGACAGGGCGTCACCTTCATGAATCCCAACGTAAAGAGCCCTTACTCCCTGCGTTGGAACATCGGCGTTCAGCACACGTTCTCCAACTCTCTGATGTTGGAAGTGGTCTATATCGGCAACCACGCCGTCCATCTGCCGATTAACTTCACCCAGCTCAATGGGATTCCGCGCCAGTTCCTGAGCACGCTGCCCATCCGCGACCCCAATCAAACCTATCTCGCCAACTCGGTGTCGAATCCGTTCTTCGGCCTCGCCAACACCAGCGTCAGCGCCAATACCAGCGCGAGCGTGGCGCAGCTTCTCGCCCGTTTCCCCGAATTCCCCGTGGGCGATACCGCCAGTGGTTGGAACGGGTCCGGCGGCGTCATCGAGCAGAACCTCAACGCCGGCAGCTCGTACTTTAACAGCCTGAACGTGCGTGTTCAGAAACGGCTTTCCCATGGTTTGTCGTTCACCTTTAACTACATCCATTCGAAGCTGATCGAGCGGGTTACCTGGCTGAACGATTCCGATCCCGCTCCCGAAAAGCGGATTTCGCCGATCGACCACCCGAACCGCATCGTGACGGCCGTTACGTACGAGCTCCCATTCGGCAGGGACCGCCTCGTCAAACTCCAGTCGCGTTTGGTGAACGGGTTGTTCGGTGGATGGGTTCTCAACAGCGTCTACACCTACCAGACCGGCGGGCCCGTCATGTGGACCAACGGCAGCACCACCAGCCCCGGCGATTACGTCTACTTCGGCGCCCCGATTGTCCTCGACAACCGCATGGCGGACCCCGGCGTGCCGGCGTTCAACATCGCCGCGTTCGATACCAAATCGGCGGATGCGTTCAACTATCATATCCGGACGTTCCCCACGGCCATCTCCAACCTGCGCGTAGACGTCATCAACCAGTGGGATCCGTCCCTGCTGAAACGGTTCCAGTTCACCGAAAGAGGGTACTTCCAGCTTCGGTTCGAGTTCTTCAACGTTCTCAACCACCCGATATTTCCGTCTCCCAATACAACGGCGAGCAACGCTCTGTTCGGCACGATTTCCGGCGCCCAGGCTAACCGCCCGCGCAGCATCCAGTTGGGAGCCCGGATCGTCTGGTAAACTGGCTGTTGCGCAAATCGCCGGAAGAATCCCGATGAACCCAACGTTAAGCCCCGAGGGCCGAAGCCGCCCTCGGGCTCTCATGCAGGAGAACTATCCACAACCCGGGCTCCGGATCGGCAAGTTCTCCCTGGGTATGGGCGACCGGTTCGGGCAGCAGGCGGGCGCCCAGTTGAAGGCGTGCATCATGGCCGCGGAACGCGGCCTCACCGTGATCCCGGTCTGGAACAAGTCCAACCGCGAGCACGGAATCGTCGTGTCTCAGCCTGCCAGCGTCCGCTTGGCAGCCGCCGCCGCCGTTCGGCAGTCGCACTGGCGGCAGCCCTACTACGTGGACGCGGACCACATCACCCTCTCCACGGTGGATCGATTCATCGACTCCAGCGATTTCTACACCATCGATGTCGCCGAAGCGATCGGCCAGCCGGTTCCGGCCCGCGAGGTGGAGGCGTTTTTGAGCGGCCATCCCGAACTCACCGGGCGGCTGACCGTCCCCGGAATCGAAGAGCCGCTGGAGTTGGCGCGGGAACTGGCCGCCGAAACCGCCGGCACGTATCTCTTCGCCGCCAAGGAAGCGGGGCGCATCTATCGCCGCATCGCGGAGCGCCGGGATGGGAGGCCTTTCGTCACAGAGGTCTCCATGGATGAGACCACCGAGCCCCAGACCGCGCCGCAACTGCTCGTCATACTGGCGGCCCTCGCCGGAGCGGGAATCCCGGCGCAGACCATCGCGCCGAAGTTCACCGGCCGCTTCAACAAAGGCGTGGACTATGTGGGGGATGTGGCGCTTTTCGAACGCGAGTTCCACGACGATATCGCGGTCCTGGCGTTGGCGGCGCGGCGCTACGGCTTGCCACCCAACCTCAAGCTCAGCGTGCATTCCGGCAGCGACAAGTTCTCGATTTACGGCCCTATCCGGCGGGCGCTGCGCAAGTTCGACGCCGGCGTGCACGTCAAAACGGCGGGCACCACATGGCTGGAGGAGCTGATCGGGCTGGCGGAAGCCGGCGGCGAAGGGTTGGAGATCGCCAAGGAGATCTACGCGCAGGCCTGGCTGCACCGCGAGGAATGGTGCGCGCCCTACGCCGAGGTGATCGATATCGATGTCGCCCGCCTACCCTCGCCGCATAGCGTCCGGCGCTGGACCTCGGCGCAATACGCTGCGGCGCTGCGCCACGACCAGTCGAACCCCGCGTACAATCTCCACCTTCGGCAGTTGCTGCACGTGGGCTTCAAGGCGGCCGCCAAGATGGGCGCCCGCTACCTGAACGCGCTGGAGAGCGCCAAAGAGCTAGTGTCCCGCAACGTCACCTACAACCTGTTCGAGCGCCACATCAAGCCGCTGTTCCTCGAAAACCCATGATGCGCCCGGCGGCGCCGGGCTCTGGAGTTTGTACATTTCGCTCATGACTATGATCGGCATCAGCCCATGGCTTGCGCTATGGGCTTCTAGTGGCGTGACCGGCAGATTTGTACCTCGACGCGGCAGGGTCGGGCATGCCCGACCCCTACACAGCGGCCTT
>Ga0209638_1001543_pt1 | contig 14594 bp, 16 predicted proteins | sample BarGraNGADG00211_FD_184490 | JGI IMG/M metagenome (GOLD analysis project Ga0209638, IMG submission 184490) | Arctic peat soil microbial communities from Barrow, Alaska - Barrow Graham LP Ref core NGADG0002-211 (SPAdes) (version 2) | ecosystem: Environmental > Terrestrial > Soil > Wetlands > Peat... | reverse complement strand
GAGGGGCGCCTCGAACGCGTGATCTGGTGAGCCCGCAGAGATTCGAACTCTGAACCTAGGGATTAAGAGTCCCCCGCTCTACCGTTGAGCTACGGGCCCGCGATCGCGGAGTCTAGCAAAGATGCCGCCGCCTCGTTGCCCTGGGTCGTTGCCCCGGGTCGCCGCATCCGGTCAAGAACTGAAGCGGCCGATCGCGCCCCGGAGCGGGCGCTCGCCGCTCGCCGGTTCGCGGCGCGGGCGGTCGAACGCTATGCTCCGACCGGGTCGCCGTCGCGGGAGAGTGGCGCGAGGCGGCAGTCGGGAGGGACGATGCGCCGGGGACGGCTGCTGTTCGCGCTGGTCGGCGTCGCGGTCTTCGGCGTCTCGCTCGGCGCGGGCGCCACGGTCGGCTATGACCGCGCCCATGGGGCCGGTGGGACGGACGGGGGGGAAGGCGCGGCGATCGTCGAGCGTGTCGACGTCCGCGCCGGAGCCCCGAGGCCCGGAGCGGTGGCGGATTCGCCGTCGGCCGGCCCCGCGACCAGCCCGGCCGTGGCCGCGGGCAGCCTGTCGCCGGTCCGCACGCCCGTTGCGAGCTGGCCGCTCGTCGCCGCCGATTCGCCCGGCCCGCCGTACGGGTTCGCCGTCCGCGTCCCGGTCCTGATGTACCACCGGGTCGCGCCGGCCGACCAGGTCGGTCGCTCGCTCCCGAGCCTCGTCGTCGCGCCGGACGCCTTCGCGGCGCAGCTCGAGGCGCTCGTCGCGGCGGGATGGCGGTCGATCACGGCCGCCGACCTCGCTGCTGACCTCGCCAACGGTGTCGTGCCCCCGCCGCGGACGTTCGTCATCACGTTCGACGACGGTCGCGCCGACGGGTATACGCAGGCCTTTCCGATCCTCCAGCGCCTGGACCTCGTGGCCACGTTCTACGTGATCACCGGGCGCATCGGCGCGGACTCGAGCTCGCTCTCCGCGAGCCAGCTCCGGCGCATGGCCGCGGCCGGGATGGAGATCGGGAGCCACACGGTGGGTCACGTCAGGCTGACGACGACGAGCCTGTCAAGCGCGATCCAGCAGCTCTCCGGCTCCGCCGCAAGCATCGCGTCGGTGACCGGCCAGCGCCCAACAACCTTCGCGTACCCGTTCGGGACCACCGACCCGCTCCGCCAGGATCTCGTCCGGCAGGCCGGCTACGCGATGGCGTTCACCGAGGCGAACGGGTGCTGGATGAGCTGGCCGACACGGCTCATGGCCCCGCGCGTTCGGGTCACCCCGTCGACCACGCCGGAGGGGCTCCTCCACACGCTGGAGATGTGCACGGGCGGCGCCTGAGCGCGGCGTGGCGGGCCTCGCGGTGGCTGATGCCCGTCTCCTTCCAGCCCCCGAGCGGGAGATGTGCCTCGGCGCCGAACGTGCCGCCGCTGACGTAGACGAGGCCGGTCACGGGCTCAGACACGCTCGAACGCCATGGCGACCGATCCCCCGCCGCCCAGGCAGAGCGTCGCGAGGCCGTAGCGGCCCTGTCGCCGCCGCAGCTCGTGGAGGAGCGTCGCGACGATCCGGGCGCCCGACGCGCCGATCGGATGGCCGAGGGCGATCGCGCCGCCGTTCACGTTGACCCTGGCCCAGTCGAACCCGAGCTCATGCCCGTCGGCGAGGACCTGGGCGGCGAACGCCTCGTTGATCTCGACGAGGTCGAAGGCGTCGATGCCAAGCCCCGTCCGCGCGACGAGGTTGCGGACCCCGGCGACCGGCGCGAGGAAGAGCCAGCGCGGCTCCACCTCGCCCTGGGCATACCCGACGATCCGCGCGAGCGGCCGCAGGCCATGCCGCTCCACGGCCCGTTCGCTTGCCACGACGGTCGCCGCGCCGCCGTCGGTGATCCCCGGGGCGTTGCCCGCCGTGACCGTGCCGATCCCGGCGGGTGGCACGTCCGGATCCCGCGGGTCGGGGTCGGGCTGCGCGAAGACCGGCCGCAGCCGGGCGAGCGCCTCCGGGGTCGAGTCGCGCCGCGGCGATTCGTCGGCCGCGACCACGCTCTCACGGCCGCGCTCGTCCCGGACCGTCACCGGCACGAGCTCGTCGGCGAATCGCCCGGCATCCTGGGCGGCCACGGCCCGGCGATGGCTCTCGAGCGCGAACGCGTCCTGGTCCTCCCGCGAGACGCCCGCGGACAGCGCGACGCGCTCCGCGTGGGTGCCCATGTGGCAGTCCTCGATCGCGCACCACAGGCCGTCGAGGACCGCTTCGTCCCGGAGCGCCCCGTCGCCGAGCCGGTACCCGAAGCGCGCCTTCTCCAGCAGGAACGGGGCCCGGTTCATCGACTCCATGCCGCCGGCCACCACGAGGTCGGCGTCGCCCGCGCGGATGGCCGCCGCGGCCAGCATGATCGCCTTGAGGCCGGAGCCGCAGACGCGGTTGATGGTCGTGGCGGGCGTGGATGCGGGGAGCCCGGCGGCCAGGGCCGCCTGGCGCGCGGGCGCCTGGCCTGCGCCCGCCTGGAGCACCTGCCCCATGTAGACCTCGTCGACGGCCGCGGCGGCGGGGAGGCCCGCGCGCTCCACCGCGGCCCGGATCGCGACCGCGCCGAGCTCGGTGGCCGGGACGCTCGCGAGCCCGCCGCCGAACTTCCCGATCGGCGTCCGCGCGGCGGAGACGACGTAGACGCGGCCGTTCGGGCCGTCCGGGGACATGGTCATGGACGCGATCCTACCTCCCGAGGCCTACCCGGGCACCCGCCCCAGGATCGCGTCCGCGACGATCCCCCGGTGGACCTGGTTCGTGCCCTCGTAGATCTGGGCGCCCTTCGCGTCGCGCATCAGCCGCTCCACGCCCGTCTCGCGCGAGTAGCCGGACCCGCCGAAGAGCTGGACCGCGTCGGTGGTCACGCGCATCGCGGCGTCCGACGCGGTCCACTTTGCGAGCGACGCCGCGACCGCGACGTCGGCGGCGGGTGCACCCCGGTCGCGGGCGGCCGCCGCGACCCGCGTCAGCGCCCGCGCGGTCGCGACCTGCTGGGCCATCTCCGCGACCATGAAGCGCAGTCCCTGGAGCTCCGCGATCTCGACGCCGAAGGCACGCCGTTCGTGGAGGTACGCGGTCGCGCGGTCCAGCGCCGCGCGTGCCAGTCCCGTGCAGGCCGCGGCGATCGCGATGCGCCCGTCGCCGAGCGCGGAGAGCGCGACCCGGTAGCCCTCTCCCTCCCCGCCAAGGCGGTTCGCGGCGGGGATCACGGCTCCGTCGAAGACGAGCTCGGCGGCCGGGCAGGCTCGAATCCCCATCTTCTTCTCGTGGGCGCCGAACCCGAAGCCGGGTGTCCCCTTCTCCACGAGAAACGCGGTGATCCCGGCGGTCCCCTGCAACGGGTCGAGGGTCGCGAAGACCAGGTAGCGTTCCGCCTCGGGGGCGTTCGAGATCCAGATCTTCGTGCCGTCGAGGCGGTACGCGTCGGCGGCAACCGGCTCGCCGGCATCGGTGCGGTCGTCAGGGCCGATCTCGCGGCCGTCGGGGCCGAGCCGCGTCGCACGCATGCGGAGCGCGGCGGCGTCCGACCCGGCGCCCGGCTCGGTCAGCGCGAACGCACCGAGCGCGCGGCCCGCCTGCAGCGCGGGCAGCCAGCGGGCCTGCTGCTCTGGCGTGCCCCAGCGGACCACGGGGTTCTGGTGCAGTACGTGGACGCACAGGCTGATCGCCACCGCCATGTCCGCGGCCGCGATCTCCTCCACGACGATCGTCCAGGCCGCTGCCGTCAGGCCGGCTCCACCCACCGACTCGGGGAAGGGTCCCGCGAGCAGCCCGAGCTCGCCCATCGCGTCGACGAGCGACCGGTCGAAACGCTCGGCCTCGTCACGCTCGATCGCCCCGGGCGCGATCACGTCCTGCGCGAACTGGCGGACGGTCTCGCCCAGCAAACGCTCGTCAGGTCCCAGGCCATCGAACACGTCGAGCACGTCCCTCCCCTTTCGGCGCGAGGCGATGGCGCGCCGGCCGCTCCGATGTGCCCGCGATCAGCCGCGCGGGTAGCGGAAGAATCCCTCACCGGACTTCTGGCCAAGCTTCCCGGCGGCGACGAGGTTCGTCAGCGTGCGCGGCGGCGCCAAGCGCGGGTCGCCCAGATCGGCGTGCAGGACGCGCATGACCCCGAGGACGACGTCGAGCCCGATGAAGTCGGCCAGCGCCAGCGGGCCCATCGGGTGGTTGAGCCCGACGCGCGCGCCCGCGTCGATGTCCTCCGCCGACCCGACTCCCTCCTCGAGCGCGCGCATCGACTCGGCCAGGAGTGGCATGAGGATCCGGTTGACGATGAACCCCGGCCGGTCGGCCGACACGATGACCTGCTTGCCAAGATCCGTCGCGAGCGCCCGCACCGCGGCGACCGTCTCGTCGTCCGTCGCACCGCCGCGGATCAGCTCGACGAGCGGCATGACCGGCACGGGGCTGAAGAAGTGCATCCCGCAGAAGGCCCGACGCCTGCCCGGGGCAAGGGCCTCCGCAAGCCGATCGATGGAGATGGAGCTGGTGTTCGAGGCGAAGATGGCGCGTCCCGGCGCCCGCCCGTCGATCTCGGCCCACAGGGCCCGCTTGACGGCCTCGTCCTCGAAGACCGCCTCGACGACGAGATCGGCCTCATCGGCGGCCGCGATCCGGGCCGTCGCCGCCACCCGGTCCGCGATCTCGCGGGCGGCCGTCGCGTCGATCCTGCCCTTGGCCACGGAGCGCTCCAGGTTGCCGATGATCCGCGCGCGGCCGGCCTCCGCGCGGGCGATCTCCGGCTCGTAGAGGTCCACGACCCGGCCCGAGGCCGCCAGCACCTGGGCGATCCCATGGCCCATGAGCCCGGCGCCGGCCACGAACGCGCGCTCGATCGACATGTCGGAGAGAGTACGCCGGCGTCGCGGCGCCGACCACTGGCAGCCCCGGCGGGCGGTCGCGGTCAGCCGGCTGCGGGTTCCCCGGTGATCGACGCCAGGAGGCGATCGGCGGCCGAGTACGGGTCCAGGCGGTGCTCGGCGACGGCACGCAGCGTCGATTCCGTGACCTGCCCGGACGCGGCCCCGTGGAACCGTTCGCGGAGGCGCTCCGAGACGATCGCCCACACCTGCGCCTCTGCCCGCGCGAGGCGGGCGGCGTCGGCGAGGCCCGCGCGGCCGGCTGCACGGTGACGATCCAGCGCGACAAGGAGGGCGGGAACGCCCTCGCCGGTGGAGGCGGTCGTGATCAGCACCTCCGGCTGTTTCGGACGGGGCCGGCCGGCGTGCCCCTCGCCCGGCGCGCCACCGGCACCGGCGGCATCGGCCGGATAGGCGGCGGCCACGCGCGGGCTCGCGGTCGACGTCAGCATCGCCCGCAGCTGGGCCGCAGTCCTCTGGGCGCCCGGCCGGTCGCCCTTGTTGACAACCACGATATCGGCCACCTCCAGGAGGCCCGCCTTGATCGCCTGGACCTCGTCGCCCATCTCGGGCGCCTCGAGGACCACGGTCGTGTCGGCCGCCGCGGCGACCTCCACCTCGCTCTGGCCGGTGCCGACCGTCTCGAGCAGGACCAGGTCGAACCCGGCTGCGTCGAGGACAGTGGCGGCGCTCGTGCTCGTGGCCGCGAGGCCGCCCGCGTGCCCCCGCGAGGCCATGCTCCGGATGAAGACGCCGTCATCGGACGCGTAGGCCTGCATCCGGACACGGTCGCCGAGGAGAGCGCCCCCGGTGATCGGCGAGGACGGGTCCACGGCCACGACGGCGACCGCCCGCCCGGCCGCGCGCACCTCCGCGATGAGCGCCGCGACGAGCGTGCTCTTGCCCGCGCCAGGCGCGCCCGTGATGCCCACGAGGTGGGCCCGGCCCGTGTTCGGGTAGAGGCGCCGGAGGGCCGCCTCCGCGGTGGGGGTCCGGTTCTCGACCGCGGTGAGGAGCCGCGCCAGCGCGCGACGGTCGCCGGCAACCGCGGCGTCGGCCAGCTCTTCCGCGCGGGTCGCGGCGAGGCTCACCCTTCGGGCGGCCGGACGTGGCTCCGGATATAGGCCGCGACCTCCGCGATCGTCGTTCCCGGGCCGAAGACCGCGGCGATGCCGGCCTCCTCGAGGGCGGGGATGTCGTCGTCGGGGATGATCCCGCCCGCGGTCACGAGCACGTCGTCGAGCCCGCGTTCGCGCAGGAGGCGCGTCACCTTCGGGAGCAGGGTCATGTGGGCGCCCGAGAGGATCGAGAGGCCCACCACGTCGACGTCCTCCTGGAGCGCCGCGGTGGCGATCATCTCCGGCGTCTGGCGCAGGCCGGTGTACACCACCTCGAAGCCCTCGTCGCGCAGGCCACGCGCCAGGACCTTGGCCCCACGATCGTGTCCGTCGAGGCCGGGCTTCGCGATCAGGATCTTGATCGGCCGTTCGCTCATGGGCGGGATCATAGCCGGGTAGGCGAGCCGCCGGCCGGGTCGTCGCCGGCCCGTCGCGTCACGCGCCGGGCCGCCGCGTCATTCGCCAGGGTGTCACGCGCCGGGCGCCCGCCGCTCGAGGTGCGCGAAGAACTCCGCGCGCGTCTTGTCGCTCGTCCGGAAGAGGCCCAGGACGTGGCTCGTGGTCATCACGGTGCCGGGCTTGCGGATGCCCCGCATCACCGCGCAGAGGTGGGTGGCCTCAATCACGACCCCGGTGCCGTTCGGGCCGAGGCGCTCCTGGAGGAAGCCCGCGACCTGCTGGGTCAGTCGCTCCTGGACCTGGAGCCTACGGGCGTACATCTCCACGATCCGCGGGATCTTCGAGAGCCCGACGATGCGGCCCTTCGGGATGTAGGCGACCGCGGCCGTCCCGAAGAACGGGAGGAGGTGATGCTCGCAGAGCGAGTAGAACGGGATCTCCTTGACGACCACCATCTCGCTGTAGTCGACGTCGAAGATCGCGCCGTTGATCAGGCGCTCGGGATCCACGTGGTAGCCGGCGGTCAGCTCCGCGTACATCCGGTGGACGCGGCCTGGCGTTCCCACGAGGCCCTGGCGATCGGGATCCTCGCCGATCTCGCGGAGGATCCCGCGGACCGCGGCCTCGACGCGATCGTTGCCGGTCGACCCGCCCGACCCGCCGGAGCCTCCCTCGATCGCGGCCGCCGGTGCGAGCGCGGCGGCGAAGGCCGCGGCGGTCTCCTCTTCCTCCTCGCCGATCTCGGTCTCGATCTCGGCCACGATGGACTTCACGTTCGCGGGCAGGTCTCGGCTGGGCATGGCCGCATCCTAGCCCGATGCGCCGTCCAACGTTCCTCGGTCCGCGTCGGGCGTCCCACGAGCGGCCGCGAGGATCGCCGCGGCGACGACGCCTGGCACGTGACGGGGCAGGTCGTGACCCAACCTGGGAAAGGCGGCCGCGCGAATGGCCGGGCGGCCGGCGCCCGCGCGCAGGGCTGCGACCTCGCGAAGCGCGGCCAGGTGCCGGCCCGCGTCGTCGTCGCGGGCGACCAGCGCGACGATCCCCGCCTCCACTGCCGGCAGAACGGCACGCGGCTCGAACGTCCACATCGCGCCGACCGATGCGGCGAGCGCATGGCCGTGGATCGCGAGCTTGACGCGGCCCGCCGCGGTCTCGACAACCTCGGAGCGTGCGGCTCGCTCCCCGTCGGGGACCCAGGTGGCCGGATCGAAGGCCTCGCGGTCCGCGAGCCAGGCCGCCATGGACGCGAGCACCTCGGGCGGCTCGGCGATCGCGGCGAGCCACTCGTCGGGCGTCATCTCCGTCTCGGCCGGGAGGTCGGTCCAGCCGCCGTCGACCAGGACGAGGCCCGAGCACCGCTCGCCGAGCGCGTTCGCGGCCCAGGCCGCGACAATCGCGCCGTACCCGTGCCCGGCCACGACGAATCGACGCCCGCCCGGCGATCCTTCCGCGAGCGGATCGTCCTCGAGGGCCAGCAGGCCGGCGCCTTCGGCGACCGCGATCGCGTCCTCCGCGAGCTGGTCCGGGTCGTACCCGTCGGTGGGCGCGTCCGAGAGGCCGTGGCCTCGAAGGTCCATCGCGGCGACACGTGCATCCGCGCCGAGCAGCCGAGCCACTGGCGACCACGACCACGCAGTCCGGGCCAGCCCGTGGATCAGCAGGACGCCCGGCACGTCTGGGCGGCCGGGGCGGGCGGAGATGCCGGCGCCCCACGGCGCGGCACTCGCCTGCGCCGTCCCGTCGCGCAGCGCCGGACCACCCCAGTCGAGGAAGTGGATCCGGACGCCGCGGTCCATTGCGACCAGGTAGCCCGCGGGCTCCGCGGCAGGATCGCCGGTCGCTCGCGCAGGTCCGGCTCCGGTCCCGAGGACGAGCGCTTCGAGGCCCGTGCCGTCGAACGGGAGGACGGGCGAGCGCTCCATGTCGCCGTAGGATATGCGCGACATGCCGAAGCGACGCCGCGGGATCCCTGCCGCCGACCTCGCCGCGATCCGCCGGCGTCGCGAGGCCCGCCACGCCCGGTTCGAGGAGCTGGTGGACCGTGCCCTCGCGGGCATCCCGGCACCATTCTCTGCCGCGCTCCGCGAGGTCGCGATCGTTATCGCGGACGAGCCGTCGCGCGAGCAGCGACGCGAGGAGGACCTCGCCCCCGACGAGACCCTGTACGGCCTCTACGAGGGCGTGCCGCGCACCGAGTGGGGGGCCGACGACGTGCCGTTCCCGAACTCGATCACGATCTTCCGTCTGCCGCTCGAGGAAGACTTCCCGGATCCGCTCGACCTCGAGGACGAGGTCCGGATCACCGTGATCCACGAGCTCGCCCATCACCTCGGCATCGACGACGATCGTCTTGCCGAGCTCGGGGTCGACTGAGCGTCAACCCGCGAGGGTCAGAGTCCCGGGATCGGCGCCGCCTCTGCGAGCAGCTCCCCGAGCCGCTCGATCGCGACGTTGCCCCCGCTGAAGACGACGCAGACGCGGTCCCCGGCGCGCAACGGGATGCGTCCGTGGAGGATCGCCGCAAGGCCGGCCGCGCCGGCCGGCTCCAGCACCTGCTTCATCCGCTCGGCCGCGAACCGCACGCCGCTCAGGATCTCGGGGTCCGTGAGTGTCACAACTCCCGCGACATGGCGCTTCACGAGCGGCAGCGTCCACTCGCCGGCGAACGGCGCATTCAGGCCATCCGCCACGCTCCCCGGGATCACCGGCACGACCGCGTCCGCGGCGAGGGCGCTGGAGACCGCCATGGAGATCGCCGGCTCGACGCCCCACACCCGCGTCGCGGGCCGTCGCGTCGCGATCGCGGTCGCGATGCCGGAGATCAGCCCGCCTCCGCCGACGCCGACCACGACGACGTCGACGTCCGGCAGGTCCTCGAGGATCTCCAGGCCGATGGTCCCCTGCCCGGCGATCGTGACCGGGTGGTCGAACGGGTGGATGAACGTCAGGCCGCGCTCGTCGCGGACCCGCTCCATCTCGGCCCAGGCTTCGGCCGTCGTCGCGCCGTAGAGGACCACCTCGGCCCCGTAGGCGCGGCACGCCTCGACCTTGGAGCGCACGGCGGCCGCCGGCATGACCACGACGGCATGGATCCCGGCGAGCCGGGCCGCCATGGCGAGCGCTGCCGCGTGGTTGCCCGCCGAGATCGCGATCACGCCCGCGGCCTTCTCCGCGTCGTCGAGCAGGGCCAGTCGCAGGGTCGCGCCGCGGACCTTGAACGATCCGGTGCCCTGGAGATGCTCCGCCTTCGCGTAGAGCGTGCCGCCCGCGAGGCGGACGCCGGACGCCGACTCCGCGATCCGTCCGGCGGTCCGGGAGGTGAGGAGCGGCGTCCGCGAGACCCGCCCGGCAATAAGCCGGGCCGCCTCGTCGAACGACTCCGGCGAGATCGTGCGCGCAGCAACGTCGAAGGTGATCGGCATGGGCCGCAGTATCGCGGAACGTCACGCGGGGCGGCGGCGTGAAGCCGATCCGAGTGCACCAGGCGGGCCGTGCGGCCGGCCAACGCCCCAGCGCCGGGGCGTCGCGCGGACCGGCCTGGGCCTGCCGCGCGGCCTGGGGAGCGGGTCGGAACGGCCCTTGCGAACGCGGAGACGTGCGGCAAGGCTGGATCGCGGGCGTGCATCCGCACGCGGCGAGCCAGGAGCCGAAGCGACATGACGCTGACGGAGGGGATCACGGGCGTTCGGATCGCGGGCGCCGAGGACCGCCGACGCGCCGGCCTCGTCTTCTTCGTCCTCGCCGCCCAGTTCATGCTCGTGATCATGCTCGCGGCATCGATCGCCCCCGGCTACGACTTCAACGGGGCCGCGATCAGCGACCTGGGCGTGATCGCGTCCACGGCCCTGCTGTTCAACGCGTCCCTGGTGGTCGTGGGAGTGCTGAACGTCCTCGGCGGCTTCCTCTACTACCGATCACACCGACGGGGGTGGGTGCTCGTGCTCTTCGTCCTCGCCGCCATCGGGGCCGTCGGGACTGGCGCCTTCCCGCTCGATCGCGGCGGGGTGCACAGCCTCTTCGCGCTCGTGTCGTTCCTCTTCTTCAACGTCGAGGCGATCGCGGTCGGCGCCCTGGTGGGCGGCGCGATGAAGCTGATCTCCGTCCTCGCGGGCGCGCTCGGCCTCGTCTTCGTCGTGCTGATGGTGATCGGCGACGGCGGCAACGCGGCCGCGTTCGGGGCCATCGGCTACGGCGGCACCGAGCGGATGATCGTCTACCCCGCCATGTTGTGGATGCTCGCCCTGGGCGGCCACCTGATGGCGACGCGCGACGGTGCCCGACCGGGACGGGACTGATACGAGGGCGGCACTCTTGAGGGCAAGCACTTGCGTTGTTGCGCAAGTGGTGAGATACTCCGCACGTGGTCACCGAGCAGCGCATGAACACCGACGTCGAGCGGCAGCGGGCCGCCCGCATCGGGCGGGCGTTGGCCGACCCGAAGCGGCTCTGCGTCCTCGAGACGCTCGCCGCCGGCGAGGCCTCCGTCTCGGAGCTCTCCGAATGCGCGGGCTGCCAGGTGCCGAACATGTCGCAGCACCTGGCGGTGCTGCGGAGCGCCGGGCTGGTCTCAACCCGACGCGACGGCAGCACCGTCTACTACCGCCTCGCGGACCCGCGCGTCCTCGAGACGTACCGCCTCATCCAGGGGCTCGCCAGCTAGGCTTGCCCTCGCGCCCGGGCAGCCGGGAGAAAGGGTTCCCGACCGATGGTCGAGATCAAGCACGCAACCGACACCACCTTCGACGAGCTCGTCCTCAAGGCCGAACGCCCCGTCATCGTCGACTTCTGGGCTGCCTGGTGCGGGCCCTGCAAGCTCGTCGCCCCGGAGCTCGAGAAGCTCGCCGCCAAGTACGACGGCGCCGTGGACGTGGTGAAGGTCGACGTCGACGCGAACCCGGGCATCAGCCGGGCATTCAACATCATGAGCATCCCGACGATCGCCTTCTTCCCGGGCGAGGGCAAGCAGCCGATGGGCGTCGTCGGGTTCCAGCCCGCCGACCAGCTCGAGCAGCGCTTTGGCCTGCCGACCTACGCCAAGGCCGCCAGCTGACCCTCGACGCGCCCGGCTTCCCCGCCGCGAGCGACGCCGCCTGACCGCCCCTCCCGGCTGACCGGGTGGGGCGGTTCGATTCCCGCCATGGTCGGCGGCCCGGTGCCAGACCGTCGCCCGATACCGCCCGCGGCCCATGGGGCGACACGCCGGGCCGGCTCAGTCGCCCGGGGGCAGTCCCACCGGGTCGGTCGCCTCGGGCTGCGCCTGCGGCTCAGTCCTCCTCGTCGTCGTCGAGGTCGGCCGGGTCGCCCTCGTCCTCTTCCCCGCCCTCATCCTCGTCCGCCACGCCCGCGAGCTCCGAATCGGCGCGGCGCCATGCGCTCTCCAGCCAGGCCAGGGCGCGGTCACGAGCGTGGCCGTCGAGGTGCCGTGGCGCGAACCGCACCCAGCCGGCCCCGCGATCCGAGGCCGCCACGTTCGGCGTCCGCAGCGCGGCGGCGCCGACCGCCTCGCGGAGCCGGAACTCCGCGGCATCCGCGGCGAGCGACGCGAACAGGACGTCGTCGAGATAGAGGTCGGTACCCTGCCCCGTCGGGATCCCGGCCGCGCCCTCCAGCCGTTCTGCCGCGTCCAAGAGGAGCGTCGCGATCGACGGCACCGTCATCCTGCCGCGGCGAGGATCACGGCGAGGTCCGGCGCGTGATCGGCGTAGTGGTCGATCGTCTCGCTGGTGAAGAACGCCTGGAGGTCGCCGCTCTTGAGCCAGCGGGCCTCCGGCACGACCGTCAGGTAGCCGCGCAGCTCGCCGGGCACGGTGCGCGCGCGGCGGAGCAGCTCATCCAGGGGCAGCGCCCGCCAGGCCGCCACCGCCTCGTCGTTGATCGCGTCGCCCCGGGCGTCCCATTCGGCTTCCCCGCGAACGTACGTGGCGCTGGTCTCCCCGACGGCCAGCTCGCGCGCCACGTCGAGCGCGTGCTCCTGCCAGAAGACGAGATGGCCCAGGAGGTCTCGGCCGGACCAGCGATCCGGGCCGGCCACGGGCGCCTCGAGCTGAGCGGGCGTCAGGTTGAAGAGGTCCTCGTAGGGGCGCCAGGCGTCCCGTTCGTCCTCGAGGAAGGAGAGCGCATCGGCATACATGCAGGGATGGTATCGCGCCCAGACGGGCGGGCGCGAGAAACCCCGGCTCCCGACCCATCCATGGGCCGCCCGGCGCCGAACGGGTGATAGAGTCACCGTTGGATGCAGGAGCCGATGCCGAACCTTCCGCCCGTCGATCCCGCTCGCGCGGCCGAGCCGATCGCCGCCGCCACCTTCACGCCCGATCTGCTCGCGTCCCTCCTCGCCGACGGCGACGATGAGCTCGCGGCCTGGACTCTCCGGAACGCGCTCGCCGAGCAGGGCCGGGCCGTCGCCTTCGATGGCCTCCTTCGCGACGCGATGCGCCTGGTGGGCGAGCGCTGGAGCACCGGCCGCTGGACCGTCGCCGAGGAGCACCTCGCCTCCCAGACCCTCCTTCGCGCCCTCGAGCGGATCCGGCCACCGGGGGGACCGGAGAGCCGGGTCGGGCCGCTGGCCGTCCTCGCCGGCGTGGCGGGCGAGCACCACGGCCTGGGCCTCGCGTGCCTCGACCAGGTGCTTCGCGATGACGGCTGGAGCGTCGCGAACCTCGGGCCCGACCTGCCCCCGGCCGACCTCGCCCGGTTCCTGGCCCGCAACCGCGCCGACCTGCTGGCGCTCAGCGCGTCGTTGCCGGAACGCGAGCCAGCGATCCTCGACGCCGTCGCCGCCGCCCGGGCCGCCCGAGCCGACCGGCCCCTGCCGATCATGCTGGGTGGGACGATCGTGGCGGACCCGGCGCTGGCCGCGCGCGTCGACGTGGACTTCCTCGCCGGGTCGCTCGTCGAGGCGGCGCACTTCGCCCAGACCGTCGCGGACGCCGTGCTGGAGCGAGATCCGAACGAGGCGGCGGCCGAGCTCGATCTGTCCGAGCTCGGTTCCATCGGGTGGACGTCCGCAGCCGACCGGGTAGAACGCACGTAGCCGATCGGCGGCCGGCACGCAGGCCGGCGACCGGAGCCGGGTGATCGGCCTCAGATCGCCACGGGCTCCCGGTACTCGCCGAATACCTCCCGCAGCACGCGGCACTGCTCGCCGAGCGTGGCATACGCGGCCGCGCACCGAAGGAAGTGGGGCATCAGGTTGGTGGCGGACGATTCCGGAGCCGCGGCCGCCTCGCGCAGACCCGCGAGCGCGGCTGCGACCGCGCCCGGATCCCGCTCGCGCCGCGTGCGCTCGAGGCGCGCCAGGTGCCGGTCCAGCGATCCCTCGGGCACGCGCAGCAGCGGCACGGCAAGCACCTCGTTGGGGTCCACGTGGGCGTTCATCCCAACGATCCGCCGCTCCCCGGCGTCCACCTCGCGCTGGAACCGGTAGGCCGCGTCGGCGATCTCGCGCTGCGGATACCCCTGGGCGACAGCAGCGACCATCCCGCCCCGCGCGTCGATCTCGTCGAGATAGCGCCAGACATCGCGCTCCGTCCGGTTGGTGAGCGACTCCACGAACCAGCTCCCGCCCAGCGGGTCGATCGTGTTCGAGACGCCGGTCTCCTCCGCGATCACCTGCTGCTGCCGAAGCGCGAGCAGGGCGGCCTCCGCAGTCGGTACGGCCCACGCTTCGTCGTAGGCGTCCGTGTGGAGCGACTGCGTGCCGCCGAGCACGGCCGCCAGGGCCTGGATCGCCACCCGCGTGAGGTTGTTGAGCGGCTGCTGGGGCGTGAGGCTGACACCGGCGGTCTGGGTATGGAATCGGAGCCACGTCGATCGTTCGTTCTCGGCCCCGTAGCGCGCCGTCATCAGCTTCCACCAGATGCGCCGGGCAGCCCTGTACTTCGCGATCTCCTCGAAGAAGTCGGCGTGCGAGTTGAAGAAGAACGAGAGCCGGGGTGCGAAGTCGTCCACCAACAGGCCCCGGGCGAGCGCCGCCTCCGTGTACGCCATCCCGTCGGCGAGCGTGAACGCCAGCTCCTGGACGGCCGTGCTGCCCGCCTCGCGGATGTGGTAACCGCTGACCGAGACGGTGTTCCAGCGGGGCAGCTCGCGGGTGCCGAACTCGATCGTGTCGGTGACGAGGCGGAGGGACGGCGCCGGCGGGAAGAGGTACTCCTTCTGGGCGATGAACTCCTTGAGGATGTCGTTCTGGAGCGTCCCCTCGAGC